>VFSW01006580.1_pt1 | contig 17043 bp, 18 predicted proteins | sample 5358111 | NCBI WGS metagenome assembly VFSW01 (sample SAMN11554181, study PRJNA540505) | mine drainage metagenome | isolation source: sediment from site ElyBrook_90M | place: USA: Ely Copper Mine, Vershire, VT | collected 2017
CCAACCGCCGCCGCGAGGGTAAATGTTGCGGGCAATGCCACCGGGATGGCCGCAAGAACCGAGGTGAGCAACAGGGGCACCATCTCGCTCCGGGGCATTGCATGGAAATAGGCATATATGCCCATCGCAAGAATTACGGCGCCATTGAAAATTGCCAGGTTGCGGACGATCTTGAGCACAGCCTTCTGCTGGGTGCTCACCACATGCGCTGTGCGAACTAGCTCTGCCGTGCGGCCATATTTTGTACGAGAGCCCGTGGCCGTTACCACGGCCGTTGCCTCGCCACGACGCACCAGGGCCCCTGCGAAGGTGTCTACGCCCGAACCGGCCTCAATGGGCAGCGACTCGCCGGTAAGCATCGACTGATCAAGTTGGACAGATCCGCCGGTCAGATGCACATCGGCAGCGACCACTCCGCCGAGTGACAGTTTTACCAGGTCGCCACGCACAAGTTCTGCCGCTGGGACAGTCCTCCAAACGCCATCTCGCTGCACAGAGGCGTTGAGGGCTAGGCGGGACTTCAAGGCCGCCAGCGTAGCTTGCGCGCGGCTCTCCTGGAAGTAGGCAAGTGCGGCATTGAAGATCAGTAGCGCGCCAATCACCGCGGCTTCATAGTACTTGTGCAGAATGATCTCAAGGATGATTGAAACTTCAAGCAACCACGGGACAGGTGCCCAGAACTTGGCTAATGCATTGCGCAGTGGACGCTCTGAAGTATCCGGCATTGCATTGGGGCCGTCCTTCTCAAGACGAGCGCGTGCCTCATCGCTCGTGAGGCCCTTTGAGGCGATGTCCTGAGTCGGCTTTGCGGCCGGACTTGAAGGTGCGGGGGAGACAACTCCACTTGTACTCACAATTGGCCACCTATGCCGTTGTTCTTGCTACCACCATTCCATTGAGCGCCCCGATGCATTCTTCACGCCGGTTTCAGGCTTGGCTGAGCGAAGTAACAAGACCGGGCACTGTACGAGCTTGACGACCTTTTCTGCGATCGAGCCGAAGACCAGAGGATGCCAGCCGGAAATGCCATGCGTGGAGATCACAACCATGTCGATATGCTCACGCTCCACCACTTCCATAATGCTTTCCGCAACGTCATTCCCAACTTCGATGCTGGAAGTTGATTGGACTCCCCTGGCGCGGAGTGTCTCATGGCACTTTGCAAGATGATGTTCCGAATATGTTCTAGCCTCCTGAATGAATGTAGATTCTGGAATCAGGTCAGGAAGTGTGGTGGATGGAAAAATCGGGATCACGTTGACCAGGTTGAGTACGGCATGAAAGTGCTGAGCAAGGTCAGCGGCCATCTCCAAAGCAGCCTGGGATGATGGGCTGAAATCAATGGGCAGCAGTATCTTCCCAGGGATCGAGGGTGAAGCAGGTTCTTCAGGCATGGCTATCTCCTCGCCAAACAGAAAAGAGCGGCACGAATCTTAGTTTCCTTGATCTTGATTACGGGGACTGTGCCTTTTTGGACAATTTGCCTTGAGCTCGATTCGCTCCGAACTAGCGCCTGCCACATCTGGGCGCTGATCGTCGCCTGGCCGTAACCTGCACCGTTACATTGCCTCCCCACGCACATCCGGTCGGCTGCAGTGCGTAGTCAAGACAGTCCGCAATGTTCTATTTGGTTTTTGAAAGTGAGTAGAACAGTACAGAGAGAAACCTGTCTTTATGAGAGTCTGTGCAAGGAAGATCCAAGGAGATCAAATCAAGCACCATGCTGCCCTCTCGCTCACCGCGGCTCTCTTGCTTTCCGGAACGTTGGTCCACGCTACCAATGTCAGAACCGATTACGACCACGGCGCGAGCCTCTAAAGCCATCACACCTATTCCTGGGCGCCCGTTAAGACATCCAACCCTCTCAGCGAGGATCGTGTCAAAGCTGCAGTTGACAGGGGTTTGCAGGCAAGGGGCTGGCGACTCATACCATCCGGCGGAAAAGCGACCGTGTTCGCCACGGGCAACGTGAAGAACGAGCAGGAAGCGGAGACCATGAATGACGGTTTTGGCGGCGGCTTCGGCATGGGCGGCTTTGGCGAGTCAACCACGACCGAGGAGGATCAGCGAGTCGGACACCTTATTGTTGATACCTGCGACGCGTCAAGCCATCATTTGCTGTTCCGCGGCGTCGCAGATGACGATCTCTCAAATAAGGCCAGCAAGAACACTAAAAACCTGGATAAGGACATCAATAATATGTTTAAGAAATTTCCGCCAAAGTAGTAGGCGCGGCGATAAGTCTGCGAACTTGGTACCCGACAAGTCAAGTAATACCTGGTCACATTCAGCTCGCCACTGTACTGCTTTTCGACAAACAGGCGCTGCTACCCCGACAGCGTCCGTTCAACAGTCCTTCGAAGATTTCGAGTCAACCCATGCACATGGAGAGAACAATGACTACCAATTCTGTCGTAGCAATCTATAACACCCACGAACAAGCGGAACATGCGATCAAGGAACTGCAAGAAGCCGGAGTCGACATGAAGAGCCTTTCGATCGCCGCGCGAGATACGCACACGGATGAACACGTCGTCGGCTATTACAACGCCGGAGACCGTATGAAGTACTGGGGCAAGATGGGAGCGTTCTGGGGAGGATTTTGGGGCCTGCTGTTCGGGTCCGCGGCATTCGCCATACCTGGTCTTGGCCCGATTCTCGTGGCCGGTCCGCTGGTGGCCTGGATCGTTGCGGGCCTTGAAGGGGCGGCAGTGGTAGGAGGCGTTAGTGCGGTAGGGGCAGGCTTGGTGAGTATCGGCATTCCCAAGGACAGTGTTCTCAAGTATGAAGTGGCCCTAAAGACAGACAAGTTCATGCTTGTAGTACATGGTTCGCCTGACGCCGTAGCGAAGGCCAAACAGATCATCGACGGGACCGAGCATAGTTATTCCACGGTTCATGGCGAGAAAGTGTTTGCCTAAGGGCCGTTCAGCAATCCGCTGTGAAGCGCATGAGCCTGTAGGGGTTCCTCAGCAGCAGATCCTTTCGAACAGTCGGAACTTCGGTCCCGCATTCCAGCAGCACGGCGTCCTGCGCGGCGTACACGAGTGAGTCGGCACAGCGGCAAAGATGTGTCGCAAAGCCCGTTCTCTAACTCAAACCAAGCGCACGTCCGGGTCTATGCGATCCGGACGTCACAAAAAAGTGCGGATCACAGTACACCTCGATTCACACAATAGATGCCACTCCAAGCTCTGGTGTAATGCCAGATTAAGCGACCTTGAGGAAGAAATCAGACTTCGGCCTCAACGCGCTCGGGTCAATTGCGTTCATTTGCTGCCCGCAATAACATGAAGGCTTCCATCCTGAACGCCGAAAATGAAGAGTTGGTCGTACCGCTGCGGGTTCGGCTTTTGAGGTGATCGTTTGGAAAAATGAGCCATTTTGAACATCCATGATATCGGGGATGGTCTCATACTTTCGCGTGGACTGAGTCTCGGCCACCAAAGCTCCAGACAGGAATGAGGGGAGCCCCGGCCGGACGCAGAATAGATATCCCAATGGCCGCCTCGTCTGTTTGATGTTCGGACGAATGGCCGAAGTGGGAGATCGAAGCCAGCCAGGAGTTGAAAGGGAGAATCCTATGCTATTGATCGTGCTGATTGTTGTCTTGCTGCTCGCGTTTGGCGGCGGCGGTGGTTATTACGGATATCGCAGATGGGGGAGTGGTGGAGGCATCGGAGTCTTTGGACTTGTCCTTTTGATTCTGGTGCTCTTCTACGTTTTTGGCGGAATGCATATGCGCTAAAGAGGCTAATCACGGTTTAGGTTCTTGCATACGAAATGGTGCCGACCGATCTAGCGGCCTTGCTCGATTGAATTCTATGCCGCAACAAAGGACAAATATGAAGACGAACAAACAGCACTTGATCGTGCTCGCATTTTTTGTGGTTGTGCTGCTTGCAGGATGCTACGGAAGGGCCGGAAAATCGCCCGATGTTTCAGGCAGCATTCGCAAATCACTCGACCAGGTCGGGCTCAAAGATGTCTCTGTGAGCCAGGATCGCGACAAAGGTGTAGTCACCCTTGACGGGCACGTTACAGCAGACGCGGAAAAGGCACAGGCCGAATCGATTGCGAAATCGATGGCGGCTGGCCAGGTTGTTGCGAATCAGATTGCTGTGATGCCTCCCGGTGGCGAAAGAGATGCGAAGGCGATGGACTCTGCCCTTGACAAGGGGATTGAGAACAACCTTGATGCCGCCCTCATCCAAGGCAGGCTTCAGAAGAGTGTCAAGTATGACGTCAAGAATGGCGTGGTCACACTCACTGGAGAAGTCTATTCCCAATCCACGCGTGCGCGGGCCGAACAGATTGCTGCTTCAGTTCCCAATGTGCAGCAGGTAGTGAACGACTTGCAGGTCAAGAACCAAAAGGCCAGTTCGTCGAACTGAGTGTAGAAAAGGTTTTCAATCAGCAAGTTCGCCAGCGCGGTTAGGTTCATGGCCGACTCAAATTTCAAAAAGAGAATCACTCCGTCATGTTCTCTTGGCCTTAAGGCTCCTATTCCGTGGTTCCTGCCGGAGATCGATTCAGCATTCAGGGAATAAAGGAAGGGCGAGCCGTCAATGCCTGCTGCAAGAATTACACGTAGAGAATTGATAAGAATTGGAGCTGCAACCGGAGCAGCAGGTTTGGCCGGATCGCTACTGTCCGGATGCGGAGGCGGCAGTGGCCTGCCAGCCCTTCCAGGATCAACCGCCTGCGCCAAGTTGACCGATATCGATCATGTCGTCATCCTCATCCAGGAAAATCGCTCCTTCGATCATTATTTTGGGAGCTATCGTGGCGTGCGCGGATTCTCCGACCAGAGCGCAGCGTTCCAGCAACCCTTTCCAGGCAATACAGCGAACCCGCCTGCCGGCGTGCTTCTACCCTTCCACCTGGATACCACGCTGACCAACGCAGCCTGTACGCACGACATCACCCACGACTGGGTTCCGCAGCATCAAAGCTGGGACAACGGCGCGATGGATGGTTTCGTCACCTCGCGCCTGGCCATCAACGCCAATGATGCGGTACTCGCAATGAGCCACTACACGCGCGACGATATACCTTTCTACTACGCAGCGGCAGACGCCTTCACTCTCTGCGACAACTATTTCTGCTCCGTGATGGGTCCGACCGATCCCAATCGTCTCTACACAATGGCAGCATCCATCGACCCGGACGGAAAGAATGGTGGACCGCTGCTTCAAACGCTGGTCACGAATCGGTCGTCGTTCTTCGGCAAACTGACCTATACAACCATGCCCGAACAACTCCAGGCGCGGGGCATTTCATGGAAAGTCTACTCATCGCCCGACCAGAGCATTCTGAACGGAGCTTTCTCTGACAATGTGCTCTCCTATTTCAAGAACTTCCAGGACCCCACGTCTTCGCTCCATCAGAGCGCATTTGGTCCTCAGTTTCCGGTCGATTTTGTGTCGGACGCCTTAACAGGTAACCTGCCGCAAGTTTCCTGGATCCTTGCTTCGGTGGTCGACTCCGATCATCCCCCCTCGCCTTCGCTCTTCGGAGAAAATACACTGTCGGCGATTGTGACCGCCCTGACAGTCAATCCAGCGACATGGGCGAAGACGGTTCTCTTCTCGACCTATGATGAAAACGGCGGCTTCTTCGATCATGTTCCTCCAGTAACGGCGCCCGCAGGCACTGCCGGCGAATATGTGACAGTGTCCGCAGTCCCGGACCCCACAGTGGAGGGCAATCCTACGATTGCCGGACCGATCGGTCTTGGCTTCCGTGTGCCCATGCTTGTGATTTCGCCTTTCAGTCGCGGTGGTTTTGTCTCATCTGACCTGTTCGATCACACCTCAATGCTGCGCTTTCTCGAGATGCGGTTTGGCGCCGAGGTTCCGAATCTCTCTGTGTGGCGCCGTGCCACGGTGGGCGATATGACCAGCGCGATCAACTTCGCCAAGCCCGATACATCCATCCCCACATTGCCCTCAACGGTTGCAGCCATTCCCGCAATCCTCACAGAGTGCGCTGCCAACCTGGCCGGTACCACGCCCTACCAGCTCCTCTCTCCTCAAACTCAGCCGACGCAGGAAGTGGGAACGACGATTCGACCGAGTGGCTTGTGCTAGGAATGGGGTCGGGCCCGAGGCATATTGACTCGTGAATTTTTGCTTTGAAGAAGGCGCTTTCGTAAGAGACGGCGCCATTTTCTAGGAACAGTGTTCTGCTGCGCCTCTGAAGTGAAAATCGCACTACGTCACGAACCAATCACGTCGGCGCTCATCTTTGACAGTTTGGCGATGGGAGTGCGAAAGACTCCATCGGCGCATCCAAGCGCATTCTCTTCATTCATAGGTGAGACTCAAATTATCCAGGTAAGTGGTATTGGCCGATTGCTTGTAGTTTCCGTCCATCTGATAGTTGAGGGTAATGCCCCACCAACTGCCTGGGACTGAAAAAGGCGGATAGGTGCTGTTGATGTTTGCTGTCACGCCATTCAGCGTTATCGACTGATACAGAAGCGAATTGTCGGATTCCCGCTGGACTTGAATCGTCACATGGTTCCATTCATCGCTGATGGGATTGCAGGCTGCGCCGGTTGGAACCCATTGCGCATTTACGTTGTCCCAGACATCCCATTCATTTCCGCCTGCAATGCGGCATTGGGTGCCCCATGTCATCCCAACTCCATTCATGTACATATTGACGTCAAACTCCAGAACCTGCGTGAGTCCGAGACTCGTTCCATAGAAGTAGGCATCATAGGTGAAGTTGTGCAACGTAGGGAGGAGTGTGTGATCGGCGTCGGGCAGGTCTTGTGTTGAGAATTGGCCGATCAGTGGAATGGACCACAAGACATCGGAGTACGGCGTCGTTCCGCCGAGGTTGAACTGGGCCGACTTTCCGGTCATGGAGGGGGATTGGATCCCCTGCGCCAAAGACCAAGTCACCCCTGGACACGGTGCGGCACAGATTGCATAGGCAGGAGCCAGCTCACCCCAGCCATTCCATCCTCCGCTGACCTGCAGGTCGGAGAGTACGCTTCCAGAGTTCTGCGCAGGCGGGGGCTGTCCAGTGCCCGAGCCAGTTCCAGTGCCCGTGCCGCTTCCTGAGCCCGAGCCAGTTCCAGTGCCCGTGCCGCTTCCCGAGCCCGAACCATTTCCAGTGCCCGAAGCTGTGCCGGTACCGGCGCCCGTATTCCCAAGTGTGCTTTTCGAACTTAGAGGACTGCTCGCGCAACCTGCGAGCAATGCAAGCGAAGCCGAAGAGGCGCAAAGCAAAAGCGCAAAGCGGTCAAATCTGAGCATACAGGTCGCCTTTTGATTGTGAATTCACGCCATATTACACGAAGGTACCCATTTTCGCTTGTAACTTCGGTAACCGACTGAAACTTGGCGTGCGCAATTCGATTGAGCTGGGCAACTTGTTCTGCACGGCCTCCGTAATCTGACCTGTAAGTCTCTTGTTTGCAAGGCAGATCCGTCGAAGTCTTCACCACAAGGCTGTAAATTTGAAGCCCGTACAAACATGTCATATTGAGGCCTTGTAGCAAATCTTCTTGATTGCAAGAGGGACTGGCGGATGCCGGGCGTTCGGATCGAGAACCGGCCCCACGCGGTCAGGGCGACAGAGTCGGCTGTGCGAATTTTGGCGGGAGTTCAGGTAGAGGTTCTGGTAAGCCACAGTCATCAGAAGGCAGTGACGGGAGGACAACCACCAAGATTTGCTTGCACGGCACTGCTGAGCAATACGGCACAGACGATTGCCGAAGCGAATGGGAAACTAAGTCAAGACTCGGGCAACTTACGATCAGCCAATCGCATCGGCAGAGCCCAACCAGCATCAAGACAATCGCGGAGCGAAGTAAGAAACCGGAACAACTGTTCTCTGGCCTAGGTTCTCCAACTCGACTGCATGCCTCACACCATGAGGCATGCAGACCGCACAGCAGAATCACGGACCGCCTGGCCAAGTTCCCAGGATCCACGATGGAGGCACATGCTCACCTCAACTCATCCCATGCCGCTACAAGATTCTTCTCACCCTCCTGCCTTGGGGTGCGAGCGACCCCGCTCTCTGGCGAGATCCCGCGAGGCAGAAGCTGTTGCACGTGCTCAGGGCGGAGATCAAGATGCCTTCTCCGAGCTCTATTTGCGGAACAAAAGGCGGGTTTTCTCGGTCTGTATGAGTATCGTGCGAGACTTCTCGCTGGCGGAAGACCTGACCCAGGACACCTTTCTACAGGCACACCGCAAGCTTGCATCTTTTCGCGGCGACTCCGTCTTCAGCACATGGCTGCACCGACTGGCCGTCAACACGGTACTAATGTATCTGCGCAAGCGCGTTCTAGCTGTTGTTTCGCTGGATCAACTGATGGAAAGCGTTCCAGAAGAACGCGCCGGACGCAGCTTCGGAACTCGCGATCTCACACAAGCAGGTGTCATTGACCGTCTGGCCATCGAGCGTGCTCTTGTTACGATGGCTCCGGGATATCGCAGCATATTTCTTCTTCACGACGTCCATGGATTTGATCATTGCGAGATTGCATCCATGCTCGAGTGCAGCTGCGGAAACACCAAGTCACAATTACACAAGGCGCGGCGGGTACTGCGCAGAGCACTCAGCACAGAAGTAAGCTCGAACGCCAAAAGATCGGTCTACGGTGCGAATGCTTCGCTGGGACAGCGGGCCAAGACAACCAGGCAGAGGAGATCGACAAGGCAGCCGGACGCACCGATCCTGAGAACTCAGTTGACAGTAAGCTCGCTGGCAACGTAACGAGTGCCATCGTACTTTGCGAGCACTCTGATGTTGGCGCCTTCGTGAAGGTTCTGGCTTTCCGGAAGTCGAGCGGGATTGAAGGATATCTCGTAGCTCTTGTCGTCCCGTGGATCAACCAGCACCAATAATCCGGTGTGCATGTCTAGAGAGGAAAGCCTCCCACTGAACACAAATGTAGACCCTGGGGTCGCGAGGATGGCGATCTTGCTTGCAACGTCTCGGCCCTCTTTGTCCGATTCAAATGTGACCGAAATTAATGCTCCCCGCATGAGATCGGACACACCGGAAGATGCGGAAGAGAACTGGCTCTGACCCGTGCGAAAGACTGGGGTATTTACTGGCAAAAGCACCTTGATGGTATCGGGCATCTCGACCGCACCGACGGTCAATATCCTCGTCTCAGGGTTGTAGTTCAGCACGTTTCCCTGGAACTCACCCGCAGGTGATTGCGACAATATGTGAATGCTGACTGCGAACACGCTGGTTCCATCCAGCAGCGTTTCTATCGAGGCATGGTCTGCTGAAGTCAGATCGCGGAGAGGAATCCTTTTTCCGTTGCGAAAGACCTGCGTGCGTTCGTCAAACAGTATCTTCGTTGGTCGCTGAGCAAAAACTTTGAGCGTGAGTTCATCGCGCACGCGATCAACGTTCATAATCGCGCCGCCCAAGATGGTGCTCTTTCCTTGTGGCGCGGAAGGCAACGCGGGAAAACTCCCTGAGACACCTGCAGCCACTAATCCGGCCTGCGCATCCGCAATCTGCTCTGACTTTGCCTCTACGGCCGCAAGTTGTGCAATCAATACGCCGCCCAGCATGACTACCGCAAGCACTCTTGCCATATCCGCACATCCCTTGTCAGTCGCAATTGAACTGACCCAACAGTTGGATGTTTCCGGTTGAGTCTCGGTGGCCCGCGGCACTGCATGAAAAGGTGAAATACTGCAGCGCGAGCTAGCAACAGACTGCAGCCCGGGGCATCTTAATCTATGTGCGCGTCAGACCATTCTCCATGATTCGCACTAGAGGAGTGAAATGAGCGCAATGAGAGCACGAAAAGTGATTGCAGTCATTGCGGTCATCCTGATCGCAGGGTCTCATGCTGGATGGGCAGGGGACGTTCTGAGAATTACGATTCCAAAACGCAGCGAATTAACTCCCGTTCAGCGTCTCAATCGTGAAGGTGTTAATGCAGTAAAGAAGCAGCAATTTGAAAAAGCGGCAATGTTGTTCTATAAGGCATATCTTTTTGATCCTTCTGACCCCTTTACGCTCAACAATCTTGGCTACATCTCCGAGTTGCGGGGAGATCTGGAACGTGCGCACAAGTTCTATGCTTTGGCAGCGGAACAGGGTTGCAATGCAAATATCGACCGGAGCAATGCGAAGCAACTGGAAGGAAAGCCGATGCAGTACGCCTTCGAGAGCTTGCAGGATATCCCCATGCGGGTGAATCGCATGAATGTGGACGCGATGAATCTTCTATCGAGGAATCGTGGGTTTGAAGCGGTTGCTCTCCTGCGGAAAGCTATGACCTTGGATATGCAGAATCCCTTCACACTAAACAACCTGGGGGTAGCCGATGAATCCATCGGAGACTATGACGACGCGCTGAAATCTTATACCACCGCGGCTGAAATGCATTCTTCGGAACCGGTAGCCGTCACGCAGGATCGCGCATGGCGAGGAAAACCGGTGAGTGTGATGGCCGCAGCGAGCGCAAAGCGACTGGTCGAGCGGATGAAGAAGATGGATAGCGCAGAGGTGAGCGCCGTCATGTTGACATTGCGCGGCGTTTCCGCGACCAATCAGAACGATTGGTCGGCGGCAAGGCAGGATTTTCTCAATGCATACTCCCTTGATCCGTCCAGCGCGTTTTCTCTCAACAACCGTGGGTATGTTGCGGAGATGGACGGAGATCTCGAAACCGCACAGGAGTTCTATCAGAAAGCTCGGAAGGCGAGCGGGTCCGGCGATCGTGTTGGACTGGCGACGCAACTGTCGGCGGAAGGCAAAGCCCTGGCAAGCGTAGCTGTTACGAGCAACCTCCGGGTCGACAGCGAACTGGAAATATATAGCCAGCAGCGGCGCCGGCAAACGGGACCGATTGAACTGACCCCTCGCGGCAATGAGCCAAATAAAGACAACAGCGCACCGCCGGCCAAACCCTCATCCTCAGATGTTCCGCCCCTGCGGTAGCGATCCACGCTTCAGCATCGACAGCCTCAAGAAGGATTTGTTTCGCATGACCAAACCTGCCGCACAGTCATTATCACTTCAATCGATGACTCTCCTATCTCGCCTTCTCCTGATGCCGCATGAGGGAACGAGCTCATCGTCGTCATTGCTGGCAGGGCTGGAATCAGATGTTCAAAACATCAGCAAAGAGGGCTTTGACGATCTAGTGAGCTTGGCCAGTTCAAACCACGTAGTTGTGCGTGGACTGGAAGCTTTTCACAAGATAACGCGCAATGCAGAAGATGGCATCCGTGCCGAGTGGGCACAGACTGCTCTTGTGACGGAACGGATGCGGATTTCGACAGCTCTCGCTTTCTTGCAGGAGATTTGCGCCACGTTCGAATGCCAAAAATATGACGTCACCGTAATCAAGTCGCTGGACCACTGGCCCGACCTTGGCAGTGACCTCGATCTCTACACCAACGCAGATTCGGAAGACGTATTCAGACTGATGAAGAGAAGTTTTGCCGCGCAGATTGGCCCGAGAAGCTGGGGAGACCGCCTGGCGCGGAAGTGGAACTTCCTTATCCCCGGACTGCCTGAGGCCGTCGAGATTCACATGGGCCGCATGGGACAAACTGGGGAGCAGGTTGTAATTGCTGCGCGTCTCACGCCACGCTCTCGGCAGATTGTGATCGATGGCCGGACGTTCCGAGTTCCATCAGCATCGGATCGGCTGATCATATCTACCTTGCAGCGCATGTACCGCCACTTCTATTTTCGGCTTTGCGACGTCGTCGATACTGCCGAACTTTCGGATGCTCGCGGCATCAATTACTTAGACCTTCGCACTTCAGCGACTCAAGCCGGCATTTGGGAAGGTGTGGCGACTTATCTTGTGATTGTGTCCGACTACGTGAGGAAATACCGTGGCGTGGGTCTTGATTTGCCGCAGTTTGTCACAGATGCAGCGCGCTTTGGTGGCGGCGAAGTCTACTATGCTCGAGAGTTTCTCCGTGTCCCGATTATGCCGCAATCTGCTCTTCTCTACGGATCGCAACTTGCCGGCCTGCTGCGAAGACGGGAATTGCTGAATAGCGCACGACTCAGCCTGTTGCCGTGCCTGGCCACAGCGGCCTTGGTTGGACAAAGAATCACCGGAAGTGACAAGGGGATTTGGTAAGGAAGAAGTTGGTTTCATGACTACCGAGGTGGGGGCCTCGCAGCTCAGTTGCTTTCTTTGTTTGAGCAAGTCTCATCAGCCATGCGTATTGATTTGCTGAAGGCATTAGACCAAAAGCATCCTTGAAACCAGCTGTATCAATCCGCAGTCAACCAAGCAAGGAGATGGCGGGGCTTCTTAGTTCCGGCAAAATTCTATGAGCAATTTTTCATCGTCTAATCCTAAATTGATCTTAGGAAGTGAGCTACCTGGAGCGGGTTCGGGAAGCATACTCCAGAACGCGGATGCATCCACATGGCCATCCATCGGATCAGTCCAGCCAGATGCATACTCTTTGAAAGGGGAGGTTCCGCTGGACACGGTTTCGCGACCCATCTTTGCTGCCGATCCATTGGCTTTCAAGAGTGATCCGAAGGCGAGAGCCATTTCACTCGCGATCCATGTTGTCGGCATTACGCTGATACTGGCGCTAGCCCTCCGAGTTCATACAAGCGTAATGCGGCAACCGACAACAACCGTTACGTCGATGGACCTAAAAATGCCCATTCCGCCCATGACCCTGCCGGTCGCAAAGGCGATGGGTGGAGGAGGTGGCGGCGGCGCGCATGAATTAGTGGAGGCTAGCAAGGGACACATACCGCTGGTCGCGAAGACTCAGATCACGCTTCCCCAGATCATCAGGAACGACCGCTCAAAGCTGGAGGTCGAGCCAACCGCGATGGTGAAGATTCCAGATAGCAACAATCTGCCCAATCTTGGAATGGCCCAGTCGCCGCAGATTGCACTGGCTTCACAGGGCAGGGGTAGTGGCTCAGGATTCGGCCAGGGGCTTGGGGGCGGCATTGGCGCGGGCCATGACATTGGCGCGGGGCCTGGCAGCGGCGGCGGCTACGGTGGCGGACTCATGAGCGTGGGCGGCGGTGTGAGCGCACCGCAGGTCATTCACTCTGTTGAGCCGGAATTTACAGAGGAAGCGCGTCGCGCAAACTATCAGGGCAACGTCTCGATCAGACTAATTGTCGACTCGCAAGGGAATCCGCAGGACGTCCGTCTGGCAAGTCATCTTGGCATGGGCCTGGAGCAGAAGGCAGTCGAAGCCGTAAGGCAGTACAAGTTCAGCCCGGCAACATATCAAGGGCATGCAGTATCGGTGCAGATCTTAATCGATGTGGATTTCCATCTCCATTGATCCAAGGGGCGGCAATGCGGATAAGGAGCCATTCGGGGCTCCTCATCTGCATAAGCACACAGCAAGGCCTAAGGAATGGTCGCCAATCGTTTCGTCTGTTCTATTAAACTCGATATTCCCATCCCTGGACCGGATTCGCTCGAATGGATAGAGGCATCAACGGGTGTTGACTTCAGTCTTGAGTACGGTGACGCAAAACGGCGATAGGTCCCGGTTAAGTAGAGAATGTTGGCTTCACCTGGACACTACCCAGCTTTCACACCGCCACGCCATTTGAGTTGCCTGCGACTCATCTCGGCGAATTCTCGGCTGAGCAGGCACGCTTTATGGGCCCTCGGCGTGCGATTGCCCTGGGTCTGATACCTGAATAAGACAAAGAGATACGCCCCATAACGCAACGGCTTCCGGCCGCCGGTGAAGGGCGATGACAAACACAAATATTGTCTATTGCTTCACTGCTTAGCTTCTTGCACCGTCTGCGCGTGCAGCGCTTGGGGCTTCTTCGCATAGTAGCCCTTGCGCGTTCTCACGATCAGCTTGCCATGCTTCGGTGCACTGGCCTCGACGCGAACCACCCGGTAACCGCCTAGACTGGCCGGCTTGGTGGAGTGATAGCCTATGGTGTATTGGTTGCGAATTTCGTGCGCAACCTCTGCGGCGATGCTATCCACATCTTGCAGGGAATGCGGAAAATAAGCGATGCCGCCTGTCTCCTTCGAAAGCCGCTCCAGAGCGATTCTCGCTCGCTCCGCTTCCTCCCTGTCGATTCCAAAGAGAAGACCAATTGTATAGACCACCGGCCCACCCAGTTCCTGCACGCGGCGGATAGCCTGGTCCAGGTCGAGGCGCGAAGCATTATCCGCTCCGTCCGTGATAACCAGCAGCACCTGCTTGGGAAGCTTCCCGTGGTTGGCTAACTCGTCCGCCGCAGCGGCCACCGCATCGTACAATGCCGTGGTACCTTTTGCATCGAAGTGCGTTAGCCCGCGATTCAGTGCGCTAATGTTCGAGGTAAAGCCCTGATCGAGGTAGGCCCGATCAGAAAAATTCACGATAAACATCGCGTCCTCTGGGTTTGACGCCTTCAATAGGTTCAAAGCGGCCTCATCAACAGCCGTTCGCTTATCGAGCATTGATCCTGAGCTATCCACGAGAATGCCCATCGAGACGGGCAGGTCCTGATGTAGAAACGATTTCGTGACCTGCGCAACGCCATCTTCCCAGACATGGAAGTTGTCTCGGCTCAGATCCCTGACCAATCGGCCCTTTTCGTCTACCACTGCGCAGTTCAACAAAACCTCATCCACGTCCTGGTGCATGGTGTAGATACCATCCTGCCGCTTTTTGATTTCGCCGGATTGACCCTGGGCGAGCGGCAACGCAGTGCTCACAGGCGCGTTGTCTTCGGGGTCGGGCGAGGGTATCGGATCACGATCCACATCCAGAGGCTGCTGAACCTCAGGACGCGTAGGATCAGGCAGGTAGGCGGGCACCTTGGGTTGAGCTTGCGCGGACGGTGCGGGCTGGATCTGGCAGAGCAAAGACGATCCACCGCAGCCAAGCAGCACTAAGGCCACTATAGGAGCGGACATGAGAGCGCGCGATATCGAGAGAAAGCTTGAGTTCATAGAAAAATGCCGAACGCCAATAACTGTGTTTTCTCCTTCATCCATAGAATGCGAATGCAAGCAAGTGGGCGGCTGTGTCATCCGTGAAGCAAGAGCCTGGCGCTTTTTCACTTCTGTACCGCATCATCATGCCCCTTCACCTCTCACCCCGACCAATTTCAGGGTGCGTAACATCTTCGTCCCAGTGCATGTTCTTCGCGATCCCGTGGCCTATTGAATGACAGGGCTCGAATTTGTTGCAGGCGGCTCTCTCCCGGGAGCAACCTGAGCCATCGGCAGCTCCAGCGAAAAGAGAGTTGCGGACTCTCCATCCGCCTGCACCCAAAAGCCATGGAAGGCCTCCTGCAGTTCAGGGTGCAGGGTCAGCAGTGCTGTCATCACCTCTGTCACCTGCCTGCGGGCAGCAGAGGGATCGTGTAACTGGGCTGCCTGCGCTGTGTCAGGAGTGTAGTGGACCTCGAGGTCAAGTGGACCGAATGTGGTCGTGGTGCCGATAGTCGTCACGTGAAATGCAAGACCATGTGCATTGAGCAGGAGAGGCTTCATGCCGGGAAGATCCTCCGGATGTACACGGTCCTGTTCATGCTGCAACTTTTCGAGATTGGGACTGGACAGGAAATCCACCGGATCAAGAAGAGAGGCCGCCGTGCGGTAGTAGAACCATGCATCCCATTTCAAGCTCCGTTGTGCATAGTCGCGCGCCGACACCCAATACCAGAGGCCATCGTGGCCCGCTTCCACCATGGGTCTGCTGAAGAAACCGCCAAGCATCCAGCGGTGCTCAGCTGTTTCGGACAGAATCAGTGAAATCTGCTGGGGAAGTGGCACGCCAGTGGCATGAACAATCACCAATGCATAGCTTCCAGGTGGCAGGTTGACAAAGTTCAGCACCACGACCGGCGTTCCACAATAGAAATCTGTTCGCGCGGCGCCCAATGAGTCGATCGGAGCATCCAGTGCATAGAGGCCATCGACGGTAATGGACGCATTCTGCATCAGGGGTTTCAAACTGGCGATCGAACCTGCAATGCCGTTGAAATCTGCGGCAACCGCCGGAATCGCATTCGCTCGAAGAGCCTGCACATTTCCACTTTGCACCTCGCTAATTATGGTGCGAGCAGCGCTTGACAGGGCATCGCGCTGGGCAATTGTCATTTGCGCCTGGGTCTTGCAGGAAGCGGCACTTGCGGCCAGAGGCAGCAGTGCGCCTCCAAAAATCAGTAGGAGCAGGATTCGTTGCACGTTGATGGTTCTCAGTAGCATGGCTGCAGCCTTCTGTAGCCGTCGCTTAGCTTGCCAAATAACAAGCTCCGCGAGCGTCCTGATATATGATGCAAATAGGGCGTTTGCTTATTGCACCCAAAGAGGAATTACTTATGTATTTCATCGAGGGTGAAATGTCGCAGTTCAGGTGCAGCGTAATCATCTTCAGTTGCTGTGCCGCTTTGCTCTGTTCCGCATGTGCTGCTTCTGCGCAAGAGACTCAGTTCCCTCGCCCCGCGCCCAATGTTTCTCATACGCATGCGGCAACGGGCTTATCTCATGTGGCACCTGATGGATCGGTAGCTGCGCGGAAAAATCCAGCAAGTACAAAGGGTCAGAGAACGGAGAAAGTTCCGCCACCATCCAGCCAGCCTACACAGCCCGCAACAGTGACCTTCAGGGACGGAAAGCTGACGGTAGAGGCGAACAACTCCAGCCTGGCTGAAATTCTGCAGAATCTGGCTAACATCAGCGGAATGACCATCAACGGGCTCGACAAGGGACCGCGCATCTTTGGCGTCTATGGCCCCGGCAATTCGCGTGACGTGCTTAAAGATCTTCTCGTTGGCTCCGGGTATAACTTCATCATGGTGGGTGGCGGTCGCGATAGCACGCCTCGCGCATTGATTCTCACCGCTCAGAATGGCGATGCTCCTGCAATCGTCCCGGTACATCCGGCTACGGCTACCGCCGCTGATCGCGATGAAGCTGAGCCGCCGGAGCCGGAGACGAACCCATCTGTTCCGGGGGCTTTAGGTCCAGGCGCGGTCGCTCCGGTTCCCTCGCTAGATGGACAGGACGACAATACTCGAGCGCAAAGCACTTTGCAGAGGCTACAACACATACAAGATCAGCAGCAG
>VFSW01006581.1_pt1 | contig 17043 bp, 13 predicted proteins | sample 5358111 | NCBI WGS metagenome assembly VFSW01 (sample SAMN11554181, study PRJNA540505) | mine drainage metagenome | isolation source: sediment from site ElyBrook_90M | place: USA: Ely Copper Mine, Vershire, VT | collected 2017
GATATGGCCCGCAGTCCACGACGCTACCTGGCCATGATCTTTGGGCGGGCCTGGTTGGATACGGCGTAGGCTTGACGCCAGGGCCGCTATCCGTAGAATCCCGGCCCCCGACCCTGAGGAAGAGATGAACACGCACCCCGGTTTGATTGGCAAGAAGCTCGGTTGTACGCAGATTTTTGGCAGCGACGGTAACGTCGCGCGGGTGACGGTCATCGAGGCAGGGCCCTGCGTTGTCGTGCGCAAGCGCACCCTGGAGAAAGACGGCTACGTCGCGATACAACTCGCCTTTGGCGAGCGCCGGGCGAAGCTCGTGTCCAAGCCGATCAAGGGGTATTACGAGCACAATGGCGTGCCAGCCCGGACGACGCAAAACGTCAAGAAGCGCGATGTACAGGTGTTTCCGAGGCATCTCAAGGAGCTCCGCTTGAGCCCTGAGGACGCGGCGAAGTACGAGGTCGGGCAGACGCTCACCGTGGCGGATGTGTTTCAAGAGGGGCAGTTTGTCGACGTGACCGGGGTGACGGTGGGGCGTGGGTTTTCGGGCGTCATCCGTCGGCACCACTTTGCAGGCTTTGTGAGTTCGCACGGGACGCACGAATACTTTCGCCACGGCGGGTCCATCGGTACCAACATGACTCCTGGGCGGACGCTCCCGGGCGTCGGGATGCCCGGTCAGCACGGAAACAAGCGCTCGACCATCCTCAACCTTCGGGTCACCCGGGTGATTCCCGAGCAGAACCTGGTGTTGATCTCGGGCGCGGTTCCGGGTTCGCGCGAGGGCATCGTAACTGTCCGCGCAGCCGTCAAACACGGCAAGCACGCCTAGCGCCCTGGAGGATTCGTACTCCCGGCGCGCTTGAAGGCCTTGTGAAGCCCACGGGCAAGCCAGATCCGTACACCCTCAAAGCGCAGCGCGCAGGGTATCCCGCGCGGTCGGTCTACAAGCTCGAAGAAATCGACCGGAGAGTTGGTCTTGTTCGTCCGGGCCAACGCGTTTTGGACCTCGGGGCCGCGCCGGGGAGCTGGACGCGGTACCTCGCCCAGAAGGTAGGCCCCCGTGGGACGGTCGTTGCCCTGGATCTCAACCCCCTGCGGGTGTCCTTGGGTCCTACGGTCATCGCGCGTCAACTCGACGTATTGCTCGCTTCGGTCGAAGAGATCGCCGCGCTTGGTCCCTTCGACCTCGTGGTGTCTGACATGGCGCCGCACACCACCGGGCTCCGCGACGCCGATGTCGCCCACTCGAACGAACTCGTGTACCGCGCTGCGCAACTCGCCGACGCCGCCCTTCGCCCGGGCGGGAGCTTTGTCGCCAAGATCTTTCAAGGCTCGGGGTTTGAAGACGTCCGCGCAGATCTCCGTGCGCGCTATGCCTCCGTACGAATCATCAAGCCCGAAGCGTCTCGCAAAGAGAGCACCGAGATCTACCTTGTGGGCATAGGCCGTCGCACGACGCACGCGCCATGATCGTGACGATGGGTGAGGCCCTGGTCGATCTCTTTGCGCTTCCGATCGGTTCGTCCGTGGCGACCGCGACGTCCTACCGTCCCTGCGTCGGCGGAGCGCCCGCCAATGTCTCCGTGATCCTTGGGCTCAGCGGCGTGGCAACAAGATTGGTAGGCGCCGTCGGCCGGGACGGTCACGGCGATCGACTTGTGGCTGCGTTGTCCAAGGCAAACGTCGACACTTCGTGTGTCGTGCGCGTCGCCGAGCGCACGGGGGTGACCTTTGTTTGTGTCGCGGACGACGGCGCGCGGAGCTTTTTATTTTACCGCCAGGGCGGTGCCGACTACGCCCTGTCGCGTGGGCATCTTTGTCTCTTGCCCACACACCCGCTGGACGGCGCGACATGGCTGCATCTTGGCTCCAGCGTCTTCGTCACCCCCGCGTTGGCCTCGGCCACGCGGTGGCTTTTGGACGAAGCCCAGGCGCGAGGCGTAAAGGTATCCGTCGATATCAACATCAGGGCGCATCTCTGGGACTCGCGCGACGCCATGGTGTCTGCCGTCGGAGAGCTTTGCCGTCGTGCGGCGTGGGTCAAAGCCAGCGAAGAAGACCTCGTGGGGATGGGCCTGCCTGCTACGTTGGAGGCTCTCGCGGCGTATTCGCGGGGTGCCGTGCCGGTGGTGACGTTGGCCGAGCGCGGCGCGATGGCAAAGCTTGCGGGGAAGAACATCGTTGTCCCCGCTGTGCCGACGACGACCGTGGATGAAACCGGGGCGGGCGATGCGTTTGCAGCGGGCGTCCTCGCGGTGTTGCACCGTGGCGGTGACCTCTCGGACGTGGACGTCTGGACAGCGGCTTTGAAGCACGGGTGCGCGCTTGGTTCTCAGGCGGTCACGGCGATTGGCGCGACAGAGGCTTTTTGGGGCCTTGCCGACGAGGCTTCTGGGTCACAGAAAGCTAGTCATGCGGAAGGATGATTCACGAGCGATGGTTCCCGTCGAGGTCCGCGCGCCGAGGGGGGCCGAGGTTGTCGAGATCGATTGGGCAGATGGCCACCGAGGGGTGCTTCCCAACGCGCTCTTGCGGGGATACTGCCCTTGCGCGGGCTGTCAGGGTCACAGCGGAACGATCCGGTACGTCGACGGCTTCAACGCGGTCATCGCGGCCATCGAAGAGGTCGGAGCCTACGCCCTGCAGTTTACGTGGGGAGATGGGCACGCCTCGGGGATCTATACGTTCAGCTATTTACGAAAGCTTTGCGCGTGCCCAGGGTGCATGCCCGAGAGTCCTGCGGGAGATCACGGAGACATCCCGCGGACGGCGACTTGAAGGGAACCAAGACCGCCCTGTGATGGTTTACCCGGACGTCCACGGAGCTTTGTCCCATCCCGTGAGATGTACACCCTGTGCTACGGCGAGATCTGGAGCAGGTGGTTGCGAAACACCGCCTCGGTCCATTGAAAGTCCGCGGCCGGCGCGGCAACGTAAAAGAGCCACGGAGAGAGCCCGGCGATCGAGGGATCGCCTGTTTCGCCTACGAGGCTGGGATACACCAAGACGTTGCCGGCTTCGTGAATGGCCGCGCCGGGGATGATCTCGCTCCAGGAAAAGAGATTGACCGCGGTGCGGAGGACGATGTCCGTGCCGAAGACATGGGCCATGAGAAAGTGATTGATCGCGCTGTCGTAGATCACGGCGGGCGCGACGACGGGCTCGCCGAGCACGGGTGAGAAATGCCCGGAGTTGCTCGCGTCGTTTACATCCCCGCTGACGGCAGGCTGCGTCCAGGAACCGCGCCAGTACTTGTGAAAGAGAGTCGGCAGGGCGGCGGTGTTGTCGGTAAAAGCTGCGTTGGCGACGTCGAGGACACGGGCGCGGGCGACGGCGAGACAGAGACCGGTGCAGCCCTCGGAGGGGTCACGGTCGGTGTAAAAGACGTAGAAGTACGTGTTGGCCTGGCTGGCGCCCGTAGGGTTGGGGACGGGATAGCCGTTGATGTCTCCGAGGACGAGGGTGCCCGAGCCCACGTCGAGGGTGCTGGTGGACGAAAGGGTCTGTGGACGGGAGGCGTAGGGTTGAATGACCTCGCCCAGGCGGGTGAAGGTCATGCCGCCGTCCGAAGAAAACGCGAGGCCGAAGGAAGAGTAAAAACACGGGAGGACGTTGCAGATCGGGCCCCATTCGAACCTGGCGTGGTAGAGCAGTACGACACCGCGAACACCCGTGGAGGGGTTGGTGATGCGGGCGACGGGACCACCGCCGACGTAGTCACGGTCGAAGCGACCGACGGGGCTGTTGGAGACAAAGCCAGGACCCGAGGTGTCGTCTGTGATGAGGGCGGTGCAGCCGTAGGCGTCACTCAGGGCGTTGGGGATGCCGCCGAGGCGAAAGGCACCTTGGACGTTGGGAGAGCCAGAGCACCCGGAATTGCTGAAGGCTGACCCGTAGAAAGACCAGCGGGAGCCGTCCATCAGGGCGCCCATCTGGCCGTCGAAAAACCCCGCTTGAAAGCCCATGGCATAACGCTGGGCGTAGGTCGCCACGTCGGTGCCGGGACCGACGGAAAACTGCGCCATCGGGACGTCGGCCATCCCTGCGTCGGGAGGTACAGGGACATCTCCCGCGGGCAGCGCGTCTGGAAAGCGAATGTCATCGAACCCGCTGGCGTCAAGCGCGCCGGGACGCACGGGTGTCTGGGAAGAACACCCGAAGGCCCCCGCGAGGACAGCCGCTCCGATCAGACGCGCGGAATGTCCCCGCGGGGTGAACAGCTTGTCGGCACTCGATCGCATGGGGGGTCTCCGGGGCTGAGACGGGTTTGTGCTCCTTTGGAAGTACACCGCAAGAGATCACCCATCGGCCAGGTACGAACATGAGTCTGCCAGACTCGGGGGAGTGTCTCCAGGACCCTGCTGCGCGTCGGGGGGTCTCATGCGCCCAATCCCGTATGCAACGGGGTTGGTTTCAACGCGTATCGACAGGGCCGCAGGGGTGGTGGTAGCACCTGCGCTGTCCCTTGGGTCGCAACCATGCGAGCAAACGCTCTCTCCATCTACCGCTGCCCTGCGTGCCGATCTGTCCTTGATCCCTCGTGCGACGGAGACCTCACTGACGGGGAACTCACATGCACGGGCTGCCGCAGGGTGTACCCCGTCGTGCGTGCTGTGCCGCGCTTTGTCTCTCCCGACAACTACGCCGCCAGCTTTGGATACCAATGGCAGCGGTTTCGGGACACCCAGCTTGATGCACGCAACGGCCTCGGGCGCTCGGCAACGCGGTTCTGGGCTGAGACCCGGTGGAACCATGACCTTACGGGCGAGACCCTACTCGAAGCAGGCTCGGGCGCCGGGCGCTTTACCGAAGTGCTCGCAGAGACACACGCCAGGGTTTTTACCTTTGACTACAGCACGGCCGTCGACGCCAACCACGACAGCCACGGCGACGCCCGCTCCGTGGAGTTTTCTCAGGCGAACATCTTCGAGCTTCCCTTTGCTGACGGGACCTTTGACCGGGTGGTGTGTCTTGGCGTGCTGCAACACACGCCGTCTCCACGGGACGCCCTCCGAGCGCTCATCCGCGCATTGCGCCCTGGCGGTGAACTCGTCGCCGACTGTTACCCCATCAACCTTCTGACGGTGTTCCGCGGCAAGTACCTCCTTCGTCTCGCCACTGCGGGCGCCGACCCTGCGACGCTCTTTCCCCAGGTCAATCGCTATTTTGACTTCTGGTACAACGCCCTCGGCAGACTCCAAAGTATGTTTGGCGACAAGGCTTTGTACCTCTCAGACCTCGTGGGCGTGTGTGACTACCGCCACGAGTATCCAGATCTCCCAGCCGAAGTTCTTCGCGAGTTCGCCCTGCTCGATACCTTTGACATGCTCGCGCCGCGCTATGACAAACCCCAGCGCAGGGCGACCCTTCGCCGTTGGCTCACCGACGAAGGGCTCACCGACGTCGCTGTAGATCCTGGCTACAACGGCTACGAGCTCCGCGGGCGAAAGCCACGTTGAGTGATCAATCGATCGTACACGTTGCACGTACGATCGATCATGCGCGGGAGGGCGTAGGACTCGGCACGTTGCCGCGCGCGAATGCCCATGGCCGCGCGGGCCGCGGGCGTCAGTGTGATCCAGCGGGAGAGCCCCTCGACCAGCGCGCCGACGTCCGTTCCGTGGAGCACAATGCCTTCAACGCCGTCACGAACGAGTCCGTCACGGTTTGCAGGGGGAGAAACAATGACGCTCGTTCCACAGGCGAGGGCTTCCATCACGGCGTTGGGCATTCCTTCGTGCGTCGAAGGAAGAATCACAGCGTCCGCCGCGCCGAGGAGTGAGCCAATGTCGTCGACGCGGCCCTCAAAGCGAACCCGGTCTCCCGCACCGGACTCTTCGAGCGCACGGCGAATAGCTTCGTCGCTTTCACGCGAGGCCGCCCGCCCGGCGAAGCGCACGGAAACGTCGGCTGGCAGGGCACCACGGCTGCGGAGCACACCCAGTGCGCGGACGACACCGACATGGTTCTTCTCCGGGGTCATCCGCGCCGGGAGCACGAGAACACGCCCGTGGAGGTCCCATTGCGATCGCACAGCGTCTCGCTCCACGGGGCTCACAGGCACAAAATGCAGGGTGTCGACACCGTTTTCAACCACGTCGACCCGCTCGGGAGGGATCCCCGCCCGCGCCGAAAGAACATCCCGGATGCCCACCGAGTTGGCGATGATGGCGTCTGTCATCCGCCAGGTGAGCGCTTCGTGCATAAGATCCCGCGTCGGCGGCTTTCCGTTGCGCACCGCGGACACGGCCAGACCGATCCCTGTTGCCCGCACCGCCATGCGGCCGTAGATATTCAACAGCCCGCCGTAGGTGTGTGTGATCGCAGGTTGTACCGTACGCAACGTCGAGACTAGGCGTGCCAGTGTCATCGGCGTCGATCCGCCTGGCGAGCGTAGGTCAATGACTTCTCCTACGCCGAGGTCGTAACCAAACTGATCGGTCGTGTCGCAGAGCGCCAATCGTGGCTCGTACCGTGCCCGGTCGATTCCACGAATCAGTTCGACAAGCTGCCGCTCGGCGCCGCCACGGTGCAGCGACGAGATCGCATAGAGTATCCGTACCGTCATCCGTCACCGTCCGACACGGACCACCCGAAGTACCCGCCAGCTTTCATTCGACGTAGGTCTGCCGCACACCCACCGAGGATTCGTCGTCGACCAGCCCGTGGGACCAACAAAGTACTCCACCCGACGCTCCCGCAGATCATAACCCTCTACCACGGTGGTCCCGGCCATGATCACCTGGAGCGCATCGCCCATGAGATTCGTCCCGAGGTTGATATCCCGTGCGATGCCTTGGTGATAGTCCCTGTCCGACACCGTAGGGACAAAGCTAGCGCCATGGGCTGTCACGTCTACCCTGGGCAACACCCGAGTGTACAGAGCCACCGACACATCGTCGGCATCGCAAGCCATTGGCGGGCCGATGGGTTTTGTATGCGATCGCAGCATGCTCACACCGACGATGGAACACAGTAACAACGCTCCGCCGATCGCCGTTGGCGTCCAGGCCGTTGCGCTCGAAAGTACAACATCCTCCGGGGTCCCTGCGTCCGTGATCGCGATGGCGGCCCATGCAGCAACAAAGGGAAGCGCCGCAGCGAATACTCTCATCCCGCCATCCATGTAGATCAGTGGTGCGGATGCAAGCGTACCGACGACGCCCGCAACAGGGAGCCACAACGCTCGGTCATCACGTCCGCGACGGACCATTCGTGCCGTCGCCATGATCGCAGCGACGAAGGCCGTGAGGACAAGTAGCCATTGAAGGAAAGGGTGGCGCGCGAGTACACCGCCCGATGCGATCCCAGTGATTTCATCGACGGCGAAGACCACGTTGCGCCACAAGCCAACGGCGAGGTCCCATGGGCGATCATGGATGGACCGTATGGCGAGGTCCTGGACATACGCGGCCGCATCGGCGTCGGGCATTCGGGTGATGGTCGGGTGATCGGTCATCGCCTGACTCCATCCAACGCCGCGGTGTGCGAGACCGTAGAGGGTGTACGCGAAGTTCGACTGGCCGCCTCCGAGCGCGCCGTGATGCACCCGAAGAACCACGGCGTTGACGGCAAAGCCCATGGCAATTCCAGCCGCGCCCGCGGCCACGCCTCGAAGGTTGATCTTCTCTCGCGTGCCGGTACGTCGCAGGGGAATGGCCGCACACACCAGCAAGGCAGGGAGGACAGCAAAGGGGCCCGCACGGGCGCAAAGAGCTGCGGTAAGAAGCATGGATCCCGCAGCGAAGCCGACACCGGACGAGCTTTGCACAGCGTGCCAGAGGGCCGCGAAGGCGAGGCTCCCGAGGGTGAGTCCAAGAGACTCGCTCATCGTGGTGGGCGCGTAGATTCCCGCGAACACCAGGATGGCGCCAAGGACCATCGCACCGACGGTGCGGCCTGCACTCTGGGAGACCGCCCGCGCGGCGAGAACCGCCGAGCCCGCAAGGAGAACCGATTGAAGGATCAAGGCGCCGCGGAGAGATCCACCGGTGAGGGCGAGACGTACAGCGAGGAGTGTCGCATTGAGCGGGCGACGGCTGTTCCAATCGTCAAGGGTGCCGCCGGCAAGGAGACGCATGGCACCCCGGAGATAGTCTCCGGCGTCGGAGTAAGGGAGATACCCGGCGATGAAGGCACCGTTCGTGTGGACCGAACGCCACGCTCCGACGATGGGTACCGCGGAGATTGCAACAGCCACGGGCAAGGCACACAGGTCCACCAGACGAAGAACGTCGGACGAGACACGACGTTTTGTCGCACGGAGTACCCACGCACAGAGGGTACCGACGACGATCATCGCGATGGGAAGCGCCAGGGCGACCGAAGCACAGACGGTACGGAGCACCGGCACCCGCGCGAGCGTCAGGATGGCCCCCGCGGCGGTGATGAACTGAAGAACAGGGACAAGACAGCGCCGACTGACCGGGGCAAATCGTGCAAGGATCGGGGCAAGACGCACGGCGAGGTCTCGTAGCATCACACGCTCGGCAGGCTCCAGCCCCAGCGCGACGAGTGTGACGAGATACACCCCGGCAGCGACGCCCACCCCGCCAAAAAACTTCACGACGAGTCCGTACGGTAAAACGGTGAACACCGTACGCCCGATGACAAAGCCCGCGAGCGCAGCCGCGGTGACCTTGGCAAGCCCAGGAGAGAGTCCGTGGACGCGGGTGACTGTGTACGTAAATCCAAGCTGCATGACCTGGGAAACGACCAGCCCGGTGGTGACCGATACCGCAGCGCCTGTGAGGCCCCACCGAGGAACCAGCACGGGGAGAAGCATGGCTTGGAGTGCCACGCTGACGATTCCAGAGACGGCAGAGTACCGTGCGTTGCCGCTGAGGAACAACACGTAGGCGGGCAGTGCCAGGGCGCTGAAAAGGTAGCCCATGGCGAGGATCCGTAGGGCGGGAATTCCCCGGAGAAAATCATGGCCGAAGACGGCGAGAAGCCCGTCGCCAAAGCCTGCGAAGAGAACGCAGAGCGGCATGGCGAGCACGGCGACCCAGCGGGTCTGGCGCTGGATAAAGACATTGAGCCCCGTGATGTCTCCACGGGCGAGTGCAGGAGGAACATTGGCGCACACGTTGGGGTAGAACGCACTGCGCACCTGGCCGAGAGACACCACGTAGAGGACGCAGGCGTTGTATGCCCCGACGTCGGCGTTGCCACGCCAATGGCCAAGCGCGAGGCCGTCGAGTCGGCCCTGAAGCGCCCAGACAAGGTTGGTGGCAAGCAAAGGAAGGCCCATGCGCACGAGGCCCCAGTCGGTGGGACCTTTGAGCGCAGCACGGAGCGTCGCGCGGAGAGGGAGCTCGCGGTGGTAGCACCACGCGGCCATGACAGTGGTGAGGGCCATCCCCGAGGCGACGGCGACGCACGCACCGGGGACACCGCCGCCCGCGCGGAGGATGATGGAGGTTAGTGCGAGGAGGGCAATGGGTTGAAAGAGCCCACGGGTCCAGAAGTCGTACTTCATCACGCCCAGGGCCTGCGTCGCGCCGAGAAACATGGACGCAGCGTGAAAGGCGATGGGGATTGCGATGAGGGTGCGGAGCGGGACGACGAGTCCGGGTTTGTGCTGCACCGTGGCGATCCATGGCGCCGCGACGGCGACGGTGGCTGCGACGAGCACGCCCGAGACAAGCACGACACGCAGGGCGTTGGCCGTGACGGCAATCGCTCGGGCGTTGTCACCGCGAGCGCGTGCGATGGACACCTCGCGGGAGATCGCCACGTCCATGCCAAGGAGCGTGAGCAGCGAGAGCATGTCGACCAGGTTGTTGGACCAGGTGTACAGCCCGTAGCCGCTGGCCCCGAGAAAGCGCGCGAGTTGGACGTGAAACGCAGGGAGAGAAGCTTGTGCGACCAGGGTCATGAGGTTGACCGAGGTCGCTCGGAGATCCCTGCGCGCGTCCGTGGCGTGCGCGTCGCTCACGGTGCAGAAGCTCTCGCGCGGCGATGGAGTAGGTAGCGGATTTCGTAACACGGGACGAGGTAACAGAGGTTCTCTTCGTAGAGTTCGCGGGTGTAGGCACCGAGGTTGACCCACCAGCCCCATGCGCGCTTTGCCCAGCGGCGGACGGTAAAAGGTGACGTAAACACTAGATCGACTGCGTCGATCACAAGCCCAAAGTCTTTGCCGTACCGTGGAACACCACGGCGTAACGCACTCCCCTCGGCGAGGTACGCAAAGGTGTACAGCCCAAAGGTTTGTTGGTGCGTAGGGTCCGAGTAAAAGTACGGATTTGAAAAATGCGGGACGACTGCATCAAAGGTCCCGCCGTCTACAAGCACCCGAGATACTTCCGCGAGCAACCCATCCAGGTCGTCGACGTGTTCGAGAAAGTGCGACGACGTTACCCGTTGGACAGAGCCCGCGGGAAAGCACTGAAGTACTTCGATCGCGTCGCCCACGAGGTCTACCGCCGCGGTGTCCAGCACGTCCACCCCGATGGCTTCGGGATGGGACTTACGGTTGCCACACCCGAGTTCGATCACCACGGGCTTGCGGTCTCCGAGTGTGGTCAGCACACCATGCTTGTCACGGACACTCGCCGCCATTTTAGTCTCAGCGACTCTCGCGGGCGTACGTTCGCATCGCGTCGCCAAGGGCCTCGCCAATGGGCCGCATCGAGATCCCCAGTGCTGCCAGCCGAGGCGACGCAAGAATACAGTTCGATCGCGCAGCCACGGCAAGCCCGCGTGCAACGAGGTCTTCTTCTCGAATCAGGGTGTACGTATGTGTTGTATCCACCACGTCGCGGTACATCTCCAAAAGATCCCTGTGCCGCAGCGTCCCCGGGTTGGTCACATGAAACACACCTTCAGCCCTGCGCTCGATCAGTGCCGCAATCACCCCCACGAGATCGTCTACCACCGTCACCGAGTTTTCGACGTCGATCACCTCGCGGTACGAAGCCAGCTTGGTAATCAGGTTTCGTGGTCCAGGGATTCCGTCAATCGGCATGCGCAGCCGCGCCACGGCAACGCCCGACAAGCGCGAGAGCACAAGGTCCGCGGCGTACTTTGTTCGTGAGTACAACGCCACGGGGTTCGCGTGGTCGTCTTCTCTCCACCCACCGCTCGACGGTGACGCACCGTAGAACACACACCCGCTCCCAAGATGCACCAGGTGTACACCCGCATCGCGACACACCTCGGCCACCGTGAGCGCCCCGGTCACGTTGACCTTGTAGGTCTCTACCGGGTGGGATTCACACCAGTCTACGTTGGGTCGTCCTGTCTTTCCCGCAGCGTTCACCACGGCATCCGGCCGGTGCTCCCGCAGCGCGTCGCGCACCGAAGTGCCATCCGTGACGTCTGCCCGGGAGAGCACCGCGTCGGGCCACGCACTCGCAAAGCGCTGTCCCAGAAACCCTGCACCAAAAACCAACGTACGCATCGCCCGTCCTCGTCCCGTCCGTGTCGCGAGTTCGACCCTGCAGTCGTCCCCCACCAGCAACGCAAGCCCGCCCGCCCGGGACGAACCAGGGTGTACCACCACCCGTCGCCCGATGAGCGAATCCTCCAACCGCGCAATGTCTTCCACCCGGCTGTCTTCCATCACCACGCAGTGCTCCACCGACGATCGGGTGACTGTGACCCTGTCGCCAAGGGACGTAAACGGCCCGATGCGTGCGTCCGTCACCTCGGCACCGTCACCGATCACCACGGGTCCGCGTATGGCCGACCGTGTGACCTTTGCGCCTTTGCCCAGGCGTACCCGCCCCGTCACTTTGGACTCCGCGTCTACCTCCCCTTGAAGATCGTGAATCAACCACGCATCCAGCACGGTGTCGTTGGCCAGGAGCAAGTCGTCTTTCTTTCCCGTGTCCAACCACCAAGAACTCACGCGGTCAAAGCGCACGGTGCGGCCCTGGGCCAGGAGGTACGAAATCGCATCCGTGATCTCAAGCTCCCCCCGGGCCGACGGTGCAATCGCCGCCGCCGCTGCAAGAATCGACGGGCGGAACAGATAGATCCCGACGAGCGCCAGATTGCTCTTCGGGTCCTTTGGCTTTTCGACCAGGCGTACGACCTCGCCCGTGTCGTTGACTTCGGCCACGCCAAACGCCGACGGGTTGGTGACTTCTTTCAGCATCACCGACGCTTCGAGCGTGGGCGTGGCTTCGAAGCGCTGCACCGCGTCGCGCACCATCGTCCCAATGAGGTTGTCACCGAGAGCCATGCAAAAGGCATCTTGTCCAAGAAAGTCCCGCGCCGTGAGCACCGCGTGGGCGAGTCCCCGGGGGCGCTCCTGGAGGATGTACGTAAACCTCGCGCCCCAGCGGGCACCATCGCCCAGCGCGTCTTGCACTTCGCGCCCGGTCTCCGGCGACACAATCACCCCGATGTCTCTCACGCCAGCATCCGCCAGATTGTCCATCACGTAGAACAACACCGGTCGGTTGGCCACGGGCACCAACTGCTTCGCACCCGTGTACGTCAACGGTCGCAGGCGCGTGCCCGCCCCGCCTGCCAATACCAAACCCTTCATGGTGTGGCACCTGCGCCAAGGCCTAGACGTTCGCGACGGTACACCCCCGCGGTGATCCGCTCGCACCATGGACGGTTCGCGAGGTACCAGTCCACCGTCGCACGGAGGGCTGTCGCAAAGTCATGCCGAGGCTCCCATTCGAGCTCTGTACGCGCCCGCGAAGCATCAATGGCATACCGAAGATCATGTCCAGGACGATCGGCCACAAACGTGATCTGTTGCCGGTAGCTCCGTCCGTCTCCACGGGGACGAAGACCGTCAAGAATGTCACACAGGGTGTGTACGACCTCAAGGTTGGTGCGCTGCATTCCCCCGCCGAGACAATAACTCTGTCCCGGGATTCCGCGCGCGAGCACCCGAAGGATTCCGTCGCAGTGGTCGGGGACGTACAGCCAGTCGCGTACGTTGCTTCCCGCGCCGTACACGGGTAGGGCTTTGCCTTCGAGCGCGTTGAGCACCATCAACGGGATAAGCTTTTCAGGAAACTGCCGCGGGCCATAGTTGTTGCTACAGTGCGTGACCAGCGTGGGCAATCCATACGTGGTGCAGTACGCACGCACAAGATGATCCGCCGCTGCTTTCGAAGCCGCGTACGGCGAACTCGGCGCAAAAGCCGTGCGCTCCGTGAACATTCCGTCAGCGCCCAACGACCCGAAGACTTCGTCCGTGCTGACTTGCACATACCTGAAGCTCAAAGCCCGCTCGGTCGTAAGCGTTGCCCTGTACGCCCGCGCGGCTTCCAAGAGCTCAAAGGTTCCCGTCACGTTTGTCCGTACGAATTCTCCTGGAGCGTCGATGGATCGGTCGACGTGGGACTCCGCCGCGAGATTGACGATGGCTTCGACACGGTGCGTGACCAACAGTTCCGTCACCCGCGCACGATCGCAGATGTCACCCTGTACAAAGCAATGGCGTGGGTGTTCTGTAAGCTCCTGGAGGTTGTCCGGGTTGCCCGCGTAGGTCAAAAGGTCAAGGTTGACCACCGTGGTCTCGGGGTCTTCGAGCGCCATGCGCACAAGGCTCGACCCAATGAAGCCCGCACCGCCCGTGATGAGAAGACAAGGCACGACGCTCCGTCTACCATACTCCCGGGATAGGATCGTCCATCATGCGCTTTGAAGCCCTCGCCACGGTTCCCTTTCCCCTTCCCGTCGTGTTCGCCGTGTACCGCGACCGACTCGTCGAACTCGTCCCGTACCTCCCGAACATACGTTCCATCGAGCTACGTTCCCGCACCGAGTCCGACGGGGTGGTGTCCATCGTCAACGTCTGGCAGGGCGGCGGTGAGATTCCCGCCATCGCCAGGTCCTTTGTCCCTGGCGGCGCCACGGCATGGACGGACTTTGCCCGCTGGGACGCCACCGCCTTCACGTGCACATGGCGCACAGAACCCCATGCCTTTCGCGAAGCCGTCACGTCCGAAGGCGTCAATACCTTCATCGCCACGGGTGACACCCTCACCACCGTGCGCATCTCCGGCGCTGTCAACGTCGATCCCGCCCGCATCCGCGGCGTGCCGAAGCTCCTCGCAGGCGCCGTACGCCCCGCGGTCGAGCACTTCATCGTCAACGCCGTACGGTCCAACCTCACGGCCTTTGCCGAGGGCGTCACACGCTACCTCGGCGAAGGTCGTACGTAACCCTATGCCTTCAACAGACTCCGCAGCACGGTCTGCAAGATCCCACCGTTCTGGTAGTACAGCACGTCGACCGGGGTGTCCAAGCGCGCCACGGTGCTGAAGTCCCGCACGCGACCGTCGTAGTCCGTTGCGTGTACCCGTACTTCTTGCCGTGCCGTGAGTTCTCCGTCGATCCCGTCCACGGTGTACGTCTCGTGCCCCGTGAGCCCCAGCGATTCCGCGGACTCTCCCGGACGAAACTGCAACGGCAAGACCCCCATGCCCACGAGGTTTGCCCGGTGGATCCGCTCGAAGCTCTCGGCAATCACAGCCCGTACGCCCAGGAGCAATGTACCCTTGGCAGCCCAGTCCCGGGACGATCCCGTGCCGTATTCTTTGCCTGCGATCACAAGCAACGGGGTCTTGTCCGCGCGGTACCGCTCCGCGGCATCGTAAATACTCATCCGTTCGTTGGACGGTACGTGCACCGTCACGCCGCCTTCGATCCCAGGGACCATGAGATTCTTGAGGCGGATGTTCGCAAAGGTCCCGCGTACCATCACCCGGTCGTTTCCACGGCGTGAACCGTACGAATTGAAGTCCGTGCGGGCGACCCCAAGGCTCTGGAGGTACTTCCCCGCCGGACTGTCCACCGCGATGTCTCCCGCGGGAGAGATATGGTCCGTGGTCACCGAGTCACCCAGCAACGCCAGCACCCGTGCGTCACGAATCTCCGCCACCGGCACCGGCGTCGGTCCCAGGTCCGTAAAAAACGGCGGCTCTTGGATGTACGTCGACGTCACATCCCATGCGTACAGTTCTCCCGCCGACGTTGGAATCGCCTTCCACTCTGCCGTGCCTTCGTACACCTGCCGGTAGTTGTCCGTGTACATCTTCGGTGTGATGTACGCATCCACTGCCGCGTTGACCTCCGCCGTCGTCGGCCACACATCCTTCAGGTACACCTCTCGGCCGTCGGTTCCCTTTCCCAACGGCTCCGTCGTGAGATCACGGTCAACCGTGCCCGCCAGGGCGTAGGCGACCACCAACGGCGGCGACGCAAGGTAGTTTGCCTTCACATGCGGGTTGACCCGGCCCTCAAAGTTTCTGTTGCCCGAAAGCACCGCGGCAGCCACCAGGTTGCCTTCGGTCACCGCCGTGGCCACGGACTCTGGCAACGGTCCGCTGTTGCCAATGCACGTCGTGCATCCGTACCCCACAAGGCCAAAGCCCAGGGACTCCATCGCTTCGAGAACACCCGCCGCACGAAGGTATTCCGTCACCACCCTGGATCCCGGTGCGAGCGATGTCTTCACATGCGCTGGAACCTTGAGTCCACGGGCCACGGCGTTGCGCGCGAGCAGCCCCGCGGCCAGCATCACTGCAGGGTTGGACGTGTTGGTACAACTTGTAATCGCAGCGATGACCACGGCGCCATGTCCAAGGGTGGTCGTTGCACCGTGGAGCGTGGTGTTCGCCGTGCGTTGAAGGTCTGCGTCGGCGAGACCGAAGCCACGGTCTTTGACCGGCGCACGGAGGGCTTTGCCAAAGGATGTTTTCATCGAGGCGAGAGACACACGGTCTTGCGGGCGCTTGGGACCCGCAAGGGACGGCTCGATGACAGAAAGGTCGATGTCGACCGTGTCCGTGTACACAGGGTCGGGGGATGCGTCCGTGCGAAAGATTCCAAGTTCGTGTGCGTAACGGTCGACCGTGCGGACGGCCGAAGGATCACGGCCCGTGCGTCGTAGAAAGTCCAGCGTCGCTTCGTCGACGGGAAAAAACCCCATCGTTGCACCGTACTCCGGGGCCATGTTGGCGATGGTTGTACGGTCGGTCACCGAGATCTTGGACAGGGCAGGGCCGTAAAACTCCACGATCTTGTCGACCACGCCTTTTTTGCGAAGGATGTTGGTCACCGTGAGCGTGAGGTCTGTCGCCGTCACACCTTCGGGGAGCGTCCCGTGCAAACGTACGCCGACCACCGCGGGGGTGAGCATGAACAACGGTTGGCCGAGCATCACGGCTTCGGCTTCGATGCCACCCACGCCCCAGCCGACGACACCGAGGCCGTTGATCATGGTGGTATGCGAATCCGTGCCTACGAGAGTGTCTGGGAGCGCCACAGGGCCGTCACGGTCTGCCCCGCGGCGGACGACGGTGGCAAGACGTTCGACGTTGACCTGGTGCACGATGCCCATGGCCGGGGGCACAACGCTGAAATTATCAACGGCACCCTGGCCCCAACGGAGAAACTGGTAGCGCTCCCGGTTGCGGTGAAATTCAACTTTCACGTTGAGGGACAACGCATCGCTGGTGCCATAGTGATCGACCTGGACAGAATGGTCGATGACAAGGTCCACGGGCACCAACGGGTTGATCTTGCGGGGATTGCCGCCGAGCCGTGCGACGGCGGTACGCATTGCGGCGATGTCGACAAGGACGGGTACACCCGTGAAGTCTTGGAGGATTACCCGTGAAGGCTTGAAGGGAAGTTCGACGGGGGCGGGCGACGCAGCGGTCCACCCGGCGAGGCGGCGGACGTCGTCTTCGGAGACCTCGAAGCCGTCGCAGGTGCGAAGTACCGCTTCGAGGAGCACCCGGATCGAGAACGGCAAGCGGTCGATGGAAGGCGCGATGCCCGAGCGTTCGAGTTGTTGAATGCGATAGATTCCGAGGGGCCCGTCCCCTGCGTCAAAGGTGTCCCGCGCGCCAAAGGGGTTATACGTTCGCTGTGTCATGTCCGGGTTCGTATGTCCCCGCGCCCGTGTCGTCAACGCCTGACGGGGGGTACGGCCCCGCGGAGGTCCCCAACATCCCTTGAATCCAAGGCTCTCCGTCGGTGTACCCCCCTCGCATAGGGGCTATACAATCCGTCACGGAGGTTCCCAACCGGTTTTCGGACCCCCACGGACGGTTGCGAACC
>VFSW01006582.1_pt1 | contig 17043 bp, 6 predicted proteins | sample 5358111 | NCBI WGS metagenome assembly VFSW01 (sample SAMN11554181, study PRJNA540505) | mine drainage metagenome | isolation source: sediment from site ElyBrook_90M | place: USA: Ely Copper Mine, Vershire, VT | collected 2017
GGGCAGCGCGCAACCAGACTGCGGAGCATGCGAGTGTGTGGGTGATCGATGCGGGGAGAGAACTGGTGGGTTCTGTGGCATCACAGGAAACTGCCGCCGGCCCGGCTCCTCTCCTGTTGAGCTGCGGACGGCTGGAGCCGTTCCGGCAGAGCTTTTCGCATGAGATGAACACAATGCGCAAAGACCTGACGGATGCCGATGCTGTGTTCGATCGACTGCGCAAGGTGGATGTATCGGCATGGTGCCCTCCGGAGGTTGCGGGGGACGCGGCGCTGCGTGAATTCGTACGATCGGTATACCTGTCGGGAAACGGCGCGGTGATTTTCAGCAACTCGTTTGTGGAGTGGGCGGCTTCGGAGGCGGTTCGGCGGGCGCGGCCGGCGCTGCTGGCGGCGCGGTTCGGCGTGCGGAGCAAGCCAAAACCTTTTACCTCAGTTGCGGTGTTCGAGAACCAGGATCAGGTGAATCCTCTTCCGGCGGTCGAGGATTTCGAAGGCAGCGCACTGGATGCGCAGATGTTAGCACTCTATATATGGATGGCCGCGGGGCGCTACGCGGAGTACCGGAACTCGACGGTTTGTGTTTGCATCGCGGAGAGCGTGAAGCAGGCGTACGTTGTAGCGCCGGCTGGGTTCGATCTGGCGCCGGGATCTGCCCCGCTGGCAGTGGACCGGTTGGGGAGACTGCTTGTTGACTGGTTCGCTCAGGGGTAGTGCGCTAACTGTGAAATTAAGGAGAAGCTCGCAGCGGTCGAGTCTCTGGTCGTAGAATGAACGCTGTCGCGCGCCAGTGAGACCTGCTGTGGGCGCATGGTTGAGCCGCCATGATGAGGGAGTGAGTGGACGCAGTCGAACATTCGCGGGTAAGCGCCGGCTCGCGCGCGAGTGGTTTTGAGCGGGCGAGTGGCTGGCTTCGTCGATTGCCGGCGATCGTGGTCTTTGCCTTGTTGCTGTGGGTAGCGGCAGGTGCGCAGGAAACGGGACCGACGACGATCACGGGTGCGGTGCGCGATGTGGCGGGCGCGCCAGTAGGTGACGCGCGGGTGCGGCTGGAGGAAGCCGGTACGCTGAGGGCCGAAACCAGGACGAGCGCCGATGGTGGCTTTGGGTTTTCCCCGGTAGCACCAGGGGCTTACACGGTTATTGCGGAAAAGCCCGGATGGCTGCGCACGCGATCAGACATCAACACTGGTGGTTCCGCAAGCCAGCGAGTGGAATTGACGATGCAGGCGGCCGACGCCGGGTCGTCCACGCCGGTCCCTGGCGGGATGGAATTTGCCGACGAGCCGAATTTCAAGATTGCCGCGGTGACGGACTGGACGGCGGCCGGCGGCCATGGATCGGACACGGTGCTGCGCGCGAGCGAGGCGCTGAATCGAGAAGCGATCAGCCTGAAGCCGGAGGCGAAGGCGCAACCACCGAAGCCCATGACCCAAGAGAGCCGGCAACGGGAGATCGCGTTGCGCGCTTCAGTGGCGAACGCTCCGGAGAAGTTTGAGACGAACCACGCCCTGGGCGAGTTCTATCTTGAGGCGGCGAGGGACGGCGACGCTGTTGCGCTGCTGCAAGCGGCGTATCGTATCCGTCCAAATGATTCTGCGAATGAACTCGATCTTGCGCAGGCTTTGCAGGGCACAGGAGAATTCACCGGCGCGCGAGAGCATGTGAAGAGCCTGATGGCACGCGGCGAGAACGCCGATGTGGATCGGCTTGCCGGCGAGCTGGACGAGAAGCTTGGGGATCCGCTGACGGCTGTGGGGGAGCTGGAGCGCGCTGCGCGGCTGGATCCGAGCGAACGGAATTGCTTTGAATGGGGATCCGAACTTCTGCTCCACCGCGCTGTGTTACAGGCGAAAGAGGTTTTTGCGGCGGGGGTGAAGGCGCATCCGCATTCGGAGCGCATGCTGGCTGCGCTGGGAGCGGCACTCTTCGCGGGCGCGTTGTACGACGAAGCCGCGGAGCGGCTGTGCGCGGCATCGGATCTTGATCCCGACGATGCCGACCCCTATCTCTTCATGGGCCGCATCGTGGTCGCAGTGTCGAGCCCCATGCCGTGCGTGGTGCCGCGGCTGAAGCGGTTTTCGGAACGGCAACGGGGAAATCCGCTGGCCAGCTACTACTATGCGATGGCTGTCTGGAAGCAAAACGGTCAGCCTGTGGACAAGGCCTCAGTCGTGCCCGTTGAGGCTCTGCTGCATCGTGCGGTGAACCTGGATAACAAATGTGCTGTGGCGTGGCTGCAACTGGGTGTTCTGAGCTATTCGCGCGGGGATTATCAGGATGCCATCGATTTCTTTCGGCGCGCGACTGCAGCCGACCCCCAACTGGGTGAGGCTCACTATCGGCTGGGCATGGCCTACGATCGCGTGGGCGAACGCGATCAGGCAAAAGTGGAACTGGACCTGCACGAGCAGATCGACAAACAGCAAAAAGAAGAAGTGGAGCGACAGCGGCGCGCGATCAAACAGTTTCGTGTGACCGATGCGGTCCAGCCGACGTCTGTAACCAACCACTGAGTCCCGGCTCAGGCACCTTGCGGCTTCACCGATCCCACGATGCCTGCGCCTTCGCGAATGGTGAGGATCTGATTGGCGGCAACCCGGGTGAAGCGCTCGATTTTCTGAGTAGTTGGCCACTTCACCTCGATCACGTCCACGGTTGTCGCGCTTCCCAGGCCGAAATGCAGGCGCAGGTCATTTTGCGACATCACGCTGGTCCCGCTGTTCACTTCGCCCATCTGGATATGCCTGCCGGTGATCAAGCGGGCACGCGCGCCAATCGCCGTCCGGTTGCACTGGGTGCCGATCAGTTTGAGCTTGATCCAGTTCTGCTTGTTGCCGCCCACGTTGTGCAGCAGGGAAGGAAGGTCGTTCATGTTGAGGACGAGGACATCCATCCCGCCGTCGTTGTCGTAATCACCGAACGCGGCGCCGCGGCTTGAGAATTTCTCGGTAATACCGGGACCCATCTCGCCGGAAACGTCTTTGAATTTCCCGTTTCCAAGATTTTTGTAGACGAGACGCGGATTTTTGAAGGATTCGCCGAAGTTGTATCTGTCGACTTCGGGATAGACGTGACCATTGACCTGCACAATGTCGGGCCAGCCGTCGTTATCGTAGTCGATGAAGCCACAGCCCCATGCTACATATTTATTGTTAATGCCGATGCCGGAGTTAAATGATAAGTCAGTGAAAGTTCCGTCGCCATTGTTATGGTAAAGGTCGCAGGTATCGTCGGCGAAGTTTGTCTTGAAAATATCGAACCATCCGTCGCAATCATAGTCGGCTACACCGAGACCCATACCCGCCTGTTCGTGGCCGTCGGAGTTATAGGCGCACCAGGCCATGACTGCGACTTCGCTGAACGTGCCGTTGCGGTTGTTCTGCAGAAACATGGCGGGCTCGGAGTCAACGGCGATATAGATGTCAGGCCACCCATCGTTATCGAAGTCGCAGGACACCGACGTGATGGAGTAACGCGGACCCGGTTTCAGGATGCCAGCCTTCTCCGATACGTCAGTAAAAGTTCCGTCGCCATTGTTGTGGTAGAGAATGTTGGTGTCGCCGGGCAGGCCACGCGGACCGCACATGGTTGGCATGCCCTTCCACTGGCAGAACGCAGCGTCATTCCGGGAAGGCGGATGGTCGGGATCGAGCGCGACGAAGTTACAGACGAAAAGGTCGAGATGCCCGTCCCGATCGTAGTCGAGAAACGAGCACCCCGTGCCCCAGCGCCCCTTCTCCTGGCATAAGCCGGCTTTCTTTGTCACGTCGGTAAAGGTGCCATCGCCGTTGTTATGGAAGAGAATGTTATGGCCCCAAAACGTACAGAACAGGTCGTCCCAGCCGTCGTTGTCGTAGTCGCCGACGCAGACCCCAGTCTGCCAGCCGCTGCGACCGATCCCGGATTTCGCGGTGACGTCGGTGAAGGTGCCGTCGCGATTGTTCTTGTATAAGTGCGTGGTGGGAGCTTGTCCCGGAGGCCAGTGCGCGTCCAGGCGGCTGCCATTCGTCAAGTAAATGTCGACCCAGCCGTCGTGGTCGTAGTCGAAGAAGGCAATTCCACTTCCCTTGGTTTCGACAATGATGCGCTTGGTATCGGCCCCTCCCCAGACGTTGGGGATGGTAAGCCCGGCCTGCTGCGCGACGTCGATGAACTGTACCGGGGAGGCAGGGGTTGCGGCGATCTGTGCCTGCACGACACTGGAACTTCCCCAACGCCAGAGCGGTGTGGTGAGTACATCGAGCAGGGCGCTGCCCAGCACGAACAGGGATGAACCCAGGAATCGCCGTCGCGGAGTGGTCATCGGAGGAGAGAATTGCGCCTTTCTGGTTGCGTCGAAATGCGGTAGAGCAAAGCTCAAATATCCCTTCGCAGAGCTATTTCATCTGGACCTTTGGGAAAGGGTGCGGCACGATGCCTGCTCCCTCTTTCACCGCGATAATTGTATCGAGCGGCGCATTCGTGATTTTGTCTGTTTGACCGCTGGGCCACGTAATCACCAGCGAATCGATCCTGGTGTGCCTGCCGAGCCCGAAGTGAATGCGCGGATCGCTGGCGGACATATAGCTTGTGCCGCCTTTGGTCTGGTCCACGCGGACCAGATCGCCCGCGGTGAGTTTCAGAGTCGCGCCGATGCCGTCGCGATTGGACTTTGTGCCGATCAGGAGAACTTCAAGCCAGTGGTTGCCGGTTCCGCCTTCGTTGCGCATCAGTTCAGGGTAGTCGCCGCGGCAGTTGACCACGAAGCCGACATTGCCGTCGTTGAGAAAGTCCGCTGTCGCCAGTCCGCGGCCGGCAACCGGGCGATTGAAGTCCGGGCCGAGCGCATCCGAAGCCTTTTCGAAGCGGCCATGCCCGAGGTTATGCCACATCAGTAGTGGCTCCTTATAAGTGACGAGATTGTGGTAGAGGTTGATGTTCGTCACCATGGCCCCGTTGGCCTGGACGATATCGGGCCAGCCGTCGTTGTCGTAGTCGATGAACTTAGCCGCAACCCCGCTGAGCAGCATCGCCTTGTTGCCGAGACCGGAGGTATAGGTTGCGTCTGTGAAGGTCCCGTCGCCGTTGTTGTGGTAAAGGCGATTCAGTTCAAAGTCGAGGTGAGTGACGTAGACGTCCAGCAGTCCGTCGCCGTCGACGTCGGCAGCGTCGATTCCCATTCCGGCTTCGTAGCGCCCGTCTTCGCTGGCGGCGAGGCCGGATATCAGAGAGATGTCGGTAAATGTTCCATTGCCATTGTTCTGGAAGAGAAAATTAGGCCACGTGTCGTTCGCGATGGCAATGTCGGGCCATCCGTGCCCGAAGAAGTCGGCGGTCACCACGCCCATCCCCTTGGCCTCGGAGACGCCGACGCCGGACTTCTGGCTGACGTCGGTAAAGGTGCCATCGCGATTATTGTGGTAGAGCCGGATGTGCTGGCCGCGATAGTCGTTGGGACTGCAGTAGGAACGATAGCCGGGGGCTCTTTCTCCGCACCAGAGGTTGACCTTCGGCGTCCATTCGAGGTAGTTGAGCACAACCAGGTCGAGCCATCCATCCTTATCGAAATCCACCCATGCCGCGCTCGTGGACCACTGACCCTGGTCGGCGACGCCCGCCTTCGCGGTCACGTCGGTGAAGGTTCCGTCGCCGTTGTTGTGATACAGGATGGCGCGGCCATAGCCGGTGACATAGAGGTCGGGGTGGCCGTCGTTGTCGTAGTCACCGACTGCGGCTCCCTGGCCATAGTGGCCCTCGCCGCCCACACCCGCCTTTGCGGTCACGTCGGTGAAGGTTCCGTCGCCGTTGTTGTGGTAGAGAGCCGAGCGCAGGGGATGGTCGGGTTTGTACGCGTCGGTCGCGCCAGTCTGTACAAGGAACAGATCCATAAGCCCGTCCTGGTCGTAATCGATCCACGCGGCGCCGGTACCCATCGTCTCCAGGTAGTATTTTTCGTCGGTTTCTGTGGAGTCCTGCACGAAGGTGATACCCGCCGATTTACGAATGTCAGTGAAGCGGACGGTCGCGGACGGCTGCGGCTTCGACGCCTGTTGCGCGCCAGCGGTTTCGATCAACGGAACACAGGCGCCTGCGAAGATGACGACGATCACGGCGTGGCGGAACGGATGAATCATAAGGTTCGATCCGCGAGCTGCAGGGCCAACTGAAGAAACTGCGCGCGATGTTGAGGGTCCATCGGCCGAGGGGCAACGTTTCCGGAGTTCGCGGCGGCATCGAGCACGCGTTCGATAGGATCGGTCGCGAGGCTACCGCTGGCGCTGCTGTTTCGGAAGCGGTTGAACACCTCTCTAGCCTTTGCAATCTCTCCATTCTGGAAGTAAAAGACGCCGAGGGCGGAGTATCCGCCGGGCCACTCGGGCAGCAGATCAACGGCGCGTTCCAGATCATCGGCTGCCTGGTTGTTGCGTCCCTGCACAGCGGAGACGACGCCCAGTCCCCAGAAGAGCTTGCCCGAACCCGGAACGCGAGCTCGGCCGCGATCCAGGGTACGGCGCGCACCGTCCGCGTCGCCGCCGCGGAGCTGAATCAATGCCAGAGAGAGATAGTCCTGGTCGTTGTCAGGATTGCGTGCGATGGCGTCGTTGTACATCGCGGAGGCGCGCGCAACGTCACCCACGTGCGCATAGATATCGGCCAGCAAGGCCAGGTAGGCTTCTTCCTTCCTGCCGTCCGGAGAGACCTGCAGAGCAGTATCGAGAGCTTCAGGGTAGCGGCGCGCGCGGAAGTAGGTGTCGGCGAGGTCGAAGCGAACCTCATCGACATTGACGTTGGCCTGCAGCGCGGCCTGCAGATGCTGGATGGCGCCATCGAAGAGGCGATAGCGCGCCATCAGAACTCCCACACCGGTGAGCATGCGATAGTCGCCTGCACTCGCGCGGTCGAGTTGTGCGATCACAATTTTGGCATCGTCTACCTTGCCCTCTTTCAGGTACGTCTCAGCCAGAAAGTAGAGGTTCTCCGGCTGATCGGGACGCTGTTTGGCTTCGGCGGCGACCTGCTGCACATCGAGTTGCTCGCGGGCCTGCAGCGGCAGCTTCGAGCGATCGTCGAGGTAGTCAAAGAGATGCTGGTAGGGCATCGGCCCCGCATCGGACTGCCGGGACAGGGTTTGGAAAGCAGCGAGGTCGTGATTCGCAGCCTCCGTTTCGTGCAGGCTTCGCTCCACCATGGCCAGTTTGTAATAGCCCGGCGCCGGGTCACGGCTGACACGAACGAAGCGGCGCAGCAGTTCCTCTGCCTCCTGCGGCCGCTTTGCTGCGATTTTGAGATTTGCCAGCTCCAGCATAGGGTCGGCGAAATTGGGGGAGTACGCGAGGGCCTGAGCGAAGAATTTCTCTGCCGACGCGTTGTCGCCCTGGCGCTCGTCGATGAATCCCAGGTTGTAGAGGCAGAGGCTGCTCCTGGGGTCCTGCTGGAGGCCGAGATGGAACTGTTGTCTGGCCTCGTCATAGCGGCCGAGGTTTCGGTAAGACATGCCGAGAAAGGCATACGACCGCGCGGAGTGCTCGAGCTCAACGAGCTGATTGAATACCTCGATGGCTTTGTCTGTCTTGCCGGCCATGAAATAGCTTTCACCGAGCGCAGCCACCAGCGCAGGCCGCTTCAGGTCGATTTTCAAACCGGTTTCAAGCACAGGGATCGCATCCTCAAAGTAGTTCTGAGACATGCTGACGCGGGCCATGAGGAAGAGGATGTCGACATTGTCCGGAGCCAGCTTCCGGGCTCGCACGAGAAGATCGAGAGCGTCGAGGGGGCGTGACTGGTTGGCGAGGACCTGGGCCATCAGATAGAGGGCGTCGGGCGAATCCGGCTGGATGCGGAGAGCCCGGCTCAGGACGGGCTCGGCTTGTGCGTATTCACCGGCGCGAAGAAGATCCTGCCCGAGGTTGTAGAGAATCTCGAAGGTGCCGGGCTGAAGTGCGTCGGCCTTCTCGAGTTCAAGCTGCGCCGCCTTGTACTGCTTCTCAGTCGCGAGGAGGACGCCAAGCGAGAAGTGAACCTGCACGTCATTCTTTTCCTCGGCAGAGAATTCGTTCGCAACCTGCAGGGCCGAGGACGGCTGCTTATTGTCGAAATATGCGCGCACGAGCTGCAGGCGGGTCACCCTGTCGGGCGGTTGCACCTTCCGGAAGTGCACGATCGCGCCGGCGGGGTCACCTTTGATCATGAGCAGAACGCCGAGGTTGTAATGGGCGTCGCGATTGGCTGGATCACGTCGAAGAACAGCGCGAAATTCACTCTCAGCGGGTTCGACCTGCTTCTCGATGAGGTACAACTTGCCGAGATTGTTTCGAGTTTTTACCGATGCAGGATCGATCTGAAGAGCTTTTGTGAATGCATTCCTGGCACCGGAGAAGTCCTGTTGCTGGCTGAGGATCATGCCCAGCAGGTTGCACGCCTCGATGCTGCCTGGATCGCGCTGGAGAACTTCGGTTACGAGGCTCTTCGCGTCATCGAGCCGGTTCTGCTGCATGAGACTCTGGATTTGCTGGAAGTCCGCGTTGGTTTGGCCATGGAGGGGTTGCGCCGACGGTGCAATCGAAAGCGCTGTGGACAGCAGGAGAAGCAGCGCGAACGATGGCGATCGCATGACGCCGGGAGCAGCGGTGCGATCCTGGCTTCGTTTCAGGAGGCGAGCCATCGTGGCGGAGTTCATTGGAGATGCTCCAGAGCCTTCGCGGCGCTTGCGTTTTCCGGTTGCAGCGCAAGCAGCTGACGCAGAACCTGGCGAGCGCGTTCGCGATCATTCTCGAGCGAGTAGAGGCGGGCGAGATTGAGATAAGACTGATCGAACGCGGGAGAGAGGCGGATGCCGGTTTTGAACTGCTCCTCCGCGTGGGCGTAATCTGCCTGACGGACAAAGATAATGCCGAGGTTGTTCAGAGCTTCGGGATACTCCGGCCTGAGGACGAGGGCTTTTTGGAGATAGCGCGCGGCGGGCTCCAGTTGATCCTGCTGAGCGTAGAGCATGCCGAGGCTGAAGTTTATCTCGGGGTCATCGGGCAGGAGTTCGAGCGCGCGGGCGAGGCAATCGTGCGCCTTGTCAGAAAGCCTTTGCCGCCGGTAGACATTCCCCAGATTGAGCAGGGCTATGGCGTACTCGGGCCGATAGGCGAGCGATTGCTGAAAATCGCGAATGGCTTCGTCCGGCTGTCCCTGTTCGGCGGCGATCATGCCGAGATTGTTCCACGCTTCGGGGTAATTGGGACGGAGCTGGACCGTCCGCTCGAGATAGGCGCTCGCTTTGGCGAGGTCGCGACCACGGAGGCTGAGAGTGCCGAGGTTGTACAGTGCGTCGGCATCATCGGGCTTGCGGGCGAGCACCTGGAGGAACGACTCTTCTGCCTGGTCGAGATAGCCGTGCTGAAACATGGCAACGCCGTAGGTAAAGTCGTTGCGCGTCAATCGGTCCTGTACGAGGATGCCGGTGAAAGGGAGCGCAGATCGCATGCGCCTGGCGGCGTCCGCGGGAATCGAGCGCGAATCCCGCAGCAGGGTGTCCGGATCGATCGCGCCCTGGTAGACCTTCACGATCATGCCTTCGGCGTCGAGGAGCAGGGCGGAAGGAATGGGCAGGTCTCTGCGGCGATCGAAGAGATACCGGTAGATGAGGTTATAGACACCGGCGGTTTCCGGCGTGGCGAACAGCACAGGGAAGGAGAAACTTTGCTGGCGCGCGAATGCTCGTGCTGCATCGAGACCGGCATGGTCGTCGACATTGACAGCAAGGCATGCGACATCGCGGCCGGCCCTAAGGAGGGAGTTCTTTGCGAGAGTTCGAAGCCCATCGAGACTGACGGGTGCTGCAGTAGACCAGAAGGCGATGAGAGCTGGGCGGCCGCGCCAGGAGCGGAGATCGCGCGGGGTTCCATCGAGGTCGGGGAGAGAGAACTCAGGCGCAAGGAGCGGCTCGACGAGCCACGTCTGTACGCTGGAGGGCAGGGATTCGCCTTCACCGGCAGGGCTGGCAATGAGGTATTGCGAGGGGGGCGCCTGAAATGGCGCAGCGGACAATGAGGCTGAGCCTTCCTCGATGGCGAAGCGATGACCGGCGGGGAGGTCCTGAAACGTCTGCTCCAGGCCACTGGGCCAGCGAACCACGACGCGGGTGACTTTGCCCGCGTCACCGATGCCGAAGAAGACTTCCTTCGAATGCTGGGCGAGGAATCCCGATCCTGCCTGAAGGTATTTGGTCTGCCTGAGCCCTGGAGTCTCCACAGTGATCGCTGCTCCGATGGCATCGCGATTGCTCTTGTGACCGCGCAACCGGAAGCTGATGGAGGCTCCGAGGGTCTTCATGGAGTTATGAAGGACTCGGATTTGCGGCGCATTGCGGTTCTTCAGAATGACTTCGAGCCGGCCGTCGTGGTCGATGTCGGCGAGGGCGAATGAACGGCTGTCCTCGAGGAAGTCGAGGCCGACCGTCCCCGACGCCTCGGCAAAAGCGCCATTCCCCAGATTGAGAAAGAATACGTTTCTGGCATAGCCATGCCAGGAGTGGTCGGAGCGAATCAGCTCGTTGATGGCGTTCCAGCCGCGTTCATAGCGAACCGAGGGCGTGGCGTCCTCGGGGGAGCGAGCTACGATCTGGCGCCAGAAGAAGCTGGCGAGATCTTCGCGATCTGGTTCGGAGATATAGCCATTGGCGACGTAGAGATCGGAGAGACCGTCGTGGTCGAAGTCGAAAAAATCCGAACTCCATGACCAACGGCCCATTTCGACACCGGCCTGCTGACCTACATTTTCAAATTTGCCGGTGCCCAGGTTGCGGTAGAGAGCGTTGCCGCGGGCGTGCCGCTGGTAGAGCTCGCGAATGCTTTGCGGTGCGTTCTCGTGAAACTGCTTTTGCTGAGAGACCCGTTGTCCTGCGGCTTCCCACATGCTCGGCACGTAGATGTCCTGATGGCCGTCGTTGTCATAGTCGCACCAGCAACAGCTCATGCCGGCGCCCACGCCTTCCACGTTGGCCTCATGAGAGACGACGGTGAAGGTTCCGTTGCCGTTGTTGCGGTAGAGCTGCGAGCTGCCGAAGTCATTGGCGACGAACAGATCCGGGAGCCCGTAAGGGCCGGCATTTCCCCACGCGCATGAGAAGCTGTACCGGTTGTTGTCGGCGTTCATTCCGCTCGCTTCCGTGGTCTCGACGAACTGATGTCCGCCTTGGTTGTGAAAGAGGCAATTCGGAGGACCATTGCGAGCGTCGTAGTAAGGAATGGGATAGTTGTACTGGTCGAGTCCCAGATAGTACATGTACAGGCAAAAATAGACGTCGAGGCGGCCATCGCCATCGTAGTCAGCCACGGCAGCGTGGGTGAAGGTCCCCTGCGGAGGACGCGCGAAGCGGAACGCATCTTTCTGCAGCGAAAAGGAGCCGTTCCCCTGGTTAAGGAAGAGCAGTGGACCGGTGCCACAGACCAGCAGCAGATCCTGCAGGCCCCGGTTCTCGAAATCGGCAAAGAGGGCGCAGCCGGTGTTGTCGAGCACCCCCACGCCGGCCTTTTCGGTGACGTCCTCAAAGGTGCCATCGCCGCGATTGTGGTAGAGACGGTTCGGCAGACCGGAGGGCTGACAGACATAGATGTCGTCCAGGCCATCGTTGTCGAAATCGCCGGCAGCCACGCCGTTGTTGCAATAGACATCTACGCCTACGGCTCCATCGAGAACGGTTCGCCAATGATCGGCGCCGTGCAGGAGCTGCTCGCGATAGGAAGTGGTGGATCCGAACGCGGATCCGGTGACGTCGGTAAAAACCGGCGCGGCCGAGATACAGCAGGTTTCCTGGCCCGCGGTCCAGCTCTTTGCGAGCCAGCCCCTGGACGTGTCACGAACCCAGTCGACCTGCCATGAACCGATTCTCTCCTCGCGGCGGTGAGCAGAGCCGGCGAAGACCAGGTCATAGCGTAAACGGGTGCGTACGGTCAGCGGCGCGGAAGCGATCGGTTCGATCGCGAAGATCTCGAACTCGGCGGTCTCGATGTGCACTGCGTCTTTGAGCCATTCCTGCAGGGAGTGGACGAATGCGTCGCGTCCTGAGACGGAATGCGAACTGAAATCGCGCCGCACGACATCGATGCCTGAGCGCGATCGCAATCGAGTTTCCGTAAAGTCGGCAAGATCTTCGCCGGTGATTTCACGGTCGAGGGAAGAAGCGAGGGCAGGAATGTTTGCCGGAGACTTCAGCAGGGCGGCGCTCCACTGGTTCAGAAACGTCTCGATGTCGTGGGCGTATTTTTCAGAGACGTAGTCATCGGAACCAGGCGGCACCAATGACAGAACGTCAGCGAGCGGCCAGTTTGCGGGGTATTGCGGGGTGAGGCGGTAATCGGAGAAGGCAAAATCACGAGGCAACGCGAAAGGAGGTTCCGAGGGAAAGAGAGCGCCCGCGCCCAGGAAGGGAGCGGGGCGGAGAAGTGCACCTGAAAACGCCAGACTCTTGAGGACCGCTCGCCGGGAGATCACGGGACTACTGTCTTTGTATCTACCACGAGCCATTGTGCTATAAACCGAGGCGCCTGCGAACATGGGCATCATAGCACCGGAGAAATCGATCACAAGGATGGCCAGCCTTCGACGTGACCGGTACGGTGGCGGAAGTGGAGCGGGGCGAGGCTGTGGAAAACTCTAACCAGAGACCTGGCAGACAACCTTCGGAAGCCACCTGATCAACAGAGCTCGAATCGACGAGTAGCCATTGAATTCGCGAGTTCGAAGCGGTCCGAGGTTTGGGGTTGTAAAAGAAACTACAACTTTAGATTGACAAAAGAGAAAGCAGTGAACTACAGTTTGCGCGTCGTAATGACACAGTAAAAAAGTAATCGTTTACACTCCCAAATCGCGATGTAAGCCATTTACGGGCTGGCGGCCCCCAGCCCACCTTGCAGCAAGAGGTAAGAAAAGCGGTATATACGGGGCCGGAAGGAATGGAGGGCACTTGGATGGGCAGTGACCGCGGTCTATTCCGCAGATTCGGAATCGTTTCCACCGTCTTCATCACTCTCGCTCTGGTCTTCATCCCGGCAAGGTCAGCGCGTGCACAGGTGGACGAAGGAGCCATCACGGGGGGCGTTCAGGATTCGACCGGCGCCGTTGTCCCGAATGCTCAGGTGACCCTTGTCAACACGGACCAGGGCATCTCACTCCAAACCAAAACGGACAACGCCGGATCCTACACGTTCTCGCCGGTGAGGATTGGGCACTACACCCTGAGCGTCACCGCGCAGGGATTCGCGAAGACCACGCACTCGAACCTGGTGGTTCAGGTGGCACAGACGCTGCAGGTGAATGTGCAGCTGAAACCGGGCGCGAGCACGGAGACGGTTTATGTGAACACCGCGCCGCCCCTGATGCAGACGCAGGAAGCTTCAGTGGGCCAGGTAATCGGCTCGCGGGAGGTAAACGATCTGCCACTGAACGGGCGCAATTTCACATTCCTGGCGCAGCTGGGCGCAGGCATGCAGACGCCCCAGGCGGATACGCGCGGGAATGCCGCATCGGGCGCTTTCTCGGCGAACGGGCTTCGTCCGGCGCAGAATAACTACCTGCTGGACGGCATCGACAACAATTCGAACGCGGTCGATTTCCTGAACGGAACGAACTACGTGATTCTGCCGCCGGTCGACGCGATCCAGGAATTCAAAGTGCAGACTGCGGACTTCAGCGCCGAACTGGGGCGCGCGGGTGGAGCAGTTGTGAATGCGACGATCAAGTCGGGCACCAACAGCATTCACGGTGCAGCCTGGGAGTTTTTCCGCAACGACAAGCTGGATGCTGCGGACTATTTTGAGAACAACACGGGCATCAAGAAGGGCGAACTCCGCCAGAACCAGTTCGGCGCCGACATCGGTGGTCCGATCATCAAAAACAAGATATTCTTCTTTGGCGACTACGAAGGGTTTCGCCGCGTGCAGGGAACTGCGGAGAACGGCAATGTACCAACGGCGCTCGAGCGCAGCAGTGGCTTCACAAACCTGTCGCAAATCCTGAGCTTCAACGACGGGACGACCAGAACCGATGCGCTGGGCCGTGCGATTCAAAAAGGTACAATTCTCGATCCAGCCACCACGCGATTCGTGGCGAATGGCGCGGTCGATCCGGTTTCCGGTCTCACCAACAACAGCGGCGGGGATGCCTATGTGCGCGACCCCTTCAGCGCGGTTTGCGGCCCAGGCACAACGAGTTTCACGACAGCGAACTGCTCGGATCTGAACCAACTGCCGGCCGGGCGGGTCGATGCCAATGCAGTCAAAGTGCTGAGTCTATATCCGGCGCCGAACTCCGGAACGCAGGTCTACGCCGACAGTCCCAGCTTGTTTGAGCACCGGAATCAGTTTGATATTCGCGGGGACGTGAACCCGAGCCAATCGGATCAGGTCTTCGCGCGGTTCAGCTACTCCGACGATCCAATTTACATTCCGGGTATCTTTGGTGGCATCGCCGATGGCGGCTCCTTCTACCAGGGTATCCAGACGGCTAAATCGGCTCAGGCCGTGGCCGGTTATACCCATGTCTTTACGCCGTTAACCACCAATCAGCTGCGCGCCGGCTTTGCGCATTTGCACACTACGCGGTACGGACCGGAGGGCGCGACGAATGGGATTCCCGCGCAGTTCGGAATTCAGGGCATCCAGCAGGGGCAGGAGAACGGCGGTTTGCCAGCTTTCGGCATCGCGAACCTGGCAACGCTGGGCAGTAACAACTTCCTGCCTTCGGATGAGGTCAGCCAGACCCTGCAGGTGACGGACGACTTTACGAAGATTTACGGAAGCCACAGCTTCAAGATGGGAATCGAGTACCAGTACGTGAAGTTCTCTACCTTGCAGCCAGCGTGGTCGCACGGCCAGTTTGACTACAACGGCACGTTTGTCGATATTCCAAACCAGGGCAACACCACAGGCGGCATCGCGCAGATGCTGGTTCCGCCGACGGCAGCCCCGACGACAATCGCCGGCAATCCTAATCCGAACGGCTTCAGCTATTCGGGCGGCGCCGACACCGTCTACGCCTCGAATATCAATAAAACCTACGACCAGAAGATGTATTTCGCGTCGTACTTCGAGGACGACTGGAAGGTGACACCGAAGCTGACCATCAATCTGGGTGTGAGGTGGGATAATTTCGGTCCTATCAACGAAACCAATGGCGGACAGGGGAACTTCGTTCCACATGCTATATCCGGGACGGCCATTGGTGCGCCGACGTTCCTTATTCCAAGCACAGGAAAGGATAATCGGACGCTGTCGACAGGACATCCGTCGTATACCTCCACAGGGGGTGCCACAGTGCCCGCTGCGGCTGGAACCTGCAGCGGCATTGGCTGTTACGGTTTTGTGGACCTGCTGGCCAAGGATGGGATCACGCTGTACCAGACCAACCGGTACGGGCAGGGATTGTTACAGGTGCAACGGGTCAACCTCTCTCCGCGCATCGGTGCTGCTCTTGAGATCACGCCAAAGCTCGTCGCGCGCGGCGGCATCGGTCTCTTCTTTAACTCCTTTGAAAACCAGGGATATGGTCCGAATATCGGCGAGAACTATCCGTTTGTATTCAACCTGTCGTACACCCCACAGTCCAGCCCGACCGGTCCAAGCATCGCCTCTCAGGTGGCGCCCATCAGCTACAACTCACCGTATGCGGGGTGCGGCACGGCCGGACCGGGAGGAACAGCCAGCTTCGAATCGGGATTCTCGTGCATCCCGCTGACGCCTGGTGCGGTCAATGCGTTGGGGCTTGGGCTGCAGGGATTGCAATTCGACTACGGAACGCCGCGCACGCTGAGCGCCAATCTCACCGTCCAGTACGCGATCACCCACTCGCTCAGCGCTCAGGCAGCCTACGTTTACACACACGGCGGCAATCTGCAGGGAGGAGTCGGGTATCAGAACGTTAACCAGATTCTACCCTCCGGTATCGACACCAAGAACTGCGGAAAGTACGCCTCATTTCCGAATGGAAGTTGTGTGCCGTTCAAGGACTTTGGAGGAGGCAGCTATCAGGCGACCTATGGCTTGAGTAATTACAATGCACTCCAGACGAAGGTCGAGGAACAATTCGCCAACGGCATGACGTTCCTATTCGCTTATACCTATGCGAAGGCGTTGTCGGATGCCGGGGATTTGCTGAACGGCGGCTCTACCGGAGGATTGCGCGCCTACAGCATCCCTGGCCTCGGACCAAAATTCGACTACGCATTGTCTGACTTCAACATCAAACAGGTGCTGCACTTCAGCGGCGGATATCAGCTGCCCTTCGGGAAAGGCCAGCAGTTCATGAACCACGGTGGTGCTGTCAACGCGGTTCTGGGTGGATGGGCCACCAACTGGATCCTTACCCTGCAGGGCGGACAGCCGCTCAACTTCACCTGTCCAACGGGCGTAGCGTCGGGTCAGGGACAATGCAACGATTACCTGGCATCGGGCCAGAGCCCGCAACTGGGAATCAAGAGCCACGTCATCGACGGCGCGCCGCGGCCTTTCTGGGTGAACAACGCCAAGGCGTTCACGCAGGGATGCCAGTTGTCGGATAAGACCGGCATGATTGCTCCCGACCCATCTTCGGTGGCAGGCTGCTTAGCGGTCAATGGGGCAGCTGCACTCGGACCCGCGCCCGGTCAGATTGCGGGACCAGGCTTCCACCGGCTCGACTTCTCACTCTTCAAAACCTTTCAGGTCACGGAACGCATTTCAACACAGTTCCGGGCCGAGTTCTTCAACATCGTCAACCACCCGAACTTCAATGCGCCGAACTTTGGCGGCAACGGCGTGGTGGCCATCGGCGGATCGGGCAACTATACCGATCCGCACTTCGGCGAGGTTGGATCGACGCGCGATGCTCCTTACGATCCGCGGCAGATTCAATTCGCACTGAAGCTGTACTACTAAACCAGGAGGTACAACACCCCGGCGCGGCGTGCTTTTGAGTGCGCTGCGCCGGGGTGTTCCTCTGCTACCATGTTCTGCTGGGAGCAGGGGTTACTGATGCACGGGAGGAGATGGTGAGCAGGGGGTGGAGATCTCGGGCGGGTTTCTGCATTTTGTGCCTGAGC
>VFSW01006583.1_pt1 | contig 17041 bp, 10 predicted proteins | sample 5358111 | NCBI WGS metagenome assembly VFSW01 (sample SAMN11554181, study PRJNA540505) | mine drainage metagenome | isolation source: sediment from site ElyBrook_90M | place: USA: Ely Copper Mine, Vershire, VT | collected 2017
CTAATCCAATCGGGAGTTCCCCAGGCTCTGCCGGGGGATATTTACTCAAGCAATCTGCGCAGTGTGTCACAGCTGGGCTCTGCTATGCCTTTTCCACTTCTACCAAGACCGAGTAGAAGGTGGCGCCCGCGCCCATGTCGGTGAGGCGCTCGCTGGTCAGCACATTCACATTGGCTTTGTCAGCGTGCAGTTTCGCCCAATCCAGGCGGCCCGCCACCACGCCATGCGGCACCCTGCCGTTGAGTAGCGCCGTCAGTCGCAGTTCGCCTCGGTCGTTCCAGACCCGCACAGGGTCGCCCTCGATAATGCCGCGCGCCGCCGCGTCCGCCGGGTGCATTTCAAGCCGTTGGCTGGTGCGCGCTTCCATCTTGCGGTGTACCTCCAGGTTGGCGAAGGTAGAGTTCATAAAATTGTCTGCCTTCCGGCTCAGGAACTCGAGCGGAAATTGCTCTGCGGCCTTGCCCCAACGCGATTCGGTGGGAGGGGTGAAGGAGGGTAGCGGGTCCAGCCCCTGCGCCGCCAGTGTTGCGGAAGAAAACTCGATTTTGCCGGAGGGCGTGGCCAGCGCTCCGCTGGTATAGGGCAGGAAGGGCTCAGTCTCTGGTGCGCGATGGAAGGCGAGCGGAATGTGGCCCTGCTCCTGCAGATCCTCGAGGCGGATGTGCTCCATGCCCGAGTTGGTGGAGCAGCCGTTGAGCCCCACGGCCAGGGCCTGCCGGATCATCTGCTCGTCTGTGTCGCGGAAGCATTGCTCGGTGAAACCCATGTACTGCGCGAGTTGCCCAAAGAGCCAGACGTTCGAGCGCGCCTCGCCGACTGGCTCAATGGCCTGACTGGACAACTGCACGAAGTAGTGTCCATAGGCGCCTTGGATGTCGGTGTGCTCCAGAAAAGTTGTTGCTGGCAGCACATAGTCGGCATAGTCGGTGGTGTCAGTAAAGAACTGTTCGTGGACAACGGTGAACAGATCCGGGCGCATCATCCCGCGGCGCACCGCGCTCTGATTCGGGGCGACCGCTCCGGGGTTCGAATTGTAGACAAACAGCGCGTGAACCGGCGGGCCGTCCTCCGGCTTTAAGCCCAGCTCTGTGAGGGCTTTACCCAGCGTGGACATGTTGACGACGCGCGCCGGCCGACCCAGCGGCGAGTCGAGCGCCAGGTCGAGGCGCTCCAACTCCCGCTTGTTCCAATTGAACCCGCCCGAAGTCGACAGAACCGCGCCGCCCCCGCGATTTTTCCAGGCACCGGTGAGCGCCGGCAGCATGGCGATGGCCCGAACAGCGGCGCCGCCGAACTCCGTCCGCTGCACGCCGTAGTTGAGACGCAGCGCAGTGGGTTGTGTGGTGGCGTATTCGCGGGCCAACTGCTCCACTTCACCGGGAGCCATGCCAGTCCATGCGGCCACGCGCTCCGGGGTGTACTCGCGGACCCGCTCGGCCAGTTGGGAGAAGCCGTGGGTCCGTGCGGCGATGAACGCGCGATCCTCGAGGCCATCGCGCAGGATGACGTGCATCATGCCCAGCGCGAGCGCTGCGTCAGTGCCCGGACGGATGGCGATGTGCCAATCCGCCAGTGCGGCGGTGCGGGTCTTGTAAGGGTCGATGACGATCAGCCGCGCACCACTGCGCCGGGCCTGCTCGATCATGGGCCACAGGTGGACGTTGTTGCCGTGGATGTTTGCGCCCCAGGCCACGATGAGTTTGGCGAGGCGGAAATCCTCAGCCGGCGTACCGAACTTCTTGCCGTAAACCAGGTTCCAGGCCACCCCGCCGGCCTCAGAACAGATGGTGCGGTCCAGCTGGCTGCCGCCGAGGCGGTGAAAGAATCGCCGGTCCATTGACCCGTAGCCAAGCACGCCCATCGTGCCCGCGTAGCTGTAGGGCAGGATCGACTCCGGCCCATACGCGTCGCTGATCTGCTGCAGGCGGGCGGCAATTCCGGCTAGCGCTTCGTCCCAGCTGACGCGGTCAAAGGCCTCGTGCTCATGGCCCCGCACCAGCGGCCCCTTGGCCACGCCCGGCCTGCGCCTGAGCGGATACAAGACGCGGTCTGGTGAATAGACGCGATCCAGGTATTTGGCCACCTTGCCGCAAAGGAATCCCTGCGTCACCGGCTGCGAGGGATCGCCCTGGACTTTGATGGCACGGCCGTGCTCGTCGACGGTGACCAGAACGGCGCAGGAGTCGGGGCAGTCATGCGAACAGACTGTATGCACCACGCGGAATGGGGAATTTCCGGCAGACGCGGCCATGTGGCCATTGTAAGCTGAACCCTTACTCCCGCATCCCGGAGGTTCGCCCATGAAACGCATCTTTGTGTTGTTCCTGGTTTGTGCCAGCGCCACGAGCGTCCTTGCCGCGCAAGCGGCGGCCCCCCCACGGGAGATGGCTGACGAGGCCGATCTTCGTGCTGTCCTGGCCGCGCAGGTTGCCGCATGGAACCGAGGCGACATTCCGGCCTTTCTGCAGGCCTACGAGGACTCGCCTGACACCACTTTTATTAGCCTCACCCTGCGCAGGGGCTACCAAACCATTCTGGAGAGGTATGAGAAGGAATACACCACGCCCGCGCAGATGGGGACGCTGACCTTCAAAGACCTCAGAGTCCGCCTGCTTCCCGGCTCCTGCGGCAAGACGGAATTTGCCCTGGTGACGGGCCGGTTTCATCTCGAGCGCAAGGCCAAGGGCGAAGCCAAAAAAGACGACGGAATCTTCTCGCTGTTTTGGCGCAAGGGTACTAATGGCTGGAAAATCATTCTCGACCACACGAGTTGAAGGCAACCGAACCGCAGTCAACGTCCTCCAACTATGAAGTCAAAGCTCTCAAGGGACAGGAACGGGCATACTGGTTACCAGGTAGTGTGACAAAAAGCGCCTGCTTCAGGGGTGTCCTTTCGCCAGATTTTCGGGTGGGATTTTTCAATATCGGTACAAAGCGCTAGAATTCGTGCGGAATTGTTCCGGACTGTTTTCCGGGTTGAAAGGGGCCGCGCCCAAATCAGGGGCTGCTCTTTTGCGTGTCATTTACTCGTATTGCGGAGGGAAAGATATGTTGTCTCGAACGTCGAAGTCTCTGAGTCTGGCCTTGGCTGCGTGCAGCCTGGCCTTGTTGCCCATGGGATGTAAAAAGCAACCACCGATCACCCTGGCGTGTAATGCAGCTCCTCCGGCCGTGTTTCAAGGCGAGCCGGTGACTGTGACGGGGACGGCAGGCGCTGTGAGCACAAAGAAGCACATCAACGTTGTCTATAGCTGGTCCGGGGATGGCGTAACGGGTAACGGCACCTCGGCAACGGTGAATACGAGCGCCCTGAATCCCGGCAGCTATACGGTGAAGGGCGAAGTAAAGGAAGGCAAGAAGGGCAAGGAAGGCCTGAAGCCCGGCCAGTCCGCGGAGTGCTCGGCCAGCTACACCGTCAAGGAGTTTGAGCCGCCGACGATCAGCTGCTCGGCCAGCCCCAGCACGCTCAAGCCCGGCGACAGCAGCACGATTACAGCCTCTGGCGTGAGCCCGCAGAACCGCCCGCTCACCTACACCTACTCGGCCGCAGCCGGCACGATTAACGGCAGCGGCAACACCGCGACATTCTCGTCCACGGGCGCACCCACCGGCCCGGTCGAAGTCACCTGCAATGTAGCCGATGACAAGGGCCACACCGCGACCGCCGGCACCAGCGTGACGATTGTTGCGCCGCCGCCGCCACCGGTTGTCCATGTCGAGTCGCTCTGCGTCATCTCATTCGAGATGGACAAGAAGCGTCCGACGCGCGTGGATAACGAGTCCAAGGCCTGCCTGGACGAGGTTGCCCTGGAAATGCAGAAGCAGCCCGACGCGAAGGCTGTGATCGTAGGCAATTCGACCGCCGACGAGAAGAATCCGCCCAAGCCCAAGCATCACAAGAAGGGTGCGACGGCGGTCGATCCAGCCGCACAGCGCGCCGTAAATGCCAAGGACTACCTGGTCCAGGAAAAGGGCATTGATCCTTCCCGGGTTACGGCGGCCACCGGCACCGACAGCGAACAGAAGGCTCACAATTACCTGGTCCCATCGGGCGCGACGTTCTCGAACGATGTACAGGGGACCACGCCTGTGGACGAGACGACCGTGAAGCCGGAAACCCGCAAACCCCTTGGAGAGAAACCTCACCACAAGTCCAAGGCCGCGGCCACAACGCAGCAGTAACGCACTCGCAGCTGGAAGAAGCCAGCCCATCGGCTCCTGGTAAACAGACCAGGAGCCGATGGCCATTTCTGTGTCTCGCACAGGCCTCTTATGCTTCAGTCGCCTCAGCGTCCAGGGCAAACCGCTCGCGCACCTCGTAGCGCGGATCGTCCGCCCCCAAGAAGCTCTCGTACAAGAGAATTTCCTGTGCCACGAACCGGGAAAAAGGTGGGAGTGCGATCATTCTGTTTTTCAGGGTGCGCAGATTCAATGGCTGTGCTCTGCCGCGTTTTCGCGCCAGCGTGATGTGCGGGGCAAACGGGCGCGTCTCGGCCACGATTCCACAGTGGCCGGTCGCCGCGGTCACCTGTCCGTGCAATGCGGCAAGCCCGGTTGTCGGTCGCACCCCAACAAATACGACCCCCGCACGCTCAAAGCAGCCGAACTCTTCAAGAGTAATCTCCACTGGCCGCGCACGCACCGCGCGCAACTGAGCCGTAATGCACGCGCAGCGCTCCGGGCTGGTCTCACCCAAGAACTGCAGGGTGATATGCCATGACTCCGCGCTTGTCCAGCGCAGCCCATCGGCGCAGCCCCTCAGACGCGCTTGTGCAATCGCCAGTTCCTCGGCCGCCGCTACCGCTACCGCAATGCCCACGAACAATCGCATAGCCGCTTAGTGTAGCCCAGCGTCGCATGCACTGGATCCTCCTGTACACTGTTGCCGTCATGAGCTGCCTGTTTTGTAAGATCATTGAAGGAACCATTCCCTCCACCGCCGTCTATCAGGACGAGCAATGCTATGCCTTTGCCGACATTCATCCGCAGGCGCCCATCCATATCCTTATCGCGCCTCGTGCGCATATAGTCTCACTGAACGAGGCGGGCGGCGGCGACCGCGCCCTGCTTGGCCACCTGCTCTGGGCGGCGGCTGAGATTGCCCGTTCCAAGGGTCTCGCCAAAGGCTATCGGGTCGTTGTCAATACAGGGGAAGATGGCGGCCAGACCGTGGATCATCTCCACGTCCACCTGCTCGGCGGCCGGTCGCTCTCGTGGCCGCCAGGGTAGAGTTGGCGGTGCCCTGGCTGGAGGGTGCGGGATACAGACATCTTTGGCTGTCACACAAATCGCCAGGGTAGCCGGTTTGAAGACGTCAAGGGACCTCGCCCGCGACCTCAATTCCCCTCTTGACAGACCCCCGGCACGGCATTCCCGCACTTCCCCAGCGCGCGGGCACAGCCACACCTAGCTTCAGCCCAGAAGCGTGTTGAAAATCCAGGTCAGCAAATATGGATCGATGGGCGCCCTTTCGGAGGCAATCGGCTCAGGGGCGTCACGAGTGAGAGCCTGCGGCTACCAGGGCCGTATGTCTTCTCTGGCTCGACCGGAGTCTAGAACTGACAGAAGATAAGGTCAGACCATTGGGCCATTTATTGGGCGGAACGGGCAAGACTTTTGGGGGCAATGTTTCACGAGACCCAATCGGTTCGTATTGCCCGGAAAACAAGATATTGACAATGATTGTCACGGGGAGAGAGAATTCACAACGCACCACAAAAATCCCATTCCGCGAATTCACACATAAAAGGATGCCATGAAATGCGCAAACCAAGTAGTCCAAGACACAAACTGGTAGGACCACTACTACCAATAGAATCTCGCGCGGTCCGGCGTGCAAGCACGAAGATGTCGTGCGGAGCTGGTTCGTACCCGAGGAGCTGGGGTTGGCTGGCGAGCCTTCTGCTCGCGCTTGCATGCGGTCTCTTCCTCTACCCGCACAACGCACGAGCTCAGGAGTTCCGCGGAACCATCTCTGGAACCGTGACCGACTCCAGCGGTGCAGTGGTCCCTGCCGCCGATATCACTGTGCGCGAGGTGCGGACCGGTACGGTGAACCAAACAAAGAGCGGCAGCTCCGGGCAATATGTGGTGCCTTTCCTGCTCCCCGGAGAGTACGCCATTACCGTCAAGGCATCAGGCTTTGAGTCGATGGAGCGCACCGGAATCACGTTGCATTCCCAGGAGCATCCGATCATCAATCTGACGCTTGCAGTGGGCACGGTCAGTCAATCGGTCACCGTGTCGGCTGCTGCTCCGCAATTGGATTTGGCGAATGCTTCGATCGGACAGGTGATTACAACCGAATCTGTGGCGGATCTTCCGCTGAACGGACGCACGCCGACCACTTTGACCGAGCTTTCTGCGGGTGTAGTCACGACTGCGGCTCCGCAGCAGATTCACCCCTTTGACAACAACGCCGGTAACTCATGGTCCATCGGCGGCACGCCGAATCAGGTGAGCGAAGTGCTGCTGGACGGCTCGCCGGACCTTACGCTGCTGGGCGCTCTGGCCTATGCTCCTACCGAGGATACCGTGGCTGAAGTCTCGGTGCGTCCGTTCGACACCGACGCCAGCTTCGGACATACGATCGGCGGCGTCATCAACCAGGTGACCAAGAGCGGAACCAACCAGTTACATGGGACCGCCTACGAGTTCGGACAGATTTCGAGCATCGATGCCAACACCTACTTCAATAATCGCGACTCGAAGCCGACTCCCACGTTCCATTTCAACCAATATGGCCTGACGGTCGGCGGCCCTGTGCGCATCCCCAAGGTCTTTAATGGCCAGAACAAGCTCTTCTTCTTCTTTGCGTGGGAAGGACTGAAGGACTCGACTCCGAACACGGCCACTACCACCGTGCCTACCGATACCAGCGTCAGCGGCAGTCCGGGTACAGGGGGTGAGCGTGGCGGCGACTTCTACCAGACCTTGTTGGCCGGGTGTCCGGCGGGCATCAACAGCTATACAACGGCAGGGGCGGCAATGTGCAATCCGTCCGGGAAGAACACCTCGCCCTATCTCGATCCGAACCAGCTTTACAACCCGTATACAGCCACTTTGTCAGGATCGTCTGTAGTGCGCCAGCCCATCGTGAACAATCAGCTGACGAGCGCGGGACCTCTGAATTCGGTTGCGCAGGCGGTCATGAAGTTGTTCCCCTCGGCCAACACGACCTCGGGTGTCTCCGCGGATGGACAGGACAACTACATCAGCAACGCGCCCAGTATCGACACGTATAACAACGAGTTCGGGCGCATGGACTACAACCTCAGCTCCACCGACCATGTGTTCTTTGACATGCGGCACAACTATCGCAGCCAGACGAAGAACAACTACTTTGGGAATGGGATCACGGGCTCGACGCTGTTGCGGGAGAACTATGGCGCGACCCTGGACAATGTCTACACCCTGAACTCAACCACCATCTTTGACACGCGCTTCAACTGGACCTATTTCAACGAGGTGCATGGAACGCCGGCGTCAGCCTACAGCCCGACGTCCATCGGAATGCCCAGCTACATGAACAGTTCCAGCGAGCTTCTCCAACTGCCGTTTATCAACTTCAGTACGGGTGGTAGCTGCGGAAGCCACACCAGCTATCAATGCCTAGGCGATACCAATTCGGCGATGGATCCTACGACCAGCTATCAGGTCTTTACAGACATGGTGAAGGTTCTGGGTCAGCACACACTGAAGGTCGGTTTTGACGGCCGGCAGTACCGGATGAGCATCCAGAACTTTGGCAACTCATCAGGTAACTTTACCTTCAACTCGAGCTTTGTGAACGCGGGCACTGGCGCAGCCGCGCAGACCTTCGGCGGCGATCTCGCCTCGTTCCTTCTCGGCTTGGCTTCATCCGGCGATTACGACCTGAATGCGCGCGCCGACTACCACCAATACTACGTTGGCACGTTTGTGCAGGATGACTGGCATGTCAGCAACAAACTGACTCTCAACCTGGGCCTGCGTTTCGACATTGACACGCCGTTCCGCGAAAAGCTGGGACGGACGGTCAATGGCTTCAACCCGGCTGCAACAGTTCATTACGCGAGCACGCCGAAGGCCAATCCGATCAGCGTAACGCAGAGCGGCACCACGTTTACCCTGAACAATATCAACACGATGGGTGGATTGACCTATCCCTCGGGGAACAACGGCGCAGTCTACGCAACCAACAACGGATTCTTAAGTCCGCGGTTTGGTTTCTCCTACAGCCCGGACACCAAAACGGTGATTCGAGGCGGCTTCGGTGTATTTGTGCAGCCGGAGACCCTGGCTTCGCTGTCGGCGGCGGGAAGCTATTCGTCGGCTGCGCTTTCCAACCAGGAGGGGTTCAGCGCCTCGACGTCTTACGTGTCTACAACGAACAACTACCTGACCGCAGCTAACACGCTCACCAATCCATTCCCGAGCGGGTTTGAACAGCCCGCAGGCTCGTCGGCCGGCGCCAGCACCTTCCTTGGGCAGGCGATCAGTTTCCTGGCTCCGTCTCAGCACGATCCCTATTCGGAACGCTGGGATATCGGCTTCCAGCGCTCGCTGACCAGCAGCACGATGCTGGAGATGCTTTATGTAGGCAACCACAGTCTGCATCTTCCAGTGCAGTCCCAGAACCTGAATGCGACCGCATTGCCGTTCCTCTCGACCACGCCTTACCGGAACGAGCTTATGGCAACGGCGTATGGCAAATCGGTGACCAATCCGTTCTACCAGACACTTGGAGCATCGAATACGACGGGCCTGAACAAGTCAAAGACGGTGGGATTTGGAAGCCTTCTGGGCTTGTACCCACAGTTTGCCAATAGCGCTGTAACCGAGCAGAACCAGACAATTGGTCAGTCGAACTTCAACAGCGCGATTATCCACATCGAGCAGCGCGCCACGCACGGCCTGACACTGACGGCGAACTACAGCTTCTCGAAGATGATCGAGGCCGATACCTTCTTGAACGATGTAGACACTGTGACCACGCGGCGCGTCTCACCGTTCGATCACACGCACCACTTCACCGTAGGCGGTACCTATGCCATGCCCTTTGGGCGCGGCAAGATGTTCAGCTTTGGCAACAGCCGCCTGTGGGATGCGATTGCCGGCGGCTTCGTGTTGAATGGGATCTACCAGTTCCAGACGGGTGCTCCGATCGAGTTCTCCGCGGACATTCCGCTGCAGTCTGGAACCAGCCTGCGGCAACTTTCCAACAAGACGCGCAATACGGCGGCGGTTGGCACGGGAACTCCGGCTCTGAGCACGAATCTGTTTGTCACCGGCAACTCCACCAGCTGTCCCACTGCCGGCGCCTGCGATGGCAGCACCTTCATCAACGGGCAGTATTCCTTCCACTACCGCACCCTGCCGCAAACCCTCTCGTGGGTTCGCCAGGATGGCTATAACAACCTGGATGCCTCTCTGCTCAAGAATTTCAACTTTACAGAGAAGGCGTACTTCCAGCTTCGCTTTGAAACGTTCAACACGCTCAACCACCCCATCTTTGCTGCACCGAACGTATCGAATGCGGCTGCCAGCAACTTTGGCTACATCACTTCGACCACGTCCAACAGCTTGCCTCGGCAGGTGCAGATCGGTGGACGCATTGTGTTTTAGGTAGGGCCTCATCCCTCTACTGCGGCGCGGGGTTGCACTTGGCCTTGCGCCGCGATACCTTAGACTTCCAGCAGAAGAGCTTGCAGGCCCGCTGGTTCCCAAATTGGATGGCGTGGTTCACTCGGGCGCACAGGATGAAGGTACTCATTCTGTTGCATGGCGCAGTGATGCGCCAATGCCTTCAAGATCAGACAGGGATGACCTTATGAATGTGTTTAACCCGATGCGGCGCAATATACTTCGCACCGGCGGCATAGGAGTCGCAGCAGCCGCAGTTCCCGCTGCACAGATAGCAGCTTCAGCGCAGCAAGACTCGGCCGCGCCGGCCAGCCGCGGCGTATTTGATGTACGCAAGTACGGCGCGACGGGTGATGGCAAGACGCTCGATACCATGGCGGTCAATCGCGCGATTGAAGTTGCCGCGCAGGCCGGCGGCGGCGTGGTCTTGTTTCCCGCCGGAACCTACCTCTGTTTCTCCATCCACTTGAAGAGCCAGGTTCATCTGCTTCTTGAGCAGGGCAGCGCAATTATCGCAGCGGACTCACCCCTGCCCGGCGAATCCACAGGCTACAACGGCGGCGTATATGACACGGCGGAGCCCAAGACAGCCTGGGACGCCTATCAGGACTACGGTCACAATCACTGGCATAATTCGCTCCTTTGGGGAGAGGATATCCACGACTTCAGCATCACCGGGCCCGGCCTGATCTGGGGCAAGGGCCTCAGCTTCGGCGCCAACCGCCCTGCACGCGGCAACTATCCCATCTATGTTGCCGAGCAGCCGGGCGTGGGCAACAAGGCCATCTCCCTCAAGAACTGCCGCAATGTCCTGCTCCGCGATTTCTCCATCCTCAAGGGCGGCCACTTCGGCCTGCTTCTCACCGGGGTCGACAACCTCACCATCGACAATCTCAAGATCGACACCGATCGCGACGGCATGGACATCGATTGCTGCCAGAATGTCCGTGTATCCAACTGTACCGTGAACTCGCCGTGGGATGACGGCATTTGCCCGAAATCCAGTTTTGGCCTGGGCTATGCGCGACCGACTCGCAACGTGACCATCACCAACTGCCTTGTCACCGGCTGCTACCAGCTTGGCTCCGTGCTCGATGGCACATTCAAGAAATTTCCTCCAGGCGAGCGCCCCTACGGCACCGGTCGCATCAAGTGCGGCACGGAATCAAACGGGGGCTTCATCAACATCACCATTTCCAACTGCGTCTTTGAGGGCTGCCAGGGCTATGCGCTCGAAACCGTAGATGGCGCATTGCTTGAAGACATTACCATCACCAACAGCACCATGCGCGATCTGGCCTCCGGCCCCATCTTCATGCGGCTCGGTGCACGCCTTCGCGGACCAAAGGACAGCACAAAGGTTGGGACACTCAAGCGCATCCTCATCAGTAACCTCGAGTGCCACAATGCGCCGATGCATTACTCGTCTATTCTGACCGGCATTCCCGGCTTTAACATTGAAGACGTGAAGCTCTCGAACATATATATCGAGACTGCGGGCGGCGCCGCAGCGGAGATGGCCGCACTCAAACTTGCAGAGGCGGAGGATCGCTATCCGGAGCCATCCATGTTTGGCGCGACGCCAGCTTCCGGCTTTTATCTGCGCCACGTCCGCAACGTCGAGCTCAGTCACGTGGAAGTTGCCAATGCCACGCCGGATGCGCGGCCAGCATTTGCGCTGCACGATGTGGAGCGCGCAGACCTATTTGCCATCACTGCCCCTCGCAGTGCGGAAGGCGCCATCTCGCTCAACGGTGTCAAGGATCTTCGTGTCGGTTGGAGCCGCGCGGCAGCCGATGCATCCGTGAGTGCAACAGGACGGAAAATGCTTTAGGACCAGCCTGAGGCGCTGTTGGCCTCGGCACTATTGATTACGACTTTCGGAGACGTTATGGCGGATGCACAATGCGACATTGGCCTGATCGGCCTTGCGGTGATGGGACAGAACCTTGTCCTCAACATGAACGACCATGGCTACAAGGTTGCGGTCTTTAATCGGACTATTTCCAAGGTGGACGACTTTCTGGCCAATGAAGCGAAAGGTACGCAGGTAGTAGGCGCACATTCCGTGGGGGAGCTGGCGAGCCTTCTTAAGCGACCGCGGCGCATCATGCTTATGGTCAAAGCCGGAGACACGGTGGACCAGATGATTGACCATGTACTGCCGTATCTTGAGGCGGGCGACATCGTCATCGACGGCGGCAATTCTCTCTTCACCGACTCGAATCGCCGAACCAAGGATCTTGCGGCCAAGGGGATTCTGTTTATTGGCACCGGAGTCTCCGGCGGAGAAGAGGGCGCGCGTTTCGGTCCGTCGATTATGCCCGGTGGCAATCCCGCCGCATGGCCGCACGTAAAGAGCATCTTTCAGGCGATTGCCGCCAAGGTGGAAGACGGCACGCCGTGCTGTGACTGGGTAGGCGAAGACGGCGCCGGGCATTACGTGAAGATGGTGCATAACGGCATCGAGTATGGCGATATGCAACTGATTTGCGAAGCCTATGACCTGCTGCAGCGCGGTCTTGGGCTGACCGCCGACGAGCTGCATGAGGTATTTGTCGACTGGAACAAGGGCGAGTTGGACAGCTTTCTGATTGAAATTTCCAGCCACATCTTTGCCAAGAAGGACGACGACGGCAAGCCGCTGGTGGACAAAATACTAGATACTGCCGGCCAAAAGGGCACGGGCAAATGGACCGTTATCAGCGCGCTGGATCTGGGTCAGCCGGTTACTCTGATCGGCGAATCGGTCTTTGCGCGGTGCTTGTCAGCGCTCAAGAATGAGCGAGTGGAAGCAGCCAAGATTCTTCAAGGGCCCGCTGCGAAGGCGCTGGATGTGGACCGCAAGGTCTTCATCGAGAATGTGCGGTGCGCGCTTTACTGCTCCAAGATCATCTCGTATGCGCAGGGCTATATGCTGCTGCGGGCTGCGGCCAAAGAGCACGGCTGGAACCTGAACATGGGCGGGATCGCACTGATGTGGCGGGGCGGATGCATTATTCGCTCGCGCTTCCTTGGCAAGATCAAGGAGGCGTTTGACAAGAATCCAGCGCTTGAAAATCTTCTACTCGACAGCTTTTTCTCCGGCGCGCTCAATAAGTATCAGGCGTCCTGGCGCAAGGCTGCGGCGCATGCGATCGAGCTGGGCGTGCCGACACCGGCATTCTCCACGGCGATGGCCTTCTTTGACGGTTATCGGACAGGAAGGCTGCCGGCGAACCTTTTGCAGGCGCAACGCGACTACTTCGGCGCGCATACCTACGAGCGCGTCGACAAACCACGTGGCGAGTTCTTCCACACTAACTGGACAGGTCGCGGCGGTCGCGTAGCGTCGACTACTTACAATGCATAGGGGATGAGAACTGGAAAGGCTCCTGTAACAAGAGGGCGGATGCAGCAAAGCCATGCTGCATTCGCCTTTTGCTATGCTGGTCGCATTTCTCCGAAGGATTCGCGCCCTTGCTCCAGAGACTGCGCGTGCTGCTCTGGCTATTCCGGGTGCAATGTTGCGGGAGTCCAATTGTCCTTTCCGCGCAGATAGATCGCCGGCTCAAACTGGCGGGTCTGGTCCGCGGTGAGGAAGCGTGTGTGCGGGTCGCGCTCGCTGGGATGCGCACCTGGCCCGGAGGAAGCGTACTCGGCGTAGTAGACCGTATCGAGAGAGTGCGATTTGCCCGGATGCCACTCGCGCCAACCAGCCGGGTCAATTTGAGCGCCCATCTCCGTATTCAGATAGACGACGGTGGCATAGGGCCGCCAGGGACGGCCAAGAAATACGGTGCCCAGCACATCTTCATCCGCCGTGAGTTTGCAGTGTGTGATGACAAAACCGGAGTCTTCTTCCGCATAGTGTTTTCCCTGCGCGGTGATGAATCCGCCTTGGTGTGCCGTGCTGTGAATCTCGCAGTGATCGAAGACTGCCTTGCCATCGCCGAAGATGAAGTCTACGTTGCCGGCCACATAGCAATCGGAGAAGTACTGGCGCGCGGGGACGCAGTTCATTCCGTCCGGGGCGCAGTTGCGGCTGCCGGCATATACGGTGTCCTGATTGCCCAACAGGCGCACGTTGTGGAAGACGGCACGATCTGCGATGACCCGCAGCGCGAGCGCCTGGGACCCTGCCGGAAGCTGCGGATGGGTGCGGTTGAAGTCGTTCTCAAAGGTGATGTTCTCTGCGAAGAAGTTGTCTGCTGTGACATTGACGGTGGCCGAGTGGAGCGCGCCTTCATTGGCGCCTGCGCTGCGATCATTGACCACAACAGTCTTGCCTGCATCGGGGTTGGCGCTGCGGAGTTGAATCTCCGGCTTGCTAATCGTCAGCACCTCTCGATAGGTTCCCGGAGCAACTAGGATGAGCGCACCGCCTGTGGATGGGGCCGCATCGATTGCGTGCTGAATGGAGTAGTAGTCGCCCGTGCCATCGGCCGCCACATAAAATGTTTTATCCTCGGGCGGGATGGTGCTTGCCATCTCCGGCGCAGTGTCAGTATCCGGAAATGGAGCAAAGCGCCCATCGCAGGCCAGCGGCGTGCCCGGCGAGGCACCGGGCGTTTGCTGGACTGTGACGTCCTCTCCTGCCGGTTCCAGATTGCCGCGCTTGATCCCGATCGTGATCTCGGCATCTTTGCCTGCCATCCGCGAGTGCTGTTGATCGTCTGCAAAGACGTTGTCCAGCTTCAAGCCGAGTCTGTGCTGCGGATCTGTGCCGAAAAATGTATAGATGCCGGCTGTGAGGATATGGACGTCCTGCAATGTGATGTCGTGATAGACGGGCAGCAGATCGCCGCTGAAGGTGGTGTAGAGCGGCGTGAAAACCAGCGGATTCTTCACGTTGCGAATGCAAATGTTGCGATAGGTCACGTCCTGCACCAGGCCGCCTCGGCTGCGGTCAGACTTGATGCGGATGCCGTTGTCCGCGCCGTCAATGGTCATATCCTCCACTAGCATGTGGTCCACGCCACCGTTGGTGCCGCTGCCGATTGACATGCCGTGGCCGGAGTAGAAGTGATTATGAAGAATCGAGATATTCGACGAGGGTCCGGCGGAGCTCGACTTCACCGCGACGTTGTCATCGCCCGTATGGATAGAGCAATGGGCGATCGTAATATTGCGCGAAGAGCCTGGATCGATGCCGTCGGTGTTGCGCGCCGTCTTCGGCGTCATGATCTTTACGCCCCACGCGGTGAAGCCATCGGTCTGGTTGACGGCGACATGGAAACCTGGCGAATTGCGCAGAGTGATTCTGTAAAGGGTGAAGTTTTTTGCGTGACGCAAAATGATCAACCAGGGAACACTCTGATTCCTGTCCGTGATCTTGGCCTGATGCGCCAGATCCCACCAGGTCACATCCTGACCAAGCAGCTTGGCGCCGCCACGCCCATCGATGGAACCATCGCCCATAATGCCACTGCTCTCAGTCCCATCCACCGTGATGAGCGGCTTGCATCCGTGGCCTTTCTCTGAGACAACGCCGCAACTGCCGGGGCTAAGATCGTACACGCGTGGATCACGGGAGGCTACCAGCGCCGTATGGGCATCGATTATGAGGGTTACGCCGGAGCGCAAGGCGAGCGGCCCAGTCAGGAAGACATTCTTGTGTCCGCGGGCGCGCAGAACGACGGCTTTGCCGGTCGCGCAGCGGTCAATGGCGTCCTGGATGCGCACCGTGTCCAGCTTTCGCTCATCCTGCGCCGAGATGACTCCCTGCGGGGCTTCAATGTTGGCCGTCAGTGCGGTGCAGGCGGCTGGCATCTGCGGCACGGTCACATTGCGTGAATCCTGGGCCGCAGCCGGGATTACAAACAGCAACAAGACAGAAGCTGCCAAAGAAAGGTGAGAAAGCATGTGCATCTCCCATCAGCACAAATGGGCAGCATTTCCATTCGGCCCAAAATATGATCTAAGTGAGGACTGACCACTTGAAGAAACCAATGTACATGAGACGCTCCAGCACAAGTCAAGCGATTTAGCCAGATATTGATAAGGAATAGGGATATATGTGGCGTTTTGTTCATTCTGATTGTCTTTACGGTCAGTATGGCGAGGCGTCCGGAGCTTGCTAAAGGGTGCAAATGCGGTTAAATATCACCATTGCTGGTCGGACCTCTTGTCGGGTACAATTGGGAGCGACTGCTGTGAGCGTGTCATTGAGCCCACGGATTTGAACTCAGATTTTCGGCAATTCGCTTCAAACCGGCATTCCTTTCATTGGCCAGAGATGTAGTATTCAGCTTTCACGAGTCAGGTTGATTGAAGTCCTGCAGGGATCCAACCAGAGGAGAAAATGCAATGAAGCTCGGATTCAAAATTCCCGAACGGGGTGCACTGGATTTTCTGTCGCTCGGGGCTCTTGTTCATCGTGTGGACCCAGGCATCATCCCATTCCGCAAGGCCACACACGCAGCCATTCATGTGAGCGGCGGCGAGTTTAACGTGGCAGCCAATCTAGCAGACTGCTTCGGCATGAAGACGGGCCTCGCGTCGGCGATGGTCTCGTATCCGATAGGGGACCTGATTGCCGAGCGTGTGCGCGCCATGGGTGTGCGGCCCTTCTATCGTGTCTTTGAACACGATGGCGTGCGTGGGCCAAATATGGCCGCGGTCTACAGCGATCAAGGCCTTGGCGTGCGCGCGCCGGTTGTCTTTTACAACCGGTGCAATGAGGCGGCTGCCCAGCTGAAGCCGGGCGACTTCGACTGGGCTTCCATCCTTGGCGAAGGCGTGCGCTGGTTTCACAGCGGCGGTATTTTTGCGGCGCTCTCAGAGACGACTGCAGATCTAGTGATCGAGGCAATGCGGGCCGCCAAGAGTGCCGGAGCGGTTTGCTCATTTGACCTGAACTACCGCGAGAAGCTTTGGAAGACCTGCGGCGGCACGGAGCGCGCGCAGAAGATCCTGGGGACGATTGTTGAGAATGTAGATGTCCTGGTGGGGAATGAGGAAGATCTGCAGAAGGGACTTGGGTTTGCTGGCCCTGAAGTGGCTGCCCGCTCGAAGCTGGACGCAGGCGCATTTCTTTCGATGATTCAGCGCGTAGTGGATCGCTATCCCAATGTCAAGATTGTTGCCACGACTCTGCGCGAGGTTCACTCGACGAACCGGCATAGCTGGAGCGCAGTGGCGTGGGTGAACGGACAATCCGTACACGCGCCGACCTGCGAACTGAACGTGTATGACCGCGTGGGCGGCGGCGATGGCTTCGCGTCCGGCCTCATCTATGGTCTGCTGGCGGGGGAGTCGCCTGAGGAGGCTATCAAACTGGGATGGGCGCATGGTGCGCTGATGACGACGTTCCCCGGCGACACAACGATGGCCACGGTAGACCAGGTCAGAGCCTTTGCGGCCGGCGGCTCGGCGCGCATTCAGCGCTAGGCCAAATGCCCCATCACTGCCCAGAGGGGAATAGAGGGACGAACCA
>VFSW01006584.1_pt1 | contig 17040 bp, 21 predicted proteins | sample 5358111 | NCBI WGS metagenome assembly VFSW01 (sample SAMN11554181, study PRJNA540505) | mine drainage metagenome | isolation source: sediment from site ElyBrook_90M | place: USA: Ely Copper Mine, Vershire, VT | collected 2017
TTCTACATATCTGTCGGCGGCTAACGCAATAACTCCTACGACAAGAAAGACAACCGCTCCTAATTTAGTGTATTGCAGTATGATTGCTCCCACCGCTGTTATTATTATTGCATGCAACAGCGTGGTTGTTATGTGTCTTTTCAGTCTGTATTTCATGTTTTCGCCTTTTTACATATTCGCTTCAATTGCTTAAGATACTCCACCTTTTAAGGCGGGGAGTATGTCATTCGGGGAAACGGCGTCATTGACCAAAGCATTCCAGAACCTAAGCTTCTTTCGGTAGTGTGGCAATCCAGTTGAATTAAGCCTCTCCCTAACTGATTCGGTGAGCATGTCAACCTTCACACCGTCAATTATTTTTTGGCCGGGTTCCGTGAAACACGCTGCGATTGCTTTGCTATACAAGCCCATGCTGGTGGTTATATCACATTCCTGCCACTCTATCAGGTGTTCATGAACTTTTCTCGGGCGGGGTTTCATGTGCAGCGACTTGTTTTGCATCCGTATTATTTTGGCCAGGGTGCTTGCGGTAGTCATGCTTTTGGGCGATGGGTACACACTTGTTACCCCTAGTTCATACGATAGCATCCTTATTGCAAAATTGACCGCTATGGAGAATTCCGAGCTAGCCCGACTTATCATGCCCTCCCTTTTATCTGTAGAATCGGCCATGTGCCTTTGCATTATTAACGCGAGCCCTGAAAATACAACCTCCGAGATGCGATTGGGTACACTTTCCTTTGATTCGACGGGTTGATGAATCCCGCCATTCCTGAGCAATATATGGTTTGGTGTCACTGTGCGTGGCGTCCTGCCAGATATTTCAGCTGAATTACATTCTGCCACACCAGATACAACCCTTGAACATAGCGACCTTGGGATCCCCCTCGTTTCTAATATAAGTGTTGCCGTTGCATCAGAAATCTGGCTTATTTCCACTCTCCTGAGCCCATGAGGTTGCTCTGTCTCCCTAGCAGTCAGAGAATGGATATCCTGCGTCAGCGGCGCGGCCCTGAGACTAGTGCTTGCGGAAGCCATTTCACCCAGATAGTTGATGCCTGAAAAGTATTTATACATGTCAGCTTCGTCTGCCTGATGCGAGCTTGGACCAGATCCCATGCCTCTTTATGACGGGCCAGAGAAACGAGGCGAGCGGTCTCCTATTTATATGCAATAAAAAACTGTCTATCTCTTCCTGTTCCTTCGCAGAGAGTTTCCATCCAGATGCCCCTGCATTCTCGATCACGTGACTTTCCTCTGTAGCCTTGGGTATTGCCACAACATTCTTTTTATCGATAACCCAGTTGAGCGCCACCTGTGCGACGCTCTTTGAATGACTGGCAGAAATCCTTCCGAGCAGCTCTGTCAAAGCTTCGTACTTCTTGCTAAATATCGCACCGTGCGAGAGAGGGCTGTACGCTATAATCGTAACACCGTTCTTCTGGCAGAAGTTTAGGATGTCCTTTTCGACATATCTTACCAGCATGCTGTACTCTACCTGGTTTGAAGCTATGCGGCTATCTTTAAGGGCCGCCTGCGCGGCCTTGACTTCCTTTACGTCGAAGTTGCTGACACCGATGTGCCGTATCTTTCCGTCTTTCTGAAGCTGCTCCATGGCGCGCATTGTTTCCCCTATAGGCACACTGTGGTTCGGCCAGTGGAGTTGGTACAGAAATATTTCCTTTACATTCAGCTTGACTAGGCTCCTATTGCATGCTTTGATTACGTCATCGTACTTGAAATTGTGGGGCGATACCTTTGTGGCGATCTTTACGCCTCCTGTGCCTGTCAGCGCCTTGCCTACCATTTCCTCGTTACCGTACAGCTCCGCGGTATCTATGAAGTCAATGCCGATGCTTACTGCCTTTCGTATAGCGTTTATCGCATCTGTTGAATCGGCTGGCATCTTCCAAGTGCCTATCCCTATCTCAGATATCTTTTCTCCTGTACTGCCCAGTTCCTTATATTTCATGCTTTTACTTGCCTGCCAAACTATAAAACGCTGCGATTTTGAAGCTTGCCGGTCTTTAACATGCTGAAGAAGTGACTACAACGCAAGGAAGACAAGCCATGCAGCCATCGAGACAGTAAGATTATCGTACTTGCTCGGGGTAAGTGCTTCTACAATGGTGGCTGCTAATGAGGCTACAATCGCGACGAACAGCAGCGAGTAGTTTAGACCTGGAAAGAGTACAATGAACATGACAAAGATGCTGAAGAGCGTTCCAATGAACATCGCAAGACTACCCTCCACGCTCTTTTTGCCGTCAAAGTACTTGTGCCTGGCGTATCGTCCAACAATTGGGGCGACCCCGTCGCCAAATGTCATGGCGCACAGTGCCGCCACTCCACCAAACGTCTTGAATGCCACAAAAGTGAAGAACACGAAGACTAGCATCAATATAAGCGGCCCGAATAGCGCCTCCCTGGCGTCTCCGCCCCTTGTGAAGCGCATCATCCTCTGCCTGTGCTTGCCTTCGGCAAACGTTCCATAGAGGAGAAGCGCTATCGAGACAAGTATAGGGATTATGAAGAGCAGCCTGGAGACTCCGGAATTGAACAGGAACCAGAACGGTATCAGGCCGCCGAACCAGATGTGTATTATCTTCCTGCCGGTCTTTTGTGATATCTTGCCTGCGCCGGCAAGATGGTTCATCAGTATTACTATGAAGAAAACGTACGCCAGTTCTGCGATTTCAATAACTATATTGTAGAGTAGGGACATTCGGGCACCTTGTCACCTGATGCCAAGGTGCTGCAAGATCGTATTCATTGATTCTTCAAGGCTTGTGGAGTCCCTAACTGTTATTATGTTGCCGTCGATCTCGACACCTTTGTCCGAAAGAGTCCCGTGGAATACCTGAACCGTTCGCTTTGTCTCGGCATCCTGCGGGGCCGCTACCTTCTTACCCTTTATCACGTTCGCCTTTGCTATTATCCTTTGGGCGTTGCCGATCGCCGCTATGTACTTGTTCGTATTGTTGAGCTTTAGGAGTATATCGAGAAGGGGCCTGAATTCCGGCAGCTTGTATTTATCGACGCCGTTGCCATCCACGAGAAGTATTCCGTCGTACTGGTACGGATCTGCCTTGTTAGCATTCACAGTAAGTTTCTGCACAGCTCCGTGCATGCCGGTGCAGTCCTTTGTGCTATAGCTCGTTATGTCGTAGCTTATTCCCCACTTGTCGAAGAATGTCTTTGTTATGGAGAGGGTCTCATCCTTGAATTCGTTTGGCGGTATGAATACCAGAAATTTCATTCGTCATCAGCTTTCCATGTATGGAGCAAGATAGTAAGCGACTGTTGCGTCGCCTATCTTGTAATCAATCCTTATTGGCTCCTCTGACTTGAGCGAGAGGGTTATCGAGTTGCCTGCTGGGCATGCCCTTACTATCCTGTCGAGATATTCGAGGTTGAACGTCGCCGAGGAGGCCTTGCCTGCGCTTATCTTCTTTATGAAGTCGGTGTTGTTGGCGTGCTCCTCCTCCAGTTCGGCCGCGTCGCCCTTTGCCACTATCTTGAAATTGTCCTTCTCCGTCCTGAAGCCTATGAGCGATGAAAGAGAGGTCGCGTCCTTGAGCACTTCCTTGAACGGGTCGCTCTTTACCTCTATGGTGGACTCGAACTCTATCTTCGGCTCCTTGTCTGCCTCCTTCTTGATGTCAATCATGGGAAGTTTGTACCTCCTCCTGCTATTCTCGCCTATGAACTCTATGGAGAGCTTGTTGCCTGCGTCCTTCATCACAAGCTGCTCATTGCTCCTCGAGCTTGATAGTATCTTGCTTAGGTTCTCGAGGTTTATGCCTATCTGGACCTGCTTTTCGACCTCGTACTTGGAAAATGCCTTGTTCGGTATGAAGAACGACACCATGCTTATCCCGGATGGATCCATCGCCTTAAGCGATATCCCGTCCTTTGCGATTGTAAATGAACCTTCGTCAACCAAGCTCACTATCGAGTCAACGCAGTTCCTCCAGTAGCGAGCATCATCTATCTTTATATCGAACATGTGACCACACAGTATTAGCGCTAATACTCTGTCGTAAAGGAATAAAAAGATATGCAATTTGGGCGAATACCGACTGATAAATAAAGGTTTTTATGGGCTTTGGAGAGATATTGCTGATTGCTTGAAGGAGAAGTGCGGATGCTGCAGAAAGGGATTCGATTGCGAGGGCAAAGATGGAAGGATCTGCTGGTGTTTTTATATTAAAACACCGGGAAATAGGTTGGAGGGTATCCGCAATAAGACCGGAAAGTGCGTTTGTAAATCCTGCCTTTCGGGAAATAGATGATTGGGGCTGCCGAGATTCGAACTCGGATAGCCGCGACCCGAACGCGGAAGTCTGCCAGGTTAGCGTACAGCCCCAGAGATGTATCTAGACTTGGCGGATTACTAATAAAAGGGTTGCTGGTCGGGAAAGGGCTTAGTCCTTGCCGAAGCCTCGATGAAGATCTTCGATTGGAGCCAGCGGCTCGATCGACTCTGCGATCTTGCGCATCTTGCGCAGAAGCTCCGTGCTGCTCCTTATGGACTTCTGGAGTTCCCTGACCCTGCCTATGTAAACAGTTATATTGTGCGCGTGGTCCTCCCCGTCCTGCTGCCCGGACTTCATCAGCTCCTGATCTATCGCCAAGGCGTACTGCTCCGTGGCGTATGCCGCCTGTGTGGAGACTTCCGATGGAGACACATAACTTTCGCCCATTCTTGAAGCCGTTAGAGATGCCATGTCTGCCTGCCTTGCAGAGTAGGCGTGCTGCGCGTCGTCGGCCGCCCGTTTGGAGTTCGCCTTTAGCTTTTCGAAGAACTCGTCCAACAGTAGTATCGCAGGAGTGTGCACGGATTCCTTTGCGGCGTCAGACATCTGCGCTGCCAGCTCAAATATAGATTTGACGTCATCTTCATCGATAGGAAGATCGTAATCGTAATACGTGCCGATTAGGTTTTCCAGTGACTCGTTCAGGTGGTACCTGTCATAGCGGTGGACAAGCCTTACGGTCTCTGCCACCTGTTCCCTGGCCGCTGTCAGGTCTCCCATCTCCTTTAATGCCCTTGCGCTAACTACGAGGTCGTGTATGAGTTCCTCGGCGCAGTGAGCAGCATAAATAAGATTGCCATTGCGCTCTGCCGTTACTATATCTGATTCGGCGGATGATACATGCTTATTATCTACTACTCCCACTGACTTGGACCTCACAGAGGTTGCGCTCTGCGCCCCACTTGCGGCATGATGTGCTCCCATAGTACCACATTGACTAAGTGTATGTCAGTTTTGAGATATTTATGTGTTACCATGGCCCAAACGCCACTTTTTTATTACTGCATTGCATTAGTCTAGTATGGTAACTGACGATGTGGTGGCGTTTGCTTACAGATACCCTTTCTCCAATGAGGCAAAGGCGGTAATCGAATCTGTAGAGAAGACGCCAGGCTTCTCAACTGGCAGGTTCCTTGAACCTGCGAAAGCGCGCATAGCAGAAGCCTTCACAGGCAAGAAGATAGAGTTCAGGAAGTTAAAGTACGGGCGACTCGACTACGTTATAGGGTATGCCTATGCAAGGTTGCTCGTGAGCGCGATGGCAAGCAGATATGCGATAACCATATATGCGGGGGCAGAGGCAGGGCGTTCAAAGGACGCGATGGAAGGCGACAGCGATAGCAATATCATAAAGCTGTCAGAGGAGCTTGGCCTTAACCTCAAGCTGCGAGAGAATGAGTTTGAGATAAGCCTGCCGGACTTTTTAGCGTACACGTCGGAAGACAATGGCCTTTCGCTTACGAACTTCAAGCTGCATGCAGGCTCTGTACTTCTGAGCAAGCACGACCTTGCGGATGCGCTGACAGGCGCAATGCGGCGAGAGGTATTGAAGGGTCTTCCGATAAAGCAGACTTCCATACCACAGCAGATTATGCTTTTCGCGAAAACCATACCGCAGCCAAAAATCGCGGTCAGGGGAATACGACAGGGCAGGGGGCAGGCGTGGATAGAGCAGCTACTGAATACGCCGATACCGGACGTGCGGCACAGAACAGTCAATCTCATACTGGCTCCCTACCTGGTAAACATAAAGGGACTCAGCGAGGACGAGGCATCAAAGGTGATTTCCGAGTACATCGAGAAGTGCAAGTTGATAGATCCTAACACGAAGGTTAATGACAGCTATATAAGGTACCAATGCAGCTACGCGAAGAAAAGAGGGCTGAGGCCTCTCTCTTTCGCCCGCGCAAAGGAGCTCCTCGGGGACTTCATCGAAACTAGACAGGATAGCAGAGCGGTGGCCAAAAATGAATGATATTGTTTTGCTGTGCAATGTGTGCAATAGGCCTGCCAGGAATTGGTGCAAGCTATGTGGCAAGATGGTCTGCGGCGAACACTATGATACTGAAGCGGGGATCTGCCTGTCGTGCAAAAGGGGCAGAATAGCGGCACAAAAGTAGATTATTTAAATGTTACCGGCGTAACACATAATGTCAGACGGCAATAGGAGTGGGGAAACGCCCAAACCCATTTCGAACTTGGAAGCTAAGCTCACTCACGATATGTGTGTACTGCCTTCGGCGGGAAAGCATATTGCTGTTTGGCATTCTTTTTATCAAATGAGTCGATGGAAGGCAAGAGGTCAATCATAAACGGGATCGCCAAGGAGCGCATAGAGATACTTTTTGGCCTGGCCGAGAAGGCCGCGCAGAGCGATGCTGAGTTATCCTCTTCGTATGTTTCCATACTGGAAAAGATAAGCACCCATTACAAGGTTGGCCTGCCTTCAGAGATAAAGAATAGGCTCTGCAAGAAGTGCTCGCTCGTCCTCATCCCTGGACTCAACTGCGATGTGGTGATAGGCAGCTCTAAGGGATTCATCATCTACAGATGCAAAAAGTGCGGATTGGAGCGTCACATAAGATACAAGCCTACTTCTTAGCGGACTTGGACCTTGCTTTAAGCCACTTTACGAGCTCCGTTTCCATTTCTATGACACTGTTGTCAAGTACGGGTATCTTCAACCCGCCAAACTGTTCGGTGCTTATCTCTACTATGGACTTGTATTCCTTCATCTCTGCATAGTACACCCTAGCTATGTGATATCTACCCTTTAGTAGCTCCTCGTCCCAGTTCTTTTCACCCAACGTGAATACAGAGTAGACGATGCCGTCACACCAAGATAGGAGTATGGGTCTGCCGTCCGGTCTTATTCTTTGGAGGACCAGTTCCTTTAGGTCCATTTTGTACGCCTCGTGCACGATCAATTCCTTTATCGGTTCTTCGGTTATTTTCATAGGATCACTGGTTGACAGTATTCAGATTATATCTTTAACAACGTTGCCGTTTTCGATAATGTCGTAGCTTCCAAAGTCCAATTTTTCCCATCTTTCAAATAGAGCGGGCATTTTATCCTGGAGAGCGGCAAAATAGAGCGTCATTACGGTACCATGGCTGCAGACGAGTATCTTCTTGCCGTCGTGCTCCCTGTCTATCCTCTTTATTGCTCCGCCAAACCTCGACAGTGCGTGATTGGCGGTTTCCCATCCATACTTTGTATAATTAAGATCTACGAATATGCTTTTCTTCATATCCTCATATTCTTCTTTTGCTAGTTTTTCTGACCCCGGGCGGCTTATCTCTCCTATATCGGGAACTCTTTCTATTTGTTTGCCGAGTTTATCTGCTATTGGCTTTATTGTGAGGTATGACTTATCCTCATCGGAAGAGAGGAGCACATCGATGCCTCCGAAGATGTCGGAGTCGGAGAGTTTTTGCGCCTCTAATGCGCCTTCGGAGGAAAGAACCCATTTTGCTATTGGCACATTTTTATCGATCTGGGTGCGGGCATGCCTTAATATTATCAGTTTGTTGTCCATCGATCGGCACCTTTTCTAAGAGATGAGTGATACATGGGCCCAGTGAGATTTGAACTCACGACATCTGGCTTGCCTATACCTTTGAACTTCAAAGGTTTATTATAAGACCAGCGCTCTAACCAGGCTGAGCTATGAGCCCCAGATTAATTACTCTATACAAGGCTATTAAATCCTACGCTGGCATCGTGAAGTTGTTCTTGACCCATGATGGTTTGGGAGTCACTGGCGGCAGCGAACCGGTAAAGTTGTTGAGCTCGTATATCCTTATAGGATATGTGCCATTCACGAAGTTGATACCTGTTCCTCCGGCGGGGTACACCTGGGTGAACCCGGGCAGGTCTCCAAGGAAGAAGCCCCTGTAGTAATTGGAGCTATAGAACGCCGTTGGTGCATTTGTTATAGTGTTGTTAGGGCCGTTTGGCAGGTAAATCATCAGATACTCCACAAATGGTATGCCGCTTACGGTTATGACCCCTTCGTAGTAGCTCGACTGTATCACCGCATTCATTTTGCCGCCGGATGCGTTGAATACGTTAAGCACGCCGTTCGCGCTAGGAACAGAACTTACGCAGACCGTCTGGTTGGATAGCCCATTGCCATTCACCAGGTACGAGCTTATCAGCGATGCCGTGGCGTTGGAGCTCTTGCAGTAGTACGATATGCTCTGCACTGTCTGGTTTGTCGGAACGAGGGCGGCGAGCGGCACAAGTGCGAACTGAGGGTCATGCTGAAGCTCGCATGGCGAGTTTCCTAGTGCGTATGGCACTGGGGGGGTTTGCGACTGCCCCTGCGCTATTGCAAATGCCTTGGAGGTTGCGTTTATATTGATGCACGCGAGGAAGTCGAGCGCCTGCCACTTTGCCACAAGGTCCTGGTCGAACAAAACATATTTTGTCTGGTTGGTATTCATCTGCCCGGCCAGGTTCGACGGGCCGTATCCATCTTTGGGGCCAAGCACAAAGCTTGCTGCTGATGCATAGTCTTCGAGAGGCGCAGAGTTATCGCCCCTGAGCACCGCATGGGAGTTGCCGAACCAATTTATCCAGTCTCCGTAGTCCCACCATGCAAGAACCCTTGCCCCATACGGGCCCACATTGGCGCTCATCCAGTTCGTGGCCTGGATCCAGTACGATGGGATAAGATTGCAGAATAGATCCTGCCCGATCCCATTGCCGCCTGCGTTTATGACATTGCACGCATTTGTTGGGTTAATCGAGTAGGTGTATGCCGCGCCGAACGCCTCTATTATCGATCTTGACTCGCCAAGCATGGGCTGATGGTTGATTGCTACGGCTGCTATCTCTATTATTATGAAGAAGACGAGCAGGGCCCATAATGCCGCGGTGCCTGTTTTCGGCCTTCTCCAGATCAGTATCACAAGGAGCACGATTATGGAGATAATGGGGGAAATGAAGAATGCCGCTATGGCGAGGATCCCATAGACAAAGGCAGGATACTTCTGAAACGCGTTTGCGTACGCAGGCTGCTTCGGCTCCGTGTCAGACAGGCTTCTGCCGTATTCCTTTATGCTGAAGTTGCTGTCTGCTATTAGGAGAAGCTCGCCTATTATTATGCCAAACAGCATTATGAATGCCACTCCGAAGTGCGGCAGGTACTTGACCTCCGAGAAGGCCGCGAACATCAGCGGCACCGCTATGGCTATATACAATATGCCAACCTTGCTGTTCCTGCAGATTATGCTTATTGCTATCAGTATCAGGGCTATCGAGGAGAGCAGCCATATGAGGACGGGCACTCCGGCGATACTGGCCCCTATGATGCCGAATCCCGCTGCGCCGAAGTTGTATAGCGGGCCGGTAGGTATGTACTCCTGCACGGTCATGAATAGAGGGATTGACGGTGTCGTGTAGTGGGTGCTAAGATTTATGTATCCCCTGAAAGGAGCGCCGAGTGGAGTAAATCCTACGCCTATGAGCACGAGCAGCAATAAGAGCCCTAAGACGACTATCCTTGTAAGGGCGTTCGGATCGTATTTGCTTTTATTGAGACGGGTGTAGAGCAGGTATATCAAAGACAAAATATTGCCCAGTATTATCGCGGCTAGAAGGCCCAGTGCGCCCATCTTCTCCTTGAAGGATATACCCCTCTTTATCAGCCATATTGTCAGATAGTCGAAAACGGCGACGAGCAGCAGGGCGATTATGGGAAACGCGATTGTCGTCGGCACGTATAATATTTTCGGTATCGCAGATGTTATCGAAGTGTTGTATGAAGTGTACGCCGAGAGGAATACGGCTATCACTATGATTATTATTATGTTCATCTTGTAGAAATACCTGCTCATGCCGCCCCTCAGGACGCTTATCACTCCCTGAAGCAGTATGTATATGGCAAAAACCCCGGCGTCTACGGTGTAGTAGTGCGCCCCAAGGAACGTCGACGCGAAAGCGATTCCTGCAAGGATTGCGAGCCTTGAGTTCTTCATGTCCCTTATGGCGAGCGCGTACATGGCGAAGAAGAAGAAGAGAGTGAATATCCCCCACGGCTCAAGGAGCTGCTCACCAGCAACGAATGTGGTGAACAGGACAGGCATGCAGGCGGCAATGGCGGCGCCTATGAGTCCGACATACTTGCCATACTCGTGATAAAGCAGCATGAATATTACGAATACGAGAAGCGCTGCCGTGACGGGTGGATAAACCGAGCTTACCCAACTCATCAGGTTCGTGTTGAAGGTCTGGGTGTTCTGCGTTCCAAAGTAGTTAGCCAGGGAATACCAGTATGCCTCTAGATACGGAACGAGCGGCTGTATTCTCATTACGGATCCTGCAGGTTCAACAGGCCACGCACCGTACGACGTGTAGAACTGGTGGCCGTAGACAAGTATGGACTGGGCCGCCATCATGTCAAAATACGGATCGAATTCGAAGAAGTGTGGCGATGGCAGTATTCCGAACATCCTGGTTGCGAACGCCAACAGCATTATTGTGAGCAGCAGTATCCAAGGCCATGCGGTCTTTAGGTTGAACCCCTTGTGCTGGGCCGTGGTCGATTGCATAGGAGCGCTGAGCCTGTCGAGGAGTATGCCTTCTTCCTTCGCATGGCCCTCGGCGAGCCTCTTCTCTTCTTGCGTGTGCAGCTCCGAAAGCTTCAGCCTGTCTATTGAATCGAGCTTGTTTATGAGCTTCTGCTCCTCTGCGTGCTTCCTTTTGAGTTCCTCCTCCTCTGCCTTATGCTTCGACACGAGTGCCCTTGCCTGCTCAAACTGTGCGAGCTTAGATCTTATCCCGTCGAGCATGTCCGAGTAATCCGCCTGCATCGCGCCGATGCGTGACTCTTCGCTCTTTATCTGCTCCTTCCTTGAGAGCTTGAAGAAGCTCATGTCCTTGAACACTCCCTGCCAGATACAGAGTATTATTCCTGCGATGGTGAGCGCGAGCGCGTTTGCCTCGAAGAGGCCGAGGGAAAATGTGAACATATTGAGGCCGTAGTTGACAAGGAAGGACTCGACCCATGTCAGCCCCGCAGGGGCGATTAGGCCGAATATGAAGCCGATTACCACTATCTCGAAAAGATGCAGGTCGGTCTTCCGGTATAGAAGCGCGAGCGCGAGCAGGACTCCCGGAACAAACATCGATATGAAAGCGACGATGCTTGTTGCTATTATCAGACCCATCAAAAACAACTATTATTTTGGATATGCTGCGAATTTAACTGTTGAGTATTGACTTCGGTATTTCAACTGGCTTCATTTCCATTCCTGGGAAGACAGTCCCGGGCGGTACTATCCTGACTTTTATCCCTATAGCGCCGTATTTCGGGTATGCGGTTGCCGCGGCTTCCCTTACCAGAAAGATGACGTCGCCGGCCTTAGGCATGTAACCTACGCTCTTCCTTATAGTCTTCGCCCTCGCGCCCTTTGCGGCGAGTTTCCCGCTCGCTACTATCTCGGCGCCCATGGCGCCGTTCTGCAGTATCAGTTTAAGCATCGTCTGCACGACCTTCCTTGCATTTATGCCGCGCTCGAACTTTTCCGCTATCTCCCTTGCCACAAGCATGGGCTCGAGCATCTTGTTCTCTACCTCCATGACGTTTATCTGGGGGTTGTCGACCTTGAAGAGCCTCTTGATGTTCTCCGTGAGAGTATCTATGGTCTTGCCCGCCCTTCCGATGACCCTGCCGGGGCTCAGGACATAAACGGTTATTCGGGTAAGGACAGGCGTCTTCTGGATCTCCACTCTGGCAAAACCGGCTCTTACAAGTTCCTTGGTCAGGTATCTCGATATGTTGAGCTTTATGATCGAATCGTCGATGAATTTTCTCTCTATTGCCATTTTATCACGCTTTTATCTCCGCCGTTGCCGCTTTCTGCATCGCGGGCTGGACCTTTGGCGCCTGTGTCTTCCTCTGAGGTTTGCCCTTCTGCGGCGCCTTCGTGCTTGCCATCTTGTCGTGCTTCCTTTTCTGGAAGGCGACTATCTTCTTCATTCTCTTGCTGAGGCCTTCCTCCTCCCCATAGCCGAGTCCGACCTCGATTCTTGCAAGTTCGAGGTTTGCCCATCTTGTCGAGCCTCTTCCCATGCTATGCCCAAGCCTGAGGACTCCCTTTGGCGCCGTCCTTCTAAGTATCTGCGTCTTGTTGGCGGACACGTGCACTATGTACATGTCCTGCGGATCCTCGCCCTTGTTCTCGGCATTTGCCATCGCATTGACAAGCACCTTCTTGACCAGCATTGCGCACTTTTGAGGGTACCTGCCCTTCTGCCCTCCAAGCTCGTGCCTCGAGCCCATGTATTTGTTGTACTTCCTGTAGAGTATGGGAGTGCCTCCTCTCGACACCGCATCGAGCAGCGCAATTGCAGAGGTTGCATTCTTGTACCTTATCGAATCGCAGACTGCTGAAAGGTCCTTGAAGCTCGCGTTGATGTTGCTCGTGCTGGCAAATGCAAGGCCCTCCTTATTCCTATTAAACGAATATGCCATTGTTTTCACTTCTCTCCTATGAACTTGCTGCCCCTTGTTGCCTTTATTCCAGGTGCGGAGTGGGCGACGCTCTTTGTCGTGAAGGCGAATTCTCCAAGCCTATGACCGAGCATGTTCGCAGTTATCTGCACCTTCTGGAATTCCTTGCCGTTGTAAACTTCAAACATCATGCCTATCCACGATGGCAGTATCATCGCCTCCCTTACGTGCGTCCTTATCGGCTTCTGCCTGTTCTGATCCTTGGCGCGCTGCACCTTCTGGAGCAGCTCCCTGTACGAGAGCCCTCCTCTCTTTATGGTCCTGCGCTGGCGCGACTTTATCATCGTAAGATACTGCTCGTCAGTAAGCTTGCCCAATTCGGATGGAAACTTTCCCCTAAAAGCTATCCTCTCTGCCATGGATCATCATCCCTTCTTCCTTCTGCCGACCCTGCTTGCTGCGATATGGCCGACCTTCCTTCCTGGCGGCGCGTTCCTAGACGTCATGCTGCTCTTGCCCTTGTGGTGCTGCTTCCCTCCGAACGGGTGGTCTACGGGGTTGCTCTTCACGCCCCTTATCACGGGCCACATCCTGTTAGTGGCGTGCATCATGTAGTGATTCTTTCCTGCCTTGACGATTGGCTGGTCGGTCATGCCGCCTCCTGCCGCCATGCCGAGCTGCGCCCTGCAGTCATTGTTCAATGCCACGCTCGATTTTGACGGCATCAGGACATTTGTTGTGTCGTCCATGTGCGCGGTGATGTATGCGGTGCTGCCGGCGCTCCTGACGAACTTGCCGCCATCGCCAGGTCGCGATTCTATGTTATAAACTGGCATTCCTTCCGGAATGTCGCCCAGTCTCATCACGCTGCCTATCGCGAATACCTTTTTGCCTATGTATATTCGGTCGCTGACCTTTATGCCCTCAGGTGCGATCATGTAGCTCGTGGTGAAGTCCTCATATGTAATCTGCATGAGGGGGGCGGTATGGCCCGTGTGGTTGAATATGTTTATTACCTCGCCTTCGGTGACGGTGTTGAGCTTGTGGTTGTAATTGACCCTCAGGTCGAAGGTGCCTGGCGGCTTTTGGTAGGTCTTGGAGCCTTTGCCTCTTCTCTGCTGTCTCAGTCTCTTTCCCATTTTTTACACCAGCTTCAACCTCTTGGCTATATCCTCTGCGCGATATGCCCTGGAGAGCTTGATGAATGCCTTCTTGCTGTTTGACACCGTATTGACGGTCCTTACCGATTCGACCTTCACTCCGAAAACACTCTCAAACTCCTTCCTTATTTCGGGCTTTGTCGCCCTATAGTCTACAATGTAGATTATAATGTTGTTTCTTCCTATCTGGTTTATTGTCTTTTCCGTTGACATCGGATATTTTAGTATTCCCGCCATAACATCACACTAGCCGGAGCTCCTCGATCTGCTTGTCCATAACGGGCAGCACATTCTCGCTCCATATCGTGAGCCTTCCCGGTTTTCCTCCCGGTGCGAGCGCGTTTGCGGTGATGTGCCGCATGCTGCAGGCGTCCACGCCGGCTATGTTCCTTGCCGCCTTTACGAGGCCGCCGTCCTTCTCGACAACTATGAGTATTGAACGTCTGTAACGCCTCTGCTTCGACAGGCGCCTGAGCCCCTTTCTCTTTGTCATTTCCTGTCCGTTCTCGACGAACCAATCAAGCTTGAGGTCGCTCAGCACCTTGGCGACATCTTTTGTCTTCTTGAGTGACTCTATGCTGCCCGAGACTATTATTGGGGGCACGGTCTGGGTCGGACCCCTCATCTGTTCCCGCTGCGAAGTGGCAGCTATTGCGCTTCTTATCGCCTTTTGGTATTCCTTTGCGTTTATGTTCTCGGTGATTATCTTCTCTATCATGTGCGGGTGCGCTCTTTTTCCCTTTACTGCAGAGGGTATCCTCCTTACATCGCCCTGGACTCCGCCTCCGAGCTTCTGCCTTGGCCTTATAGCGATTCCCATGTGCCTGCCAGTTCTGTACGAGTTCATTGCCCCGTAGTACCTTGCGGTTGTCTGCATTCCTGCGAGCAGGTAGTGTCCTTGCGGCTGCATCTTGCGCGAGTTTTCTGCAATAGTTGCCCTCGCTATGAGATCGGGCCTGACCCTCTCCGAAAATGCAGATGGAAGTTCCACTGACTTAATGACGCTCCCGTCCGTGTTCAGTATCTTCGCGCTTGCCATCATATCGCCTTTCCGGTTGTTGCAATGTAGTTTATCTTCGGTTCCTTTATGCCGAGTTTCGCATCCCTGTTGCCTATCGACTTCTTTATCCTTACCAGCCTCTTCGCTGGCCCGGCAACGGATCCGTCGATTATTATGTAGTCGGACACGACCATGCCGTAGTTTATGAAGCCTGACTTGGGGTTTACTTGCTGTGCGTCTTCTTTCTTTCCCATCTTGAGCACCCTTTTGTTGTGCTCTGTCCTGTAATTGTAACCCATCTGCCCTGCCTGGGGAACGGAGTAGAGTACCCTACCCATCCCAAACGACCCGAGCGCCGCCATGTGCCTTACCTTCTGGGTCGACTTGTGGCCCAATCGCGCTACCCCGAACCGTTTTATTACTCCCTGCCATCCCTTGCCTTTCGACACAGAGGTGACGTCTACATGTTCGCCGTTCTTGAAAACATCATGCGGCCTTATCTCCTTGCCGAGCAGCTTCCTTGCAAATTCTATTTTTTCTTCTATGCTGTTGCCTACGATTGCGGCCTCGTACCTGTCCGGGTGGTGCTGACCCGTGGCAATTCCCTTCGGGTATGCAACCAGCAGGGCTGTCACGTCGGTGATTCCCGCGTCCGATTTGAGCGCCTCCAGGTTTGCATCTGATGCGACCTTCTTTACTCCTGCCCTTTGCGCGGCTGCCTTATCATATACTTCCTTTGAGGCCTTCTTGTACCCTGTGCCTCTCTCTTTTGAATACGTTCTGACGCCATACATTTCCGTCGTGGGAACCTCTATTATCGTGCATGCCCTGCTTATTTCTGATGCCTTTGCGCCTTCTTCCATTATCGCAGTATGAGACATTCCTGCCTTGTATCCGACAATGTTGGAGAGCGTTGGCTCCTTGGCTGACTTTTGATGAGTGCGCAGCCTAGGGAGGCGCCTGTAAGCTCTGCGCTTTTGCCAATACTGGAGCGATCCTCTAGTCATGCCCATACCTTTAGCGATTTAGAACAGTCTTGACCGATAATCAGACCTGCTTCTTGCCCTGTAACTACTGGGTATGCTCTCTCTTCATATTTATATATTTTTAGTTCTATCCCTGCCTGCGGATTTGTGGAAGTCCTTGCCCGTTACACCCTCTATTACTTGTATCTGGCGCATCATGGCGTTTATTGATGCTCTGAGTGCGGCGGCGTCTCCCGCCTTGATTGTGATTGAAAATGTGCTCGGCCCTTCCTTTGCGGTGATGACGCTCCTCTTGTAGGGGCGGGGTTTGCCTACTATTTCCATGTAGTTGACGGGTTGCGCCTTCGCCAACGTTATGATTGCTTCGAACCTCGACTTTTGCGCCACAGGATCAGCTTATGTTCTCGTTGGATCGCTTGCTCGGCCTCCTGCTTATCGTACCATATCCCTTCCTCGATATGCCCCTGTGCTTCCTTCCTTGGAAGGTGAGGCCCCTGTATGACCTGCCCTTCTGGGCGATTACAATGGAGTAGTGCGGATCGGCCTTCAACACGGGCGATGCCCTGTCCAGGAGTATTATCTCGTAGAACCTGTCTGATCCTGACGACCCGACAAAATACGAACTGAGCACTTCGCAGTTGGAGAATTTCCTAGCTGCGCGGTCTTCGGCTATCGACTGCAAGGACTTCGACCTGGAAAAGAACCTGCCGCTCTTGGACGGCTTCCTCCCACCGTCCGGGGCTTCCCTCTTGCTCATACCGCCCCTCATTCTCACCCTTGCGATCATTATCCCCTCCTTGGCCCTGTAGCCCAGCGACCTCGCCCTCGCTATGTTTGTGGGGCCGGGCGCTCTGATTATAGGAGGCTCTGCCCTCCACTTTGTCATTCGTTCCTTGTAGGCCTCGTTCCTCTGCTTGTACTCGTTAACGAAGGAGTTCTTCATCTGGCTATACATGCTCATTCTATCATTCCGGCTTTACAAAAAAGGTCAACAAATATTGGGTGCATTAGCTATAAAAGTCTTCGTTTGATGGCGGATTTGCGGTCTTGAGGCAGAATAAGGGGCGTCCAATAAATAGGTAAATCAAGCCGGCATACCAGCCTGGTGTTTCT
>VFSW01006585.1_pt1 | contig 17040 bp, 11 predicted proteins | sample 5358111 | NCBI WGS metagenome assembly VFSW01 (sample SAMN11554181, study PRJNA540505) | mine drainage metagenome | isolation source: sediment from site ElyBrook_90M | place: USA: Ely Copper Mine, Vershire, VT | collected 2017
CCTCCGACTCCTCGGTCCCGAACCGAGTGCGCTACCAGGCTGCGCTACGCCCCGATCTGCCTCGTCCGTGCGCACTACGGCGAACGCCCGCGGCAGGTCACGCCTTATGGCGGCCCCCACGCCCTTCGTCAACGCGTTTCGTCACGCAGCCTGGTGTTCAACCACACTGCAATCGTTCTACTGCCTTATAATTACAGAACAATTGCGTCTCAGACCTTCCGCCCTCAGCATTGGCGTGTTAAGCACAACTGTAACCGCGTCGCCCGGAATCCAGGGCGAGCGGATCCTCCCCGCCGAACCGCGGCTGCCCCATCAGGAGCCGCGAACATGCAACTGCCCCCCGCTGCCAACCCCGTCCAGGACACCCACTCGACCCTCGCCCAGAACGCCCAGCTCGTCGACGACATCATCGCCGACCGCAGGCGCCGAAGGAGACGCACGATGCCCCCCGAGCTTCCCGCCGTTCGAATCCTCATCGTCGACGACGACAAGGCCATCTGCGAGTACATGCAGACCCTGCTGGAGCGCGACGGCTTCCAGGTCAAGACGCTGAGCGATCCGACGGGGGTCGAGGAGGAGGTCCGCCACGGCGGCTACCACCTCATCATCCTCGACCTCATGATGCCCAAGCTCGACGGCATCGAGGTCCTGCGCCGCATCCGCAAGCTCGACACCGACATCGCGGTCGTCATCTTCACGGGCTTCCCCAACCTCGAGAGCGCCGTGGCCTCGATGAAGCTCGACGCGGTCGACTACATCAAGAAGCCCTTCAACGTGGACGAGTTCCGCGAGGTCATCTCGCGCGTCATGCGCAAGAAGGGCCTGGCACGCACGCCGGAAGAGCAGCTGCACCGCGTCATCGGCGACACCATCCGCAACCTGCGCAAGGAGAAGGATCTCACCTTGAAGCAGATGTCGCGGCGCACGGGGCTGTCGGTGTCGCTGCTGTCGCAGATCGAGCGCGCCGAGTCGAGCGCCTCCATCAGCTCGCTCTACAAGATCGCCATCGCGCTCGAATCGCGCATCCAGGACCTGTTCGGCGAGTACTGAGCTGCCGGCGGCGAGACCGCAACGAGACCCCGCTGGCAGTCGGGGGCAGTAGGTTTCTCGTGCGACGTGTTAACGTCGCGCGAGGAGCCTGACTTTTCCATGCGTGTTCGCCAGCTTGCAACCGCCCTAGCCATGGCCTGCGTGGGCCTCGGCGTCGTGGGTCTCCACGACGCCAGCGCCAACCCCAACTGGCCGACGATCCCGAAGGGCACCGACATGTCCAACCCGGCCAACTGGCCGAACGATCCCGGGTACACCAGCGACTGGAACTACTGGTCGTGGCTGCCCAAGCAGGTCGTGGGTGTGCGCCCGTTCGTCGCCGCCGACGTCATGCTCGGCGCCAGCGGCATGCACGTCGATCAGGCCTGGACGTACACGACGGGGCGGCCCGACGTGAAGATCGCGGTCATCGACTGCGGCATCGAGTGGGATCACACCGACCTGGCCAACAAGGCGTACCTCAACGCCGGGGAGCTCACGGGCACCAAGCAGCCGCAGAACGCGATGGGCATGCAGTGCCCCGCAGTCAGCACGACCACGCCAGCCCTCGGCTGGGACTGCGACGGCGACGGCGTCTTCACGATGGCCGACTACCGCGACGACCCGCGCTTCTCTCCCATGGTGGCGACGACGGGCGGCGCGTGCGGCGGCATGACGCTCAAGGGCGATCTCAACGTCGACTGCGTCCTCGACGCCGGTGATCTCATCCAGAACCCCGCCTTCTCCGACGGCGTCGACGACGACAACAACGGCTACACCGACGACATCAGCGGCTGGGACTTCTACAAGAACGACAACAACCCCTACGACGACACGCACTACGGCCACGGCTCGGGCGAGGCGGAAGACTCGAGCGACGAGGGCAACAACGGCCAGGGCGACATCGGCGTGTGCCCCGACTGCCGCTTCATGATGCTGCGCGCCGGCGACAGCTTCATCGCCGACGCGACCGACTTCGCCAAGGCGGTGGTGTACGCCACGGACATCGGCGCGAAGGTCGTGCAGGAGGCGCTCGGCACGGTGGACCAGACGGCGTACTCGAAGGCCGCCATCGACTACGCCTACGCGCACGGCACCGCCGTCATCGCGAGCATGGCCGACGAGAACTCGCGCCACCACAACATGCCCGGCGTGACCAACCACACGCTGCCCGTCCACGCCATCAACTACGACGGGACGATGATCAACGACGACAAGGGCGTCATCTCCACCGACGCCACGACGTTCATCGGGTTCAACACGTGCAGCAACTACGGCGGGCAGAACATGCTGAGCGTCGCCGGCTCGGGCTGCTCCAGCGAGGCGACCGGAAAGGGCTCGGGCGAGGCGGCGCTGATCTTCTCGGAGGGACTGAACCAGGGGCTCGATCTGACCCCCGAGGAGGTCTACCAGCTGATGAAGATGAACGCGGACCTCATCGACGTCCCGCAGTCGCGCTCGAGCAATCCGGACGTGGCCGATCAGTTCTACGAGAGCCTGCCCTACTTCTCGCAGCGCTTCGGCTACGGCCGTCCGAACATGCTGCGCACGATGCAGTCCATCGACGCCAAGATGATCCCGCCCGAGGTCGACCTGATCTCGCCGGCCTGGTTCCAGACGCTCTACCCGGACCCCCCCCCGGGGCCCGGGGCGGTGTGGGGGGGGGGCGCCGGGGCGCGCGCGCCTTGCTACGACTACCGCGTCGCGGGGGCGCCGGGCGGCGCGCCGGCCGACGCCGCGTTCCAGCCGCTCACCAACTGGGTGAAGAACATCAACGGCACCATGGCCACGGGTGGACCGGACATGCCGCTCGCGATGCTGACGCCAGGGCAGCTCAACACCACGCACATCCCCGATCCCGACTCCAGTAAGTTCGGCGAGAACGACCGCACCATCACCCTGCGCGTGCGCGCCATCGCGCACTACGCCGGCGGCGACGTGCAGGGGCAGGCGCGCCGCTCCCTCGCGATCGTCAACGACCTGCCGACGCTGCCGCTCGACGCGGGCGTCGCCGCCTCGACGACGGCCGACGGCTCGGCGGCCCCCGCCTCCACGACCCAGGGCCTCATCGTGCCCGAGACCATCACCCACAATGGCCTGGACCCCGACCTGCTGCAGGGCTTCCCCATCGCGATGGGTGCGTCGGTCGAGACCAGCCCGAAGCTGATCGACATCAACGGCGACGGGGTGCGCGACATCGTCGCGGGCGCCTCGGACGGGAGCATGCACGTCTACTCGGTCAAGTCGGGCAGCCCCGTGGAGCTGCCGGGGTTCCCGTTCCACACCGCGGTCATCGACGGGCTCAACCCGAGCGTGGGCAGCTCGAACCCCACGGTCCCGAGCTACCTCAACGCGCCGGCCTACAAGAGTGGCGGCATCGATCCGAGCATCGCGCGCGAGTCGATCGTCGGCAGCCCTGCCGTCGGCGACGTGAACGCGGACGGCAAGAACGACATCGTCTTCTCGACCTGGCAGGGCACGGTCTACGTCGTCGGCCCCGACGGACAGTCGCTACCCGGCTGGCCGAAGCGGTTGCCGCTCATGCCCTCGTGCGCGCTGCCGCAGAACCCGACGATGAATTCGAACCCGCCGTGCATGGACACCGGCCACAAGTGGTCACGCGGCGCCTACGCGAGCCCCGTCCTCGCCGACTTCGACGGCAGCCAAGGCCTCGAGATCGTCCAGGCAGCCTTCGACGGCAACATCTACATCTGGCACGGCGACGGCGTCCCCGACCTGGCCACCGGGTCCAACGAAGAGGTCGGCGAGGGCGGCGGCGCGGGCAACTACTACATCGTCGACGGCCGCGGCATGAACGCGCCCGGCGGCCCCTACCTGCCGCACTGGCCCATCACCATGGTGAGCCTGCACATCTTTCCGGTCGTCGCCGAGGGCACCGACTCGGCGCCCGCGATCGCGGACTTCACGGGCGGCGGAAAGCCGGAGGTTCTGTTCCAGGGCAACGGCGCGCCGCCCTTCCTCTTCGGCGCCGATCCCGGACAGCAGAAGTATCCGCAAGACCCGCCGAAGCGCCTGCCCGTGTACCACACCGACGCGGGCACGCAGATCGGCCTCGACCCCACCTCGCTCTTCGGACCGGGGACCAAGGCGTTCTACCCCGACACGATGTTCCCGCTGTTCAGCCATCCGTCGGTCGGTGACCTCGACGGCGACGGCGTGCCCGACGTCATCATGACCGGCGGGAGCCTGAGCCTCGTCGGCAGCCTCGAGGGCGGTCATCCGGGCGGCGCCGCGCAGGAGCTGGCGGCCATGTGGAGCGGCGCGACGGGACACCAGATGTACGGATCGCCCGTTCCGATCGAGGACTTCACGTTCCTGGTCAACGAGGCGGTCGCCGACATCTCGGGCGACGGCTACCCCGAGGTGATCCTGGGCACGGGCGGCTATTTCGTACGCGCCTTCGACGCCTGCGGCTGCGAGGCCAAGAGCTGGCCGAAGTTCACGGACGGGTGGCTCATCGCGACTCCCGCCGTCGGCGACGTCGACGGCGACCACACGCTCGAGGTCGTGACCGGCACCCGCGACGGCTACCTCTACGCCTGGCACACCAAGGGCACCGATACGGGCGTCATCCAGTGGGAGTCGTTTCACCACGACAACTCCAACACCGGCAACTACGGCCTGAAGCTCGACCAGGGCGTCCTCCGTGCGGGCACGGCCACGCTCGACTGCTCGCTCGACTGCACGGCGGCGCCCTCCTCGACCCCGCAGACCTACAACGCCGGGGGCTGCGGCAGCGGCGGTAGCGGCGGCGGCGGGTGCGGCGTCGTGTCTTCCGGCGACGAGCGCGCGGGGGCCTTCACGGCCGCCCTCGGGCTGGGTCTGGCGGGGCTGCTGATCCGTCGAACCCGTCGTCGCCGGGGGCGCTGAAACCGGCTTTACAGAGGGCCCCTCGGCGAAGATACTGCGCGCCCCCTGCCGGAGTAGCTCAGATGGTTAGAGCGGGCGTTTCATACGCGCTAGGTCAGGGGTTCGACTCCCTTCTCCGGCACTCAAGGCGGGCCTTCCCGCGTCACTCCGAATCGTCGCTCAGGTAGGTGTACTTCCCGAGGCTGTCCTCGTAGTGGCGCATGAGCAGGCGCATCTGGGGGAGCGTGATCTGGTTGGTGCGCAGGGCGGCTTCGGCCTGCTGGCGCACGCGCTCGACCATGTCGTCGGTCTTGTACTGGACGTAGTGGAGCACCTCGGCGACCGAGTCGCCCTTGACGACGTGGGCGATGTGGTAGCCCGGCCCCTCGCTCAGGCGTACGTGAACCGCGTTCGTGTCGCCGAAGAGGTTGTGCAGGTCGCCCAGGATCTCCTGGTAGGCGCCGTTCAGGAACAGGCCCATGTAGTACGGATCCGTGGGGCGGACCGGATGCACCTCGAGGACGTTCTTCACGTCCTCGCGATCGATGAAGTGGTCGATGGCGCCGTCGCTGTCGCAGGTCAGGTCGGCCAGCGTCGCGCGCTCGGTGGGCTCCTCCTGCAGCCGGTGGATCGGCATGATGGGGAAGAGCTGATCGATGGCCCAGGTGTCGGGCGCCGACTGGAAGACGGAGAAGTTGCAGTAGTAGATGGCGGCGAGCACGCGCTCGAGATCACGCAGCTCGTCCGGGACGTAGCGCATGCGCCGGACCGTCTGCAGGATCTTCACGCAGCAGCTCCAGTAGAGCTTCTCGGCCTGCGCGCGCTCGCGTAGACCGACGTACCCGAACTTGAAGAGGCTCTGCGCCTCTTCCTTGGCCTGGCTGGCGTCGTGCCACGCCTCCTGCACGTTCTTGGGCACGATGTTCTTCCACGTGTCGTAGAGGCCTCGCAGCACCGGGTGCGAGTTCGGCGGCGGCGCGGCCGGCTCGTCGAAGCGCACGTCGTTCGTGCCGACCACCTCGAAGACCAGCACCGACTGGTGCGCCGTCACGGCGCGCCCGCTCTCGGTGACGATCGTGGGGACGGGCACGTTCGCCTTCGAGCAGGCGTCGAGGATGCCGAAGACCACGTCGTTGGCGTACTCTTGGATGTTGTAGTTCTTCGACGCGTGGAAATCGGTCTTCGAGCCGTCGTAGTCGACGGCGAGACCGCCGCCGACGTCCATGTACCGCATGTTCGCGCCCATCTTGGCGAGCTCGACGAAGATGTTCGCGGCCTCGGCGATGGCGTTCTTGAACGGGATGATCGAGGAGACCTGACTTCCGATGTGGAAGTGCAGCAGCTGCAGGGACTGCAGGAGGTTTCGCTCGGCGAGGCGGTCGACCACCTCGACGATCTCCGTGCTCGTCAGCCCGAACTTCGCGCGGTCGCCGGCCGAGTCCTTCCAGCGGCCGACCCCCTTCGCCGTCAGCTTCGCGCGCACCCCCAGCGCGGGGGCGATGCCCACCCGCTCGGACGCGCGGAAGACCATGTCGAGCTCCTCGATGCGCTCGAGGACGACGATGACGGTCTTGTCGAAGCGCTGCGCGAGGAGCGCCGTCTCGATGTACTTCTCGTCCTTGTACCCGTTGCAGAGGATGAGCCCTCCGCTCTCCTGCGCGTTGGCGAGCGCGATGAGAAGCTCGGGCTTGCTCCCCGCTTCGAGCCCGAAGCTCCAGGGCGCCCCGAACTCGACGACCTCCTCGACGATGTGCCGCTGCTGGTTGACCTTGACCGGATAGACCCCGCGGTACACGCCCGCGTAGCTGTACTCGGCGATCGCCCGGGCGAAGCACTCGTTGAGGCGGCGGATGCGGTCGCGCAGGATGTCGGAGAAGCGGATGAGCAGGGGCAGCTCGAGTCCGCGCGCCTTCAGGTCCTGCGCCAGGGCGAAGAGATCGATCGATCGACCCTCCTGGGAGGGGTCGGGGCGCACCTCGACGTGCCCCTCGGCGTTGACGCCGAAGTAGGGCTCACCCCACCCGCGAATCTGGTAAAGCTCCGCGCTCCGCTCGATGCTCCACGGGGGAGGGGCTCCGGCTTCAGTGGCCGGCGCGGCAGGCAGCACGCTGGACGGCGGCGCGGGCGTCCCGTCGTGGTTCGCGCCCGTGCTGTTGGTGGAGTTGGTCTCGCGAGACCGGTCGAGGGGATGCGTCGCGCTCACGAGGCGAGCATAGCGTCCTGCCCGCCGTTTGTACGCATGTTCCGACGTCGATCGCTCCTCGCCCCTTGGTGGCGAAGGTCGGCTAGCCTGGACCTGTTGACGCGACGGACGCGACGGCCCCAGACCTTCGACGACACGACGCAGACGGCGCCGGTGGCGCCGTTCGACATCGCGCCGTCGCTCGCGGCGGAAGGCGAGGACACCGGGAGCGTCCGCCTCGGCGCCTTCGAGCGTCACTACGAGTCGCTGTTCGCCGAGGCGCTCGAGGGCGGCGAAATCTCGCCGCAGGAGCGTGAGCGGCTCGATCTGGCAGCCCGCTCGCTGGGCCTCGACTCCAGGCGCGTGGCGGCGCTGGAGGCGGCGTTGCTGGAGGCCTGGGAGTCGGACATCGCCGCGACGGTCGTCGACCCGCGACCCGACACCCTGGCCGATCGCGCCCCGAGCTCGATGGCCCCGCCGCGTGGCCAGGTCATGGAGGACGAGCCCCCGACGCTCACGCGACCGAAGCGCAAGAAGAAGCGGCTGCGCAGGCGCGAGGGCTCGCCGGAGATCCCCTTCGACGAGCTGCACGCCCGCTACGAGGAAGCCGCGCGCTCGGGCGCGATCGACGACGCCTGGCGCATCGCCGAGGTGCTGCGGCAGCGAGGCGCCGCCACGCCCGAGCAGAGCGCCTTCTGGCAGAAGCACCGGCAACCCGGCCCCATCCGACCCAAACACCCGCTCGACGCCGAGGGCTGGGCCCTGCTCTCGCACGAGGGGGAGGACAAGACCACGGGCGAGATCTTCGGCGTCATCGCCTCGGCCGCGCTCGTGGGGCGCGTGTCGGCCATGCGCCGCGACGGGGTGATGCCGCGCATCGACCCCGACGCGTACCAGAACCCCCTCACCTCCACCGTGAGCGCGGTCCGGGCGCTCTCGTGGGCCTCGGCCACGCTGGGGTTGCGCACCCCGCCCTCGTACGTGGCGCCCGACATGGACACCGGCTTCGAGATCCTGACCGTCGTGCCGCCCTCGACGCGCATCGGCGGCCGTGCGCTGTCCGGGTGGAATGCGGCGCAGCTCGCGTTCACGGCGGGCCGGCACCTGAGCTGGTTCCGGGAAGAGCACTTCGTGTGCACCCTGGTGCCGAGCGTGGCGTACCTCGAGAGCATCTTCTACGCGGCGCTGATGCTCGGGGCTCCGTCCCTGCAGCTGGGCGACGACGTGCGCGAGCGCGCCCGGGTGTTCTCGCAGGCCATCGTGCCGTGCCTCGAGCCCCCCCAGATCGAGCGCCTGCGGCGTCTGGTGGCGAGGTTCCTGGCGCGGGGCGGGCGCACGAACCTCAAGCACTGGGTCCGTGGCGCCGAGTGGACCGCCTGCCGCGCGGGGCTGCTGCTCTGCGGCGAGCTGTCGACGGCCGCGGACGTGCTCGAGAACGAGCCGGGGGCGGAGGCGCGCCTGACGGAGCTCGAGACGTTCTGGGCGAGCGAGGCCGCGGGCGAGCTGCGCGAGCAGCTCGGCGTGGCGCTCACCGGATGACGGGGTTGTTCGTCACGAACGGCGCGCGGATGGTGAGGCTCGCCACGCCGAGCTCGCGCGGGATCGGGGGCAGCGGGGCGGCCCTGCGAATGGCGTCGGCGCAGTTGCGGTCGAACTCGTCGATGCCGCTGGGGCGCACGGGCGGCCACTTCACGCTCACCTGACCGTCGGCCTGGACGGTGAACATCAGGATCACGGTGCCCTGGCGCATGTCGAGCATCGCGCTCTTGGGGAACGCGTTCGCCCAGAGCGGATCGATGCGGGCGTGGAGCTGGCGGAAGTACGGAACGAGGCGCGGATCGGCCGTCCAGAACTCGAAGACGTCGCCCGGACCGACGCCGAGCGGATGCGCGCGAGAGCCGGTCCCATCGCTCGCCCCGGCACCCGGCTCGCCACCTCCCGCGGTGCCTCCCCGCCCCTCGCCGGCCTCGCCGCCGGCGCTGCTCGCGTGGACGAGGGACCGGACCGTCGTCGCCACCTCTTGCTGGCTGTCGACGTCGTCGCGCGGACGCGCCGCGTCGCGCGATGGGATCGAAACGGGCCCCTGCGTGACGTCGGGGCGCGCGCGGCCGATGGGCGCCGACGCGCGGTGGTCGAGCCCCGCGCGGGCATCCATCAGCCCGGACCCCGGGCTGCTCGCAAGAGAGCCCGGCACGCCGCCGCGCGGGCTCTCGCCCTCGACCGTGGCTCCCGGTTCGCTGGAAGTGCCTTGCTCGCCGCCACGGACGCTCGGAGGTGGCGATTGCTCGACCCCCCGGCTCGGCGGCGCCGGCGAATCGGGTCGGCGCTCGAGCACGCTGCCGGGCCCCGTCACCAGCAGCGTCAGCTCCATGGGGTGGGTCGTCGAACGTCGGTCCTCCCAGGACTGCCGCTTGCGTGCGACGCGCATGCGCTGAAGCTGATCGCGGTCGACGCGATTGAGCAGATCGGGCGACAGGCGCATGTGCTCGTCCAGATCGGCCAGGTTGAGCGCGGGAGCCGTCACGCCTTCGCTCCCGCCGGCGCCGGCCGTCGTCTGGTCGAGGCGAGCCACCACGGAGCCGCCACCCACCCGCGGAGGATCGCCCGTCCGGTCGATGGGTCCCTGCTCGAGCTCAACACCCACGCCCACCACGGGCAGCTCCAGGCTCGTGCTCACGGACGCAGCCTCGGACGGCGCCACGACCTCCTCGAGAGCCGCATCGTCGTGCAGGGACCGCATGGCCAGCCAGCCCACGACGCCCGCGAGCGCGGCGTGCACCACGATCGAGAGCGCAATCGTCGCCCCCTGCACCCCACTCGACCGGACCGATGGCTTTGCTTGCACGCTCACGCTGGAATGTCTCTAGGTTGCAGCATCGTGTCCGCGCTCGCCAGGTGCGCGTGTCGGTGTCTCACTCAGGTAGGCGTTGGACGGCGCTGGAGGGGCCGAAAGCTATCCCGAACCGCCGTTCGGTGTTGGCGCGGGTGGCCGCCGCGAGCTCTTGCGCAGAGATGCCGCGCAGCTCGGCCACCCGCCGCGCCGTGTGGACGATCATCTCCGGCTCGCACCGCTTGCCGCGCAGCGGCATCGGCGCCAGGTACGGGCTGTCGGTCTCGACCAGGAGGCGATCGAGGGGAGCCCAGATCGCCACGTCCTGCACGGCGCGGGCGTTCTTGAACGTGACGATCCCGGACAGCGAGATGTCGAAGCCCAGGTCGAGCGCGCGACGGGCGAAGGGCTGATCCTCGCTGAAGCAGTGGATGATGCCCCCGACGTCGCGGGCCCCCTCGCTCTCGAGCAGGGCCAGCGTGTCGGCCGCGGCCTCCCGCGTGTGCACGACGATCGGCTTGCGAAGCTCCCGCGCCAGGCCGATGAGCCTCGCGAAGACGTCGCGCTGCGTGTCCCGCGGCGAGTGGTCGTAGTGGTAGTCGAGGCCGATCTCGCCCACGGCCGCCACCTCGGGCGTCCGCGCGAGGTCTCGCAGCTCGGCGTGCGCCTCGGCGCTCCAGCTGACGGCGTCGTGCGGGTGGATGCCGACGCAGGCGCAGACACGGTCGGGCTGGCGCCGCGCGAGGTCCACCGCCTGGCGCGCCTGCGTCAGGTCCTTGCCCACGCCGCCGACCACGAACCCCACCACGCCCGCCGCCTAGGCCCGTCCCATGATCGCGTCGGCCCCTTCGGGGAAATATCCGGGGTCGAGGTGGCAGTGGGCGTCGACGAGGGCGAGGGGCGCAGGCATGCCCGGGAAGGATACCCTCTCCTCCGATGCCCGCCGAAGCGTACCTCGTCTTCTCCCAGCGCCCGGACACGGGCGTGGACCTCGCGGGCTGGGACGCGCACGCGCGGCGCTTCTTCGGGGCGGCGGTGACGACGAGCGCGGAAGGCGATCGGCTCGCCGTGACGCCTCGGGAGGAGGTTGCGGCGCTTCGCGTCGTGAAGGCAAGACCCGCGACGGCGGAGGATCACGCGCTCGCGGCCGCGGCCGAAGCCCGCATGGGCGGCGGAGGCCTGGGCTCCCTCGCGCAGCGATGCCCCACCGTCTGGGAAGTCGTGCGCGAAGCGGAGCCGGACCCCGCCGCCCTGCGCGTGGCGGCGCTCCTCTCCGGCGTGCTGCTGGGCCCCGTCGTCGACCCGGGGGTTCCCGAGATCTTCGGCGTCAAGACGGCGCGGGAGAAGCTCGAGCGACTTGCCGCGCCGCGATGAAGCCGCCGACGAGGACGAACAGCAAGCTGCGCACGAGCCAGTCGCACGTCGATCCGAGCCACACGCCCCGCAAACCCAGTCCGAGACCGACGGCCAGACCGTACGTGCACGACAGGCGCACGACGAGCGCACACACGGACGTGACTCCGAGCGCCGCGCGCGTGAACCCCCCGCCGCGCAGGGACTGACCGAGGACCACGGCGACCGCCATGAAGGGCTGCGCGACGGCGAGCACGGGAACGGCGGTGGCGCCCAGCGCGACGATGCGAGCCTCGTTCGTGAACGCCGGCAGCACGAGCCACCGGGTCGCGAGAAACAGCAGGCCGAGCGAGGTCAGGAGAACGACGGCGTAGCGCGTCGAGAGCGTGGCGCACCGGCGCGCTTCCAGAGGCTGCCCGGCGCCGAGCTTCTGCGCGACGAGAGCCGCGGCGGCGATGCCGAAGCCGTCGGCGGACAGGAAGCACACGGACTCGACGCTCACGAGCGCCTGGTTGGCGGCCATCACGTCGTCGCCCAGGCGGCCCACGATCCAGACGAAACCGAGGAACCCCGTGTGATAGAGCACGCGCTCGAGCAGGGCCGGCAGCGCGACGCGGCGAACCTCCCCGCCCTCCTCGCGCGAGTCCCCGCGACGGGCCCCGCGACCGCGTCGCAGCGATACCGGCCCGCTCGTTCGAAGGAGCACGGCGCACGCGAGCGCCGCCTCGAGCGTGAAGGTGAGCACCGTGCTGATGCCGGCGCCGGTCATTCCGAGAGCGGGGGACAGGGCCGTGCCGAGGATGAGCACGCGGTTGATCCCGACGTGCACGACGTTGATCCCCACGCCGATGGCGAGCGGTGTGCGCGTGTCCCCGCTCGCCTGGAGCGTGGCGATGGCTGCGGCCGCGATGAACTGCACCGGGGAGCCCGCGAGCGTCCACGCGAGGTAACCGCGCGCGTCGACCACGGTCTCGGGCGACGCGTGCGGGAACGCCGCCCCGAGGCCGAGCAGGACGGCCGGCGTGACGAGCGTCACCAGCAGCCCGAACGCGAGCGCGTACACGACCGACGCCCGCGCCGCCCGTCCCGCCGCGACGCGATCCCCTGCCCCGACGTGCCGTCCCACGCGCGCCACCGTCCCCACCGTGAAGGCCGAGAAGACGCTCCACACCGACCACTCGAGCGGCCCGGCGATCTGCATCGCCGCGAGCGACGCCTCGGAGTGGTGGCCGAGCATGATGCGGTCCACGACGAAGACCAGGGTCTGCAACAGCGACCCCGCGATGGCGGGCACCGCCAGACGGCGGACCTCGCGGGACAGTCCGCGATCGAGGTCCAAAGGGCGCGGCCGTCAGACGGCGAGATCGTTGAAGCGCTTGCGAAGCAGCAAGCTGGCCGAGTCGCCCGCGCACTCGCGGCAGTAGCCGAAGCGGGAGATCATCCGCCCGATGGTGCCCTCGGCCTCGCGCTTCTGCTCTGCGTCGAGGCCCGACCCCTGCTCCCGCACCAGGATGACGATGCTCTTGGCCAGGTGCGCCACCGCGGGCCGCCGATCGGCGAAGATGGCCTCGCGCATGCGCCGCAGGTGGTGGGGGAACACGGTCGCCGAGTCGACCTTCTGCCCGGGGTGATCCAGCGCCCAAGCGGCGATGGCGCTGATGAGCTGGCGGCGCCAGTCGGGGGGATCGCCCTTGACGTCGAGGAGGCGCTCGACCTCCACCATCATCTTCTCGTCGGGCTCCTCGTACTTCTGCGTGACGCGGTTGTAGAGGCGCTCCTTCTTCACCCACACGCTCACGTGCTGGACGTACCGCTCGAGCAGGTCGACGTACTGCTCCTCCTGCACCGCGCCGCTGCACACGTACAGCTCGTACTCCGAGGCCACCAGCAGGCGCGTGAGCAGCTGCTCGCGGAAGCCCTTCACGTCGTGGTAGCCGCCCGGCACCGTGTCCTGCTGCAGCCACTCGAACTCGTTCTTGCGCTGGCAGAGGGCGTCGATCTCGGTGAGCACCGCCATGGGGTTGAGGCACTGGTAGACGGGCGACTGCGCGGCGTCGAGCAGCGCCACGCGCATCTCGCGCGGGCTGGCGCCGATGCGACCCTCGTAGATGGGGTACGTGTCGCTCTCGGTCCACAGGTCGGGGATGCTCGCGCGGAGCAGCTTCTGCGACTCCATCTCCAGGCGCTCGGGCACCCTGCCGGTGGCGAAGAGGTCGGCCTTCTCGACGGCGGTGAGCGTCGAGACGATCGCGCCGAGCGTGCGCGAGTAGCGGTCGGGGTTGGGGCGGCGCATGCGCGTGTAGACGGCGAAGGTCGCCGCCATGTCGGTCGCGTGCGGCGCGACGTGACGGCGGACCTGCGGCGCGACGTGCGTGTCGTAGATGAGGCGCTCCTGCTCGTAGCTGCGCAGGTAGGGCACGCGCGCGAGCTCCAGGCGGCCGCGGAAGCTCGCGAACTCGGCGTGCTCGCGGAAGGCGTCGAGGTGCAGCTCGTTGGCGCTGCCGATCATGACGCAATTGAGCTGCACGTTCTGCGCGGTGAGCGCGACCTCGCCCGTCTCGATCGACAGCTGCAGGTACTTGAAGGCGTCGAGCGGGCGCTTGAGCAGATCGCTGAACTCGAGCACGCCGCCCGCGGCGTCGATGAGCTCGCCCTTGGCCTCGTAGAGGGTCACCGCCTGCAGCGACGCCGGCAGCGACTGCAGCGAGCGATCCATGGTGACCTGGCGCTCGCCGGCGTCGACGGAGAGCTGCGGCCCGATGGTCACCGCCCCGATGCGGTACCGCCGCGAGATGAAGTACCGCTCGACCTGGACGTGCTTGAGCACCTCCTTGTACGAGCCGTCGTACGACGACAGCAGCGCCTCGAAGATCTGCTGGCTCTTGTGCGAGAGCTGACCGCGCAGGATCCACTCGTTGGGCGGTTCGCTCGCGCCCGCGCGCTTGTACCCGTCGTCGAGGAGGCGCTGGCGGTCGGCGATGGGGATGAGGAACAGCGGGTGGTCGCGGACCTCGACCAGCAGCTTGGCGTCGATCTCCTCGTCGCTGAGGTGGGCGTACGACTCGACGCTGCTGCCCTTCTGCTGCGCGAACCCGAGCGAGCCGCGTACCGACTTCTGCGACGGGAACACCCAGTTGAAGCGGTAGAGCGCGCCCTCGTCGAGCATGCAGTACTGCTCGAGGGCGGCCATGATGCAGGAGGCGAACGTGGACTTGGACGAGCCGTTGGGGCCGTGCAAGAGCACCAGTCGGTTGGCGCGCCCCTCGCGGACGAAGTTCGAGATGGCGCGGTAGAACTCCTCCTGCACCTGCTCCTCCCCCACGAGGGCGCCCCGGGGCAGGGCATGGGGTGCGCCGGGGGGCATGACCGGGCTGGGCTCCCAGGGCAGATCGAAGAGCTTGAAGCGCGTGTGCTCGCCCCACGCGTGCTTCACCTTGACGGTGCCGTAGTGGTCGAAGACGTCGCGCAGGTACCGGCTGGCGTCGCGCGAGTAGCGCACGGGCTGCTCGTCGAAGAGCATCAGGAACTCGGCGAAGGACAGGACGCGTCGGCCCGCGCGGAAGCGCTGCTCGACGTGCTCGGCGATGGCCTTGACTTGCGACGCGGCGTCGCGCGGCTCGCTCATGCCTCCGAGCGTATCACGTCACCCTCGCTCCTCGAGCCACTGCTGGGCCAGCTGCACGATCCGCCCCTGCGTCTCGGTCATGTCGCTGACGAAGAGCCGCTCGATCAGCCCGCCGACGCCGCCCAGGCGTACGCGCACCTCGCCGACGATGCGCCGCTCGACGTCGTCGCCTGCCGCCGAGAACGTCGTCTTGCCCGAGAGGTCGAGCCGGTCGCTCCACGCGGTCGACGTGCTCGACCACCGGACCGTGAGCGCCTCGCGATCGAAGACCGAGTCCTCGATGAGCGCGATCTCCTCCCGCATCAGCGCCCTCAGCGGCAGCGGGACGACGCGATCGGGCACGACGCGGATGCGTCGGTACACGCGCGGCCCGTCCTCGCGGCGCTCGAGCTCCTCGAACGACTTCGTGCGGGCGACCGCCTTCATCGCCTGGGCGAACTCCGCATCGAAGAAGAGCTCGGCGCACCGGGCCGGGGTGACGTTGCGGAGCCGGTAGATGACGTCGAACTTCATGGTGACGCGGCGCAGCGGCGGCAGAGGGCGATGACGAGGGAGCGGCGACGGCCATGTGCGCCGGGGTGGACACCGGACCTCCCGAATGTCGCCCGAATGGGGATGGGGGGCTGCTTTCTGGCCGCAGATGACACAATATGGTCTTGTAGCTGGAATGCGCCCTGAGGGAGGCCCGCTCGCCATGACGAAGACGATCGGAGTTGCTGCAACGCTGTCGTTCCTGGGTCTGGTGGGCTGCGCGAGCGCACCGCCGCCGCAGTCCGCGCAGGCGCGGGCCGCCGTCGCGCCCAGGCCGCCGCCCTCGTGCCGCATCATGGGCGAGCCGTTCGTGGTCGCGCCGAACGTCTACCTCGGCGACGTCTACGCGGCGACGCGCAAGGACGGGGGCTTCGACGTGGTGGTGCTCGACGGCGTCGACCCGTGTCTGTCGGTCGGCATCGACCTCGCCGGCGACCACCTGGGCACGACGCTCGTCAAGTGCCCGCAGGGCCTGGGCGACGGTCGGAGCAGCGCCTCGAACGGCACCGCGACGTACGTCGCGCGGGAGACGCAGGACCGCGGGCACGACGCCCTCGCCCTCGGCGTGGTGACCTACACCGACGGGAGCAACCTCGCCGGCGTGTCCTACCCTGCGCAGCAGCGGGTCGTCGAGCACCTCATGGTCCCCGGAACGCACGAGAGCATGCGTGATCCGGTCCTCGCGAGCTACGGCGGCGACGGCTTTGCGCTCGCGTGGGTGCAGGGTCACAAGATCCGCGTGCAGCCCATCCAGGCGTGGGCGCAGCTGGTCGGAACGGCGGTCGAGGTCTCGCCCCCCACCACGGGCGAGCTCGGCCCTCCCGCCCTCGTCTTCGACGGTCATGGCGGCGGGCTCGTGGCCTTCGCGGCGCCGTCGGAGCACGGGCTCGACGTCATCGCGACGCCGATCGCCTGCACGAACTGAAGTCAGGGTTTGAAGCCCACCCGCCGCGCCAGCGCGGCCGGATCGTAGACCCTGCCCTGCGCGATCGTCGTCACGACGTTGCGCAGCGCGTGGATGTCGGCGAGCGGATCGCCGTCGATCACGAGCAGGTCCGCCCGCTTGCCCGCCTCGAGCGTGCCCGCTTCCCGGTCCAGGTGCATCACGCGCGCGCACGTCGCGGTCGCGGCGACGATGGCTTCCATCGGCGTGAAGCCCGCCTTCACGTAGAGCTCCAGCTCCCGGTGCAGCGAGTGCCCCGGCACCGCGATGTCGGTCCCGGGTACGATCGTGACGCCCCGCCTGTGCAGCTCTGCAAGCAGCGCGACGTACTTGTCGAACGCCGCGGCCGCCTCCTTCGACAGCGAGGGGTCGACCCCTCCGAGCATCCGCTCGAGCTCGCGCGGCATCTTCGCGATCCCGGGCTCGAGGGCCGCATCCTCGGCGTCCGTATGCATGAAGAGCTCGTAGAGGGCGATCGTGTCGTCGAGGAAGGCGTGCTTCGCGAGCAGCGTCCTGTACAGCTTCTGCATCGGCTGCGACTGCAGGTCGAACGCCGCCAGCCGCCGGAACCGCTCGGCGCGTGACCACGAGCGGCGCTCCTGCTCGCTCACGCCGTCGAGGATCAGGAACGTGATGTGGTTGATCGCGTCGTAGCCGTCGTCCAGGGCCTGCTGCGC
>VFSW01006586.1_pt1 | contig 17038 bp, 14 predicted proteins | sample 5358111 | NCBI WGS metagenome assembly VFSW01 (sample SAMN11554181, study PRJNA540505) | mine drainage metagenome | isolation source: sediment from site ElyBrook_90M | place: USA: Ely Copper Mine, Vershire, VT | collected 2017
CCATTTTGCCGGGGGGTAAACCGGGCGCCCCCCAACTCCCTTTTGTGGTTTTGCCCCCCGCCAAACCCTTTTTTGGGGCGTTCCCGGGAAACATACAATTTCGTGAGAAATGCGGGTTAGTGACATTCTGTAAAACGCATCTGTGAAAGCCAGACGAAAAGCAGTACAACTGCTCTTTCGGTCCGCGGAAAAACAGATAATTTCGTCATTACGCGCGACGCGCGGGCTCCCGCCGTTTTGGTGCGCCGCTGCCAAAAAAAGGAAAGGGGGATTGCTGGGTTCGGGCGGGGTGGGGAAGGGGGGGGGAGGAATCCCTCCGTTTTCGTGCGCCGATCACAAAAAGAGAAAGAGGGATTCCTCGCTTCGCTCGGAATGACGAAGGTGCTGGGTGCTCTTTCCGTAGACTGTTTAGCCGGGAGACACGATTCCATCGATTCCGCAAGAATTTGCGCCGCTGGCTGATAATATGCACGCAATGGTTTTCACGGGAGGACGCGCCATGAGCAATCTCGATCGTCGTGCATTTTTTCCTACTGCAATTTGTGGTGCGCTGACGTTGGCGTCGTTGCCGGCAAGTCCCGCCGCAGCGGAAACAACGGATGCCGAAAAGGCGAATCTCAAATTAATCCGCGACATGGTAGCCACGTGGGACGCCGTGGCCGCCACCGATCCACCCGATCTCTCGAAGCTTGCGCCCTATTTTTCCGCGGACTGCGCGTTCCGGCTGAGGCCGACCGACACTGTCCCCGAGCACGGCCTCGATGTCGTCGCCGCGGCGATCAAGCGCGGCACTGCCAACGGCCAGAAAGTGCGCCACGATTTACTGGACAGCTTCGCGAAAGGTCCGGTCGTCGTGATGGAAAAATTGAATCAGTTCATTACTCCGGAGAAGACGCGCACTTCGCATGTGGTGGCCGTCTACCTGATCAAGGACGGCAAGATTGTCGAGTGGACGGAATATTTTATTGGCGCGGCGTAGGGCAGAGAAGGACCTGTTCCCCCAGGGAAAATCGGCCGCCAGCCAGCCGAAACCTGATTTGCCCAGCACCATGATAGTCTTTTCTTGAGGCCATACTTCTTGAATACACGACGAGTAATCTAAGGTATTTTAGATAAGGTCCTTCTGCCTTGAAATGGCAAATACTCAACTTCGGCGTGCCTGCAACTCATGATTTGATCACGGGGCTAATGAGTCTCGACGACCCTCTTTCAATTAGTGATTTTGACGCGTTTGTTTTTGATCCTTCTTTCCTTTCGAACCGATTAGCGATGTCTAACTATGCCCGGCGACAAAATGAAGTCTCTGATCTAGTCATTAAAAAAGGGGGGGTGATTATTTGCCTTCTGAGGCAACCCACGGCTATCGGATACGCCGATTCGAGGGGGCGCGGCGCAGACACATTTGGAATTTTAGACCAAGCAGCGCCTAACGTTTTGGCCTTTATTAGAGACGTGGTGCGCCCTGGAAGGGGCTCCCACGTTGAGGTTCTTCGTAACGCGATGGGCGGATCTTCGGCGTATTATCGAATATTGGATGGAGTTCTACGTTTTGCCGCCTATCTCGACACTGAGGGACCCAATTTGGAAGCAATTGATGGGACGATCTTTGCCCAGGATTCCGTCTCACATCCGGTAGGTGTTGAATTTAACATTGGATCTGGGCGGATTTGTTTTGTTCCTGTTCCTGAGGGCGTAACCGGCGAACGCGTCGGATCTGCCCTGGTGCGGATTATCGAGGCCCATTTTGGCGGGCCACATGAAATCGAGACCCCGGCCTGGGCGACAGAGATAGGAGTACCAGGTGCGGGCCTAAATGATTCAATAATATTAGATTTGAGAGGGAGAAGGGACCAGATTGATTCTGAAATTGGGCAGCTAGAGGATAAGCGGGCTCAGATTTTGAATTATCGCGCGCTACTTTATGGAACCGGAAAGTCTATCCTTGAGCCTGTAGTTCGTTCCGCGTTTAGGCTATTTGGTTTCGAGGTTCCGGAGCCAGAGGAATACACTGGAGAATGGGATGTGGAGTTGCGTGTGCCTCGGTCTCCATTTACTGCTATTGGCGAGGTCGAAGGGTCCGACGGGGTCATAGACGTCGACAAGTACCGGCAGTTGCTCGACTACATTCAAACCGAAGCTCTCGAAGGACACGATCACAAGGGTATCCTGATCGGGAATGGGTTCCGTTTGGCGGCGCCTGATGCGACAGAACGACAGAACCAATTTTCTATGCACGCTCTCCGGGGTGCGATGAAGAACGCGTATTGTCTTCTGCCAACCACTGAACTTTTCAAAGCCGTCTGCGCCATCCTTGAAAATCCACAGGACGAGGGTCTGAAAATTGAGATTTGTGATTCCATATTGTCAACAATAGGCGTGTGGGCTTTTGCTCGGGGTTCCGTCACCGGCGAGTCAGGGACATCTGCGACTTCTGGTGGGAGCGCTGGTTAGTTGAGTTGTCCCACTGCATCAAACGTCTGGGTTTTTCCAACGCACGCACTGTAAACTTACCCCAACTTCCCCACATGCCCTTCGAGCAGCGTCCAAGCCTCTTGTCCGACCGTGTCTTTCCAGCGGGCGTAATAGGAGGCGAGGCGCGGGCGGAAGGAGGAAGTGTCCGCGTCATTGAAAATCATTCCGCGGTCGGCGAGTTTGGTGCGAAATTCGGCGTTGAAGCGGGCGTTGTCGGCGCGCTGGAGTTTCACGTATTTTTCGGCGTTGCGCTCACGATATTTTGCACGTCCAGAAACTTGCGCTGGTTGCGTCGCGCTCGACTTAACCCTAACGCTCAGAACAAAACGAAGGACGCAAGCGCTCCAATTGATGTGCGCAGCGAGAAGGTCTTTCTTGTGAAGAGATATTACGCATCGCATCCCTTGCCTGTCTTAAACGAGCTCAATCATTACGCGGCGACCCACCATGGCGGCCGCTCGTTGCAGGCTCGACAGCGTGATGTCGTCCTTGGCGCTGAGGAGCCGGTCAACCTGCGTGCGGCTTGTTTTCAACAGTGCAGCCATTCTGTTTTTCGAGATTTTCTTCTTCTTCATGGCTTCAGCGAGCTGCCACGCAACGACCTCTTTGACCGCCTGCGCTTGCGCCTCTTCGAAGATACCCTCCTGCTTGAGGAAGTCATCCAGGCTAGAACCCATATGCTTCTTGCTCATCGCTCCAACTCCTTCTGACGCTTTCGCGCGGTTGCCAAATCCTCATCCGGCGTGGTTCGCGTTTTCTTGATGAACCCGTGCAAAGCAACGAGGTGCTCGCGGTAAAGGCAGAGCAACACACGAGCCGTTCGCTTCGTCGGAAGGTCCGTGCGGACCTCCCACAAGCCGTTTCCCATCGGGCGGCACAGCGGCATCCCCACCGGCCACCGCCATTGCGCCCGCAGCAGGTCCTTTCCGATCGCTTGGCGCTCCGCTTCATCCAGCCCTTTCAGCTACTCCCTCACCGGCTCGCTACCTGCGGCCGTGCGGTAAAAAATCAACGGGATTTTTTGCGGCGGAAGGTCTTCGGCCATCCTGCACCTTGTCTTGTACAGTGTACTTTATAATGTGCATATCGGCAAGGACCTCGTTGGAATAGCACGCACTTCAATTCCTCCGGCTACCACACTCTTTGCGTTCTTCGCAAAGGGTGGGTTTTTTGATTAGGTTCGGGGGCTTAATCTTTATCAGATTAGGAATCTACCGTCGTGGTTGTACCCACTAATAATTTTGTCTCGGGGGCTATTGGTAAACCATTACATTCTTGCTCAAGCTGGGAAAAAGCAGACAGGCTGAAGCCTGTCCTACTTACCCCAACTTCCCGACATGCCCTTCGAGCAAGGTCCACGCCTGTTGGCCAACGGTGTCTTTCCAGCGGGCGTAATAGTTGGCCAGGCGCGGGCGGAAGGAAGACGTGTCCGCGTCGTTGAAAATCATTCCGCGGTCGGCGAGTTTGGTACGGAATTCGGCGTTGAAGCGGGCGTTGTCGGCGCGTTGTAATTTCACGTATTTTTCGGCGTTGCGCTCGATCACTTTTTGCAGGTCCGCGGGGAGGCGCTGCCAGAGCTTCATGCTGGCCATTAGATTGAAGCCGGACCAGCCGTGATTGGTCATGCTGATGTATTTCTGCACTTCGTAGAGCTTCAGGAATTCGGCGACGGCCAGGGGATTGGTTTGCGCTTCGGCGGCGCCACTCTTGAGCGTCTCATACAACTTGTTGAAGTTGGCGATGACCGGGGTTGCGCCTAGCGCCTTCCATGCTTCGACGTAGATTGGCGCGTCGGGCGTGCGGATTTTCAGGCCCTGTAAATCGTCCACCGTGCGGATCGGATGGGTTGCGCAAGTGATCTGGTGCATGCCGTTGTCAAAGCAGCCGCGCGGAATGGCGTAGATTCCCTTAGCCATCATCTCCTTGCGCAGATAATCGCCGAGGTCGCCATCGAGCGATTCAAAAACCTGGTCGGTCGAGCGAAAGGCGAAGAGCAGTCCCTGCACATTTGACGCGGGAACAAGGTTGCCGATCGAGCCGCCATTCAGCGTGAAGAAATCGAGTTCGCCAGAGACGATCATGTTCAGCGCGGCCGGATCGCCTCCGGGGATGTGATTGTTGTCGGCGAAGGTTTGTACGGCGACGCGCCCGGCGGACTCTTCCTTCACCGCGGCCCACATTTCGACGAGGCGCTTGTGCAAAGGGCTGTCGTCCGGCTGGTTGTGGAACTGGCGCAGCTCGAACTCGGCGGCCGGAGCGCGGCGGGTGATGAGGAGCAATCCGCCGGCGGCGAGGGCGCCGCGCGTAAAGTTTCTTCGCGAAATTCTGCGGGGCATTGTGTGTTCCTTTCAGTGCCGGTCGGGCTTATCAGCAGGAGTTTACAATCGTTTCGGTTTCGACAGAAGAAAAGATACTTGTAGTGCAGGCTGAACAGCACGCGGAGGAGTTGTGAATGATAGACACTCTGGTCTGAGTGCCGCCACTCGACTCCTTCAAAACCGCACAGGCAAGAGTGCCTGTGCTACTAAAACCGGCATAGATTCACTTCTTCCGCAGTCTGATCAGCCAGTCCCATTAATCAAATTTCATTTACCCCATCTGGCTGAGCGAGCGGCCAAAATAGAAAGTGGTTGCGACTCCGGCGTCCCATCCTACGTTGCAGTGCGGGATAGACCAGTTGGCAATCTTGGTTGGTTCTGTGTTGGCCTTGCCCAGAGCGGGGCAGGAGAGTCCGTAGGTTCCCTCATGCGTTCCGATCCAGATAATTTTCCGGTCGAACTCCACGAAGACGTTTTCGGTCGTGCCGCGCCACCAGGATTCGTACTTGTTGATGTCGCCGTCTCGGGGAGGCACGAACCAGGCGACTTCCTTGGGCGCGGTGGGATTGGAAATATCAAACACGCGCACGCCGGCGTTGAACCAGGAGATGACGACGATCGCGGGATTCGACGTGCCGGGCGCGAGCCAGCACTGCGTGTTGTGCGAACCGAAGCGCCCGCGAGCCATGCAGAAATCGTTGTAAGGAGCGTCGGGCGGCGCTACCGGGCGCGGGAACAGGCCGATGATTTTCGGATTCTTCGGATCCTTCACGTCAACCATGTAAGGGGTGTGGTAGTTCTCGCGGCAGTCGGCTTCGAGCGCCTCGTGCAGGCAAACCAGCTTGTTCTGCAGTTGCGGATGAGCCGCGTCGGCGATGACCGGATAGCAGGTGTGGAAGGGGATATTGCCGAACGTGTCGAACTCATATTGCACGTGGCCGTAGGGCTTCGGATGCTTGATGTCGGAGAGATCCATGCAATAAAAGCCGAACGCGCCAAAACCGCCGTAGCCGATGGTGCCGCCGTCCTCGACTCGCTTGGGAACGACAAGCCCGCCATGATTTCCCGTCCAGGCCGTGTGATCTCCGGCGAAGCGGTATTTTTTGTACTCCTCTTCCTCACCCAGCTTTTGACCAGGAACCCACCAGCGGGAAACTTCCTGCACATTCGCGGGATCAGACATATCCACGATCATCAGCGCATTGCTGGAAGGGCGCTGGTGATTTTCGAGGCGCAGGGTGTCGTCCCAGCCGCAGTCGAGGTAGGCGTACTTGCCGCCATCATAGAAGTTGTCGTGCGTGCCGTTGCCTGTTGCTCCCGTGCTGAATTCCTGCAGCAGGTTGGGCTTGGTGGGATCAGTAATGTCGTAATTGCGGATTCCACGCAGACCTTTGAAGGCGAGGACTTTGTCGCGCAACTCCTTGTCGTACTGGCCGTGTGGAAATTCGGGGGTGGCACCGGTAAGCGGCTTAGCGGCCGTGCACATCATGATCCACTTCTTCAGCTTCGTGTTGTAGGAAACCGTCCCGCCAAGCCCGCCGCTCTGCATTACCCTCTTATTGTTGAGGAGAAACGGCTTCTTGGCGTCAGTTACGTCCACGAAGTCGCCGATGGAAGGCGCCGGCAACAGGCGCTGCTTGCCTTTGGCCCACATACACATGAGCGGTTCGCCGCCGCTGACCGTCGGGCCCGGCAAATGAGAGATAATTTCCATGTTGTGGATGTACTGCTTCTGGTCGAGATAGGTGAGCGAGCCGAGCGGCAGCGGAAGTTGCGGAGGTTCGTTCGAGGTGTACAGTCCTCCGACCTGCGCGCGCGCGTCGAGCGCTCCGGTGAGGCCGGCGGCTGCGGCGCCCAGCATTGCTCCCGCCGTCTTCTTCAAGAGCGATCTTCTGCTCACGCCATCTCGTCTTGCGGAATCCACAGCCAGATTCTCCATGGAAACAGTATCTTTCCTGTCATCGCTCATGCCACACCTCACTTGGATTGGGACTTCCGGGGAGTTTCGCCGGCCAGGAATTCTTCACCCGGCCGATTTTACTCGCCCGTGCGCCGCATTACGATGCGCATCATACGCCAAGATTTGACGGCAAGCGAAACAGTTCGGTTTCGGGGATCTGTGAGCCGCAAGACAGAGGGTGCGGAACGTGGGGAAAACCCTTCAAATCGTTCCATTCCTGCAGGCCATCGTGATCCCGACTGCCTGTTCAATGGGCTGAACAAACCCTTGCGCCGGATGCTACACTTGATCGAATTGCACTCCCCGAATCTGCTATAAAAAGAAATAGTCCAGACGAGCAGGGACTGATTGTGGCGTTCCGGCGGAACGTCTTGTAAGATGCTGGACTGCACTTCACATTGACCACGAAAGGATGTTTCATACCTAGATTATGGACACACGATTTATCGGCCAACCCCATCATTGGGACCCGCGACGTCTGTACAGCCAGACCGGAGCGGATTGGCAAATGCGAGTGGATTTTGACCGGCTGCGCAAAGAACGTCTGCAAAAGCTTCGCGCTTCGATGAAGGCTCATGATCTCGGCGCGCTTGTGCTTTTTGCCGGAGCGAACATCCGTTACGCCACGGCTTCCTATCAGGGCAACTGGAAATACAACATCAACATTCGTTACGCGGTGGTGACGCATACGGGTGAGCCCATTTTGTTTGAGACGGCCGGATCGGACTTGCACTGCGGGGAAATTGACCTGCCGTGGATGGAAGGCCGGATACGCCCCGCGATCACCTGGCAGTGGGCCGAAGGCGCCGTGCCGTACATGGCCGGGCGCATGGCCCAAGGCGTGTTCGATGTTCTCAAGGAGGCTGGCGTCGAGAAGGAAAAAATCGGAATTGATAACCTCGATATGCCGGCCCTGGAAGCGTTCCAGAAGATGGGCATCAAGATCGTGAACGGCTGGCCGGCTGTTTCCGCTGCCCGGGTGGTCAAGACGGTGGATGAGATCGAGTTGCTCAAGCAGGCCTCCAGCATCGGCGACGCGGCCATGTGGAAGATAAAGTACGAATGGCTCAAGCCGGGCGTGCGGGAGCGCGAAATCGAAGCAAAAGTGCACGAGTTCATGCTCGAGCGCGGCTGCGAAATCATTTACGACATCATCGTCGCTTCGGGAGGCAACACCAGCCCGTACCGCCGGTGGGCCACGGACAAGTTGATCCGCCAGGGCGACCTCATAATCGTGGACATTAACGCGGTCGGCCCGTCGGGATACTTCATCGACTTCGTGCGTTGCTTCAAGTGCGGCGGCGCGCAGGGCATGAAGATGACGCAGAAGGAAATTGATCTCTACCGCGAAGTGTACGACTCGATGTACGCGGGCATCGAGCAGCTGCGTCCCGGAAAGACCACCGCCGACGTCGCGGCGGCGTTCCCGGAATACGATGACGACAAGTACGGCACGGTGACCCTGCAGCAGTTTGCACACAGCATCGGCATCACGCTGTACGAAGGCATGTGGATGTCGCGCGCCTATTCGCTCAAGTATCCCGCCGAAATCAAGGAAAACATGTATTTCGCCATCGAAACCTTCGCCGGACATCCGGGCTTGCAGCAGACCTGCCGCCTGGAGGAAAACGTTCTCGTATCCGGCAAGGGTCCGGTTATTTTCACGATGATGGAGCACATGGAAGAGGCGATGAAGCGCTAACTATGGCTCAGCGACTCGTTGGAGTGTCGGACTCCGTATTTCCAAACCTGGACCTGGCTCGCGCCGTCGTGGCGCGGGCCGGGGCCGATTTGAAGTTGGCGGCTCATCCTACGCCGGCGGAAATCATGGACGTGGCGCGGGAGGCCGACGCCATGCTGGTGACCTACGCGAAGATTACGGCCGAGATGATTCGCGAGATGAAGCGGTGCAAAATCATTTCGCGGTTCGGCATCGGCGTGGACAATGTGGACCTGGCGGCGGCCACGGCAAAGGGAATTTTGGTCACGAAGGTGCCCGACTATTGCATTGACGAAGTTTCCGATCATGCGATGGCGCTCTTGTTGTCCCTCGTGCGGAAAATTCCTTTTTCGAGCGCGCGGGCGCACGCAGGGAAGTGGGAGATGCCGGCGGTGGTGCCGATACACCGGCTCCGCGGAACGGTGCTGGGCCTTGTGGGATTCGGAAGAATTCCGCAGCTCGTGGCGCCGAAGGCGAAATCCTTCGGCATGAAGGTCGTCGCGTTTGACCCGTATGTGCCGCAGGGAGTGCTCGATCAAGCAGGCGTGGAACGCGTCGAGTTCGCGCAACTGCTGAAAGTTTCGGACTATATCTCGATTCACACGCCGCTATTGCCCGAGACGCGCCATCTGTTCAGCACGGAAACGTTCCGCCAGATGAAGCCCGGCTCGGTGATCGTCAATACTTCGCGCGGACCCGTGGTGGATGAAGCGGCGCTCGCCGCGGCGCTGGACGCCAAGCAACTGGCCGGCGCGGCGCTCGATGTGCTCGAACAGGAGCCGCCCACCAGCTCTCCTTTGTTTGGCCGTGACAATGTGATTCTCACGCCCCACACGAGTTTCTACTCGGTGGAAGCCCTCGAAGATCTGCAGACCAAGGCAGCCGAAGAGGTCGTACGAGTTCTTTCCGGCGAGGCGCCTCGCAATCCGGTGAATCCGGAAGCGCTCGCGGCCGCGCGCGGTTGAAAAATTTCAATTTCTGAAGGAGGTTTTCAAAATGTCCAATCAGCCATGGAAGACAGATAAGTGGTTCGTCAGCCCCTGGAATTTCAACGATGCGGTGAGGGGGCAACTGCATTTCCCGAAGCAGATTCAATTTCACGATATTACGCTGCGCGATGGCGAGCAGCAGACCGGAATTATTTTCACCAAGGACGACAAGATCCGCATCGCCGAGGCGCTGGCCGAGGCGGGCGTGCACCGCATCGAAGCGGGCATGCCGGTCGTTTCGCCGAGCGACGAAGCGGCGATCAAGGAGATCGTGAAGCGCAATCTGGGTCCGAAAATTTTCGCCTTCTCTCGCTGCATGGTGGATGACGTGAAGCGCGCCGTGGATTGCGGCGTCTCCGGCATCGTGATGGAAGTTCCCTCGAGCGAGCACATCATCAAGTACGCGTACAAGTGGCCGCTGGAGAAGGCGATTGATCTTTCCATCGAGTCCACCAAGTTCGCGCACGAGCAGGGTCTCGAAGTCGTCTTCTTCCCGATTGACTTCACGCGCGCTGAAATGAACTGGGTGCTCGACCTGATCCTCCGTGTGGCGAAGGAAGGCCACATGGACGCCCTCGCTCTCGTGGACACGTTTGGCGTGCTCTCCCCGCATGCGATCCAGTACCTGGTGCGTTCGGTGAAGGCGCGCGTCAACAAGCGCCTTGAAGCGCACTTCCACATGGACTACGGAATGGGCGTCGCCAATACGATCATGGCTCTGGCCGAAGGCGTCGAGGTGGTGCACTCGACCGTGCTGGGCATCGGCGAACGCGCCGGAAATACTCCCATGGAAGAGACGGCGATGGCGCTGCTTACTCTCTACGGAATTGATACCGGCCTGAAGTACAACAAGTTTACCAGCCTGGCGAAACTCGTGCAGCAGCTCTCCGGACACGCCGTGGCGAGTAACCGCCCGGTGGTCGGAGACGCGCTATACCAGATCGAGTCCGGCATTATCGCCAGCTGGTTCCAGAACTGCGGCGAGGAATATGCCACTGAACTCTTCCCGTTCCACTGGGATGTGGTCGGCCAGGCCCCGGCGAGGGTGGTCTACGGCAAGGGCAGCGGCATTGACTCGGTGAAGAACGGCCTGCGCGCGATGGGCGTTCCGTTCACCGAGGAAGAAGCGATGCGCGTGGTCGTTGCGGTGAAGGAGTTCTCGTTGCGACGCAAGCGGCTCTTGACGGATGCGGAATTCCGCGAAGTCGTGGCGGCCACTTTGCCCGCCAGCGCCGCGGCAGCGCGAAAGGCGTAAAGGCTGCCGATTGACTGAAACTGCGCTCATGAATGCCATGGTTCTGCGGGGCCCGCGCGAGTTGGGCCTCGCGGAAGTGGCCCGGCCCACGCCGGGTCATAACGAGGTGCTCGTCCGCCTGACCAATGCGGGCGTGTGCGGCACGGATCTGCATATTTACGATGGGTCCATTCCCGTCCGCCATCCGCTGATCATGGGGCACGAGATGATCGGTGAAGTGGCCGAAGGCGGCGGCGACCGGTTTCGCCGCGGCCAGCGCGTCATTGTGGATCCGGCGCTGTATTGCGGCATGTGCTACAACTGCCGCGCCGGGCAGACCAGTCTTTGCCCCAACGGCTCGCTTGTCGGCCGCGATTCCAACGGCGGATTCGCGGATTACCTCACGGCTCCTCTGAGCCACATCCACGCGCTGCCGGATTCCATTGACAACCAGACGGCGCCGCTCATTCAGGTGGCGACCACATGCCTGCACGGGCACCGTCAGTTCCGCACCTTTCCCGGCCAGTCGGTTCTCGTCATGGGGCTCGGCGTTGCGGGGCAAATTCACATTCAACTGGCTAAAGCCTGGGGCGCCTATCCGGTCATCGGAATTACGCGCAGCGTGTGGAAGCGGAATCTGGCCGAGCAGTTGGGCGCCGATCTGACATTTTCCAGCGGGCCGGAAGCGGTCCGCTCGGTGCAGAATGCGACCAGCGGGCGCGGCGCCGACATCGTGATCGAATCCACGGGAATCATGCCGGCGCTGGCGGACGCGATTTCGATGGCGCGTCTTGGCGGAACACTTTTGATGTTCGGAATTGCTTCCGCGAAGACGGCCCAGTTGCCATTTTATCAGCTCTATTACAAGGAACTGAAGATCGTCAACAGCCGCGCGGCCAAGCCCGAGGATTTTCCGGATACGATTGACCTCGTGGCGCGCGGCGTAGTAAAGCTGAAGCCGCTTGTAACGCATGTGCTGCCTCTTTTGGAACTCGAGAAGGCCATGGAGATGCTGGAAACGGACGAAGACCAGCGCATGAAGGTAATTCTGGAACACACGCGCTAGCGCCGCAGAAGTGATGGTTGCGGAAGAAGTAGACTATGTCGTCATTCCGAGTCCCGGCAGGGACCGGGATAAACTCTGCGCGGAATCCCTCTGCCGTTTAGCCATGAGAAAAGAAAGAGGGATTCTTCGCTTCGCTCGGAATGACGGCAGTCTTGGTGCGCTTTTTCGCAATCACCGTGCCTGCCTCGCGTGTTTCATGCCATACTTCGTGCGATTCTGAACGACAGCTGGATGGAATTCCGCTTTCCGCTGAAAACGGGAGGTCACGAAAATTTCGGACCAGACTGCCGTATCCCAAACCGCTAAAACAGAATCTCACGCCCAAAGCATCGCCATCACGATGTATTGCATTCTTCTTCTCTCATACATCCTGATGGCGGCGGACCGCTATTTGTTTCCCGTCCTGGCCGTGGATGTGCGCAAGGCTTTCGGATTCTCTCTTGAGCAGACAGGGCTTCTCGCCACGATATTTACTTTGGGGCTCGGGCTTGGCGGGCTCCCCACCGGCTTCCTCTTGGCTCGCTCCTCGCGGAAGATGGTGCTCCTGACTGGGATCGTCATTTTTTCCGGCGCCACGGCGCTGACAACAGCGGTGCCGGGTTTCTGGACGATGCTTGTATGTCTTGCCGCGCAGGGAATCGGAATGTCCATGTTGGCGACATCCATGTTCGCGCTGGCAGCGAGTTATTTTGCGACTCACCGGTCCGCCGCCATCGGCTCGGTCAATTTCTGCTATGGCATTGGCGGTTTTCTCGGCCCCTACATTGCGGGCAAACTGCGGCAGGCGTACAATTGGCACGCGCCCATGATTTACTTCGGGGCGTTTGGATTTTTAATGGTTGTTCTGATCGTGATCACGGTCCGGCCATGGTTTAGCGAAACCAAGAGAGCCGCCGAATTGAAAGCCGATAGCGGCGGCGCCACATCGCTCTTCAACCGGAACACTTTGATTCTCACGGTCCTGAGCCTCATTCACGGTCTGAGCATGTATGGGTTTCTGGGCCTCTATCCGACCTTTCTCCGCGACGTGCTGCACTATTCGCCGGCGGACGCCGGAAAAGTGATCGGATTTTTCGGTGTGGGCGCGCTGGCCTCCATTCCGTGCGGCTGGATCGGCGATCGCTTCTCACCAAAGCTCGTTTTGAGCGGCTCGCTCGTGTCCATCGCCATTCTCGGCTACCTGTTTTTTCAGCCGTCCTATTCCATGGGAATGCGCGAATTGCTTACGTGCGTCTACGGCGTAACCGGAAGCGCCGTGCTGTATGTGAATCTGGCTGGATATCACGTCAAGGCCTTGCTGCGCAGCCTGTCGAGCCGCGGGTCCGGTATGTTCGTCACGAGCCTGTATGGAGGCGCGGCCATAGGCGGCTATATGCTAGGCTGGATTACTAACCACAGCAGCTGGCTTACGGCGAGCGAAATTCAGATCACCGTTCTCTCGATTGTCGGCGCAGTCCTTGCGCTGGCGCTGCGCCCGAGCGAAATGTCCCTCTAACTCCTCGCTCCAGTTCCCCAGGAATTAAAGTTGCTGCCAGGACCGGGCCAATTCATGTATATTGGCGCAACCGGATAACTTTGGAGTATGTCAGAGGCGCAGCCGTTACAGCGCGGGAATTGGGTGCGCTGTTGAGGGGCCATATGTCTGGGAATAAATCAAGTCCGGCGGTTATACGAACGCTCGACATCCTGGAGGCAATCTCCGCGCGCAATGCGGGTGTCACCAACGCCTTCCTCGCCCGCCGTTTGGGAATCCCCAAGAGTTCGGCCAGCTCCATCCTCCGCGTCCTTCAGGGCCGCGGATACCTGTGCCGCTACGCGGATAACGGGCGCTACAAGCTGGGTCCCAACCTTCTGACGCTCGGCCGTAAAGTCATCGAAACATCCGAGATTCGCGATCTGGCACTGCCGATCATGCGCGCGCTCGTGGATCAGGTGGACTTGACGTGTCATCTGGCGATCCAGGGGCAGTATGACGCCGTGCATTTTGAAAAGATTGTCGCGCAAAGATATTTCCGCGCGGATAAAACGCGGGCCGTCGGGGAACGCGTTCCGCTGCACACTTCGAGCGTCGGAAAAGCACTGATGGCTCAGTGGCCGCGGCCCACCCTCGATGCTTTTGTTCCACACCTGGATCTGCATAAGTTTGGGCCGCGGGCGATCACGTCCCTGCCGCGGCTGCTCGCCAAGCTGGACGAAGTGCGGAAGCAGGGTTACGCCGTGGATGACGAAGAATGCCGCCAGGGATGGCGCTGCGTGGGCGCTCCGATTTTTGATCCGCTCGGGCGGAGCACCGTCGCTCTGTGCCTGACGGGTACCACCGCGGAACTCGATGATGTGAGATTGGCCGGTGCCGCCGCGGCCGTCAAGGAAGCCGCGCAGCAGATTTCCCGCCGGCTCGAAATCGAAAACGTCCAGTTCGCGATGTAATTCCTTTCGTCGGATTTTTTCCGAATATTATTCAGGAAAATAAAAAGCGGGATCTCCGTGATCCCGCTTTCATTATTTTGAATGTCGGATTTCTCTTAGCTGATCAGCTTGGCAGTCATTGTGATTTCGGCCTTGAGCAGCTTGGAAATCGGGCATCCGGTCTTGGCATTGGCCGCCGCCGTATCAAAGGCCGCCTTGTCGCCGCCGGGGATGCGCGCGGTCACGTCCAGATGAACCTTGGTGACCGCAAATCCGGAGTCCAGCTTTTCCAGCGTCACGGAAGCCGTGGTGTCAATGCTCTGCGGAGTAATGCCGGCGGCGCCCAGTTGACCAGACAGCGCCATGCTGAAGCATCCGGCATGCGCCGCTGCGATCAACTCCTCGGGATTCGTGCCTTTGCCGTTTTCAAAACGTGTCGAAAAGGAGTATTGCGTGTTGGAGAGCACTCCGCTCTCGCTGGAAATGGTGCCCTTGCCTTCCTTGAGTGAGCCGTTCCATACCGCTGAACCTTTACGAACCATAAAAATCGTTTCTCCTTCCAGAGTAGGTATAGATGTTCAACTTGGTTACTTTACCTCAAGAGCGCGAAATCGCGAAATTTTCCGTGAATACTCCACACAGGCGTCGGAACTTGTAAATATGCGAAGGCACCGATCGCTCTCGTTTAGGGAATGAGGATGATTTTTCCGAACGCGCCGGGGTCCATCACTTCCTTGTGGGCGCGGGGAGCGTCGCCGAGCGGCATCTCTTTGCCCACAACGGGCCGGATCGTGCTGTTCTCGAGGCCCGCATCGAGGCCCGCGCGAAGGTCCGCCGCCTGCGCCTCGGAAATATTCCACAGGGTGAAGCCGCGGACGGATGCGCCGCGGGCCATGAGGTCGCGCGGAAGGATGGTGACCTCCGCGCGGCTGCCGATCACGATCACACGTCCGCCCTTCGCCAGAAGCTTGAGGTCCGCGCCCAAATTGACGTGCGCGGCCATCTCGAGGACCACGTCCACTCCGCGGCCGTGCGTTGCCGTCATGATCTCTTCGAGGTATCCGGCGCGCTTGTGGTGGAAGGCGTAATGCGCTCCTTCGCGCCGCACGAGTTCGAGTCCCTTGTCGGTGCCTGCGGTTCCGATCACGGTCATGCCCATGGCTCGGCCAATCTGCACCGCGGCAATGCCGACGCCGCCGCTGGCGCCGTGCACGAGAAGAGTCTCCGAAGCGCGGGCGCTCGCCTGATGATAGAGCGCGTGATAGGCCGTGCCGCACGCGACGTATACGCCCGCGCCCTGCTGGAACGTGACGCGCTCGGGCAGGCGGAAGACTTGCGACTCCTCGGCCAACGTGTACTCGGCATAGGTTCCGTTGCTCGGGTGGCCGACGTAGACGCGGTCTCCGACCTTTACATTCTTGACGCCTTCTCCGACGGAATCCACAACGCCCGCGCATTCGCCGCCCGGCACGTAGGGCAGCGGCGGCTTGATGGCGTACGTCCCGGCGCGCATGTAAGTGTCAAACGGATTGACGCCCGCCGCACGGACTCGAACCACCACCTGTCCCGCGCCAGCTTTTGGCGCCGGAAATTCCTCGAGCTTCATCACTTCGGGCGCGCCGAATTCGTGAACGACAATCGCTTTCATCTGGGTTCTCCCTTAGGTCCGCGTGCGTGCAGACGGTGGAATTTAGTGAAAAGGAATTCTGGCGAGTCGCGGCAGCAAAGTCAATCGAAGAGCGGCAGCGCGGCTAAATGGTTCTCGGAATTTACAAATTACAATCTGCGCCGTCATTCCGAGCGAAGCGAGGAATCCCTCTTTCTTGTTTGCGCCTCGCCATACAGCCAGGAGGGATTCCTCGCTTCGCTCGGAATGACGGACGTGGCGCGGCGCTGCGGCATCCTGCGAGGCCAGCCCTGCTGAAACACTGCTTCGGACTGTGCTACATTGTTGAGCCTCAAAATATTTTTGGGCGATCACGGAGACCCGCATGATCATTGATTGTCACGGGCACTACACGAGCGAGCCGGCGGCGTTTACCGAATTCCGCAAGGCGCAAATCGCGGCCGGCGATTCTTCCAAGGCGCCGGCGTTTCCGAAAATCAGCGACGACGAAATCCGCGCGAAGCTCGAACCCGCGCAGTTGAAATTCCAGCGCGAGCGCGGCACCGACGTCACGATTTTTTCGCCGCGCGCCTCGGCCATGGGGCATCACGTCGGCAGCGAGGCCCTGAGCCTGGCCTGGACGCGCATCTGCAATGACATGATTCATCGCGTCATCGGCCTGTATCCGAAAAAATTTATCGGCGTATGCCAGTTGCCGCAGTCGCCCGGCGTCCCTCCGGCAAATTCGATTCCGGAACTTGAGCGGTGCGTGAAGGAGCTTGGATTTGTCGGCTGCAATTTGAATCCGGACCCGTCGGGCGGATATTGGAAAGAGCCTCCGCTCACCGACAAGTGGTGGTATCCGCTGTACGAAAAAATGGTGGAACTGGAAGTCCCCGCGATGGTGCACGTCACCGCGACGTGCAATCCGGCCTTTCACACGACCGGCTCGCACTACATCAACGGCGATACGACCGCGTTCGTGCAGTTTTTGATGGGCGACCTGTTCAAGGATTTTCCCACGCTGAAATTTATTTTGCCGCACGGCGGAGGCGCCGTGCCGTTCCACTGGGGCCGCTACCGCGGCATCGCGCAGGACATGAAGCGCCCGCTGCTTCAGGATCTTCTCCTCCAAAACGTCTACTTCGATACCTGCGTCTACCACCAGCCGGGAATCGACTGCATGACGCGCGTGATTCCCGCGGAGAACATTCTCTTCGCTTCGGAAATGGTCGGCGCGGTGAAGGGCATTGATCCGGAAACCGGA
>VFSW01006587.1_pt1 | contig 17037 bp, 22 predicted proteins | sample 5358111 | NCBI WGS metagenome assembly VFSW01 (sample SAMN11554181, study PRJNA540505) | mine drainage metagenome | isolation source: sediment from site ElyBrook_90M | place: USA: Ely Copper Mine, Vershire, VT | collected 2017
GAGCCGGTACCACGGCGATGAGCAGCGGGTTGCCCGAATCCAGGAAGTCGGGCTGACTGACCAGACCAAGCACAGCTACAAGATCGAGCACTTCTATTCCATAGACCAGCAGCAGCACGAGCGCGAGCACAAACACGATCAGGAGATTGGACACAGTCAGGGAGTTTAGGGGTAGCGGGAAATACCGGGGGAGGGAAGTAGGCTGTGTTGGACTTGCTTAAATTTGTTTTGCGCATTTGGCTCGCGATCCTCTCGGCCATTGCTCGTGTCGCTCAACAAATCTGGAATGCCTGGCACTCGGTAGACACCGCAGCCGCCATTGTGGCGGCGATAATGATTGTCGTTGCAGTATTAACACGGAATGCCCTATGTGAATTGGGGGCCTTAGGCGCCGTCCTCTGTCTTTCCGTGGCAGCTTTCCGCCGAGAGCGGTGGAATCTCGTGGACGAATTTGTGCAATTCGGCCGGGTGGCATTGGACGGATTTCGAAACGGCCGCTATGGGACGCACGTGGGTTCAAGTTGGAGGCAGCCAGAAGCGCCCAACGCGGATGGCCCGCGCACCATTCAATTTATTGGCCAACAGAATTCCGGCCGCGCTTCCCGCTCTATCAGTGCAGTTCAGCGGCTCTCGAATGTCCTTAGATCGCGAATTATCGGCCAGCAGGAGGCCGTTGAAGCAGTATTGGCGAGCCTTGAGGCGGAGGCCGTTGGCACACGCGCGAGTACTCGGTCGCCGATTTCGTTTTTGATGATCGGGCCTACTGGAACCGGCAAAACCGAACTCGCCAAGCTCACAGCCGAAGGTCTGAAGCGGCCGTTTTATCGGGTGGACATGGGGAATTTCAAAGATAAGGAAGGCCTGTGGCAACTGCTGGGCAGCCCTCAAGGGTATATAGGCGGCGAAGGTATGCTGACCCAGCATGTCGCGCAGAACCCGTCAAGCGTTCTACTGTTCGATGAAATCGAGAAGGGCTCTCCAGAGATGTACGATTTCATGCTGCCGATGCTGGATGAAGGGCAGGTGAAGGATCGCAAGACGGACCGCGCGATCAGTTTTGCTCAGACGATTGTGTTCTTCACGTCGAACCTCATTACAGAGGTTCCTCGTGAACATGCCGGCAACCAGAACGCCTTGCGCGATCTGGTTTTCAATGCCCGCTTTTTGCGCCAGGAATTCGTGGGACGTATTGGTCAGATCATTCCTTTTTTCAGCTTCTCTCCAGAGGAGATGGAGAAGATCACGGAGCTGCAGCTAAGCCAATATTTGGATTCGATCTGCCGGAATAAAGGGCTATCGCCTCAGATCACGATCGACCGCAGCGTGATTGACTTGCTTGCCGGGTTGCAGTCGCCGAAGTACGGCGCTCGTAACGTCACCGACAGCATTAATCAACACGTTGAGCCAAGCCTGCGGAGGGCACTCGTCAGGCATGGAGGCAACGGTATGAGGAGCCTCAAGCTGGCCGCGGAAAACGACCAGGTCATCGTGAGTGTTGATTAGGGGAAGCATATGCTGGACTGGGTACTAAAAGGGTTTCTGAAAATCCTCCTGATCGTGCTGCTGATTTCAGCCGGCTGGAGCTTCATCACGCAACTGTTCACGTCGGCAAAGCGGCAGACTGCGTCTGCACAGTCGCAGCCTGGCACACTGCCAGCTCCGATGCCGCGTAGCAATGCGCCTACTCCCGCCAAACCAAATGTGGATCCGAAACCATCGCCAGCACCAGTACAGCCGATATCATCGCCTCGCCCAGGTGTGGCGGCGCCTGATCCGCCACCGGCAATTCCACCTCCGCCTCCGCCCATTGATCAAACGAAGCCGGTTCTGAGCGCGACACACGAGAAAATTCGCTTCCAATTGCAGAGTGCGGTTGGTCAAGGTGCCACGCTGGTTGTACGCATCACAGCCCTGAATAACGACATAGACCGGCTGATCGAAATTTCGTCCGCGCCTTGGTCCAAAACGCTCTTCTACGACGAGAGCGGAAGCACGTTTTCACCTGACCACGTTTGGGTTGGAAATACCAGGGATGATGCGACAAAAACGCGAGCCATGCTGGTAGCGGGCGTTCCTCCCGATATACTCCTGAAATTCACCCGGCTTCCAATCGTCCGAGGAAAACTGGCGATCCGGGACGTTAAGCTTCTTCAGTTGGACGTGGCGTTGTTCAGTGCCGAGCAGGCTTACAGGAACAGTTTTTTCGCTCCGATCGCTGTCAGCACGCCTATGTTTCGGAATATTGAAATCCGGGACGACGAGGCCTCTGGCCAAGCGGTGCCGTCGGAGAAGGCAAAAAGGTGACCTATGGCGCTGGAGCTGTCCTGGAAAACGGGTTTCAAAGTATTCCTGGCTATGTGGGCTCTCGGCCTAGTGTGGACGGTGCTGACGCTTCCTTTCGAACGGAGGGACTCCACAGGGATTGTTCCGCCGGCTTCCGCGGCCCAGGCACCTCAACCTGCGACTTCACAGAGCCCGAATTCCCCAGTAGTTATGGAAACGATTACGCGGACGTCGGCCGACATGATCGACTTCGATCTGGTAAGGGCGAATGGCGAGGGTGCCGACCTCGTCATCGAGATTCGCGCGTTGAATAACGGCAGTGACCGCAATTTGGATTTGCTCACTCACGTGTACTCCCGTGTAACGCTCACAGATGATCAGGGGAATAGCTGGAAGCCATCGCAGATTCGCATTGGGAATGTGGCAACGGGTTATGGCACGGGGATTCGGAACATGATGGTTTCCGGTGTCCCAACTCCAATTGTCCTGACTTTCAACTCCATGCCGACGATACGAGGAATGATGGAGACAAGCCGCATAGGTCGCCTGGATATTCCCGCACTCATCGGCCTCGCTGCGAACACCTATCCCGACGTGTTTCCTTGGGAGCAGCAGGGAACGGTTCATCTGGTTTTCAGGAACGTGGAGATCCAAAAGGGCGGGCAGGCTTTGGCGACAGACGGATCAAATCAATGAAGCGGCGAAAGAAGCAGCAGAAACAAGATGCAGGTTCGAGCCCAGGCCTGTTCCTGGTGGACCCGCCCAGGGAAGTCGGCCTGTTGCTGAATTGGTTCCATGCCGGTGCCAAGACAGAGGAGTGCAGCAACGAGCTCGAGGATTTTGCGTGCGGCTTTTTGGGCGCTTTGGACGAGGTCCAAGCGCTTATTCCCAGAATGAATATCCGGCCAGCAAAGTTGCTGGCATGGGTCTTGACCCATCATCAACGCAATCCAGCGCATTGTGCGGCTTGGCTCAATTTAGGATGGTCCCTCCGGATCATGGCTGCTTCCGATTCAGAGCCTATGGCGAGCAGTAGACTTCAGAAAGCGCTGGAATGCTTCGACCGATCGTTGGCACTAGGCCAGAGTGAGCGCGCAGTCGTCATCCGCGCGTGGGCTGGCAAGGCATTCACAAATGCACAACTCAGCCGCTTTGAAGAAGGGGTGCGATGTTCGCATGAAGCGCTTGAGTTGGATCGCTCCGACCCCAATCTGTGGCTGCTTCACTCCTCACTTCTTGAAATGGCCGGCAAAAAAGAAGAGGCGTTGGAGCTGATTGATGAGGCGTACAAGGCGTACGTGATGGCGGGGCGCCCAGAGGGGCTCCGGTACTTGTTTGACGACGTGGTCCCGCCGGTCAATACGCCAGATCCTGAGAAACATTTGCGTCGGACGCAGTAACGCCGGTAGAGGAGAGTGCAAAGGAGGTTCGATGGAGGAGCAAAAAGCCCCGAAGCCCATGTCAGCATGCTCGCATGCTGAAGGTGCCGGCCGCGCCACCGATCAGGAGGGCATCTGGTCAGATCCGGAAGCCATACTCCGCCCAACAGAGGGAGAACGGCTGAAGGCCATAATTTGTGAGTTTGAAGAAGAGCGGTATCCCCAGATGATGGCCTTGGGGTGGACCAAACTCGCGTTGGAACGCCTACCCCGGAACCAGATCGCTCTGAAGAAATTGCTGGAGAGCTCGCTAATGGAGATGGGGCATTTCGTGGTCGCCAGCGATATAGCCACGGACGAGGCGCATCGTATGGTTTCCGAATGCACTGGCGAGCCATCCCAATACCCAGGCCCGCCGGCGATGGACGCCATCGAAGAATATCAGCGCTTAGAACTCAGCAAGATCAGCGATGACGAGATCGAGTCCGCGGAGCACGCGTATCGAAACACCATGCGGCTGGAGTGGTATGTCGAAAAAAAAGTGGCTGAGTGGATTGTCGAAACGTTGAAGATGCTTCCACTAGACCGAGAAGTGGCGCGGCTCCGAGAAATCTTGGTCCCTACAAGGAAAGCGTTGCTACGTAGGATGGCAGAAATCGAAGAGGCGATCGGATTCGATATGGTGTTGGCCAGCGAGTCCTAGCGAGCTAACAAAGTTATGAAGGAAGCGTTCCGTCCGGAAGAGTTTAATTTACGGAAACTGCCGATTCCAGTTCCTCCAATGCTGGAGGCCGCCCTCGGCTATCCAGGCGACAGGCGACACGTGGCCTTTCATGAGTGCCGTGTTTCGACGCCGGGCGTCTTTATTGAAGATGGGTACCGCAAGTGGCCCGGTGTGGAGGCCGGCTGGTCATTGTTTTGTAAACATCCGGCGGTGTCGCGGATTCTGGAGGTGCTCCGAGTCGACTTGAAAAGAAGCTTGCCGATCACGCGTTGGGAAGAGTGGATCGCGATGCCGGAGCCAGCGCGAGATCAGTTGTTATCCAAAACACGATGTCTGGTGCTTGACCGGCAGGATCGCATCCTATATCTCGGCATCCACCCGAATGTGATGTTGTTCCTCGGCATGGAGCCCATTTCAGAGATGCCCGAAATCGACGACGAAGAAGATGAAGACGAAATCTCCGACGAGGAATTTGACTCGAAGGCCCAAGCTGCGGACGTGGAGGAGATGTTTAAGGAGGAACCGGCGCTATGCGCGGATAAGCCGGTTGAGATCAGCCGCGCAGTGTTGGAGGACCTCAGGAGCTGGCTCGACGAGCACGAGCTGCTCGACAGCGATTACACGCCGGGACCCACTGAGAGCTGTGGTTTCCGAAGCACCTACATCAGCGTGGAGCCAGGCCAAATCGAGGAGGCGTTCGGCTATCGAGGTGGGAGGCGATACATCAGCTTACACTGGTCGCCCAAGGCGAAGCAGGTTTTCGTTTGTGATGGCATCGGGCGATGGTCGCTTTCTGATGCCGTGAACACGTGGAACGAGTTTCTCAACCACCCTCTGGTTAAGCCACATCTGCAAGGCTGGGATGAAAGTGAGAAGCCGTGGAAAAGCGTGCAGCTCGATTTCTCCGCGCAGATTGGCGATCTGCCCGAATCGCCGCTCTTCTCAAACGAGCAAGCCGCCCGCGAGATGGAGGCGGATGGCAGGACCAACTGCCTCATCTATGACCGCGCCGACAATGAATTCTATGCGGGTACGTGGGCGTCTGCGATTCTCTTCCATTCGCTTGTTGATGAAGCCCTTGAGGAGGATTTGGTTCCAGACTCCCGCTCGAAACCGGCATCGCTGCTCACCGGTCTCAACGAACGGCAGGAAGATCCTCAGCACGTTTTCGCTGTCGCTGCATCCCACCATCAGCATCGGCAGGGGCAGGATGCGCTGGAAATGCTCCGTCGCTGCATTGAGCGGGAGCCGAACTCCCATCTCTACTGGTGTCGATTGAGCCAAACGCTTGGTTCTCTGTCGCGGTGGGAGGAGGCACTGGAGGCTATCGAAAAGGCAATTGAGTTCCACGCGTCGGCTCCGCGGCAATACGTGACCGCGGGGTACATGATCAAATGGAAGGGCAATTGTCTCTTCTGGCTGAGGCGGTATTCCGAAGCAGCGGATACTTACCGTTTCGCGATTGAAATTGACGAGGCGGGCCACAAGGCTGAGTTGTATTGTCAGTTGGCCAGATGCTACGAAAGACTGGGCTCATATCGCGAGGCGATCCGTGCCCGCGAACTCCAGGTTCGTGATCGTGCCGATTCCCTATCCCAGGCATTGAAATATCGCGAATCCGAAGCGCAAGCCGAAGATGAAATCATCGATACGGAGCGATTCTTTCTAGGAGAAGCCTGGTTCGACCTGGGAAGGTGCTATCTCCTTGACGGCGAATTTGGGGCGGCAGAATGGGCGCTTCGCCGCGCAATCGAAACGGCCGGCGAATGTGTACGGGCCAGCGCCGAACTGGGTGCTCTCCTGAATCGCCTCGGGCGCGTAAACGACGCCGAGAGCCTCCTCCATGAAGCCCTGAATCTGGCGACTGCGAAGGTGGAAAAACACCCTACACTCGGCTCCGCCCATAGTGATCTGGCATTTGTTTATCGTGCGATGGGAAAGCCCGAAGCCGCTTCTGCAGCGGACCAACGAGCTACTGAACTGCAATGGAAGAGCAGCGATGAAGAACGAAGGGTCGTGAGTATGGAAGCCGTGGAACGGCATAGTGTTTCTTAAATAGAGAGGGGAAAGAAGCAATGGCAACAACTGCAAACATCGGAACGGCAAGGGATTATTTAACCTTGACTAAACCCAGGGTCACGTGGCTCATTGCGGTTACGACCGCAGCCGGATTCTTTTTTGGAGCAAAAGCAGGTCCGTGGGCGTGGGCCACTGTATTGCAATTCCTAAACACGTTGGTGGGAACAGCGCTGGTAGCCTCCGCCACGGCGGTACTGAATGAGTGGTATGAACGGGAATCCGACGGCAAAATGCGCCGGACTTCGGCGCGACCGCTGCCGGCCGGCAGGATCGAGCCCGTTCGGGCACTCTGGGTTGGGATTGCATTAGCCGTCGTCGGCTCCGCAGAACTGGCATGGGGCGCCAACGTCGTCGCTATGATCATCGCCGACGGCACCTTAGCCTCGTATCTTTTCCTGTATACGCCGTTGAAACGGCAAACCTGGCTCTGTACGACGGCAGCGGCATTTGCGGGAGCGATGCCTCCGCTTATCGGATATGCCGCAGCGAGTGGAAGCCTGAACGCGGAAGCGGGTGCCCTCGCCGCGATTCTTTTCGTGTGGCAGTTTCCGCATTCGCTCGCTATCGCGTGGATGTATCGGGATGACTATGCCCGCGCCGGAATCCAAATGCTGCCAGTGATAGAGTCCGACGGCCGATCGACCGCACGCCATATCGTGGCATTTGCGTCAACGTTGATTCCGGTGAGCCTCTTTCCTGTGGCCCTGGGAATGACCGGCAGAATTTATTTCGTTGGGGCGCTGATCCTGGGCGGATGCTTCCTTTATTACGGAATCCGGGTTGCTCTGGAGCGGACAACATTCCGGGCCCGACAGGTCCTCTTGGCGTCCGTGATTTACCTTCCGCTGATCATGGGAATGCTCGTACTTGACAGACCGGGCATTTGAACGTTTGTCATGGAATAGAGGCGAGGGGCGGTGTATTTGAGGCCGCCCCGAACCCCAGGTGAAGACTATGGGTAGGGTGGCCATTTTGTTTCTCGCTGGAGTGTTGGTACTGCGGGGGCAGGTCGCAGCGTCCGACGCCGCCGGGCAAGCATTGCATGTTGCGGTAGACATACCTACGAAGAATCATCAACTGTGGCCTGGCGTGCTCACGTTGACCGCCAACGACGTGAGATTCGAGACCGATCAGCGCGGTTCAGATGAGTTGCTGTTTTCCATCCCGGTTAGAGATGTGGAGGAAGTTGAGGTCGCCGGTTTTCGCGAACGGTTCTTGTCGCTCAAGGTCCGGCAGAACGCGGATTTTGTGAAGGCGTACGCGTTCTTGTTCTCCGACAACCGATCGCCAGGGCCGAACCCGCTTACGGTTAATTTCGCGCTCGGCGCGAAAGAGGATCTACGCGCGGGCATGGCAAGTGTCAACGACTTCAAGTCTCGTCTGGTACATGCGCCGGCAGTCGCGGCTGTGCGGATGGCCGGCCATGGCCCGGAAACGCCTGAACGCTCTCCGACCGCTTTCGGCCCCGGTGCGGACCGTAAAGCAACTGAAGTGTTTCGGGAACAAGCACGATACCTGGAGAAGCTGAAGGGCTTCTCTGCATTAATGATGAACAACCTGAGTGGTACGGCGGGAGAGTTGGTGTTCTTCGACGATGGTTTCGGCTATCGTTCGGAGCGCCAGAATCCGCGGATCAGCGCCACGAAGAGCCAATTTTTGGAAGATGGCTACCTGAAAGTCAGGCTTAAGAACGATTGGGTCCAGAACGTCGTCTACAAGCCGGTGAAGGGCAACCCGAATTGCATGATCGTGGTGATACAGATCAGGAAGGACTCCGCGTTCTTTTCGAATTCACGAAACCTGATGACCGATACCGGCAATGATAATGAGATTGCTTTTGTGGTTGCGACGTCAGGACAATACCAAATCGCAAGTTACTTTCGGACGAAGTTGAAAGGGGGCTTCTGAAAAGGGTGAAATATGGAGATTAAAAAGTGCCCTCCCGGAGTGGCAAAAGGCGCACATCTCCAGCGATGGCAGTTCGATCATGATTCCCCCGATGGGGAACCAGCGCACCCGCGGCGTGCCGAGCGATTCGCCCACGGCGAGTTATCGCAGTGGGAGGAGGCCGTCTTGAACACAGTGCTGCACCAGTCTCGGCCTGTCAGTCAACGCGAGCTTGAGACCATCATGGCGGAACGCCTTGGGATGACGCACAGCCAAGTCTACAATGCGGCCCAACGTCTCGCTGAAAACGGGAGCATCTGCCGGATGAGAGTCGGCAGGACTTGGCGATATTGGAGATATGGTTTGCCGGCACCCAGAAAGCGAGGCGGTACCGACTCGGAGAAGCTCTGGGGTTGGCGATGATTCTTTTTGAGTCTAAATTCAGGATCGGAGGAAAAACATGCACGCGATAGGCAGTATCCTTTTGTTGATCAATGGAATGTTGTGCTCGTATGCGGCGAGTAGAACGGGCATCCGGATTGTCAAGGAACAGGCATATTGCTCGACCGAGGATTTCCGGGCTGTCGGATTGTTTGTTATTTGCGCGTTCGTTGCTGGCTGGGCTTTTGCCCAGTAGGTAATCAATCCCTTCCTGTTGCCCTGGGCATCGCTTGCTTCGCGGGCGGCTGGGCCTGGATGCTCGTCATTTGGCCAGGGATCTCTTCCGACTTGGCGTTTTAGAGGAAGGTGACTGCGGTTGTGCGCTGTTCGCCCGGATCGCAGCCCAGCGCTTACGGGCGGCTTCGGCGATGGCTTTCCTACCTGCAGCACTCAATCGCCGCTTGCGTTTGTGTGGTGCCGACGGAACTGCCATTTCAGGGCGGCCACCATCGAGCATTTGTCGGAGCTCGATGACCTGAGCATCTATGCGACGTTTTTGGGCTTCGAAACCCTCGATGGCGGCTTGGATAATGTCAGGAGTCAGTTTCTGCGCGGGCATGTGAAAGACCAGCATACCTCCAAACTGGCTCGTAGCTACGGCCCGACTCCTGGCGCTATATGCGCATGCTTTCTGCGTGACCGGCTCTTTCCAGGGCATCTCCCATTCCCCCACGGTTTGATCTCGTACCGTGCGTGCAAGCCATCTGACGATGCCACCGCGTCCGCCCAGAACACCGCCTATCCCCTGTCAACGCGGGGGCCGTCTCTACAGCTGGGCCCCGATTGGGCATTTCACGAGCCGAACGAAGCGCGCTGTTGCCGTGACGCCGGTGCCGTAAGACCCACCAGTGATAGCCCTTGAGAATCGTGGCAGCAGTCAGAGGAGCGGGATGGTAAATACTTCGTTCGTGCGACTCAGTATCCATGTTCTTGCCTGAGTGATCCTTTCGCCCACGGTCGGCCCCTTCCTCTCGGGCACTGCTTCGCTTGACGGCCTGACGGCCTAGCCGCGCCCTGCGGCACTGCGGTCTTCTGCTTCTGGCTTCGCCATCCCTACGGGTTTCGGCTCCCCCGCCATCCTTCGGACCGGCTTACGCCTTGGCGGTCCCCCCGAAAAAGCAGACCTTGTCCTTGGGAGCGGCTCCGCTCGCTTCTGGGTGCCCCGAGAGAAGGGGCAGACCAGGAACGAAAGGAAACAAGGCAATGAACACAGTTACGAGCCGCAAACAAACCGTTTTTCAACATCCGCCACTCCGCAGGATGCTGTCCGACGATTACATCAGGATCTATCACCGGTACGCGTTACGGCGCTGGCGATCGGAGCCGACGGTGCACATCGTTCGCTCTCTGAAGCCCGGCCAATTGGAGCCGCTCTGGGTCACCGAAGACGGGACGGTCTGGCAAGGGAACGTGCGGATTTTGGTGCTGGAGGAACGCGGTTTCAACGTCAACGCGCTGCCCCGCTGCTATCCGCCGCGCGTCGAATGGCTGAGGGAGACGGCTCCGACTCTCTCTCGCGCCCGGTTGTGGCAGCTCCAATACGGTTCGCCAGCGGCGTGAATAAAATCGCCAGGCCCGTCCCATGCCGGACGGGCCTGGCTCGCAGGCTGAAGACTGCCCGTCCGTCAGTAGCCCACCGCACTTCACCGTATGCTATAGGCACCGCGATCTGGTTTAAATTGACATGGTGAAGCGTCGGTATCCCCACCGACGCTCGTGCTTCGCGGTAGTCTCAAATGGTCGGCCAACGAAAAACTCAAAGGATTCCCGTTAATGAATGAAGAGCCGCCTCAATCGTATCTTGGATACTACCCCGAATCTGAGCTCGTATTGGGAATTGTGTGCCCGCTTGGCACGAACTATCGGGCCGTCATCGAAAGTCTGGTAAACTACCTCGGCCAATTCGGGTATACGACCAACGCGATTCGTTTGAGCGATGAATTTCCGGATCTCCTCGCGCAGCTGAAGTTGCCAGTCCCGGCTAGCGGGCAGGGCGCAGCCGCAGAAATGCGAAATAAGATATTGGCGGGAAATGAGATTCGAAAACTCACTCAAAACGATGGCCTCGCTCTCGTCGCCGCCGTTCGAATTGCCAGTCTGCGCACGGAAATCGAAGCCGACGATCCGAAGCCAAAAGCGTTGGAGGCCCATGTCATTGCGACACTGAAGCACCCGAAAGAGGTCGAGGCGCTCAGAAGAGTATACGGCTCTGGGTTCTTTCTGGTTGGCATAGCATCATCAGAAGACGATCGTCAGACGTACTTTCAGGAGAGAGGAATCAGTCCGGACGAAGCTGCAGATCTCATCGAGATCGACGCCAAGGAGGAATTCGAATACGGTCAGCAAACCAGGGATACGTTTCACCTGTCAGATGTGTTCATCTCGCTAAAGGATTATCGAGATCAAATCAGCCGATTTCTTGACCTGCTGTTTGGGTGTCCATTTCAGACCCCGACGGCGGAGGAGAATGCCATGTTTCAGGCGTACGCCGCTTCTCTCCGATCGGGTGATCTCTCCCGGCAGGTTGGTGCGGCTTTGATCAGCCGCGAAGGGGACTTGCTCGCAACTGGATGCAATGAGGTCCCGAAATTCGGTGGAGGGCAATACGGCCCAGAGCACGGCAACCGGCGAGACATGGTGTTGGGCTGCGATTCCAACGAGCTGGAGAAAATGGAAATGGCGGAGAAAATTGTCTCGGGTCTCGCCCCCGATATCCCCGAGGCGGACAGGCCGGCGGTTGCAAGAAAGGCTCTGAAACCGAGTGGCTTTTTCGATATCACCGAATTCGGCCGTACCGTTCACGCCGAGATGGAAGCAATTCTTGCTTGTGGGCGAACAGGGCGGACTGCACGAGGCGCGACGCTTTACACGACAACCTTCCCTTGCCACAACTGTACAAGGCATGCAATCGGCGCGGGCATACGCAAAGTTGTCTACATTGAGCCTTACGCGAAGAGCAAAGCCTTTCGTCTCCATGGGGATGCCATCACGGCGGAGGAATCCTCGATGGACCATGTGCCCTTTGTCCCATTCATCGGTGTAGGCCCGCGGCGGTATTTTGATCTCTTTTCGTTGTCGCTGGGAACGGGATATACCGTTGAACGGAAGAAAGACGGTCGTGTTGTGAAGTGGAGCCGCCAAGAGGCCACTCTTCGTCTTCAGATGCAGCCAACGTCATACCTCCGGCGCGAGGTGTTTGCATTTGCGGCCCTGAAGGAACTACTATCAAGAAGAGGTGTCTGAAACATGGCCACCAATACCATGCCCCAACTCAAACACAGTGAATTTTGGGACAAGATGGAGCGCGCTAGTGAACAAGCGCAGAACTGGCCGCAGTGGATGAAGGGCTCTCCTGTCAACCGACGCGAATCTCAAGAACCGAACTCATCGAAAGACAAAATTCAAGCTTCTCCAGCACGGTAGAGGCCCCCGTAGTTCCAAGCAAGCGGCTCAAACAAAGGCGATCCGATTGCACTGTCGCCATCCCCTCGCAACGGCGCATTTTCCCGAGTGCCGGCGCGCTGATCCTCAGGTCTTTTCCGGTTCTTGTGCAGCGGATGAGCCTCGATGCCGAGGGCGCCGGGCGGAATCCTCGAACACCACACGGTAAGGTGAAGCCGCGACAATCTCCTTGATCGCGCCATAGTCCTGGAGGCTCAAGCCGCGCTTCCGATTACAAAAGATAAGGAACGCTTCCTGTCGCCACCGGACTTGCTGCTCCAGAATATTGGAGAACCGTCGGCCGGCGGTGAACTCTTCGGCAACGCGGCGGTTATTGGCTTGCGTATGTTTTTCGAAGTCCGGCTCTCAGCGAAGGATTTCAACGGCGACATCAATATCGCCGATGTGGTCGGCATCGCCAATATAGCTGCCGAACACGACGGCCTTCCGAACCCGCCCGAGAAAACGGTCGTCACCGTTCAGTTTCTCAATGCGCTCCAGCAAATCTGATAGAAGGCGATCAGCCGTGGTGCGCCGTATCGGCTTGGCCGCCGTTGCAGCCCGGAAAGCTCGAACGAATCGCCACCAATCGATAGGCCACCTGCGCGCCTTTGGCGCGGATGATAGAACACCAACCCGCACGCCTCCGGCGTGGATAATGCTGCCTGCTCGTTTCACTCCCAACAAGAACACGCCTTCGGCGTGGATGACAGCCCTCATCTCGCTCCCGTTCCCAGTCCCGTTCTCAGAGCGGGTCAGTTCAGCCGAGTTCTACTGGTCTACTCTTGCCAAGCGCCAAAGCCCGGAGACGAATTCCATGATCCGTTAGCAGCTATTCGCCAGTGGGCCCTTGGCCGAACCGGCGGGTGGGAATTGGCTTTAGGAACCTCAGACGCCGCAAACTCGCGATCAGCCTGTCAGCCCGTTGCTTGCCGAGATGGAATCGCCGACGAAGGAAGTCCGTGGAAATAACGCCATCGAGACCGGCCTCGCGAAAAGCGGCCCGGATCTCAGGTAGAGGAATGCCTTCGAGTTGGTCGCTCCAATCAATCCGCATTGCCAGACGAAAGATTCATGGCCGATGTGGTGTGAGGCGAGAACCCGCCTTCATTCCCTTCACATAACGTCCTTATGTTATACATGATCGCCTCTCCCGCTACATGGACCCATTCTGTTGTGGCCATTTTGGGGATTGGTTGTGCCCCCGCGGTTAGAATTGAAGCTAGGTCTTCCAAAAGGACGGAGCACATGGCGGTTTATTTCGCGCGGTGGAAGGACGGCAGCTTTTCGATCGTCGAAGCAGACGACGAGGATGAAGCGTACGAACTGCTGGATGAGTTCGGCGACGAACCGGTGGAGCTTTCGGCTTTGAAGTCGTGCCTCATCGATTTCGAGCTGACAGACCGAGGCTCCTTTCGGCTTGATCATTTTGGCGAAGTAATGCAGGACGAAATTCTTGAACGAGGCTATCCCGTTTTGCAGAACGCACTAACGGCAGCGGCCGAGCACGAATATGACCCCGAACAGGATCAAGTCCCGGCAGACGTCTCCGATGTTCCACCCGATGTGGCGGAGGCGGTTCAGGCTGAACGGGAGCGATTCGTCGGGTTTCGACCAGCATCAGCCAGCACGGAGCTCGGCAAGGACATTCAAGCCCATACAAACACCTCCGGGCGCAACGTTGACGCGATCATTAAGCGTAAAGCGGCGAAGACGCTGGAGAAGCTTCCGATTGATAAGAAGCACAAGCCCAACTGAGGCTGCGTCCGGAACGAGGCATGAGCAAGCCAAAGCGCCAACATTGGGTCCCCTGCTTTTACCTGCGGCACTTTGCGACGCCGGATACCTGGCACAGCCGGGAACCCAAGGTGTGGGTGTAGTCTAAGCATGCGGGCGATCCGATGCTCACCAGCATTGTCGCTTTGCTTTAATGAGTGGACCACACTTTACTGATTCCAAATGGGTTCGTAGACTATTGCTTTTTAGTGGCATTTTAGCTTAATCAGTACACCAAATACACCAAGAGGACTTGGCGTTTTGCTCTCGCGACTTTGAAATGGCCAACGACGAGGACTGGCGGATCGCTTCGATCCGAGAGTTGATCATCGCCCCGCTTGCGGCAAAGGCTGATCGGTCAAGGGCCGATATTGACCAAGCAGCCGAGGCACTAAAGTTCCGCCGCTCCATGATTTTCCACCTCCTCACCCGTTACCGCGCAGATCCAAAACCAAGTTCTCTCCTTCCGGACCCGCAGGACCTCGCCCACCGAGTTGCGCGAAGAGAAGGGCAGAAGGCGGCGGACGACCAATTCGGCATGGTGCAGCCAGGGCCGAGCGTTGAAGCACCTTTCGATCCAGATCGATCACACGCCAGCAGATGTAATTATTGTGGACGATGTAGACCGGCGCCCATTGGCCGCCCGTGGTTGACGCTTGACGCTGGCAATCGACGTGGCGAAGCGAGCGGTCGGCGCCAGCGCGACGGAAAGACTCCGATGGCGGCTCCAGAGCAATGCAGAACCCGCGGTACCCCTCGGTCCCACGACGGCCATCGCCAGGCGCTCCGAACGGCCCATGTGCTCGATCTGTGGCTGCCAGCGCCACTGGCTCAATCCATTCAGCCCGCTTGGTCGGCGCGCGATCAGGTTGACGATCCTCTCCGCCGCCCGCAGTTTGGACGCTTCTGCCCGGCAGCCGGTTTTCAAAGATCTTATGAAAAGGTCTCGATTCGCCAGCGCATCGCGTACCCAGTCAGCTTCTCCATCGCATCCTTACGGCTGTGGACAGGCAGGTTGGTAATCAGCTTCCAGTCAATCTTATCCCGCTCCGCGGAGTGGACGCTTCCTGAGCGTAAATGACCGTCAGCATAAGGGGCGAGTATTCCTTCTGCTTTCCGATTCGGTGGATACACCCGCAGTCCGGTGATATTTCACCTTTACCGTGGCTTGCGAGACCGTCCCTTTCGCGTCACGAACTTCGAATTGGTGAATCGCCTTCACCTTGACCTTCCGCATCAGTGCGGCAATCGTGTGCTGCCCATCACCAGCCAAGCGGTCCACACACTGAAGAGACTCCTGAAACAATTCAACCCATCTCTGTTTGGGCACCTTGCAGATTTATTCTACCGCCTCCAAGGTGCTTGGCGCCCGGGCCAGACTTGTGGGTAATTAAAAGATTGGTCAGACGCTTACGTTTACCTATCATCACTAACCCGTCTGCGGCGAGATCTGATCGATCATGATTCTGGCCGCCGAACGAGCGGGCTCCAGGATGTCTTCGCAATCCAGGTGGCGGTTCTGGTAGCACCAGGCGCACTCGTGGAAGAACGGAGCCGACCGATCGCGACCGCGCAGGTGCTCCCTCCGTAGCGCGACCCACTCGGGGCTATTCCAGATGGATTCAAAAGATTGCCTGTGGACGTCGCCAAAAGTGCACCGGTCGACGCCCACCAGATGATCGCAAAACCCAATTCTGCCGTTGAACGCGATGTAGCAGAACATCCACGGATGTATACACACGTCCTGGTCCTCTTTGGCCAGGACTCCGTCCAGCAGCGAAGCCGTGAAGCTGACGCGAGTTTTCGTAGCAAGGGCGCGAGCGCGGACGCGTTCCAACGCGTTCCGCACCTCCTCACGCGCCGGTCTGAGGGCCAGAAGCGGGTTGCTTGTGCCGACCGGAGCAAGGCGGACGTCGCTTACGCCGAGGCTGGCGGCAAAATCGACGATTCCCTCGAGGTTGCCTAACGCGGGGCGCTGACACGTCACGTACAAATTGAGACGATCGGCGATGCCGCGGCGATGATACTGCTCGGAGAGCTTTCTAAGATTACTCTCAATGAGCTTGATGTTGGCGCCCGCCCGAAGCTGAGAGAGGATGCGCGGATCCGCAGAGTCTATTGATACTCCGACATAGAAGCCTAGCTCCGACAAAACGTCGAGGACTTCGTCCTTGCGAAAGGATAAATTCGTAAGAATCCGGCCGGCGGCCCCGAACCGCACTGCTCGCCTGGCGCGATCGGGAAACTCCGAAAGAACAAGACTCTCGCCCCAGCCCCGGAGATCGATCATATCGGCTGTAGGGAAGAGGGCCTCCTCGATGCGAGAAAAAAGGCACGCGTTCATTCTCTCAACGTTCGAAACCTCGCCGGGGCTCCGGCACATGCCGCAGGCCAAGTTACAATAGCGCGTCAGTTCGACAAACAGGGCGCGCGGCTTGGATTGGAGCGCCACCTTGCCGGCGCTGAACTCCTCGCGCGCTAGCTGCCGGTTACTGTCGCGGACGGCTAATTGCGTGGCTGTCGCCATATTCAAGCTGCTCCCTTCCGCCGCTGGTATGGGCTGATGATCCGATCTCGCCCCCTCTCAGGCCCCGATTCAGACCTGCTGCTGCGGCCAATTAAGGATGACAGGCGCTGGATGGCTGCTGCGTTCAGGAGATGAATGACTTCTAACTCTCACCAGCAGCCGGAAGACTTTCGGATGTTCCGTGCCCTCCTGTCTCACGAGTCCAGAAATATACGATTCGATTGCCGACCTTTCTTTTCGAGTTAACGGGGGACGCACAAGCGCCTGTGAACTTCCCATCGAGTTTTAGCGCGTCCGTAACCCTCCAGAGAAAGACAGCCCGACCGTCTACTTCAATCTGCTTCTCCGGTTCCCAATCCCCCATTCCGTGAGTCAATGCGATAATACGCGAACCCGCTCTAAGAGACCTGATCAGTTTGGAGCGAAGTTCCAGGTTAGCTTCCGGCATCAGGTTAAGGAAGCCCACCGAAGCCGAGCTTACGTCGGCCTCGAAGAGATCA
>VFSW01006588.1_pt1 | contig 17036 bp, 16 predicted proteins | sample 5358111 | NCBI WGS metagenome assembly VFSW01 (sample SAMN11554181, study PRJNA540505) | mine drainage metagenome | isolation source: sediment from site ElyBrook_90M | place: USA: Ely Copper Mine, Vershire, VT | collected 2017
AGCTCGGCGACCGCCCGTTGCTCGTCGGTCATGGGCGCTGCCTCCCCGCCGCCTTCCTCGTCCGGAGAGCCGGGGGCACCGGCACCGGTGGGCGCGGGGTTCTGCTCGCCGGAGCGTTCGTCGCCGGGGCGATCGTCGTCGGGCCCCACATCGTCGGGCCGTGCGTCATCCGTGCCGTCGTCGGGCGCGGGCGTCCGCTCGCTCATCCCGGAATCCTCCCACGCATCCGGGATGGCGTCCCGCGTGCGTCCCCCGGCGCCCTGCTGCCTCGGCCGGGCACCCGGTGGGTGAGCCGCCGGCCAGGCCACGTCAGCCGCCCGCCAAGCCACGTCAGCCGCCCGCCAGGCCCCCGCCGTCGACCACCAGCGTGGTGCCCGTGACGTACGCCGCCTCGCCCGAGGCGAGGTACAGGATCGACGCCGCGATCTCCTCCGGAGTGCCGACCCGGCCCAGCGGCCGTGCGGCGGCCGATCCGGCGATTCCCTCCCGCGCCGGCGTTCCGAGCTGGCGAAACTCGTCGCGGAGCAGGGCGGTGTCGGTGTCTCCCGGGCAGACGCAGTTCACCCGGATGCCCTCCGGCCCGTGGTCGATCGCCAGTGCCCGCGTGAGGTTGACCACGGCGGCTTTCGTCGCCGCGTAGCTCACCGAGCGCGGGCCGGCGACCAGGCCCCAGCCGGAACCGAGCGTGACGATCGCGCCGCCGCCGCGCTCGCGCATCGGCGGGATGGCCGCGCGGCAGCAACGGAACACCGCGGTCAGGTTCACCGCCAGGACCTCGTCCCACTCGGCGTCGCTCGTCTCGATCGCCGTGTGGCGCCGGATGACGCCGGCCGCGGTCACCAGCACGTCCAGCCCGCCGAACGCCTCCACCACCGCGTCGACCGCCCGGGCCGGCGCATCGGGGTGCACCAGGTCGAGCGGGAGCGACAGCGCCCGTCCGCCTGCGTCGGCGATCGTGGCCACGACCCGCGCGAGTCCGGCCCCGTCGCGGTCGGCCAGGCCCACGGCCGCTCCCTCGGCCGCAAACCGGAGCGCCGTCGCCGCACCGATCCCGGAGGCTGCCCCGGTCACCAGCGCGATGCGTCCCGCCAGCAGGCCGCCCGATGTGGCTGGCATGCGTCCCTCCCCTCTCCCGCCGGCGCCGGGACGGCCGTGAGCCCCGGCAGACTGGCCGAATCCCGGCACACTCAGCCGGCCGGAACCGGGATACTACTCGTCGTCCCACACGATCCGCCCCGCCCGAGGACGGGCAGCCGCATCGGAGGGTGCAACGCATGGGAGAGACCGTGGCAACGGAGCGCGTCCGGCATCGTGTCGTGGTGACGGGCGGCGCGAGCGGGATCGGCCTGGCCACCGCGAAGCGCTTCCTGGACGACGGGGCGCGCGTGGTCGCGATCGACATCGACTCGGAGGCCCTCGAGCGCGCCCGCGACGACCTGCCGGGACTCGACGGCGTAACCGCGGACGTCAGCGACGCCGCGCAGGTCGGGGCCGCGTTCGTCGAGGTCGACCGGCTCATGGGCGGCGTGGACGTGCTGGTCGCGAACGCGGGCGTCAGCGTCCGCCGGCGGTTTCTCGACATCGAGCCCGCGCAGTGGGCGCGCGTGATCGGGGTCAACCTCACCGGCGCGTTCCTGTGTGCCCAGGCGGCCATCCGCCGGATGGCGGTGCAGGGCTCCGGTGTGGTCCTCTTCACCTCGTCCACCAACGGCCTCGACGGACACCCCCTCTACGCCGACTACAACGCGTCCAAGGCGGGGATCAACCTGCTGATGAAGACCATCGCCCTGGAGCACGCTCCGTGGCTCCGCTCGAACGCGGTGTGCCCCGGCTACGTGCTGACTCCCATGCAGCAGTCGGAATACACGCCGGAGATGCTCGAGGCGGTGAACCGGCAGATCCCGATGGGACGCCACGCGCGCCCGGACGAGATCGCCGCCCTGTTCGCGTTCCTCGCATCCGACGAGGCGGGGTACATCACCGGCCAGTGCATCAGCATCGACGGGGGCGAGACCGCATGAGCACGGAGCGCGACGCAGTCCACCCGTACATCCCCGTCAGCGTCCCCGCGATGCGGGACGCGATGCTGCGCAGCATCGGCGTCCGTGCCGTGGACGAGCTCTACGCGGACATCCCGCCGGCACTGCGGCTGGAGCGGCCCCTGCGGCTGCCGGAGCCGCTCGCCTCGGAGCACGACCTGCGCCGGCACGTGGACGCGCTCCTGGCCAGGAACACGAGCGCGAGCGAAGCACTCAGCTTCCTGGGCGCCGGCTGCTACCGGCACTTCGTCCCCGCGGTGTGCGACGAGGTCAACGGCCGCTCGGAGTTCCTGACCGCGTACGGCGGGGAGCCGTACGAGGACCACGGCCGTTTCCAGGCGCTCTTCGAGTACTCCAGCATGATGGGCGAGCTGCTCGAGATGGACGTCGTCAGCGTCCCCACCTTCGATGGGGCTCAGGCGGCGGCGACCGCGCTCCGCATGGCGGGCCGGATCACCGGGCGCTCCCGGGTGCTGGTCCCTGCCTCCACCAGCCCGCAGCGGCGTTCCGTGATCGACAACTACGTCGAGGGAGCGCTCGAGGTGGCCGAGATCGCGTACGACCGGGACACGGGGCTGCTCGACCTGGGCGACCTGCGCGCGAAGCTCTCGGACGACACCGCGGCGGTCTTCATGGAGAACCCGACCTACCTCGGGCTGATCGAGGCGCAGGCGCCCGAGATCGTCCGGCTCGCGCACGCCGGCGGCGCGCTCGCGATCGCGTGCGTGGACCCCTCCTCCCTCGGGGTCGTGGAGGCGCCGGGCGCGTACGGCGCCGACATCGCGTGCGGCGACCTCCAGCCGCTGGGCATCCACATGTACTTCGGGGGCGGCCAGGGCGGCTTCATCGCGTCTCCCGACCAGGAGCGCTTCGTGGCGGAGTATCCGTCGCGCCTGTTCGGGCTGACGCGCACCTCCGTCGAGGGCGAGTACGGGTTCGGGGACGTGGCCTGGGAGCGCACCAGCTTCCACGGCCGGGAGCGGGCCCGGGAATTCGTGGGCACGGCGGCGGCGCTGTGGGGCATCACGGCCGGCGTGTACCTGGCGCTCATGGGCCCGCAGGGCATGGCCGAGCTCGGCGAGACCTGCATGCGACTGGCCCGCTATGCCGCCGGACGGCTGTCGTCAATCCCGGGGGTGAGGGCGCCCCGCTTCTCGGGTGTCCCGTTCAAGGAGTTCGCGGTCGACTTCTCCGGGACCGGGCGCTCGGTCGCCGAGATCAACGCCGCCCTGCTCGAGCAGGGGATCTTCGGCGGCGCGGACCTGTCCGAGCAGTTCCCGGAGCTCGGGCAATCGGCGCTGTACTGCGTGACCGAGGTGCTCACGCGCGACGACATCGACCGGCTGGCGGACACGCTGCGGCGGGTGCTGGCGTGAGCGCGGGCGTCTCGCCCGCTCCGGGCGCTCCGTCCGCCCTGCGCCGGTTCCACGCGGCCCGGTGGGAGGAACCGGTCATCTTCGAGCTGTCCGTCCCGGGGGCGCGGGGGGTGCTCCCGCCCCGGCCAGATCGCGACGTGCCTGACCTGGCCGACGGCGAGCGCGTGCCGGCGGCCGTTCGCCGTCTCCGGCCGCCCGCTCTCCCCGAGCTCTCGCAGCAGGCGGTGGCGCGACACTACCTGCGGCTCTCGCAGGAGACCCTCGGCGCGGACCTCAACGTGGACGTGGGCCAGGGCACCTGCACCATGAAGTACAGCCCCAAGATCCACGACCAGCTGGCGCGCAGTCCGCGGCTCGCGGAGCTCCATCCTCTCCAGGATGAGCGCACGGTCCAGGGGATCCTCGAGGTGATGTACCGGCTGGACCTCCAGCTCCGCGAGATCTCCGGCATGGATGCGTTCACCCTGCAGCCCGCCAGCGGATCGCAGGCCATCTTCGCGGCCGCGGCGATGCTCCGCGCCTGGCACCGGTCACGCGACCAGTACCCGGCCCGCGACGAGATCGTCACCACCATCTTCTCGCACCCCTCCGACGCCGCGGCGGCCCACGTCGCGGGCTTCCGGATCGTGACGCTCCAGCCGGGCCCACGCGGGCACCCCGACCTGGACGCACTCCGCGCCGTCCTGGGGGAGCGGACGGCGGGCCTCTTCATCACGAACCCGGAGGACACCGGGATCTTCAACCCCGACATCGCGGAGTTCACCCGCCTGGTGCACGAGGCAGGCGGCCTGTGCGTGTACGACCAGGCCAACGCCAATGGGCTGCTCGGCATCACCAGGGCGCGCGAGGCCGGGTTCGACGCGTGCTTCTTCAACCTGCACAAGACGTTCTCCACGCCGCACGGGTCGGGCGGCCCGGCCTGTGGGGCGCTCGGCGTCCGGTCGGTCCTGGAGCCGTTCCTGCCCGCGCCCGTGGTCACCTTCGACGGCGAGCGCTACCACCTGGACGCCGCCCGTCCGCAGAGCGTGGGCAGGGTCCGCACGTGGTACGGAGTGCCGGAGGTGCACCTGCGCGCCTACGCGTGGATCGCGAGCCTGGGCGCCGGGGGGCTGCGGACGGTGGCCGAATCCGCCGTGCTCTGCAACAACTACCTCCTCGAACGCGTTCGCCGGATCCGCGGCGTCGCGGTGCCGTGGCCGGACCGGCGGCGGCTGGAGCAGGTCCGCTACAGCCTCGAGCCGCTGCGCCGCGAGACGGGCATCGGGTCGGAGGACGTCGGGCGGCGCATGGCGGACTTCGGGGCACACTACTGGACGAGCCACCACCCCTGGCTGGTGCCCGAGCCGTTCACGCTGGAGCCGACCGAGTCGTACTCGCAGCAGGAACTCGACGAGTACGCGGCGATGCTCGAGCGCGTCAGCCGGGAGGCGTACGAGGACCCCGAGCTGGTGCGCACGGCGCCCCATGCCAGCGTGGTGCACAGGCACGACCACGGGCCGCTGGACGACCCTTCCCGGTGGGCCATCACCTGGCGCGCGTACCTGCGGAAGCGGCAGGAGACTGGCAGCGGGGACCCCGGCCGGGAGGACCCGGACCGGCCCGCTACGGCACCCCCACGGTGAGCGGGGCCGCCGGCCGGGTCACTCCCCCAGCCAGGCGGACAGGTCGACCGGCTTCAGCCGCGGGCTGGGCGTGACCCCCGGGATCCGCCCCCGCTTGGCGATCGGCTTCCCGTCGATCTCCTTCAGGTCGCCGGTGAAATCGACCGGGCTCGCCCCGCTGATGTAGCTGCCGACCGCGAAGGAGTCCACGGGGGCGCCCCGCTCCTTGAAGTAGGCAATCCGGTCGGGGTTGAGGCCGCCGCTGATGATGATCCTGACGTGCTGGTACCCGGCCTGGTCGAGCCTGGCGCGAACCTCCGTCACCAGGTCGGCCGTCACGCGACCACGCTCGGACGGGGTGTCCAGCCGGATCCCGTAGAGCCGGTCGCCCAGCGCATCGGCCACCCGCAGCGCCTCCTCGGCCTCGTCCTTGAAGGTGTCCACCAGGACGATGCGGGGGACGTCCGGCGGCAGATCGCGGTCGAACGCCTCGGCCGCGCGGACCGTGTCGCCGAACATCAGCACGAGCGCGTGGGGCATGGTGCCGGTCGGGCGCAGCCCGGAGAGTCGCGCGCCTGCCGGCGTCGAGGCGCCCACGCAGCCCCCGACGATCGCCGCGTAGTCGAGCGTGTCGGAGATGTCGGGGTGGACGTGCCGGGCTCCGAAGCTGATCACGGGCTGCGGCGCCGCCGCGTCCGCGCAGCGCCGTGCCGCGGTCGCCCATCCGGTCGACTGCGCCATCATCCCCAGCATGGCGGTCTCGTACAGGCCGAACATGCGGTACCGGGCGCGGATGCGCAGCACGATCTCCCGGTCCGAGAAGAGGTCGCCGTCCGAGAGTGCCTCCATCGTGACCTCGCCGCGGTCCGCGTCCCGCAGCGCGTGAGCCAGGAGCGTCTTCGCCTCGTCGATCCCGCACAGCACGCCGGACTGGCGCGAGAAGACCTCCATGACCACGACCGGGTTGATCCCTTCGCGCTCCAGCACCTGCTGGGCCCGGAAGAAGTAGACGTCTGCCGAGTCGCCCTCCAGGATCGCCCTCGAGGGCCGGCGCACGGGCCGGGGCTGATCCATGGCCATCTACCCGACAGCCGGCGACGCGACGAGCTCGGCGCTCGTCGCCAGCCGCGCACCGAGGACGCCGCGCATGTGCTCCAGCGCGAACTCGTGCGCCGCGGGATCGAACGACGCCACGCAGTCGGTCACGATGGTGGTCTCGTAGTCCCGGTTCCGCAGGTCGGCGGTCGTGTGCAGCACGCAGATGTCGGTCATCACCCCCACCACGGCCACCTCGGTCACGTCACGGTCGCTCAGCACCACGTCGAGCGGTGTGTCGAAGAACCCACTGTACCGGCGCTTGGGCACCACGATCGCCGCGGCGGCGAGGTCCGCCAGCTCCGGGATCACCTCGACCTCGGGCGTGCCGCGGAGGCAGTGCGGCGGGAACATGCGGAACTCGAGGTCGTCGGGATCGTGGGTGTCGGCGAGAAACACCAGCAGCGAGCCGAGCGCTCGCTCGCGCTCGAGGAAGGCCCGGGTGGCCGGGATGATCGCGCGACAGCCTTCGCCACCGTAGAGGTTGTGGCCGGGCTCCAGGAACCCGCGGAGCATGTCCACGACGATGACAGCCTTCACCGGCCCCCTGCCTTCTCCCTGTCCGGCGCCCCCCGCTCCGCGACGCGGTCGCCGCGGGCGAGTGTAGCAGGGGCACCCGTCAGTTCGGCCAGTTCGCCCGCGTACCGCTCGAGCAGCGCGCGGCCGCGCGAGACGCGCCCGGGTTCCACCATCGGCGGGACCCCGCCGGGGCGGAGCCACCGGGCCGACGCCTCGAACAGGTGATCGCACACGGCCAGGGTGCGTGCGATCGCGAGACCCAGGGCCCGCGCATCGGCGGCCTCCGGGGTGATCTCGGCCGACAGCACCACGCGAAGCTCCGGGTCGAGCCCGAACTTGACGAACGGCAGCTCGTCGTTCCACTGGAGCAGCTGCTGGTACGCCCTGCGATGGCCGTCCTGCACGGGCGGCGCGAACGGGAGCCACACCACCAGGCCAACGCCGGGCTGCCAGATGACCGTGAGGCGGAGGTCGAACCGGCGCCTCCCGTCGAGCAGCAGGTCCCAGGCGGTGGCCCCGTCGCGCTGGACGCGCGTGACCGGCGCAAGTCCGAGCTGGCCGAGCCACGCGTCCACCGACTCGGCCGAGCCGGACACCGCGGACGTGGCCGGGGGCAGGGGGACCACGGCAGGATCGACCGGGGCGGTCAGTCGAGCGCGCCGGGGAGCATCGCGGTCAGCTCGAGATCGCCCCCGTTCCCGCGCCCGCCGGGGCCCGGGTTGCCGGCAGCGGAGCCGGGGTTCCCCGGGGCGGACGATCCCGGCGTCGCGGCCGGGCCGGTGTGATCGACGGTCTCCCTCTTGCGCTCGACCGTCTGCCCGCTGGGCACCGCGCGCGTCCGGAAGTCGCTGGCACGGACGCCCTCCGCGATCTTGACGTTGCGCCCGAGCCGCACGCCGCGCGGGATGATCGCCCGCTTGCCGATCACCGTGATACCGGTGTTGAGCCGCGTGGGCTCCTGGCGGTTGGCGATGGTGAGATCGCGCCCCTCCCCCACCACGGTGTTCGGCCCCACCGATACCTGCTTGTCGAGGATCGCACGGTCGACCACGGCGCCCGCCCGGATCACGCAGTCGAACATCACGATGCTGTCGCGCACCACCGCGCCCACGTCCACCCGCACGCCCGGCGACAGCACCGAGTGTTCCACGGTGCCGTAGATCACGCAGCCGTGGCTGATCATGCTCCGGTGGACGCTCGCCGTGGGCCCGATCTTGGCCGGCGCCCGCTCCTCCGACCGGGTGTGGATGAGCCAGCCCGTGTCGTACAGGTCGAGCTCGGGGCGCTCGTCGAGCAGGTCCATGTTCGCCTGCCAGTAGCTCTCGATCGTCCCGACGTCCTGCCAGTAGCCATCGAACCGGTAGCCGAAGGCGCGCGCCCCGCCCTCCAGCATGGCCGGGATCACGTGCGCGCCGAAGTCGGTCCGCGCCTCGTCCAGCCACCGGAGAAGGGCGCGCTTCGAGAAGACGTAGATCCCCATGCTCACGAGGTTGCTCTTCGGCAGCCGGGGCTTCTCCTGCCAGTCGATCACCCGGTCGCTCTCGTCGAGGGTGACGATCCCGAACCGGTGCGCGTCCTCCATGGGCACCGTGCGGACCGCGATCGTGACGTCGGCGCGGTGGCGGCGGTGCGCGGCCAGGAACGGCTGGTAGTCCATCTTGTAGATGTGGTCGCCGGCGAGGATCAGCACGGTGTCGCCGGGGGCCTGCCGCACCACCTCGATGTTGCGCAGCACGGCGTCGGCGGTCCCGCGGTACCACTCGTTGGGCCGGCCGCGGGCGATGTACGGCTGCAGGAGGCGGATCCCGCCGCTGGTGCGGTCCAGGTCCCACGGGCGGCCTGCCCCGATGTGGTCGTTGAGCGACCGCGGGTTGTACTGGGTCAGCACGACGATGTTGTCCACGTCGCTGTTGACGCAGTTGCTGAGCGTGAAGTCGATGATGCGGTACTTGCCGCCGAACGGGACCGCGGGCTTGGCGCGCACGCCGGAGAGGATCGAGAGCCGCTCGCCCTCGCCGCCGGCAAGGATGACCGCCAGGATGCTCTTCACGGCCACGATCCTACACCCGCCCCCGGGACGCCGACCCGTCGGTCCGCGGGGCGGTGGATCACAGGAACAACCTGGGGTTGACGAACGTGCCGTTGAGCTCCACGGCCCAGTGGAGGTGCGGGCCGGTGCTGTTGCCGGTGTCCCCCTCGTACGCGATCACCTGTCCCTGGTGCACCACCTCTCCCTTGTAGACGGCGGGCGGGTGCGTGTAGTTGTCGATGTGCGCGTACCAGGTGAGCAGGCTTTGCGAGTGGGCGATGATCACGATCCACGCGCGCAGGTTGGGCGGATCGTACGGGTTGGGGCCGACGAAGACGACGGTGCCGTCGCCGGCGGCACGGATCGGCGTGTACTCCGGAGCGACGATGTCGATGCCCGTGTGGAAGTGGGCGCAGTTGCCGAGCGGAGGCTCCGCGATGAACCCGGTGCAGCCGAACTCCTGGCTGACCACCCCCGGCATCGGCCAGATCAGCGTCCCGTTGTACTGCGACGGGATGTTCTGCTGCTCGGCGACGAGCCGGGCGATCAGGTTCGACAGCTCGTTGAGGGATTTCTGCTCGGAGGCGAGCCGCGCCGCGGCCTGCGCCTTGGTCAGCTTGAGCCTGGTGAACGCGGCGAGCTGTGCGGCCTGCACCGCCCGGGTCCTGGCCTCCAGCGCGTTCAGCTGCTTCTGCGCCGCCAGCAGCGCGTTACGCTGGCTGGTCATCTCCTGCTTGGCCTGATAGGTGGCCAGTCGCACCTGCTGGGACTGGGTGCGCGTGACCTGCGTGGCCTGCTGCAGCGTCTCGAGCGACTGCTGGTTCTGCTGGATCTGCTGGGCGAGCTGCGCGTCCTGGTTGCCGATGCGCAGGTAGTAGCCGACGTCGGCCAGCACGTCCGCCAGCGAGCGGGCCGACAGCAGCTGCTCCAGCAGCGAGGTCTGCTGGGTGATGTAGGCGTCGGCGATGTGGCCGGCGAGGGTGGCACGCTCGTCGGTGAGCTGCTGCTGGCCGGCCGTGATCTTGGTGTCCAGCGCGGAGAGCGCGGCGTCGAGGTCGCCGACCTGGGTGACCATGGCGGTGTACTTCGCGCGGACGTCCGCCAGCGCCGCCTGCGCGGCGTCGACGTTGGCCTGCAGCCTGGATTGCTGGACGTTGATGCCCTTGAGCTGCGTGGCCGTGGACGCCAGCACGCCCTGCAGGTTCGCCTCGCTCGCCTGGAGTGCCTGGATCTGCTGTCGCTGGGCGGCGATCTTGGCCTCGAGCGCCTTCTGCGCCCGCACCGCATCCGACAGGGGATCCGCCCGGGCCGTGGGCGCACCGCCGAAGGAGCCGAAGAGAAGGGGAACCAGGAGCAGCGCCGCGAGCAGTGCGCGCCGCCCGTGCCTTGCGTGTCCTATTCGACCCATCGCATCATCGTGCAGGCTTCGACTCCGTGCGGCGTCCGCTGGTGGCGCCAGTGCTGTCCCTGCCCGCCGGTGGTGCGTCGCTCGGGCGAGAGGGCACGACTCGCAGGAACGACTCCGGCTGCGCGCATGATAGCCGCAGCGGCGACGGCGCCGCAACGCGGGCGCGCGGCTCGCCTCCCCGGGCCGGTACTCCGCCCGTCCGGGCCGGTATTCCATCGGGATCCCCGGCTGCGCGCCGGGATCGCCGCCGCGCTCATGCCCATCAGGTTATGGGCCGCAGGACCGCCAGGAACGCGGCCAGGATGAGGATGGGCCCGAACGGGATGGCGCTGCGCAGCCCGAGGCGACGGGTGGCCAGGAGCACCAGCAGCACCACGCCGGCCGCCAGCGACGCGACGATGAACCCGGCGATCAGCTGCGAGATGCCGCATACCAGGCCGAGGCTCACCGCGAGCTTGAGATCGCCCATCCCCAGCGCTCCCCTGAAGAGCGCGCCGGTGACGCCGAGGAACAGCGGGGCAAGCACGGCCGCGGCCAGCCCGCTCGCCATTCCCAGCTCCTTGCCCGCCAGGACCGGGTTCCAGCCCCCCAGCAGCACCACCAGCGCCGCGGGGATCAGCGGCAGGGTGATCTCGTCGGGCAAGAGCCGCTGGTCGAGGTCGGTGGCGAGCAGGACGACCAGGGCGGCGAAGAACGCGGCGCCCAGGACCAGATCCCGGAGCGAGCCGAACCGGCCGGGCAGCGCGAAGAACGCCCCGGCCGCCAGGAGGGCCACCAGCGCGGTCCGCCAGTCGACCGGCCTGCGCGCCGCGTCCTCGTGCTCGGGCCAGCGGGCCGCCAGGCGATCGGCCAGAAAGCCGTAGATGCCACCCCCGATGCCGAGGATCGCGGCGGGCCCCCAGGAAGTGATGCCGTCCACGTGCCGCATGGTGCCCGGACTGGTGCACGCCGGCAACCCTGCCGGTGGTCCCGGTGGCCGGGCGCCGCTGGTCCCGGCCGCGACGAGCTCCCGCGGTGGACGTCGCCCGCGCTCGCCCGGGCTCGGGCGGCCGCGCGACAGCCTGCGGCCGCGACGAGCTCCCGCGGCCGCAGGACGGCGGCCCGGTGTGCTACGCGCCCGGTGCGCCGTCCAGCGCGAGCTGCACGAGCGTCGCGTGGGTCACGCCGGACGCGCCACGCGGCGCCCACGGCACCGCGCGGCGGAGGTAGCCGGTGCCGCCGATGTCCATGTGCACCCACGGGCGGGTCACGAATTCCCGCAGGAACAGGCCGCTCTTGACGAGCGAGCCGTCGGCGGGGCCCGAATTCTGGAAATCCGCGTACCAGCTCTCCATGTCCCGGACGTAGTCGTCGACCAGGGGGATCTGCCAGTAGCGCTCGCCCTGCCGGGCCCCGGCGGCCACCACCGCGTCGAACCAGGGCTGCGGCGTGCCGAACGCGCCGGTGATCTGCTTGCCGAACGCGCGCTCGACGGCGCCGGTGAGCGTGGCCACGTCGACCAGGTGGGTCGCACCGAGCCGCTCCGCGTAGGTCAGCGCGTCGCCGAGGATGAGCCGGCCCTCGGCGTCGGTGTTCTGCACCTCGACGCTCTTGCCGTTGAGCGCCCTGACGATGTCGCCGGGACGGGTGGAGTGCGGGCCCGGCATGTTCTCGACCGCCGGCGCGAGGGCCAGCAGGGGCAGGTCGGGCGCCAGCCGCTTCGCCGTCACGATCGCGGCGATCACGGTGCACGCGCCCGTCTTGTCCATCTTCATCTCTTCCATCCGGTCCGCCGGCTTGATCGAGATGCCTCCGGAGTCGAAGGTGACCCCCTTGCCGACCAGCGCCAGCAGGCGGCCCTGCGCGTCGCGGGCGCCGTCCGTCCCGCTGCGCAGCACGATCAGCCGCGGCGGGTTGTCGCTGCCCCGGCCGACGGCCATGAACAGCCCCATGCCCATCTCGGTCGCGCGGTCCGGGCCGATCACGTCGATCGAGAGGCCGTTCGCGCGGGCCAGGTCCGTCGCCGCGTCGGCCAGGACCTCCGGGCTGACGTCGTTCGAGGCCCGGTTCGCCAGGTCGCGCGCGATGCGGGCCCCCTCGCCGATCGTCGCGCCGCGTTCGGCGGCCGCCCGGAGCGACGCGACGTCCGCGCCCGGCGCCACGAGGACCAGCTCGTCGAGCTTCGGCGGAGCCTCGTCGTAGCCGGACCGGTAGAGCGTGGCGGGATCGTATGCGCCCTCGGCCACTCCCCGTGCCACCAGCATGGCCAGGTCGTCGGCCGACAGCCCGGAACGCGCCCGCAACGATGCGGGCAACCAGATCGCGAGGCGGGTCACCGGGTGGCCGGCCAGCCTGCGCTCGATGGAGGCCGCGACCCGGTAGGCGGCCAGCGCGTCGAAGTCCGCCACGGCCCCGGCCCCGACGGCGAGCACCCACGGGGCGCCCAGCTCCCGGCCCCGCAGCAGCACGCGACGGAAGGGTGCCCCTGCCACCTCGCCGATGCGCCGGTAGTCGGCGATCGCACCCTCCAGCCGGCGGTCGATCTCGCCAAGCGTGGACGAGTCGGGCTCGCCGGGATCGTCGGTCAGGATGGGGATCGCGAGGACATCGGCGCTCACCGACCACGGCTGATCGGAGACGACCCGGATCTGCATACGGACGGGCTCCTCGTGTAGATGGGGCGCGGCGGCCGGGACGGGTCGCGCCACGCCGCAGGCGACGCTGACGGTCGGATGGACGCGCGTCAGCTGCCCAAGTGTAGCGCCGCGACCGCGTCCCCGAGGTCGCCCCGGGCCTGCTCGATCGCGATCGCCGCCTGGTTCAGCCCGGCCTCTGCGACGTCGCCCATGATCACGACGATCGCCCGCGTGTCCGGGGGCAGCAGCTTCTGGGCGGCGGCCACGCGCGCGGCGAGCAGCTTTCCCGACGCGGTCAGCCGGCCGCCCGTCTTCTGCAGGTCGGCGTAGAGCGCGACCAGGGCCTTGTCGTAGGCGCTCATGCGGTCGATGTAGGTGGTCAGCGTCGAGACGTCGGCGCGGTTTGCCAGCGCGTCGCGCGTGGTGCGTGCCGAGGCGAGCGCGGCCGACGCCTCGCCCAGGGTCGTGAGCGCGGCCGCGTACCGGCTGGCGTGGGCCTGCTCGGTGGCCGCGAACACGAGGTCATCGTGGCGCTGGAGAACGCCCGCGAGCTGGATGGCCGGGAGCGACTCGTCGGCCAGCGTGCGCCAGTCATCCGGCACGGGCTGGGTCGTCTGCAGCGCCGCCCGGGCAGCCGACAGCATGGCCCGCGACCGGTCGCCGAGCAGGTCCGGCTGGACCGAGGCCTGGACGGCGTCGAGATCGGCGTTCAGACGCGTCACCTGGGCGTCGATCGACGAGATCAGGCCGTCCCCGGTGGCGAGGTCGGCCGACAGCAGGTCCTGGCGCCTGGCGACCAGGTCGATCAGGGCGTTGCGGGCCGTGTCGCCGAGCTGCCCGACCTCCGCCGAGAGCGTGTCGTACTGCGGTCCCAGGACGCGGATGCGCGCCTGGAACGCGGTGTCCTGGACCCACGTGAGTTCAGGGCGCGTCGTGTCGCCGGGGAGGTGATCGGCGCTGACCGCCAGCCCCGCTCCGGCGAGCGCGATGATCGCCACCGCGAAGAGCCAGGCGATGCCACGCAGCAGTGCCGAGGCCAGCCGGCGCAGTCGTCCCCGCATGCCCGGGAGTCTATCGCGGCGAACGGACGTTCCAGGCGTGAACCGGGCGTGGCAGGGAACGGGGCGGCCGGACGGGCGGCAGGCGGTACCATCGCAGCGCATGGAACCCGGCCCGGTCGGAGATCCTCCCCGCGTGACGGTGCACGACCAGCTCGACGCGCTGCTTCGCCGCATGCCGAAGGCCGAACTGCACCTCCACCTCGACGGCTCGCTCCGACCCGCCACCGCACTCGACCTCGCCCGGGAACGAGGCCTGGACGAGGGGATGGACCTGCACGCGATGCGCAGGCGCCTGACGGGCCCGGCCCACCTGCGCGACCAGGCCGAGCTGCTGCGCGCCTTCGACCTGCCGGCCTCCCTCATGCAGGACACGGAGGCACTGCGCAGGGTGACCGCGGAACTCGTCGAGGACGTGGCCGGGGACGGCACGCGGTACGTCGAGATCCGCTGGGCACCGGGACTCCACCTGCGGCGAGGGCTGGGCCTGGGAGACTCGATCGCGGCCGTGGTGGCCGGCGCGCGAGACGGGGTGGCCGCGGCGGAGGCCCAGGTGGATGACGGGGCCGCGGCGGCGGCCCAGGCGGCCGACGGTCGTGACCTTCCCCGCATCACCGTGCGGCTCATCGCCGTCGCGATGCGCTCGCACGACCCCCGGGACAACATCCGCGTCGCGGAGGCCGCGGCCCGGTTCTCCGCCGAGGGGCTGACCGGCTTCGACCTCGCGGGCCCGGAGGCGGCCCATCCCGACCCGCTGGTCCACGCCGGAGCGATCTCGGTGGCACGCGAAGCCGGGCTCGGGATCACCGTCCACGCGGGCGAGTGGGGCGGCGCCGCGCAGGTGCGGCGGGCGCTCGAGCTCGACCCGGCCCGGATCGCCCACGGCGCCCCGGCCATCGACGACCCGGCGCTGGTCGCCGACCTGTGCCGGCGCGGCGTGACGCTGGACCTGTGCCCCACCAGCAACGTCCAGGCCGCGGTGGTGGCGCGCCTCGCCGACCATCCCCTCCCCCGCCTGTTGCGCGCGGGGGTCCCCGTCTCGCTGTCCACCGACGATCGAACCGTGAGCGACATGACCCTGGTGCGGGAGTACCGGCAGGCGGTGGACGTCCTCGGGCTGACCCTCGGCGAACTGTGGGGGACGGACCGGCACGCGCTGGAGGCCGCGTTCCTGGCGGACGACGAACCGCTTCGGACGGCGCTCCTGGCGACGTTCGACGCGTTTGCGGCGGCCGAGCCGCTGCTGCGACCATGACCGCTTCAGCGGGCGGCCTGCTCCGCCTCGAGCCCGGCAAGCGCGCTTCGCAGCTCCGCGGCGTCGGTCGCGATCAGCGTCGGACGGCGCTCCGGGGGCAGCGACTCCGCCTCCGCGCGGCTGGTGACGCCGGTGAGCATCAGCACGGACCGTGCACCGACCCGGTTCGCCGCGGCGATGTCGGTGAGCGCGCCGTCGCCGACGACGACCGCGTCCGCCGGGTCGCGCCCCACCGAGCGTGCCGCGGCCTCGAAGAGCGTGGGTCCGGGCTTGCCGACCACGAGATCGGGCGGGCGGCGGGCGGCGGTCTCGAGCGCCGCGACCATGGAGCCCGCCCCGGGGACGAGCCCGTCGGCGGTCGGGTACACCGGGTCGCGGTTGGTGGCGATGAACCGGGCACCCTCACGGATCGCCTGCATCGCCACGGCCAGCCGCTGGTAGGTCAGGCGTCGATCGATCCCGACCACGACGGCGTCTGGATCCGCGGCGAGCCCCCGCGGCGTGGGCGGCACGGTGCGCAGCCCCGCGTCGCGGAGCTCCCGGACGAGCCCCCTGGCCCCCAGCACCATCACCACCCGCGTCGGCGGCTCGGAAGCCGCCAGCTCGAGCGCCGTCGCGCGGGCCGAGGTGAAGATCCAGTCGGGCCGCACCGGCGCCCCGAGTTCCTCGAGATGCTGGACGTACTCGGAGCGATGGCGGCTCGAGTTGTTGGTGCAGTACAGGACGGTGTCGCCGCCCGCGACCCGCTCGGCCAGGACGCCGGCGATGCCCGGAACGGGCTCAGGGCCGCGATACACCACGCCGTCCAGGTCCACGAGCAGCAACATGCCGCCATGGTAGGGCGCCATGGGCAGGCGGCGCGCCCCCTCGACCACCGCAGGGCTTCGGCATGAGCGGACCGGCCGATCCCTGGCACGACGTGTCCGTGCTGCTGGTGGACGGCAACAACCTGCTCCACGCGGTGGCCGGGGATCCGGGACCCGGGCCGCTGCGTGGCCTCCTGGCACGCCTCGCCGCCGCCGTCCCGCGAACGGTCGACGCGACGGTCGTGCTCGACGGCACCCCCGACCCGGGCGCGCCGGCCCGCACCCGCATCCGCGCCGGCCTGCTGGTCCGCCACGCCGGTCGCATCGACGCGGATGCGCTGCTGGTCCAGATGGTCGAGGCACGGCCCTTCCTGGAGCGGGCCGGGGTCATGGTGGTGACCAACGACGCGGCGCTGCAGGGGCAGGTTCGGAGGGCAGGCGGGCGATGCCGGCCGGTCGGGTGGCTGGAGGCGCAGCTCACCGGCCGCGCGCACGTCGTGGCGGCTCCTGGCGCGTCGATCGGCGGACCACGCCCGCCCCGGCGGGAGGGAGGCCGTCCGGACGATCGCGCCGGTGACGACGAGCGACGGCCGTGGCAGCCGGGCAGGGGTGCCACCCGGAAGCGCGGGAACCCACGCAGGGGACGGGGCGGACAGAACCCGGGCTGAGCCGCGCGGGGCGGGCCGGCGCGCCCGCAGGAAACCGCACGTTCAGCCGGGCGCGCCCGGCGCCCGGGCCGCCGCGTCGAAGGCGTTGCGGGCGATCTCCCGGTCGGCCGGGAAGGTCAGGCGCGCGATCGCCTCCTCCCGCTCGAGAAATGCCGCCTCGTCGAAGATCGGCTCGAGACGGATGTCTCCGCCGACGCGGCGGCCCAGGAACCACTCGACGCGCTTCCGGTTCCAGCGACCGTCTGGCGACTTGAAGCCGTACCGCGTCGCGCCCAGCCGTCGGCCGACCTCGATCTCGATGCCGGTCTCCTCGTGCACCTCGCGGCGGGCGGCCTCCTCGGGGCTCTCCCCGGCCTCGATGTGTCCCTTCGGGAAGATCCACTCGCGACCACGCCTGATCAGCAGGCAGCGGGGGCCGTCGAGCACCACCGCCCCGGCGGAGTGGTGGTTTCGCGGCGTCAGCGCGCTCATGCCGGAATCCTACCGGCCGTCTCCGGAGGCGGGTTGCGTGGGGCCCCCGGGCCCGCGGGCGGCCGCGGGCCGCCCCGGGCGCCGGGGGGCCCCCCC
>VFSW01006589.1_pt1 | contig 17036 bp, 19 predicted proteins | sample 5358111 | NCBI WGS metagenome assembly VFSW01 (sample SAMN11554181, study PRJNA540505) | mine drainage metagenome | isolation source: sediment from site ElyBrook_90M | place: USA: Ely Copper Mine, Vershire, VT | collected 2017
CGTAGCGCCGGTGAGGAAGACTATCATAGCGAGCAGGGAATAGGCAATCGGGAATAGCGAGCCCGTGGCCTGTAGCCTGTAGCTGGTAGCGCGGAGATCATCGGTGATCCACGGTGAGCCAGGAGCCGAGTTCGGCCACGGGGAGACGCACGCCGACATAGAAAGCGCCGAAGAGGCCGTAGACGGCGCTGGCTTCATCGAAGCGCATTTCGTAGATGAGTTTTTTAAAGACGCCGGGATTGTCGGAGAAGAGGTCGACGCCCCACTCCCAGTCGTCCAGACCAATCGATCCGGAGATGATCTGCTTGACCTGGCCGGCGAAGCGGCGGCCGATGAGGCCGTGTTCATGCATCATGCGGGCGCGGTCGGGCATGGGTGCGGAGTACCAGTTCACCTGCTCGCCGCGCTTTTTATCCATGGGGTAGAAGCAGACGTATTTCGTTTCGGGGACGGAGGGGAAAAGGCGCGAGACCATGGCCGTGGACTGCCGGTCGATCATCTCCTGGATTTGCTTGTCCCACTCGTCGCCGAAGGGCTCGACATTCTGCGCATCGAGGGCGGAGTAGGTTTTGACGGAAGACTCGTAGAGCCCGAGTTCGACGATGGAGACGTAGGAGTGCGTGGGCTGCAGGAAGCTGCCGAATTCGGTGCGGGCGACGTTGCGCTGGACCTCGGCGAGCTGTTCCATGGAGTCGCGGAAGTGGATGAGCATGAGGTCGCCCTTGTGTCCGATTTGCGCGAAGAGGGCGGACTGGTTGGGGCGGCCTTCGGAAGAGTGGGTTTCAAGCGGCGCGAGGAGATCGGAGGCTTCGGCGAGGACGCGATCGCGGGCGGTGGCGTCGGCGCGGCGCCAGGCGGGCCAGTCGAAGCGAAACATCTGATGGAGGAGGCTGGCGCCGTCGAGGGTGAGGGGAAATGGCGGGGTATCGGGCATCAGAAACAGGGTACAGGGAACAGGGGACAGGGAGTAGGGAGTAGGGATTGGCGTTCAGCGCTTTGACGTGGATTCGTCGGCGTAGAATTCTGCGATTTCGGCGGCATATTTCTGGGTAATGACGCGGCGGCGGAGTTTTAGGCTGGGCGTGAGTTCGCCGGAGTCGACGGCCCAGTCGTCGGGGACGAGGCGGAAGCGCTTGATGGTTTCGTAATTGGCGAGGGTTGCGTTGACCTTGTCGACGATGGCCTGGAACTCAGCGCGGACCTGATCGTTGGTGACGACCTGCGCGTGGTCCTGAATATCGATGCCGCGCTCTTTGGCCCAGGGCTCGAGTGCGGCGAAGTTGGGCTGGATAATCGCCGAGGCGAATTTGTGGCGGTCGCCGACGAGGGCGCAGTTGCCGACGAGCACGCTGGCCTTGAGCTTGTTCTCGATGGGCTGGGGCGCGATGAGCTTGCCGCCGGAGGTCTTGAGGAGTTCCTTCTTGCGGTCGGTGATGTAGAGGAAGCCGTCGTCGTCGATGCGGCCGATGTCGCCGGTAGCGAACCATCCTTCGGCATCAATGGTCTCGGCGTCGCCGCGGTTTTTCCAGTAGCCCTGGAAGATGCTGGGGCCGCGGACGAGGAGTTCACCGTCCTGCGCGATGCGGCATTCGACGTTGGGGAGCGGCTTGCCCACCGAGCCCATGCGGTTGGCGGCGGCGGTGTTCAGAGCGATGACAGGCGAGGTTTCGGTGAGGCCGTAGCCTTCGAGAATGCGAATCCCCGCAGACGCAAACCAGTGGGCGGTGTCGAGACCGAGAGGCGCGCCACCGGCGATGGCGTAGCGCACGTGGCCGCCGAATCCTGCTTTGAGTTTTTTGTAGACGAGGGCGTTGGCGATCTTCCAGGAGAGGGACGAGGGCGTGCGGCCGGCGGCGACTTCGTCACGATGCTGTGCGCCAGTGTCGAGGGCCCAGGCGAAGAGGCGGCGCTTGATGGCGGATTCGGAGGCCTTCTGCTCCGCGACCTGGCGGACCTTCTCGAACACACGCGGCACGGCGACCAGGATCGTTGGCTGGACGGCGAGCAGAGCCTGCGGCAGCTTCTCGAAGCTGTTGCAGTAAGCCACCAGCACATGCTTCGCGTAGAGGGCGTAGTCGAGGTGGCGCGCGGTGATGTGCGAGAGGGGCAGGAACGAGATGCAGGAGTCGGCAGCGTTCAGGCCGAACTCGGCGAGCGAGTAATTGACATTGCAGGCGATGTTGCCGTGGGTGAGGAGGACGCCCTTGGGCTCGCCGGTGGTGCCCGAGGTGTAGATGAGGGTGGCGAGGTCGCTGGGCTGAATCGACCGGGCGACATCGTCGAAGTCCTCGCCGTGTTGGCCGCCACTGGCGATCGCGGAAGCGATGAGGGAGGAGAAGAATGCAGCGCCGGTTGCTGCCGGGTCGTCGTCCATCAGCACGATGTGCTCCAGCGGTGTGGCAGCGCGATGAGGGGCGATCTTGTCGTATTGGGCGCGCGTGGAGACGAAGAGGACGCGCGAGCCGGAGTCGACGAGCAGCGGGACGATCTGGTCGGCGATGAGATTGGGGTAGATGGGGACATCGACCGCGCCGATGGCGAGGCAGGCGAAATCGGCGATAGCCCACTCCCAGCGGTTCTCAGCGAGGATGGCGACGCGATCGCCCTTGCCAATGCCCCAGGCGCGGAGCGCGTCGGCGAGGGCACGAACGCGCTGATAGACCTGGGTGGAGGAGATGGGCTGCCACGCATCGGCAGCATCCTGGAACAGCATGGCCCGGTCGCGGCGGCTGCCCGCGATGGCGAAGAAGATGTCGTTGAGAGTTCGCAGCGGAGACACGCAGTACAGGGTACAGGGAACAGGTTGCAGGGTACAGACAGCAGTACAGGTTGGTGGTGTCCTAATTTGCCTTTTGGCGTTAGGATTAGGTGCATTTTGTGTATCCAGATGGGATGCCCGGCGCGGGACGAAAGCCAGGAGGATTGAGAATTGTCCCATCGGGAGACTGGAAGACACCCCCAAAGGCAAAGTCGTATACGAAGCACTGCTGTGTAATCGCCTGCCGTCCAAAGATGTCGGTGTACTCAATGCAGCAGTACGAGCACAGAAGCGAAGTTCCGTCGTACAGCTCCCGATACTCTTTCTCAGTCAGAGGCCCGCTTTCAAGTGGAACGGACTGGAGATACGAATAACCAGGTGGAGACACAGAGCCGCCGAATCTGTTCATCTCGTCAGGATAGGTTGGAATCGTTTCAAGTTGCGGTTGCGCGGGCTTAGTTCCCGAAATCGCAGGTACGATTCGACAGCGATAGCGCTCCCTGCTGATCTTTGCCGGTGTGTTTCCGTAGATCTTCACTTGATAAACGATTCCGGGGGCGTATCCACGAGCGAACAGCTGAGATTGTGGATTCCTGATGCCCTCAATGAGCACCAGGCGCGATCTGCATCCATCTCCGTCGCAGCCTGCATCTTGGCAGCGTTAGCTTGCAGCAGGGCGGCGATAGCAATTATGAGGGTGATGATCGTAAGGCCAGCGTTGAGCCAAAATCCCCTCCTGACCCATTTATCGGGGTCGTCTGTGGCTACGGGGTATTTCTTGCCGCATTCTTCGCAGGTTTGGCGCTTATCCGCATTGTTGATGGCCGCGCTCTGTGGTTCTGGATTTTGCTGAGTTTGTGCTTGAGCGGGATGGTCGCCGGGCTGGGATGGAGCCTGTGGCTGCAATGGCTGGACCTGAAACAGGACGGACACAGCGATAAACACCCATCTCTTCAGCATAATGGAGAAAATGTATCACAAAAACACTTGACAAGGGCCATATTATTGTATTACAGTTATTCCAATGAGGCGGATATGGCGAACGTCCTGAATACCGACAAGCAAATTGCAGTGATCGCGGCGCTGCACATTCCACCCGTGGTATCGCCGGAAACAGCCGTAAGAGCCGCCATCGTACAGGAGTTCAGAGAACGTGACCGAAGCAAAGAAAACTAACAGGAAACCGGGAAGGCCAAAGTTGCCCAGAGGCGCGGCAAAGGGCAGCATCATGCCTGTTCGCCTTAGTCTGGAAGATCGTAAACGGGTGGAAGCGGCGGCGCGGGCGAAGGGGCAGAGCGTTTCAGAATGGGTCCGTAGCACGCTGTCTGCCGCAATCGGAGGCTGAGGTCATGGATTTCAAATTAGGACACTACCGTACAGGTTGCAGGTTACAGGTTACAGGTTACAGGTTGCAGGTTGCAGGGGGGCACTTCGTTGCGCCGAAGGCCGAGCCGACGTATGGACCGGGCGCGGTCATTATGAACCGGCGCCAGTGCCCTGGAGGCCGAGGGTCTCCGCGTTCGCCCGCATCGCGGCGATACAGTTGGCGATGTGGTCGTCGAGCGGGATCTCCAGCTCCGACGCTCCCTTCACGATGTCGTCGCGATTCACGCCGCGGGCGAAGGCCTTGTCCTTCATCTTCTTTTTCACGCCGGCGACGTCGACGTCGTGGATGGATTTCGTCGGTTTCACGAGGGAGCAGGCGGTCAGGAATCCGGCCAACTCATCGCACGCGAAGAGTGCCCGGGCCAGCTGCGACTGGCGCGGCACGCCGGAGTACTCAGCGTGGCCGAGGATGGCGGTGCGAACCTCTTCGGGCCAGCCCTGCTCGGTGAGAATGGCAATGCCAACGAAGGGATGTTCTTCCCGCGACGGATGCTTCTCGTAGTCGAAGTCGTGGAGGAGCGCGGTGGCGGACCATGTGTCGAGAAGCGCCTCGCGATCATCGCCGACCAGACCCGTGGTATCGGCATGACGCTCGGCATAGGAGCGCACGCAGCTTTCGACGGCGAGCGCATGTTTGATCAGGCTGGGGGATTGTGTGTGCTCGTTGAGCAGGGACCAGGCGTGTGAGCGCGAGAAAGACGATTTCGGCATTGTTTCGATTTCCTTTTTGGTTTTTCCTGGCATTTCCTGGTATTTTTTGGTGTGAATCACAGTTTTTACTTGACAAGGAGGATACCCCCCAGGCAATGTATGTCAAAGGTTGGTTTGGCGCGGTCGCAGTTTGCCTGCAGGATCAACCCGGATCGCACGCTCTGGCGTTCCGTACAACCTATGGCAACTACGTTAGCAACTGTTGAGGCCCGTGAGGTACTTCGTTGCGACTTCTGTGGCCTGGTTCAGTTTCGTACGTTGAATTCGATGTGCCGGCGTTGCCGCAAGCCCCTCGAGATCGATGAGCCGGAACAACTGTCCCCGCAACTGGTGGCTAGCAATGCGCCGGGGGCTGAGGGAACTGAAGGCATCAACGTCGCGCGCGCAGTCCGCGAGGTCCGGCATGACCGTTGCTTAAGTCAGAGGCAGCTTGCCGGGCGCATGGCCGTGCCGCGCACGTATATCTCGAATATCGAAACCGGCAAAGCGGTGCCAACGCTGTCGGCTTTGCAGCGGCTGGCGTCGGCGCGGGAAGTGGGCAGCTGCGATCTGCTGCGGGATGGGCAGAGCCGGCGTGCTCGCGAGTCCGCGTCGGTGCTCGCGGATCCGTTTCTGGCGGAGATCGCTCCGCTCATTGCGGAGCTGGATGCATTTCAGCGCGCGATGTTCCTCAACCAGGTCCGCGAGATGGCCGTCGGGCGGCGACGCTCGGCGTAAGCCAGGAAGTGGGATTACTTTTCGTTCATTGGGGGGCGCGGTCATCCGCGTCCCGGTTCTTCTCTGGTCTGTATAATTCGGGCAGAGAGGGAGCCGCTCCCAGCGTCCGCTGTCTCTGGCGCGAGCCAGACGCGGGAACCAGCGCCCCCACGTTGCGGCAAGGGTCGTGCTCAGGTCCGTCCCCCGCGGGAGCCACTCGAAAGGACGCGTTGTTACTCAACTCCAGCCGAGTTCATGAACTGCCCGCCGACGAGGCCGCGGTGTACCGCCGTCTTGATCCGGAGCGGATGCCGCAGCATGTCGCCGTCATTATGGACGGCAACGGGCGGTGGGCAGGGAAGCGCAGCCTGAAGCGCTTTTTCGGCCATCAGCAAGGGGCTGAGGCGGTGCAATATGTCGTGGAAACAGCCTCGCGGGTCGGTCTGCCCTGGCTGACCCTCTATGCGTTTTCGCTGGAGAATAACCTGAAGCGTCCAAAGGCCGAAGTCAACTTCCTGATGCGGCTGCTGAAGAGCTATCTGACCAACAACGTGCAGCGGATGAACGACAACAACGTGCGCATCCGCTACGTTGGCCGGACCCAGGAGCTGCCGGAGGAAGTCCGGGAGCGCATGCACTATGCCGAAGAGGCGACCCGGCAAAACACCGGTACGACGCTGACCCTGGCGCTGAACTATGGTGCGCGCTCGGAGCTGGTCGACGCGTTCCGGTGCCTGGCGGCGGAAATGCAGCGGAACGAGCTGCGGCCCGAGCAGATCACCGAACTCGACATCCACCGTTACCTGTACACCGCTCACATGCCGGACCCGGACCTGCTGGTCCGGACTTCAGGCGAAATGCGCGTGTAGAACTTCCTCCTGTGGCAGATTGCCTATACGGAGATTTTCGTCACCGAACGGCTGTGGCCCGACTTTCGCGGGATTCATATGCTGGAGGCGATCGAGGATTACCAGCGGCGGGAGCGGCGCTACGGAGGTCTGAGCGACGGGACCGAATCCGACGATGTGGTGAGCCTGCCGGCGAATCAGATGGTGGGATAAAGCAGGGAATAGCCAGTAGCCAACAGGGAATAAAAACGAGGAAGGCGCATCCTGCGGGATGCGCCTTTTGGATTTTGCGGTAGCGAACGCGGGCGACGCTATTTCTGCGCGACCTGCCCTTCCCCGATCCAGGTCTTTTGTGGCGCGGTCACTTTCAGGTCCGGTGCGTTGATTTTGACCTTGAGATCGGCCATTTGCGGCTTGCCGGAAAGAGGAGCGGTGAAGCCGAGTTCGTACTGATTGTTGAGGCGGCGGCTGAAGTCGTCGAAGTAGGGAGACATGGAGACAGGATTGCCCATGCCGATCCAGTACGAATCGCCGCCGGTGGCGTCGGTGACCTCGAGCAGAAGATTCTGCCCTTCGTTGTTCGCATACCGGCTGCTATCGAAGCGGCCGGAGCTGCGCCAGTAGATTGAGTAGACGACAAGGTGGGCGCGGACAGAGTCCTGAATGGCCGCCTGGACATACGGGTCGTCGGGATCGTATTGCGGGTGGTAGTAGTCGACCCCGTCGGTGATCATAATGACTTCACGGCGGGCCGAGCTATCGGCAGACGGCCAGTTCTTCGCCAGATCGGAGAGACAGAAATAAGGGCTGGCGCTTTGGCCTGGAGACGCGATGGGTAGGTGCAGCTCCTGCAGGGCCGAGGCGTGATTCGCGGTAAGGGCGCCTGCCAGAACGGCACGGCCATTTTCCATGTAAGCGAACGCGATTTTGACGTCGGGCGGAAGACTGCGAACGAACCCCTGGATATCGCCAAACTCGCCGCCGAAGCTGGTGCGCGCACCGTCGTCGATGAGCACGACCACCTCGACCGGTGAAGCACTGCCACGCAGCGGCTGCCAGTTAGTGACCTGGCTCTGCTTGCCGTTCACCTGGACGTGGATTGTCTGTTCGGAAATGTTGGGTGCCGGAGCCTTTGATTCTTTTGGAAGGACGGTGACGATCGCCGTGCCCTGGCCCTGACGTTCGTTCTGGGGAAAGGCGAGCGGGGTGAAAGGGAGAAGCCCCGCGGCAACAAGCACAAGCGGCTGAAAAATTCGCTTCATAAGATCCTCTGCTGCGGGAGGAGGCATCGGCGGCACAACTCCAGACAGAGCCGGGCCGGGGCATTGCCCCGTCACTGGTTAGATGGAAGAGGCGGGGAATTCGTTTCGGCTGGGGCGGGCCGAAGATTACGGGTGCGAAAGAATGACGCAACTGCGGCCCAGGCAGAGGCGGAACTGCCCTGGCGCATCCCCATCGAGGATCTGGAGCGGCATGGGGTGCTCCATCTTGGCGTCGCGCTGGGCGCTCGCCTGCAGGACGTCGCGGGCGCCGATGTCGGTAACGATGAAATGCTCGCCAACGAAGCCGATGCCGTAAGCGCCCGGAGAGAGCGGCTTGCCATCCACATCGATCGGGACCTCAGTGAGGAAATAGCCCTGATATTTCTCCTGAATGGTGCTGGAGTAGCCCGTGGTGTCGACCAGCACAGCGAGGACGTAATGGCCGTTGGCGTAGCGAATTCCGGCGGAGTTACGCAGCTGCGTGTTGGCCGATTTTCCGGCGTAGTAAACAGCATCGGGAAGTACCTTCGACGCTTCGGGTGCATGCAGGATGGTTCCGCGTGCCTGGGCGAACCCGGCCAGAGGAACGGAAAGCAGTGCTGCGACGAGGAAGGAAGAATGAAAAAGGCGCGGAACGTTCATGACGGGTCTCCTGAAGTTGCGCAGTGAGTATAACCCCGGGTGGAGGCGGGCTGGATCGATCTTTTGGACGTTTGAGCGAATTGGCGCGGTAACTGCGCCGGTTCCTGTGTCTTCCGCCGGAGCGGAAGGGTTCTGGAAACAGGCAGGGAGAAATTACTATCGATGCTGATGCGAAACTCGGGAGATTTTGCGGGGCGGTGGCGCGCGGTGCGGCGCTCGATGGCCAGGCAGGGCATGGAGTCGCTGCTGGTGATGCACCTGCCCGATGTGCGATGGCTCTGCGGCTTCACGGGATCCAATGCGGCGCTGGCCGTCACCGCGAAGAAGGCGGTGTTGTTTACCGACGGACGCTACACCATCCAGGCACGGGAGGAGACGCGCGGGGCGCGAGTGGCCATTGCCGGAAAATCGGCGCTCAGGGAAAGCTGCTCGCTGCTGGCGGAGTCGGCGGCGAAGGCCTGGTTCGATCCGCAGCACACCACCGTGGCAGATCTCTCGCTGATGCGTTCGGGAGTGGATAAGAAGAGGAGCAGGGGATTCTTCGTTCCGCTGGAGAAGCCGCTGGTATCGGCTCTGCGCATGGTGAAAGACGCGGGCGAGCTGACGTCGATGACTCGGGCCGCGGCGCTGGGTTGCGATCTGTTCGAGACGATGCTGCCCCGCATCGAAGCCGGGATGACCGAGGTTGCGCTGGCGGCGGAGCTGGAGTTCGAGGCAAGGAAAAGTGGAGCGGAGGGGATGTCGTTCAAGACGATCGTTGCATCGGGGGCACGGTCGGCGCTTCCGCACGGACGCGCAACGCAGGCGACGCTGCCGCGCAAGGGATTCGTAACGCTGGACTTCGGTGTTATCCTCAATGGTTATTGCTCCGATATGACGCGCACGGTGCACCTGGACGGTGCGACCGGCGAGGAGCGCGCCGCCTACGATGCTGTGCTCGAAGCGCAGGAGACCGCAGTCAGTGCGGTCAGGGCGGGGGTGACGTGCGGCGACGTCGATAAAGCCGCGCGGGACGTGCTGGACAAGGCTGGCTGGGGGAAGCACTTTACCCACTCGACCGGGCATGGCGTGGGTTTGGAGATTCACGAACAACCGCGGGTGGCGGCGGGACAGGAAGCGCCGCTGGAAGCCGGGATGGTGATCACGATTGAACCCGGTGTTTACCTGCCGGGAAAGTTCGGCATTCGTATCGAAGACATGGTGGCGGTAACCGAAACGGGCGGCCGGATTCTGACGCCCGTGACGAAAGGCTGGATCGAGTTATAAAGCGAAAAGCTGAAATCGAGCTACAGAGGCAGAGGCCGCGAGACGAGACGATGAAAGCGGAAGAATTAAAAGAGCTGAAGGAACTGATCGAGTTCCTCAAAGAGAACAACATTGGCGAATTCGATCTTGAGCGCGGGGACCTGAAGGTTCGCATCAAGTTTGCTCAGGAGGCTGGCGCCGATCTGGCGGGACTGGCGCAGGCGCTGCGGTCGCAGGATGCGGCGGCTCCTGTGCCGGCGGTGTTGCCGTCGGCTCATGCCACGTCGTCTGCGTCTGCGGAAGCTTCTACGGCGCAGGCGGACGATGAGGCTGCGCTGCACATCGTGAAGTCGCCAATTGTGGGCACGTTCTATGAGTCGCCGTCCCCGGGTTCGCCGGCCTTTGTGAAGATCGGCGACCAGGTGGAAGTAGGGCAGGTGTTGTGCATTGTGGAAGCCATGAAGCTGATGAATGAGATTGAGAGCGATGCCGCCGGCGAGATTGTGAAGCGCCTGGTCCAGAACGGCCAGCCGGTGGAGTATGGCCAGCGGCTCTTTGCGGTGCGTCCCCGATAATCATGCGTAAAGTACTCATCGCCAATCGCGGCGAAATCGCGCTGCGCGTTATTTGTGCCTGCAAGGAGATGGGCATTCGTACGGTCGCCATCTACAGCGAGGCCGATCGGCATTCCCTGCACGCGCGCTTTGCCGACGAAGCCATCTGTATCGGGCCTCCGCGTTCGGCGGAGAGTTATCTGAATGTGCCTGCGGTGATCAGCGCCGCGGAGATCGCCGACGTCGACGCCATCCATCCGGGGTACGGCCTGCTCAGCGAGAACGCGAATTTCGCCGAGGTGTGCCGCGCTTCGAACATCAAGTTCATCGGGCCGCCGCCGGAGGTGACGCGGCTGATGGGCGAGAAGGAAAAAGCGCGCCAGGCGATGAAGAAGGCAAAGGTTCCGATTCTGCCCGGCTCCGACGGCGTGGTCGCAAGCGAGGGGGAGGCGCTGGAGTGGGCACAGACGATCGGCTATCCGGTAATCCTGAAGGCTTCGGCGGGCGGCGGCGGGCGCGGCATGCGTGTGGTGCGGACAGCAGAAGAACTGCCCGCGTTGTATCAGGCGGCGCAGAGCGAGGCGGCGAATGCGTTCGGCAACGGCGACCTCTACATGGAGAAGTTCATTGAGCGGCCGCGCCACATCGAATTCCAGGTGCTGGCCGACGAGCATGGCACCGCCATGTCGATTGGCGAGCGCGAGTGCTCGATCCAGCGGCGCCACCAGAAACTGATCGAAGAGGCGCCATCGCTGCAGGTGACGCCGAAGATGCGCGAAGAGATGGCGAAGACGCTGAAGCGTTGTCTCGAGGCCGTCGGCTACCAGAACGCTGGAACGATCGAGTTCCTGATGGACGAGGACGGCAAGCTGTACTTCATCGAAATGAACACACGCATCCAGGTGGAGCATCCGGTGACGGAGATGATTACCGGGATCGATCTGGTGAAAGCGCAGCTGCAGATCGCGATGGGGGAGAAACTATCGAGCGTAGTGCACGAGCCGGTGCCGATGCGGGGGCATGCCATCGAGTGCCGCGTGAATGCCGAGCATCCGGAGAAGTTCACGCCGTCGGCGGGGAAGATCACGGCGTTCAACGTGCCTGGGTTCAACGGCATTCGCGTAGACACCGCGCAGTATTCCGAGGGGGTGGTGCCGCCGTATTACGATTCGCTGATCGCCAAGGTGATCGCGCACGGCGTGGATCGCGAGGAGGCGATGGCGCGGATGCGGCGGGCGCTGGAGATGTTTATTGTCGAGGGAATCCACACGACGATTCCGCTGCATCAGAGAATCTTTCGCGACGAGGAATTTCAGCGCGGGGAGTTCGACACGAAGTTCATGGAGCGGTTCTTCGAGCGGCAGAAGGCCGCGAAGGCAGCGCCACCCAACGCCGGTTGATGCAAGGACGGATACACATCTCTGAACGATTGCCGTCGCGGCACTCCGCGAGAGACGAGGCGAAGCTCTTGCGGAATGATCCTGACACCCTCGGAGGGCAATGACCTGGAAGAGCACAGTTGCCGGCATCGGGAACCGCATGGCCCCTCGCGCATGGCTTTCGCTGGAGATCGCGCGACGGAATCGCCATTTCGAGAAGGAATATTGGCTGTTGCCAAGGCTGAGCCGCCGCGACGCCAATGCTGTAGATGTCGGCGGCAATACGGGGCTGTACGCCTTCTACCTGTCGAAGCTGGTGAAGGTCGTCCACGTTTTTGAGCCAAATCCGATTTGTCTGGAGCGGCTGGAACGGATTCGCCGCAGGAATATGGTGATCCACGATGTGGCGCTGTCAGACCATCATGGCGAGGCGACGATGCGCTTCGATCCAAACAACGACGGCGTGGGAACGATCGAAGAGCGGAACCGCTTGGACAATAACGCGGGGATCAAATCGGTGGTTCAGCGCACGGTGAAAATCTGTCCTCTGGATGATCTGAATCTGAGCAATGTCGCCTTCATGAAGATCGACGTTGAAGGGCACGAACCTTCAGTCCTGCGCGGAGCAACGCAGCTGATTGGAGCGCAGAAGCCGGTCCTGCTGATCGAGATTGAGCGCCGGCACAATGCGACGGCGTTTGAAGAAGTCGAGGATGTGCTGGCTCCCTCGGGCTATTCCTGCTGGCGGTTGGCGGAGGCTGGACTCGTTCCAGTATCACGCTTCGAGATTGACCGGCTGCAGGCGCTTCCCATGCAGGACGGTCGGCCTTATGTCAACAACTTCATCTTCGTACCGCGAGAACGGTCGGAGGTTCTGGACGGGCTTCGCGCACCCGGATAGGTCACGGGCTCCAGATCGCCCTTCACACGTCACAGAGTTCGACGGCCTGACGCAGGCTGCTGAGCGGATCGCCAGTCGGGAGAAACTCGTGGGCGACGTAGCCCTCGAATCCCGTGTCGGCGATGGCCTTCATCACCGCGGCATACTGGATTTCCTGGTTGGCGTCGAGTTCGTGTCGGCCCGGCACGCCTCCGGTGTGGAAGTGGCCGAGGACGCCGATGTTCTGGCGGATGGTGTCGATCAAATCTCCTTCCATGATCTGCATGTGGTAGATGTCGTAGAGCAATTTGACGCGCGGTGAGTTGACCTCGTGCATGACGTGCGCGCCCCACGCGGTGTGGTCGGCCATGTAGTCGGGGTGGTTGACCTTGACGTTCAGCAATTCCAGACAGATGGTGACGCTGTTGTCTTCGGCAATCTGTTTGAGGCGATTGAGGCCGGCGATGGTATTGCGCGCGCCTTCCTCGTCGGACATGCCGCGACGAACACCGGAAAACGTGATCACGTTGGGGACGCCGGCTTTTGCGGCGAGCGGAATATTTTTGCGGAAGGCGGCTTCGATAGCGGCGTGGTTCTCGATGCGGTTGAGGGCATCCGGGATCGTGCCTCCGCCGGCGTAGCCCATGGTGCAAATCAGGCCATAACAGTGGGGAATTTCGAATTCGTCGACTTCGAGCAGATCGATGCCTTTGAGCCCGAGTTGGACCGCCCACTGACAGAGCTGATCGACGGAGAGTTGCTTGTAGCACCAGCGGCAGACGGACTGGTGGATGCGATTCTTCCTGGGTGCGGAGCTTTCTGACTGTCCCGGTGAGGGAAGAGTGGCGGCGAGGGAAGCGACGGCTCCGGACTGGAGAAATGCGCGGCGGGATGGCATGACAGGGAACAGGGTACAGGTTGCAGGGAACAGATATGCGGAAAAGTTTGACGCGAATTTACCGTAACGGCGGAAGGGACTTCACCGTCCTGTAGAATCTTCCGCAACGCCTTTACGGCTGGAGGAGTGTTCGAAGCGTGCTAACGATGCGGGTTTGCTGCCTCTCTGCTGCTGTTCTTGCCCTTGCCGCAACCGGATTTACCCAGAACTCACCCGGACCGCAGCCGGTACCGATGCCGCCATCAATCGCTGCGCCGGTGGACACGCCGTATCCGGGGACGATTGCGCTGGATGTGAACCTGACGAACACGACGGACCGCGTGGCGCACGTCCACGAGACGATTCCGGTGAAGGCGGGCGAGCTGACGCTGCTGTATCCGCAGTGGATTCCGGGGAATCATTCACCGACCGGGCCGATCCAGGCAGTGGCGGGATTGTTCGTCAAGGCAGACGGAAAAGACATTCCCTGGGTGCGCGATCGCGTGGACGTGTACGCCTTCCACATCGACGTGCCGAAGGGGGTTTCGTCGCTCGATGTGGACTTCGACTATCTGTCGCCGATTCGGCCGCAGGATGGCCGGGTCACGATCTCGCAGCAGATGCTCGACCTCTCCTGGAATACAGTGGCGCTGTATCCGGCGGGACATTTCTCGCGGGACATCGATTTCTCGCCTACAGTGGTGTTGCCCGCGGGCTGGAAATACGCGACGGCGCTGGAGACGGCAACGCACGACGGCGACACGGTTCACTTCAAAGAGACGACCTTCAACAAGCTGGTGGATTCGCCGCTGATCGCCGGTGAATATTTCAAGCGCGTCGATTTGTCTACTGGTCCGGACAATCCGGTCTTCCTCGATGTTGTCGCGGATGAGCCGAAGGATCTGGAGATGACGCCGGAGCAAGTGCAGGCGCATAAGAATCTGGCCATCCAGGCGCAGAAGCTGTTCGCCTCGCACCACTACGACCACTACGATTTTCTGTTCATGCTGACCAACGTGGTGGGCGGCGAGGGCCTGGAGCATCACCAGTCGAGCGAGGATGGAACTCGCGCGAACTACTTTACCGACTGGGCGAACGGCGTGCGCGGGCGCGATCTGCTGGGGCATGAGTACACGCACTCGTGGAACGGGAAGTATCGCAGGCCGGCGGATTTGTGGACGCCGAATTTCAACGTGCCCATGCGCGACGATCTGCTGTGGGTCTACGAGGGCTTGACGCAGTACTGGGGCCTGGTGCTGACGGCGCGGTCGGGGATGGTGACGCCGGAGCAGGCGCGCGACGGGCTGGCAGGTGTTGCAGCCGGGTACGAGGCGAGCCGGGGACGCGACTGGCGGCCGCTGGTCGACACGACGAATCAGCCGACGATGTCGATGCGGCGGCCGGTGAGCTGGGTGAGCTGGCAGCGCCCCGAAGATTACTACCAGGAAGGACAGCTGATCTGGCTCGATGCGGACACGAAGATTCGCGAGCTGAGCGGCGGGAAGAAGTCGCTGGACGATTTCGCGAAGGCGTTCTACGGCGTCCACAACGGCAGCTATGTCACGGATACCTACACGTTCGACGATATTGTGGCGGCGCTGAACCAGGTGCAGGCGTACGACTGGGCGACATTCCTGCGGACGCGGGTGTACGAGCTGCATCCGCAGGTGCCGGAGAACGGCTTCACGCAGGGCGGCTACAAGCTGGTCTACAACGACACGATTCCGGCGTGGGAGAAACACGCCCCGGCGAACCCGCGGTTTGGCACCAGTTTCTCGACGTCGCTGGGGTTCAGCGTCATGGGCGATGGCACGCTGGGCAACGTGGGTTGGGGCGGTGTGGCGTTCAAGGCGGGACTGCTTCCGGGCGTGCAGTTACTCGCCGTGAATGGCGAGGTGTACTCCGCGGATAAGCTGCGCGATGCGATCAGGAAAGCGGAGAAGGAGACGGAGCCGATCACGGTGCTGGTGAAGGATCGCGACCAGATCAAGTCGGTGGCGCTGGATTATCACGGTGGGCTGCGCTATCCACATCTGGAGCGGATCGAAGGCATGCCGGATCGCCTGGACGCGATTCTGGCGCCAGTGGAGTAGCAGCCCCTCGCTCGGCTGCCAGGGGCTGGAGACGGAGACACCAGCATGACCTTCGTTACCCGCCTTGTCAGAAAACCTCGCCCTTTACGGCTATTCTGGTCCTTTATGAGAGGGCTAGACTATGGAGCGTGAGAAGTGGGGGCCAAAGGAAATCGGGGAATTCTTAGCTGGACTTTTCCGCGACGCCTTTAGCATAGAGCGCTTTCGTTCGTACTTTGACGAAGACCTCACCCGAAACGGACAAGACGTGGATTTCGCACTTGCCGAATGGTATGCACTTGGGGCGTTTACATATTCATGGAGCCTTTGGTGTGTCTATAAAAACAATGACAAGGTCCAACCCGTCTTGGATTCCTTCGCGCCTGCGGCGCTGAAGTTACTGCTCCTCAATGAAATGACCAAGAAGCGTTTCTTGGAGATCGTGCGGGATCGCGAGAACGAGTATGTCGAGGCGTATAGCGAAGTTAAAAGTGGGACAGACCTGTCGAAGTTCTATGGCCGCGTTGTATCGCACATCACCGGTACTTTCATTCCCAAAATGGAGTTCCATTTGGCAGATGCCGCCACGTGCGCGGCTCTCTCCCACTATCACACGGGAGTCATGGCCGCGAATGTAGATGTCATCAGAAAAATCGAGGGGTGAGCATTTGGAGAATGGCAGCAAGACACTGCGTCGGATGCGTAAGATGGACTTCATCGCGGAGGCATTGGAAAATGAAGCCGCTAGGAAGCCGGCAAGCTGTAAGGCGGAGGCGGAGGCTTTTCAAAGGCTTGCGGCCAAACTGCGTGAATCCAACGACAGTTCCATAATTGTCTTCAGCGAAGAAATCTCCTAGGCGTGATCTTGGGTGGTGCTGGGCCTGTCCCTACGCATTTTGAGAGGGATCACCGTTCGGCCACGCTTTCCAGCAGATCGAAGAATTCCGGGAAAGAGATGGCGGCGGATTCAGCGCCGCGGATGAGGGTGTCTCCCGTGGCGCGCAGGGCCGCCACGGAGAAGGCCATGGCGATGCGATGATCGCCGCCGGAGTCGATGGTGGCTCCGTACAGCGTCTGGCCGCCGGGAACATCGAGGCCGTCGTCGAATTCCTCCACCTCGGCGCCCATCGCGCGCAGATTCGCAGCGACCAGGGCGATGCGGTCGGATTCCTTCACGCGGAGTTCTTTGGCGTCGCGTATGCGGATGCCGTTCTGCGTATAGGGGCCAATCGCGGCCAGAACGGGCAGCTCGTCGATGAGCTGTGCGGAGAGCGCGCCGGAGATGGCGGTGCCGGTAAGGCCCGCGGGCGGCGCGTTGACCTGAACGGTTCCGACCAGCTCGTCGTTTTTGGTTTCGAGATTGAGGACGCCGATGTGTGCGCCCAGTGCGGTGAGCACGTCGAGCAGGGTCGCGCGCGTGGGATTGAGGCCTAGTTCGTCGAAGATGAGATTCGAGCCGGGGAAGAGCGCCGCAGCGCAGAGGAAGAAGGCGGCGGAGGAGAGGTCGCCGGGCACGGTGGCCTCGATGGCGCGCAGTTGCTGGCCACCTTCGATGGAGACGGAGTCTTTGGTCCGCTCGACGTGCGCTCCGAAGGCGCGCAGGGCCAGCTCGCCGTGGTCGCGGGTACGGACGGATTCGCGGACCGTTGTGGTGCCGTTCGCCTGGAGTCCGGCGAAGAGCAGCGCCGTCTTTACCTTGGCGCTGGGGATTGTGGTGGTGTAGTCG
>VFSW01006590.1_pt1 | contig 17033 bp, 17 predicted proteins | sample 5358111 | NCBI WGS metagenome assembly VFSW01 (sample SAMN11554181, study PRJNA540505) | mine drainage metagenome | isolation source: sediment from site ElyBrook_90M | place: USA: Ely Copper Mine, Vershire, VT | collected 2017
CACGCGCGTGCGCTCCGATCAGATCAAGGGGAAGACCACCTCCAACCCCGCCGCGACCTTCCTGGATCGTATGATCGCGCTGGTTGAAGGCGCCGAAAGACAGAAGACGCCGAATGAGATCGCACTGAACATTCTGCTTGCCGGATTGACCATCGTCTTTCTGCTCGCGGTGGTCACGCTACAGCCGTTCGCAATTTTCTCCGGCTCTCCGCAAACCATATTCGTGCTGGTGTCGCTGCTGGTTTGCCTCATTCCGACCACGATTGGCGGCCTGCTCTCTGCGATTGGAATCGCGGGCATGGACAGGCTGGTGCAGCATAACGTGCTCGCCATGTCTGGACGCGCCGTGGAAGCCGCAGGCGACGTCAACACTCTGTTGCTTGATAAGACCGGCACCATCACTCTCGGCAACCGTCAGGCCTCGCGCTTTGTGCCTGCTCCGGGAGTTTCTGAAGCAGAACTTGCGGATGCGGCGCAACTCTCCTCGCTCGCCGACGAGACGCCAGAGGGCCGGTCTATCGTCGTGCTGGCGAAAGAGAAGTACAGCCTTCGTTGCCGTGAGCTGCACGATCACCACGCTGAGTTTGTCCCCTTCACGGCACAGACCAGGATGTCCGGCGTCAACTTCAACGGCTTTCAGATTCGTAAGGGATCCGTGGACGCTATTGAACGCTTTGTGCAGGAGAACTCGAACGTGTTTGCACCGGAAGTCCGGGCGCTGGTGGATGAGATTGCTCGTGCCGGAAGCACCCCGCTGGTTGTTGCAGAGCGGCAGCGCGGCGCGCTCGGCGTGATCGAACTGAAAGACATCGTCAAGGGAGGTATGCGCGAGCGCTTCGAGCAACTGCGGGCGATGGGAATTCGTCCCGTCATGATCACTGGCGACAATCCATTGACAGCCGCGGCGATTGCGAACGAAGCCGGGGTCGATGACTTTCTTGCCCAGGCCACGCCGAAGGACAAGATGGATCTCATCCGCAAGGAACAGGCTGACGGAAAGCTGGTGGCGATGACCGGCGACGGCACCAATGATGCTCCCGCGCTGGCGCAGGCAGATGTTGGCGTGGCGATGAACTCCGGCACCCAGGCGGCAAAAGAGGCCGGAAACATGGTCGATCTCGACTCCAACCCGACCAAACTGATCGAGATTGTGGGTATCGGCAAGCAACTGCTGATGACCCGCGGGGCGCTTACGACATTTTCGATTGCAAACGACGTTGCCAAGTATTTTGCGATTATTCCGGCGATGTTTGCGGCAACGTTCCCGGTGCTGAACGCGCTGAACGTGATGCACTTGAAGACGCCGCAGTCGGCAATCTTGTCGGCCGTCATCTTCAACGCGGTCATCATCATCATGTTGATCCCGCTGGCGCTGAAGGGGATCAAGTATCGTCCAATGGGTGCCGCGGCGCTGTTACGGCGCAACCTGCTCATCTACGGCGTGGGCGGAATTATCGCTCCCTTCATCGGTATCAAGTTGATCGACATTCTGATTACAAGCTGCGGGCTGGCGTAGGCGGAAGGTGGAAGATGAAACGTAATATCATTACCGCGATTTTGATGACCGTAGTTACGACGATTCTGTTCGGACTTGTTTACCCGCTTGTGGTCACGGCGCTGGCGCAGGTGCTGTTTCCCGATAAGGCAAACGGGCAGTTGATCGTGCAAGGCGGAAAGGTGATCGGCTCACGCATTATCGCGCAGCCATTTACCGGTGCGGGATATTTTCATCCGCGCGCCTCCGCTGCAGGAAACAATGGATACGATGCTGCCAACTCCGGCGGAACGAATTATGGTCCGACGAACCAGAAGCTGGTGGACCGGGTAAAGCAGGACTTGGCCGCGGCCCAGACCGAAAATCCAGGCAAGCCGGTTCCGGTGGATTATCTAACTACATCGGCCTCCGGTTTGGACCCGGAGATCAGTCCCGCCAATGCCGAGTTCCAGTTGCCGCGCGTAGCAAAAGAGCGGGGCATCAGCGAATACCAGTTGTTGGCGCTGGTCCATCAGCACACGGATGAACGTCAGTTCCACTTCCTGGGAGAGGCTCGGGTGAACGTGCTTGAGTTGAACCTGGACATGAACTCGAAATTCCCCTTGCAGAAGCGAGCATCGCGCTAGGGTTCAACCAGAGCACGGAGCAGCAGATGGCCTCTCGCGAGAGGCCATCTGCTATTGTGCGTTTGAAATGTAACTCCGTGAGGGTGTATGTTCAGCCCTGCTATGGCAAACCTTCCAAACTCAAACATCGGCACTTCAGACCAGCGGCGCGCGCAAGGCGAGGAACGGCGCAAGCAAATCAGACGGCAGAATCACGCTCTGTGGGATGCAAAGCTGCGCCGTCATGACCCTCTGAAACTGCTGCAAGAAAGTATGCGCGGGCGGGTTCCGGCGCTGGTACCTCTGAAGTATGAACGCATGCTTGCCTCGCCGTTCGGTTACTTTCGCGGAGCCGTTCCTGTTATGGCTGCCGACTTGTCGCTGTTACCCCACACCGGCATTGTGAATCAGATCTGCGGCGATGCTCACGTCAGCAATCTGGGAGCCTACGCGGCGCCGGATGGCCGGTTGGTCTTTGACATTAATGATTTTGCCGAGCCGACGCGCGCGCCTCTTGCGTGGGACTAGACGCGCGTGGCTGCGAGTCTGGTGCTGGCGGGTAGGGAAGCGGGCGCGAAAAACGGCCTCATCAAAGTCGCAGTGCTGGCGTTTGTCGCACGGTACCGGAAATTCGCGCGCATCTTTGCAGGACTGCCGGTGCTGGAAACGGCCCGGTATCAGGTGCATCGCTTGATGAAGGTGGCCCCGGTTGCGGACATTCTGCTGAAGGCCGAGCGAGCAACTCCGACGCACGCTCTGGAGGCCCTGACAGTTGCGGCAAAGAAGAGAACCGGACGCATCTTTCGCGAGCACAAGCCAGTGCTCTCACGAATTAGCGGGGCGCAGAGACGCGAGGTGCTGGCCTCGATGAAAGAGTATCGCGAGACTCTTTCATCGGCCCGGCAACATCTTCTGGCGCAGTACCGCCCAATCGACGTGTGCTTTAAGGTGGTCGGCACGGGCAGCGTAGGAACCCGCGACTACTGCGTTTACATGGAAGGCAATGGCCCCGGCGATCCGCTGTTCCTGCAAATCAAGAAAGAGGTAGGATCGGCGTACCTGCCTTATTTTAATGACGGTGCGAAGAAGGCGCACTGGGGCCGTCTGGTCGCGGAGGGTCAGCTTGCGATGCAGATGCAGTCCGACCCTATGCTGGGATGGACAACGATTGCAAATCGCCACTACCTGGTGCGCCAACTGAACGACCACAAGGCTGCAATTCAAGTGGATACGCTGAAGGGCCCCGGCCTGGAAGCTTATGCGGAAGTTTGCGGAGAGTTGCTGGCGCGTGGACACGCACGCTCCGGAGACGTGCATATGATCGTGGGATATATCGGCAATGGGGACAGCTTCGCGGATGCGCTGGCGGACTTTGCCGTGGCATATGCCGACCAGACTGAGGCGGACTGGGAGCAGTTGCGAAGGTCGAAGCACGCGCCCAGCAGCGCGGCCCCGATGAAAGCCGCAGCGGGAAAAAAGTGAGGGGTGCGCGTTCAGCAATTGCTTTGCGCAAAATAGTCAGGCTCCTCCACAATGGGAGGAGCCGGGACGAGCTTAGCGGCCTTCCGAGGCCTCCATCTCAATCGCACGCGGGAACAAGATGTTGTTCTCCAGATGAATGTGCTGATGGAGATCCTGCTCGAATTCCTTGAGGCCGGCATAAAATGCGTGAAAGGTCGGGCATGCGTCTTGGGGCGGAGTGTAACCACTGCTCAATTGCCGGATCTCTGCGAGCAGTCCTCCTGCCGCATCGTGCTCCTGGGTCATCATCGCGATTGGATTTGCGACCGTTCCAAAGCAACCGTGCGGTCTGCTTGCTCCATTCGCCAGCGCGCGCTCAAGGTTTGCGATGTAGGGAAACAGAACCATCTCCTCCTTGGCGAGGTGCTGGGTCAGCTCCGAATCCAACGTCGCCAACGCGGCTTGAATCTCCGCTACTTCGGCGTGAGTGGCCCCATGCTGTGCAACAACCTTGTTTCCCAGCGTGCCCAGGCGCGGGAGTTCTCTATTCACATACTCATGATGGGTGGACGTGATGTGCTCGACGAGGCTTTCAAGGGATGCGCTGTTCCAGTCCTTCGCACCCGCGTCGGGCTTCTGCGCAGCTAATTCCAGTGCGGTCAGCAGGCTGCCGATTTCGATATCCTGCTCTGTGCAGGCGACTGCGAGCGGCTTTCGCCCTCCGCAGCAGTAGTCAATTCCAAACTGCTCGAATACTCGAATCGACGATGGCTGGTTCAGTGCAATCTCACGGACGGTTTCAGTCAGGGTAGGCATCTCAATCTCCTTGAGTCCTAAGAATAGGAGAGCGCCGCCAAGGCCGCAGCGACCAAAGTCACTTGCAGCGCCAATCTTGCCGCAGACGCAATACAATGGAGCTGACAAGACCTACACGCAAGGGGTTCAAGTGACGACTGAACGTATCGATCTGGCGGCCATCCTGCAAAAGACAGCCCTGTTTTCCAACCTCTCTTCCCCAGAACTGCAGTTGCTAGCCGCGCGAACCGCGAGAAAGTTCTTCCACACGGGAGAATCTCTGTTTTATGAGGGCGAAGCCTGCAAGGGATTGCATATCATCTCGCAAGGCCGGGTGCGGATATACAAGGCCTCGGCGAGCGGACGCGAACAGGTTCTTGGCGTGAATGGTCCCGGCGAAAGCGTTGCCGAGGTGCCGGTCTTTGATGGTGGCCCATATCCGGCTTCCGTCATCGCCTTGGAAGACACCGAAGTTGCATTCATCTCGCGCAAGGATTTTCACGACTATTGTCTCGAGCATCCCGAAGTTGCGCTCAAGGTGCTGGCCTTTGTCGGAGCCAGGCTGCGCGGGCTTGTCAACATCATCGAGGAACTATCCTTCACCACCATTCGCCAGCGGCTGGTCGCCATGCTGGTGCGGCTGGCGCAGAGCGAAGGTAAGCGAAGCGCGCGAGGCATTGAAGTTCTGCTGCCCGGCAGCCATCAGGAGCTGGCCAATCAACTCGGAACCGTGCGCGAGTTGATTTCCCGCAACCTGATGCGCCTTCAGGCAGAGGGCCTGCTGGAAGTGGATGCCAGGCAAATCGTAATTAAAGATGCGAAAGGACTGGCGGCGCTGCTCGACCCTGCGTAGGCCCGAAACGCCGCCAGTCCTCAACTTCCGCTTAGAGCGCACTCCAATTTGAGTCCGATGGGTAAACCGTGCCCGACCGTACGGGCGGCACTATGCTGCTGAACCCAGCCTGCGTCGAAATGTGGGTTACGTTTAGAACCTCGACCAACTGAAAGAGTCCATCATGAAGGAGCCCACGGTGGCGACGATCGTCGGTGCCGAAGTGTTCGCCAATTCGCGGTCGTAGTAGATGGACACGCCTCCTGTATCACTTATTTTCGAACCGATGAGACTCCCATACCATTGCTACCCGCCCGACAGACTTATGGGGGCATTGGGAGCGTAAACGGTCGCTTCTGTCTGCGAGCCGCCGGAGAGGCTCAAGCCGTTTGTTCCCCCATAAAGGAATTGCAGGTTGATCGGAACCGGGACTCCACCTGAATTGACATTCGTGACGGCCCCACCGGTGAGGCTGAGCGGGGTGGTTTGGCCTGCCCCTGCGATGTAAATGACGGCAGGGACGGTATTGGTGCTGTTCACTAATAATGAAGAATTTCCCGAAAGACTGATGCTGTTGATCGCATAGTTTCCCCCAGTAGCTGTCGTCGTCGATAGCGTCACTTGCGCTCCGCCCGAGAGACTAAGGTTGCCGTAGGAGCCGGGAGCGAGAATCAAGCTTCCCGCCGACCCGGTACAACCGGTTGCGACTGTGAGGCCGATATCGGCGCAGGTACTGCTTTTTGTAATTTGGAGAGTGGTAGTTGGCGGTGGCAGCATTCCAGTCGGCAAACTCGGGGGAGCGTAAGTGATGGATTGCGACAATTGGACAAGCCCACCCGAAACGCAAGTGCCGAGAGCGGTGCAACCGGTCACCGTAGCTTTTCCGCTATCGCTCCAGGCACTCGATTGGCCATTTCCGTTGGAGCAGTTGCCTACGCCCGTGCGCGGACTGGACATAGTACCGTTCACGACCGCGCCACCGCTTTCGTTCAGGTTTCCGTTTGAGCCGATGTTGCCGCCAAATTTGTCCGGTACGACGACCCCACCGGAGACAGTTGGGTGACCGGAATCGTAGCTTGAAATTGTGGTGCCGCCAGACAATGTAATCGACCCGCACCCGGTGCCGGTCCCGAAGGCGCCAAAGCTTGGCGCCGACACCGCCGCGAAGGTGACCTGCCGCTCGATGACACCTGTCACCTCCTCCGTGGCGCTGCGGACACCATTGATAGTTCCGTCCGCTGTGATGCTCCAGGTCTGGATCGTTTGCAGGCCGCCAGCCGTCAGCACCTGGCTCATCGACAGCAGGGTTGCCGTGGCGGTGTAATTCACTGTTGTGCTGCCCGCCGCAAGGCTGCCCTGAGCTGCCGTGCTGAAGGCATTTATAACAGCGGAAACTGGATAGTTCGACACGCCTGGGATGGTCGACAATTTCACTGCCTTGCCGCCGTATTGAACCGGCGAGGTTGTCGATGTGTAGCTAGACAGTGGGTCAGGCGCGGTTCCTGGCGGTGTATATGTGTTCATGAGATAGTTCGCGGCACTGTTGAGACCGGCTTCCGCGCCATACCGCGCCTGGGTCATCATTTGGTAGTTTTGGCCCGACCAGGTTTCCGATTGACTAAGAAACATTATCGACGCGCCCATCACCGACAGGATCAGTACGAAGATGAGAGCGAAGAATAACGCCACTCCCTTTTGATTAGATTGCTTGGTCATCGTTCTTCTCCTTTCCATCCGTCACGGCAATAAGGCGGCGACGCTCGCGGGCATTGGCTGGACCTTCTCCTGGTGTTTGGCGGCGTCCCACTGCCAAACTTCAAACACATTGCGTGGGGAAATATTCAACAACGCCTTTGTTTCCGTCTGGAACTGATGAGTCTGCTGGTCTTGCAACTGAGTCTGCACGGTCAACGTTACCGCCACGTCCACCACATAGGTACCGGCATTTCCCATGGCAGTCTGATATTGAAAACATGGGGTGTTATTCGGATTCGGCAAAAGGTTGCTGACCAAAACCATTGGGGGGCCTATAGCTGGCTTCGGACTCGCGGTAAACGACATATCATTGCGGTACAGGAATCCGGGCGCGGAAACTGTGCCGGGGGCGCAGGTGTATTCCACATAGTGCATATTCCCGTCCCCATTCAGATCGCCGTAAAGCTTCAACACTGTTCCGGTCGAGCCAGTAGGGCCGTAACTCGTTCCGTTAGGGCAGTAATTCGAACCCGCGACTGCACATGGCACGATCCCCGTGGCAAACCCACCGGAAACCCCTACTGGTGCGCTACTGTGCGTGAAGGCGAATGGAGGAGCGGGAGGACCGGCAATGGTAATTGAATTTGTTCCCACGGAGCTAACCTGGACAAACTCATAATTAGCGCCCGTATCCACGTCCAGAAACATGTTGGCGAACATGCCCTGCGTTGAGCTGACAGTTGCCGTCGTCGCTCCCACAGCAGCGGTCAGAGTCACCGACCCAGGCAACCCAGGCAAGGATATCTTTCCTGCCTGGCCGATTTCCTGCTGCATTAATTCCGTTGCGTTGCGAACGCTGGTATGCATTTCGGTCCGGTTCTTGATGGCGCCCTGCACGTTCATGATCTGCATCATTCCGGTCCCGATGACGCCAATTACGACCAAAAGGATTGCCAGTCTAATCATCAGCTCCAGCAAAGAAAATCCATCTCCTCCACCACCGTAGCAAGCTGGCTGGCTGGCAGAAGAGGCGTAGTTGAAAACCTAAGACTCAGAGGAGTACACACGATCCGGAGCAGCGCGATGCGCCGTGGGCTTCCGTGTTGTTCTGCGCTGCACCAATTGGCCTCCTTAGAACGGATACGTTTTCAAGACCGTTACGGTGGACTGCGGGATTGCTCCCTGAACCCCGACCGCGTTGCTGACGCGTGTCGTGACTGTGATCTGTTTCGTTTGGGCTACGCCGCCGGGGCCTGCCGCAATCTGCCAGACTCGAATGTAAGCCCACGACGCTGGTGCCGCTCCTCCGGTGCCAGTGACTGTGGTACCAGTGTCATCCAGATAGTCAACGTAGCCGATAGCTGGGTTGCTGGGATCGGAACTGCCCCCGATTCCGGTTCCCGCGGGAATTACCCAAGGGCAGCCGGCCAGCCCCGTCCCTCCTCCGGGTACAGAGGGAATCTGGGTGGTGTCGGTGCTGATATCGCAGTAAGCAAGCGACAGGAGCTGTTCCATTTTGTCTTGAGAGTATTCGGTCGTGCGGGCCTTCAAATGCCCCTGATTTTCCGTGGTCGCGACTCCTACCGCCGCCAGGCCCAGGACCCCTGCCGCACAGATAAAGATAATCGCGATGGCGAACATCGTCTCAATCAGCGTGGAGCCGGCTTGGGGGCTACGCTTTGAAAGACCATTCGTTTTTGCGCGTCGTTTCATGATCGATCCTCAGCGCTGCTGCCATGTGGCGGTCGATGTATTGGGGGCATACCAACTCTGGATCAATCCGGATGCGAGCAGCGTGTTGCCATGGACCGAGGTTCCGTCAGTCACGTAAAACGCTCCATTTGGAGTGGGCAAGCCAGTGGAATCAACGGGAACGCCGCGGGAATTAAATTCGATGCAGGCGTTATTGCCGGTTTGGACGGAGTTACTTGCCATGCCCGCATAGCCGTTGTAGCAAGCCGGCGCTTGGGCGAGTACCGCTTGTGTGTTCGGGGGGGGAGCCTGAACTGCTCCAACGCCAAAGGTGACGCCCGTTGAAAGATTCTGAACCGGGCTGACCCCTGTGACGGTACATGGAGCGCTATCGCCATCCGTTTGCCAGCAACCGCCGACGCCTCCGCTCTTGTTCCAAACCTCAAGGCGGTAGGTATTGGCGTTGAGGTCGGCATAGACGCGCGCGTGGGTGAAATTGGCAGGCCCGCGGAGCTTCGCTTCTGCGACCAGCCCGGCAATACTGCGGCTGTCGCCAGCAATCCTAAACGATTGCTGCATTGTCAGACACTTCGGTACTGCAAACCCAGCGACGACAATCGAAACTGCGATCACGAACACTAACTCGATCATAGTAAGCCCGCGTTGAGTTCGCTTATTCATCTGGTTGCGTCCCCGAGACTTGCAGCTAATCATCACAATACAAAAAATGCTCACCAGAGATTGTGCAGGTTGTGAGCAGAACAGTAAAGTTACCGATGGTCGCGCATCCGTACCCAAATGCGAATCTTCCGGGCGAATCCAGTCAATGATCGTAAGCCGATAATTTAAGCTCTGCGTCAGTTCGGGCCGCTGTCCTGCCCAACCTGTCGCCTACTGGAAATCCAGTGTCTCTCGTGGAGCAGTGTACACCCAAGTCAAGGCAAACAAAGCTCTAAACAGAGAATCGTAGTACCTTCGTAACAAAAAGCTGCTACTCCTAAAAGTCCTTCTCACTTATTTCCGCGGGATTAAATGGTCATGGAGTGCTGCTCCCGGTTCGTGCCGGACAACCTTGATACTCCGGTTGGACTCAAGGAGGAAATGAGAAGCCGGTTGCGGCATTCGAATTTCTCGGGGCGTGCCCAGTTCAGGAGAGCACGGTGCCAGAACGGAGCGGAGCAGCTTCCGCGAAGGCAATGGTGAGTAGAAGCGATGCCATTGCACAAAGGTGAGTTCCGTTCTATAGTTTCCGGCCAGAGTTCATGCTGCGTCAATCTGATTCGTTGCCGCAACTGAATTGTCGCAACCGGAACCAGGAGGGTTCTCAATGAACACCTTTCCGATCCTACTCGGCGCACTCTGTGTCTACGCCCTAGCCTACCGTTACTACAGTGCATCCATCCACGCAAAGGCGATGATGCTGGACGACCGTCGCAGCACTCCTGGAGGCGCGCGATTACCTCTCCACCTACATGAAGCCGGTTCAGCAGCGTCCGCAAGCACAGGAGAACGGCTATGAACAAGATCAGTGACAACACTACGTCCGGTGTCTGGAACAAGCTGTTATGGGCCGGAGTGATTGCGCTCTGCGTCATTTCGGTCGCGCTCATTGCCCTGCATCGAAGAGAACCCGTCAATGCCGCCTGGCTTGTGATTGCTTCGGTCTGTATTTACCTCATCGCCTACCGCTTCTACGGACTAATGGTTGCTCGAAGGATGCTCGGCATCGATCCGACGCGGCAGACTCCGGCCTATCGCCACAACGACGGGCTGGATTACGTGCCGACGAACCGCTATGTGCTCTATGGCCACCATTTTGCAGCAATCGCTGGCGCGGGCCCGCTGGTTGGCCCTGTGCTGGCTGCCCAGATGGGCTATCTGCCGGGAACGTTGTGGATTCTCGCAGGCGTGGTTTTCGCTGGCGCGATACAGGACATGACCGTGCTGTTCCTGTCGACGCGGCGCGACGGCCGATCGCTCGGGGACATGGTGCGGTCCGAGATGGGACCGATCACTGGCACGATCGCGGGTCTGGGCGTGCTTCTGATCTGCGTGATCATCCTCGCGGTGCTCGCGCTCGTTGTCGTGAAGGCCCTGACGGGCAGCCCCTGGGGTACCTTCACCGTGTTCTGTACCATCCCGATTGCGCTCATCATGGGAGTTTATTGCCGGTTCATCCGGCCTGGCCGCATAGCCGAGATGTCGGTCATAGGCGCGTTGCTGCTCCTGGCGGCGCTCATCTACGGGCGAACCGTCTCCGAGACACCGGCGCTTGCGACTCACTTTAACTTTTCGGCTACGTCTCTCGCCCTGATCATCATCGGCTATGGCTTTGTTGCCTCGGTGCTGCCGGTGTGGCTGCTGCTGGCCCCGCGGGACTATCTTTCGACTTTCCTCAAGGTCGGCACGATCGGTTTGCTGGCGGTCGGCGTCATCATCGTTCATCCCTACCTGCAGATGCCGTCGGTCACGCGCTTCATTGACGGAACGGGGCCGGTCTGGGCGGGCAGCCTTTTCCCGTTTCTCTTTATCACCATCGCCTGCGGCTCGGTTTCAGGCTGGCACGCGCTGATCTCGTCGGGAACCACGCCGAAGATGATCGAGAATGAGAACCAAATCGCGTTCATCGGTTATGGCGGCATGCTGATGGAATCACTGGTCGCAATCATGTCCATGATTGGCGCTTCCGTGATCCATCCGGGCGTCTACTTTGCGATGAACAGTTCGGCCGGAGTGATCGGCACCACTGCCGCCCATGCCTCGCAGGTGATCTCGTCCTGGGGGTTCACTGTGACCCCCGAAGTATTGACGCAAATTGCGAGTAAAGTCGGCGAGACCAGTATCCTGTCGCGCACTGGCGGCGCTCCGACGCTTGCTGTTGGCATGGCGACCATCCTGTCCAGTTTCCTGGGCGGCGACGTCATGATGGGGATCTGGTATCACTTCATCATCCTGTTTGAAGCATTGTTTATCCTGACGACGGTCGATGCCGGCACACGTGTCCTGCGGTTCATGATCCAGGATCTTGTCGGCAACGCCATCCCTTCCTTCCGGGAACCCACGTCGGGGACGAACAACATCCTCGGAGCGGCACTTGCCTGCTTGCTCTGCGGGGACCTGCTCTATGCGGGAGTCGTTGACCCCTATGGCGGCATCTACACGATGTGGCCTCTATTCGGCACTGTCAATCAGATGCTGGCGGCAATCGCGCTCACCTTCTGCACGGTGGTCCTGTTCAAGATGAAGCGTGGACGCTATGCCTGGGTGACCATCGCGCCGGCGGTTTGGCTGCTGGCGTGTACGGTGACCGCAGGTCTGGAAAAGGTGTTCGATCCGAATCCTGCGATCGGCTTTCTGAGCCACGCGGCGAAGTTTAGCAGTGCTCTGTCGGCCAATACGGTGCTGGCGCCTGCCAAGACGCTGGTTCAAATGAAGCGGGTTATCTTCAGTGACTATCTGGATGCCGCACTGGCCGCCATGTCCGTTGTGATCGTTCTAGTCGTGGTGGTGAGCGCCGTTATCGAGATCCGTAAGTCACTGGGAATTCCGAAGAGCACCGCGATCGAGATCGGTGGAGCGGTCGCTGTTGTTGGAGGAGGAAGCCATGGGGACTAAGACTACCAAGCTCAACCTGTTATGCGAACGCGTGGTACAGACCGCACGCCTGATGGTCGGTGTCCCCGATTACGAGAACTATGTTCAGCATCAGCGGAGGGCGCATCCCGGCGAGCCGATCATGAGCTACGAGCAATTCTTCCGGGAGCGTGTGGAGGCTCGCTACGCAATCGGCAAGGGCAGGTTCCGGGGTTGCTGCTAACGGTCTTCACCTTCGGTGTGGTGCTGGTGCAAGTACCATGTCGCCGGTCGCCGAAGAGGGCAAGGTGAAAATGGGCTGCTGCTAAAGCGATTGCGAGGGCAAGCGAAGGCAGTGATAAGAGTTACACCCTTCCATGCACAAGGCAGGCGGCGACAGGCCTGCCTTGCAGGGACGCTTGCACCTTATGTCCCAGATTCACGCGTGTTGCTAACAACTCAAGTCGATTCCGCACGCTAATCCATAGGGAGTTCCCCCGGCTCTTCCGGGGGATACTTACTCGTCCGCCGGTGTTGTCATCCGGCACATCGTCGCGTTCACTTTTATGGGCTGACCTGCCCACGTATGCAAAGGAAACGGAAGGCCAATGCCCTTGCATATGGAGTAAACATGCACAAAGTGCTCCTGCCTCCATGTCTGACTTCCGGTCGGATTACATCCCTTCGTAATCATCTTCGTTTTGTCCGGCATCCTTTGTATTACTACCCCAGCATTTTGTGGTGTATGTTCGAACCAGCTACAAAGGATGGTGAATTGAGATCGGCTCAGTGCCGGAATCGGGTGAAATCACCGGATATCTCCCGCTCTTGCCGGAAGTTCAGGTTGACTTGACGGCCCTGAACTCTGCTATAACCAGCGCGTACGCTTTCCCCCGAGAGCAGAGGAATTCTCCTCGCAGGAATTCGAGGATTGATTATGCAGGCTGCGTGCTGGTATTTGAGAGGGCAATGAGCTATGTCCGATTCGCCTGAGGTCATGAACATTCGGCAAGCGTCCAAGTATCTCGGCGTCAGCCCGGATACGCTATACAAATACGTGTCCGAGGACAAAATTCCGGCTTTCAAGCTTGGCAACCGCTGGAAATTCAAGAAAGCGTTGCTGGATCGCTGGATGGAAAGCAAGAGCAGCGGGGGAGAAGGCACGCTGAAGAAGAAGCCGCGAGCGGTTCGTACGTCTGCGGTGGGCTAACGAGGGTGTCGGCTTATGTTTGGTCTTAAATTCGGCTCCAACAAAACGATTGTCGGTCTGGATATCGGCTCCAACAGCATCAAGGCCGTGGAGCTGCAGCGCAATCGCGGCGAGATCGTGGTGAGCCATCTTGGCATCGAGCCTCTGGCCAGCGACATCGTCGTCGATTCCATGATCGTCGATAGCGGCAGTGTCGCCAGCGCCATCAGCAAGATCTTCGCTGAGCATGACTTCAAAGCCAAGCAGGTGGCCACCTCCGTTAGCGGCCATTCCGTGATCGTAAAGAAGATTTCCATGCAGACCATGGAAGAGCCGGAGCTGGGCGAAGCCGTGCGCAACGAGGCCGCGCAGTACATCCCCTTCGACATGAACGATGTAAACGTCGATTATCAGGTGCTCAGCGATGTCCTCGACGGTCCCACCATCGACGTTCTGCTGGTGGCCGTGAAGAAGGACAAAATTCTGAACTACACCAACGCCCTGCAACTCTCCGGGCGGCAGCCGGCCATCGTTGACATTGACGCGTTCGCCCTGCAGAACTGCTACGAGTACAACTACACCCCAGCGCCGAACGCCACCGTCGCTTTGCTTAACATCGGTGCCAGCGTCATGAACATCAACATCGTGCGCGGAATCATTCCACTCTTCACCAGGGATGTGAGCGTCGGCGGCAATCAGTACACGGATTCGCTGCAGAAGGAACTGGATCTCAGTTTTGACGATGCCGAAGCATTGAAACTAGGCAAGAAGGTAGGAACGGTGAGTGAAGACGCCAAGCTGCCGATCCTGCAGCAGGTGACCGAAATCATCGTGCTTGAAATTCAGAAAACCTTCGATTTCTTCCGTGCCACCGCCGGCGGTGAACACATCGAGCGAATTTACGTTGCAGGCGGCTCGTCGCAGGTTCCCGGATTAGTGGAGGCTCTGCGGCAGGAATTTTCGATCCCCGTCGATCCTATGAATCCGTTCCTGAAGATCATATCGCCCATTGGCGAAGGCGCGGATCTGATCGAGCGCAATGCTGCACAGTTGGCAGTGGCCGTAGGATTGGCTTTGAGGAGCTTTGAAAAACTATGATCCGGATCAATCTGCTAGGGGCGGCAAAGCCGAAGAAAGGGAAGAAACCCCGGCTGTTCTCGATGCCGCAGCTCACCCCGGCCGGTCCTTCTCCGGTGATTGCGGGTCTGGCGATTGTTGTCGTGTCCGGCGCGGGACTCTACCTGTACTTCCTGAAGTTGCAAAGCACGCATGAAAAGCTGCAAGCCTCGCTCGCCGAGGCAAACAGATCGATTGCCTCCATGATGAAAGTGAAGCAGGCGTACCTGCAACGGCAGAGAGATTACGATGCGTTTAAACGGCGCTTTGACATCATCGATCAACTGCGCGCCTCCCAGGCAAGCCCGGTTCCATTGCTCACCAGCGTCAGTAACACGGTGGATAAGACCGACGGAGTCTGGCTGTTGACCATGCGCGACGATGGAGCAAGCGTGTCCTTGGACGGGGTCGCTCTGGGTCCCAATTCGGTCGCAAACTTGATGACCAATCTGCGCAACTCCGGCTACTTCAAGACTGTCAAGTTGCACGAGACAGCTCAGGAAGATACCCAGAAGATGCAAACATTCAGTTTCAGTTTGGTTTGCGAAAAGACAAAGGCTTAAAAGGTCATGGCGAGCTTTAAGCAATTGCCCTATGTGGCACAAATCGGAATCGTGGCGCTGGTGATTCTTTTGCTCGCGGCCGGGGCCTACATGTTCGCCCTCCAGCCATTAGCGAAAGCAAATCAGGCGGATGCGCTGACCTTGAAGAGTAAGCAGGCCGAAGTCGCGCAGTTGACCCCTTACAAAACCAAGCTGGCGGAGCTGAATCAGCAGACCGAAATCTTGAAGGCCAAGATGGAGGCGCAACGCAAAGTCGTGCCCGAGGAAGAGGAAGTTCCAAGCTTCATCACCATGGTCGAGGACGAAGCATCAGCAGCGGGAGTCGAAGTCCGCCGATATACTCCAAAAGAGACTACGGCAAAAGAGTACTACGTCGAGGTTCCCGTCGATATCGATGTGGATGGGCCCTACTACTCGGTGTTGAAATTCTACGATCACTTGCAGAAGTCGGAGCGGATCGTGAATGCCTCCAAGCTCACCATGGGTGCATTGAAGGGCGGGAAATCACCGGTGAAAAAGGCCTATAAATGGTCGCCCAATGAAACCGTATCCGCCAATTGTTTATTGACGACTTTCTACAGCACTTCCAAGGGCGGAACGCCGCCCGCCGCTGCAAAGAAGTAGGAGGGGCGATGAACAGCAGCAAATTGATCTTGGCACTTTGGCTCGGAGCGAACGCGTGGGCACAAACATCGCCGCAAAAACCGGTGCATCCCCCGGCTGCGGTCACGCTTTCTGTTTCGGCGAAGTCCCCTGGGATGGTGAAGCCCACTGTCCCCGCGAAAGTGCAGTCAGGCAATGCTCCACACAACTCGCTTCCGTCGACTGCTAAATCTGCCGGCGTAAAGCCTGTCGCTGTGAAGTCTGCGACTAAACCGCCCGCCAAGCAGCAGAGGCACAAGAGGAGAGCAGCCCAGCCACGTTCTGCCGAAACCGCCGAGGCGGCGGCCAACAAGCCGAGGCCCGGCAAAACGCAGCGCGATCCGTTCGTCAGTCCCGTCGTCGAGCGTATTCGCGGTGCCGCCACTTGCACCGGCACCGGCAGACAGTGCCTCCTTGTCGGGGATATCAGTTTGCGTGGCGTGGTCCGTTCCCCCAGCGGTTTTATCGCCGTCGTGGTCAATGGCCCACATACTTATTTCCTGCGTGAAAACGATCCCCTCGCCGATGGCGCAGTGGAGCGTATCACCAGGGACGCCATCATTCTGCGTGAACACTCCTCCGATACCTTGGGACGGCCATTCACGCGCGAGGTTACCAGGAAGCTCGGCGCGGTGCCTGCGGTTTGAGGCGAGATCAGGGAATGAAAGCAGTTTGTAAAGATGACCGGATATGTAAAGCAAGTGAATGAGAGGCGCGCGAAGCCTGGCAGCAGGTAACGCGGGGAGAGCTATGATCAAGTTTAAGCGACTGCTGACGGTAGGACTCATGGCGCTGTTTTGCGCCGGCACGGCGACGGCGGCCTCACAACTGAATTCGGTCCAGGTGATGCCATCCGCAAACGCGGCCACGGTCAACCTGCACACCACCGGTTCGTATGCCCACAAGGAATACAGGCCTGACGAGCACCTCATGCTTGTCGACCTGACCGGCGTAACCGCTGCTTCTGCCGTGGACCATACCGCCACGGTGAATTCGGAGGCGCTGAAGGGCTACAAACTCTCCAGCTACACCAGTGCTTCGGGCAGCGAAGTCACCCGCATCGAACTCGCGCTAGGCGATGGCGTCTCCGTGAGCGTCAACGATGTGAGCGATGGTCTGAAGATTCAACTGAGCAGTGGCGTCTCAAGCACGCTGACTTCTCCTGCGGCGCCGCTCGCCTCCGTGGCTGCCACTCCTCATCCAGTCCTGGTCGCAAGTGCCGCGCCAGTGCCCAAGCCAGCGCTGGCCGAGACTGCCAATCCGTCGCGTCCGGCGCCGGAACATCTCGCGCCCGTCACGACCCCGGTTCCGAATATCGTTTCAAATGGCTCGGCGAACACCGTTGCGAAGAACGTCACGAGCAACGATGCAAAGA
>VFSW01006591.1_pt1 | contig 17032 bp, 11 predicted proteins | sample 5358111 | NCBI WGS metagenome assembly VFSW01 (sample SAMN11554181, study PRJNA540505) | mine drainage metagenome | isolation source: sediment from site ElyBrook_90M | place: USA: Ely Copper Mine, Vershire, VT | collected 2017
CATGATCCGGTGCTGAGACGTCTGTTCGGCTTTCAATGTATGGTCAACTTCAAGGCAGTAAAGCGGCCTTTCCGGAAGTTCTCGCAGGCCGCCAAAGAGCACGTGCTCGTGCGCCTTGTATTGCTGGTTTTTTTGCGCAGATTGCGGTCTATAGGGTTGGCGCTTGATTTCGATTCGACAGTAATGACCCGATACCGAACCAGGAGGCCACAGCCCTCCGTTGCAGCCCGATCAAGTCCGATCGGGGCTCCTATCATCTCTTGATAGCGTTCGTATCGGATGTTCATAAGGTCGCGAACCGCTGGCTATACCCAGGGAACTGTCACAGGGCCAACAAACCCCCGGCGTTTCTCGATAACACACCCAAGTAGCTTGGCGGTAAGCGTGTTGATTTCTTACGGGCTGGCGGCGGTTTCCGTGATCAAGCATTGCTCATAAGGATTAGAGGCCAGATCAGTGCACCACATCATCATCCTGCGCCAGCGGCAATGGATGGAGGGCGTCTGGAATCGCATGAAAGTCGTCTTCTTGCCAGTTCATTTTACGCCGACATTTTCCCTGGCATAGGGGCCTAACAGGAAATCTGGGATCATATGCACTTGGAACATGATGGCAACCCAAAGTTTTCTGAATTTTGTCCAACTTATTGACTGGTGAGCAAGGAGTTTTCGCTCTCTGGAGGCTGTGATGAAGAACGCGACTGTGGACTACAAGCATGATAAAACCGATCTTGAGGGCTATGCTGCCTGGAATAGTCAGGACGCTAAGCGGCGCCCCGGGGTACTTGTTATCCATGAATGGATGGGCATCGGGCCGCACGAGCGGCGCACCTGTGACGAGCTTGCCCATGCTGGTTATCTTGCATTCGCGGCCGATATCTTCGGCAAGCACAGCCGGCCGACGAATGTGAACGAGGCAATCGAGTATGCAACGCGATACCGAGCCGGCGAGCGTGCCTTGCTCCGCGACCGCGCCAAGGCCGCGCTTGCGGCGCTGAGCGCGCAGCCGCTGTGCGACCCGGACCGGCTCGCCGTAATCGGGTTCTGCTTTGGTGGAACTGCTGCACTCGAGCTTGCGCGCAGCGGCGCCGCCGTACGCGCGACGGTGAGTTTTCATGGAGGTCTTAGTACCGAAAGACCACAGGATGCGCGTCAGATCCGGGGCGCGGTCCTGGCGTTGCATGGAGCGGATGATCCATTCGTTCCCAAGGCCGAGGTCGATGCCTTCGAAGATGAGATGCGACAGGGAAAAGTCGATTGGCGGCTCGTGAAATACGGCAGCGCGGTTCATAGCTTTACCAACCCCGAGGCTGGAAACGACGTATCAAAGGGGGCCGCCTATGACCGCCGCGCGACCGAACGCGGGTGGCGTGCGATGCAGGATCTTTTTACGGAGGTTTTCGCATCGCAGGCCTAGTACCGGCAGACTGGTTCTGCTGGCACAACGCGCGCGAAAGGTACAGGTCCTGGGTCGCGTAGCGCATTGGATGATCGCCACGCGGACAGCACCACGCCTTTATCTCGTCGCCAGCACGACGGGCTGATGTCTGTAATCAACAACCCATTGCCACAACTCGGTAGCGATCATCCGGCCCACCCGCTTGTCGCTTACTGCCGGAAGCTGCAGTCGCAAGATCTACGGAAAATGAATTCTGCAGCACTTTTCCCATGTCCGCCCATGTTTTGACATCAGGTCGATCGTGGTCACTTCAGCAAAGAAATAGCCCACCTGCCATTCTCCCACGTTATGTTAGTGATGTTTATCCCTTTTACGCTGTCATTCTCGAACCACGCAGGCAGTTACCTTCCCATATTGATAAAGCCAGTTAATCGTATGCGCTTTGTCTCGTGGTCATGATTATTCAGCCGGATACAGCACCTGTTTCACGCGATATCGCCTAGACGAACACCGTGACATCGGCCTTCTGGGCAATTGCCAGAAAAGTCGCAGCACCGATATAGTCTTTCACCTCGGGTATAAAGTCGTTGCGCGTAAACCCGAACAGATCCACCGTCATTTGGCAGGCGATGAGATTTACACCGCTTTCGATGCATATGTTTCGTAATTCCGATATTGTGGCGACGCCGTTGTTCTTGACGGTTTTTTTCATCAGCCCTGTGGCAACATTCTCAAACCCAGGGATGTTCGCCATCATCACATTTGGAATGTTCCAGTTGATGCCTTTGAACCATTTTGGACCAAATGGCATTTTCATCGGCATGCCGGGATTTCCGAGCGGACTAACCTTCAGGTTAAGGTCTTTTTTGAGCAGCGTGAGCCCGTAAAATGTGAAAAAGACAGATGCGGTCCACCCCAGAGCGGCCGCTGTCGAGGACAGGATAAACGGTGGGTAAGCCCAGTCCATGGTGCCCTTCGTGGCAATGATGGCCATCGATCTGGGCTTGTTTTCTTCATATTGCTGCATGTTCGTTCTGAACTGTGCAGCGAACCACTCATCGAGCTCAGCACCAAATTTCTGGCGTAACTCAGCCGGCAAGACACCGCGCGGCGGAATTTTTTCAGTCTGTGTCGACATATTGCTCTCCTTTGGTTGTGATTCCACCGAGTGAGCGGCTATAGTCGTCCGGACTTTTCGGCATTTCCGGACACTGCAGGACCTGGCAGCCGGCGGCCTGCCTGAGCGGCACGGCCGTGTGTGCTCGCAGTCCGGCTGCGCGGACCCACCGCCGTCGGCGACATCCCGCAGTGTTAGAGGTACGATCACAGAAATGCGGTGCGAACTTCGCCCCAATGTCATTCGGTGATCCACTACGGCAACCTCAAGCAGCGTTCTGCGCGTATCTCGGTTAATCCCCTGCGATTGCTCCGTTTCAATCGAAACTCGCCGATTTCTTTAGATCCGGCATGGCATGGGCTACGTCTCCTTGCACGATAGAGCCATGTTCCGGGAAAACTACGGAGACCGATACTGTCCGGACGGACAGGGTCTAGATACCGCAGAAGCGGCTGCCACTTGCGAGTCGGCTCAACCACGAATGATTCACGACGCGCGCAATTTTCTGCAAAGATGGCTACACCCGACGACTTTTTTCGCCACGGTTGTTCCGTTATGCAAAATTCCCGTTTGGTGCGTATCGTTAACAGGATGAATCCGAGACATCGTACTTTGCGGGTTCACACCCTGCGGGTGGCTACATAGGAGGCGCTCTCTGTCCTCGGAAATGGGAAATAGGGCCAGCAAATCCCGTAATCGACATACAAACACTCTCGACCATTAGGCAATGCAAAACAGTTTAGCCGCCAGTCTGTCAGGCGCCTTCCGGGCATAGTTCTAGGCGGACACCGGAGCCCGACAGGACGATGACGCTGGAGACTGCGTCGGGAACCCTGCTTAGACGCGGCGTTGGAGCCACCGGGGGTTTTTGCCCGGTATGTCACAGCTCAACGACGTGCCCAGACGCTCCAAAATTCAAGCCGCCCTCGAACGCCAGGGCGACAGCGTGGCTGCGTGTTGAGGCATTGAGCTTGGACATTATGTTGGTGATGTGAAACTTTACTGTTCGCTCGGTTATGCCAAGAATCACCGCAATTTCCCAGTTCGTCTTTCCGTTTTTAAGCCACGTCATCACCTCTGTTTCGCGAGGCGTCAAAGACTGGCTTTCTTTTCGACGTTCAGACACATGCGTTTTGCTTTTCATGGGCCACTTCCCTTCGCTAAATGCCTGGAGTCCATCTTGACGTTTTGATGAGTCCTATGAGACTTCCGCACGTCGGTACGCTGCGCGATGGCGAATGAAATGAGCAAGCGACAGCGCTTTTGCATTGCCGTGATCTGTCAGCGTCTGTCGGAAAATCCATAACACTGCAGCGATCTGGCATCGCGTCTGCGAATCGTGCGCCATGCCGTCTACATCCGAACCTTCTGGCAGAACGACGGCCCGTTTCGCATAACATAGTTCCTTGTGTGCCTGTTCAAACTTCTGATCAGACGTATCCGGTCATCCCTGAATGAATGCACCGGTTGGCAGCGATGCGCGCAAGCCCCGTTTTAATCGGAGTGAGACAGCCCGTCGCGGAATTTAGAACTTTCGTGGTATCAATGATACTTTTGCGATATGGCCCCTGGATGGCGTACATCAAATTTCGTCGGAGACATGCAACCTTCTGCGATACACGTACTGGGATAACCTACTTATCTAAGTTTCGCGGCGGCACATTCTTCGATTGCGAGCGACGCGGTATGGACAACAAAGGGCGTCGATCATATACGCGCCGTTCGTGACTTCTGCTTCGTTACATGCCCTTTTTGGGCTTTCTGGACATGATCGAAGGTCGCTTCAGCCAACGGCGTTGGTCTGATCTCAGAGTGGGCCGACAGTAACGTCATCGTCCTTCACAAAAGGAAGGCTGCAAACCACAGGATCCGGGCATTACACCGTGATTACAATCCACACGGTGATTGCAATCACGAACCCAGCTGCGTCAGCTCGCGACGCAATACAATCAGCTGCGGGTGGGTACTGATCCCCAGCCGGACCCGCATTCCCAAAATCTGTGTCACAATGACCTCTATAGGCGCGGGACTAAACAGTGCGGATACGGTCGTGTCGGGACTCAGCTGCGGACTTGGAAAGATCTGGAGTACTTCACCGGGCCGGCGCGACAGAATCAACATTCAGCTGCCCCCCAACTTTTCGCTACCTTCATCACTCGCGGCGGCCATAAAATCACCCAGATCCGCCGCGTTTGGCTCCAAAAGCGTGCACAGCGAGACACTAAGGGCGGAAGCAATTTTCTCGAGGTTATTGAGACCCACATTCAGCTCGGCGCGCTCCACGTGACCAATATAATTGCGGTGCAGACCGCTCGCTGCGGCCAATGCTTCCTGCGACCAACCGCGTCCAACGCGCAATAGCCGGACTCGCTTCGCCAGCAATTTCCTGGTCCTTCCTTCCATACGCGCAACTGTATCTGGGAAAGAAGCAGGACGTCGACACAGCATTTAGAGCGGTTTGCACCATTGGAGAGGTGAATAACTCCCGCTCGGCCAAATGACGAGCTTCGAAGCTGATGCTTACACCAGTCAACGCCTTGGTTGCTCGGCCACAAAAATGGCGATTCCCCCGCGCACTGACAAGCAGACCGCAGTTCGCCTATTCCAACGAACTCACCGGCAGGCTCGGCACTCCGACAACGTGAGAAATATCAGATTTTTTGACTGACTGGGATACGGCATTTAGGAACATGACTGTCCGCATCGCACAGGACGGGAACAGCGCACGACCTCGCGCAGGACCAAGTGATTCCCGCCTTGCCCACAACACGTGGCCCGTGGTGGCGGTGAGCTACCCAGACAGGTGCACGGGATGCAGGAGATGATTATCAGCGTGGATGCAATGGCATTGATGTTTGCCATCGCGCCGGACACACAGCGCTGAATCACAATACCATGAATTCCGCGGGCGCGAATTTTTTACTTTCCCGCCCATGGCGGGATGTCCGGTGTCCTTCGCCTTGGTACCGACTCCATTTCGATTTTAGGATGGCTACCGGATTCGGAACATTTTTTGCTGCTATTCGGCACCCCAGGACATGCTGCCGAAGCCACTCAAGGCATTACGCTATGAAGTAAGACTGGGCTTCCGCTCTTCTCTGCCACTCTGACCAATCTGACTACTAATGAGGACACGCGACACTCGGCCACCGCCTGACCGGGTAAGCCCCTGATGCGGCCGCACTGCCGTGACGAGGTGCCATTAGACCCTGGATCTGCGACAGTTTTCGGGACCGGCGTACGACAAACTGCCACTATCCGGATACCCTGCGCGTCGCACGATACGCGCGGACCCGGGGCTACATCGAATCTCAGCAGCGCCGTTCGAACTCAATCAGCGCCGGCGTTTGCCGCGGCCGGTAGGACTTCCAGGGTTGAGCAAGAGCGGCGATGTCGCCATCGCGTCTGGCGCCGGGCGCGATGGGGACATCGCATGCAGGGTGTGAAAGCGCCCACCCTTGCCGCTGCGCACCACAGGATTAGCGCCGAATGAGCCACCCTTTGTGCTGCTGATTGCATACGCGGATCTACGCGAAGAATTCCCTTGTCTCGGTGTCGTCTGCATTCCGGCACGAGCAAGCGGCTGATAGGCAGGCACTAGCTGTCGCTTCCCGCTGCCGATAAGGTCAGTGCGGCCCATACGTCGCAACGCCTCACGCAGCAGAGGCCAGTTGTCCGGATCATGATAACGAAGAAACGCCTTGTGTAGGCGGCGCACCCTGAGTCCCTTGGGAATTACCACATCCTCGCTAGTGCGCGTAACTTTGCGCAGCGGATTCTTGCCTGAATGATACATCGCCGTGGCCGTGGCCATGGGAGACGGCAGGAAGGCCTGCACCTGATCTGCGCGAAAACCGTTGCGCTTGAGCCACTGCGCCAGCTCGAGCATGTCTTCGTCGGTTGTACCTGGATGGGCGGCGATAAAATACGGAATGAGATACTGCTCCTTGCCGGCCTCCTTCGAATACCGGTCGAACATCTCCTTAAATCGGTCGTAGGTACCCATGCCCGGCTTCATCATCTTGCTCAGCGGTCCGTCACACAGGTGCTCCGGGGCAATCTTGAGATAGCCGCCGACATGGTGGCTGACGAGCTCTTTCACGTATTCCGCAGACTCAAGCGCCAGGTCGTAGCGGACCCCCGATGCGATCAACACTTTCTTGATACCCGGAACGGCACGTGCCCGACGATACAGCCTGACAAGCGGCGTGTGATCTGTGCCTAGGTTCTTGCAAATGCCCGGGTACACACAAGAAGGCCTGCGACACGCCGATTCGATCTCATGGCTGCGGCAATGCAGGCGGTACATATTGGCGGTTGGCCCCCCCAGGTCCGAGATAATGCCGGTGAAACCTGGCACCGAGTCACGCACGGCTTCAATCTCCCGAATCACCGAATCTTCCGAACGGTTCTGAATCACCCGCCCCTCATGTTCCGTGATGGAGCAGAAAGTGCAGCCGCCGAAGCAGCCGCGCTGGATCGTGATGGAAAAACGGATCATCTCATAGGCCGGAATGCGCAAATCGCCATAGGACGGGTGCGGCTGTCGCGTATAAGGCAGCTCATAAACGCGATCCATTTCGCGCGTCGACAGCGGAAGCGTCGGTGAATTGAGCCACAGATCCCGATCTCCGTGACGTTGCACCAGCGCACGCGCGTTGCCGGGATTGGATTCAACATGCAGAATGCGCGAGGCATGGGCGTAAAGCACCGGGTCATTCGCTACTAATTCAAACGCCGGAAGCCTGACTACACTGCGGCTTCTATCCATCGGCCTCGCACTACGCTCGAAACGCAGCACAGCAGGCGCCCCAGCCATGACGTCCTGGCGGGCGACATCTGACAGAACCGGTGGCGTACTAAGATCCGATGGGGCAGTCAGCGGCCCGGGGGTGTCGATACAGGTTGAATCGATCTCAACCCAGCCGTCCGGAGTGTGCTTGCGAAGGAATGCGGTTCCCCGAATATCGGTGATCGTTTTAATCTGCTCACCACTCGCAATCCGATGGGCGATTTCCACGATCTGCCGCTCGCCGTTGCCATATACCAGGATATCCGCCTTAGCATCTACCAAGATCGAGCGGCGCACCTTGTCGGACCAGTAATCATAATGTGCAATCCGGCGCAGACTTGACTCGATACCGCCGATGACGACGGGTACCTCTCCATATGCCTCACGAACCCGCTGGGCATACACGATGACCGCACGTTCGGGACGCTTGCCGCCGCCTCCGCCGGGCGAATAAGCATCGTCAGAACGGATCCGGCGGTCGGCGGTATAGCGGTTCACCATGGAATCCATGTTCCCGGCGGTGATACCAAAAAATAGCCCGGGCTGCCCCAGCGCCGTGAATGCATCCTTGCTCCGCCAGTCCGGTTGCGCAATTATCCCGACACGGAAACCCTGCGCCTCCAGCAGACGGCCGACGATCGCCATACCGAAGCTGGGATGATCGACATACGCGTCACCCGTCACAATAATAATGTCGCAGCTGTCCCAGCCGAGCGCATCCATCTCGGCGCGCGACATCGGAAGCACCGGAGCCGCGCCGAAGCGCGCGGCCCAGTACTTGCGGTACGAGAACAAATCAGGAGCAAGGAACATGGCAATAGACAGTCTGGGGCGAACTGCAGATTATAGCGCCATTACGCCGGCAATGTCTGCGGCCCGGCCTGAGATTACTAGGGCAAACGGGCTTTCCTCACGGCCATCAAACGGCCGCGATCAGGCCGCAGCATCGGCGCGCGCAAGCCGCTTGCGCTCACGCTCAATGAACATGAACTCGAGCGACCGATATACAATGCTCTTTTCGCTCGTATATCGCGCGATAGCTGCAAGCGAGTATTCTGCCCCAGCCAGGATCGCATCCGCGGCCATGAGCCCGCTACGCACTGCTGGACCGATGCCCTCGCAAAGGTCACGCGTCGCCAACCCGGCGGAATCACCGGCTATGAAAGCGTTGTCGATACGACCGACGCGAACCTCTGACCGGAGATAATAACTGTAACCCTTGGGGTCGAAACTGGCATCATGAACCATCCCGGATCGCTTCAGGCGACGAATGAGGTTTTCCCAGTGACTCCAGATGTCCTCGCCACGGCGCTTGAGCTGGCTCGCCATTCCGCCGATACCGATATTCAGATATCCCTGCGCCTTCGGCACATACCAGGAGTACCCGGGGAATCCCCGTTCGAAGAACCACAGATGGCACGCGCCGTCTCGAAAGTCGTAGGGAAACTCCTGCTCCAGCGTCACCGTCTGCAGCTCCTTGGCGCGAGGATTGGCCGTGCGAAACAAGGTGCGGTATACGGGGCACTTCGTACCACCAGCGCCAATCAAATAACGCGCCCGAAACTGGTCGTCGATCACGTAGTAGTTCCCTTCCTTTCTGATTTCACGCACATTGTGGGTCACTACCGGCACTCCCGAGCGCTTAAGCAGCCAGTCGTCGAATTCAAAGCGCCGGATCGAGTGCTGCACGCCGTTCAGGCGGAAACCAAGACCGAAAAGGTGGATATAGAGACGGTCGAAGGAAAGGAAGCGGTGGGGGTAGGTTCTGCTGTCAATCTCCAGATCGCGCACGACTTCGGGCGTTATCCAGCCCGCACACAGCTTTGTTCGCGGAAAGCTGTGTGCGTCCAGAACCCGGCAGTCCACACCATGGCGCGCCAGTTTCCAGGCGCAACTCGAGCCTGCAGGTCCGCCACCGACAATCAGGACCTCGCTTGATTCCAAGGCTCAACCCTCAGGTTGCCTATCCGGCACGTAGAGACGGTCGCGCGTCCACGGTATGTCATTGTTGCTGCGTGGTGCAAAAACCACCTGAAACAGCTGCATATCGCTGACACGGAACGCCGCAATGGATCCAGCTAGATATAGCCGCCACGCGCGCACGAAGCTCTCATCGAACATTGCGGTCACGCGGTCCGCTGCTTTTTCGAATCGCCACAGCCAGTGCTCCAAGGTGCGGGCATAATGCAATCGAAGGTTTTCGACATCCAGCACTGAATACTCCCACGGCTCCAGGATCCTCATCATCTCGGCCAGGGTGGGGGGATAGGCGCCAGGGAAGATGCGTCTTTCAATCCAGGCATTCATTGGCTTCGCCTGATTGCGTCCGATCGAATGAATGAGTCCACGACCACTGTCCCTGAGACAGTGGTGAATGATATCACCCAGCTCGCGGTAATGATCGGCGCCGACATGTTCCAGCATTCCGACCGACACGAACGCGTCGAAATCCCCGGAAATATTGCGATAATCGTCTTCGATATACTCGACAAGCCCTTCGAGACCCTCGGCACTGGCCCGCTCGCGCGCAAATACAACCTGCTCGTGGGAAATATTGTAGGCCTTGACCTTTACGCCATAGTGCCGTGCCATGTGGCGAGCGAGCGCCCCCCATCCACAGCCGGCCTCGACGACAGTCTCTCCCGGCCGCAGATGAAGTTTCCGGCACACATGGTCCATTTTTGCGACCTGTGCCTGCTCAAGTGTCGCGCCCGGGGTGGGAAAATACGCACAGGTATAAACCATCTGTTCGTCCAACCACAGCTGGTAAAAGTCATTGCCAATGTCATAGTGCTTGTGAATATTGTCGCGCGACCCCGCAGGAGTATTTGGGTGGGTACGGCGGGTGCGCGAAATCATGCGCTGCTTCATGCCACCCGATGGCACGGCAGTGGATGCGCGATAGACGGTTTCGAGAAACTTGACCAAATCCTCCTCGACATCGATGCGTCCGGAACTGTAACAGTCACCGAAATGGAGATCGGGATTAGCGATCAGACGAAGCAGGGCCCAGCGGTCGGCAATGAAAACCCGTGCCGTTGGCACATTCCCACCAAGCGAAACCTCCTCACCGTTCCAGAGAAGAAAGCCAATAGGTGGATTTCCCACCACCTTCAGCAACCACCTCAATAACCACCGATCAATTCCAAAGACAGGCTGCATCGAGAAGGCGCGCGCGCTCACGTGGCTGGCACGAATGCCTGCGTCCAAAGATTGTTTGCCGCTCGAGAATGACGGTATGTCAAAAAGTTCTGCCTTGTTCTTGTTCATGGTTCCACCTCCGCTCGACGCGCCATATGGCGGCGCTTCCTTACAGGGAACACATCAGGCGTTGCCATATCCTAAACGCCTGTCTCGCAGCTGACAAATATTTGGGGATGGCTGGGGAAAAACCACCCCTGGCGCAAAATATTCGCCACCACTTGACACATACTCCTGACACCGTGCTCCAGATGCCCTGCGTGGTCCCAAGGCTCAATCCGCCGTTGACAATCGGCATGGAAATACTGCTCGCTGTGAGCGCCGCTTTGAAATGCGCCGGCACGTCATCTTCACCCTCCACATTGTACGTATATGTAGTGGACTCACCGTAATACCAGATGGTTCAGCCAGCGCTAAAGGTCGTGGCGTATCGAAGGGTCAGCGTTCCTCTGCCCAATGAGGCTAGCAATGTGCGCCGGATAAGCCGTACCCCAGGCACTCGCTTACTCCACCTTTGCGCACCTAATGCTTGATCGCCGCAAAGACTAGCCGCAGCCGGCGGATCAGGATCGCCACCAAACGAAGGCACGTAACCTACGGGCGGTGTAACCCCACTCTGGTGTATCTTGTCCTTCCAAATTTCTGCCTGTGCATCGGCAGCGCGCGAAAGATTCCCGAAAAGTGCCGACTTCACCGAGTCGGGTTCGGACTGCGCCATGATCCGGTAAAGATACGATGATTGCTTTTCTTCCTTCCAGATCTCTATAAATGACGTGGAACACTGCTCGCGAACACTGTGGCTCTATAACTGGGTGAAAAATCGGGATACCGTGTCCCAATATGGGCTGGTTTCGCAACTACCCGGTGCGTATGGCGCGCTCATGCTCGCAGTTCGTTGGCATTCAAGCTCCCTGCCACGATGTATGGCGTGCTGCTTGGCTTCATGACGCTGTCGGCACATGCCGGAATCAGCCTATAGCCATTCAAGATTACCTCTGCGACCACCGGTTACAGAGGTCAGCCTAGGTTCGCCAATGTCAGCGTCGATCGCATTGACAGGATTCAACCCATAATCTGCTCGCTGCGGACCACGCAGGTGCTGGTGAAGTCCTGCCCTCATTTGTCCAGCAACAACGCCTATACGGTCACAGGCGAAGAATCCACGCCCTTATAAACAGCTACATGCAGACACACGGAAATGCACTCGGGTGGGGCATTACGAGAATCATCGAGCACTGAGCGCCCACCTGTCACGCATCGCTCGCGCGACAACCTTCTCGGACAATCATTGGCGTACCTGGATCTGCCGCAAGCAGCACCAATGGTCGCTCCGCTTCCTTTGCGGTATAACATCTGAATGCTTCGCTTGTAACCCAAGTCCGGGACACCGCATCGCTCCGGCGCATGACCGAAATCCGTGGCAGGATCACGGCATGCGCCCGCTCCGCGAGCTTTGTCGGGATGGCGGTACGATCCTTTCGGCACGGTCCCAAGCAGTGCGGCCCGGAGGCACGAGACATGCCGGATGTCAACGATACCAGCGTTTATACGCTTCGAACCACAGCATGCTCGACACACCGGCAATCGCACTAAGCAGCAGATAGCGAACCTCGGTCTTCTCGAGGCGGAACAACCCACTCAGCATCGGCACATAGACCACCACACCAAGAAGCACCAAAGTTGCAGCCACCACCCACCACAGCGCCGGATTGGGTAATCGCAACACTGCGACGGCCGACCGCGACCAGGAAAGGTTGGTAAAAATCAGCGCTAAATTCGATATTACCAGCGTCACGAAGCCCAACGTGCGCGCCTGCGCTTCTCCCAGACCCAGACTCCTAGCCAGCAGAAATATTGCCAGCACGATGGCTAACACCGCGATGCCCTGCAAAATGCTGAGGACAATCGTGGAGCGGCCGAACAGCGCTGCCTTCGGGTCGCGCGGTGGCCGCCGCATCGCGTCCGCCTCAGGACCCTCAGCCTCGAAGACGATCGAGCAAGTCGGATCTATGATAAGTTCCAAAAACACAATGTGCACGGGCATCAATACAAGCGGCCACTGTAATAAAACCGGAATTAGGGACAAGCCCACGATCGGCACGTGCACAGCTACGATATAGGACATCGCCTTGCGCAGATTGTCGGAGATGCGGCGTCCGACGCTAACGGCAGCCACTATGGACGAAAAGTCATCGTCCAATAGCACCAGTGCCGCCGACTCACGCGCCACATCTGTGCCGCGACCACCCATCGCAACGCCAATGTGCGCAGCCTTGAGCGCAGGGGCATCATTAACGCCGTCTCCGGTCATGGCAACGATTTCTCCGTTTTCTTTGAGCACCTGCACCAGTCGCAGCTTCTGCTCTGGGGCCATGCGAGCGAAGATGCAGACAGCCTTGACACGTTCGCGCAGATCAGCGTCGGTCATGGCATCAAGCTCCGCCCCGGTAACGACGGCATCCGCCGGCTTTAGCCCGATCTGCCGGGCGATGCTTCGCGCGGTGACCGGATAATCTCCGGTGATCATCACTACACGAATGCCTGCGGCATAGCAGGCTGCAACCGCTTCCGGTACGGACGGACGGATGGGGTCGGCGAGACCGACCAGACCCACGAACTCGAAGGAAAAATCGTGCTGTTGCTGCGGCAAGTCCGGTGCACGGAACTGCGCTTTCGCCACTCCGATAACTCTCAGGCCCTCGCTGGCCAGCATGGTCACGTTGCGCATAAGTTCTTGTTCCTGCGCTTCGTTCAGATGGCACAGACCGAAAATCGCCTCCGGTGCTCCCTTGGCAGCGATCACGTAGTGCTCGCTGCGGCCAGCGCGCCAAACATGGGACAATGCCAGCAACTCCCGCGACAACGGATACGCACGCACCAGTACCCAATCGTCGTGCAGATGCTCGGTTGCGCTTAGAGCTTTTGTGCCCTGGCCGCGCAGCGCCTGCTCCATCGGATCGAAAGGATCACGTTGGCTCGCCAGAATCCCGTATTCGACGAGCTCATGAAAGGCCTCCGGCAACACTCCGCCGGTGGAATCCAGATCGAGATACCCGCCACTCGTCCACAGCTTCCTGACGGACATGCGGTTTTGCGTGAGAGTGCCGGTCTTGTCGACGCACAGTACGGTCGCCGCGCCCAGCATCTCCACAGCTGCAACACGGCGAGTTAGGACCCGATGCTGCGAAATGCGCCAGGCGCCAAGAGCCAGAAATACCGACATCACGACAGGAAATTCTTCCGGCAGAATCGCCATGGCAGTAGCCAAGCCAGCGAGCAGGCCGTGCAGCCAGTCGTCGCGGCTGAGTCCATAGGCGACGACCACTAAGACACACAGGATCATTCCGATGATGGCGAACAGGCGAACCAAACGCGCCGTCTCGCGCTGCAAAGTGGTGTCCTCCTGCTTGAGCGTCTGCAGCGCACGACCGATATGGCCAATTTGAGTATGTACCCCGATGGCCTGGACTTCGACTAAGCCCTTGCCTTGCACTACGAGAGTGCTGGCGTACACGTATGGCAGGTCATCACCGCCGGGACGGGGCGTTTCGGCAGTGCCAGCATCATGCGCGCGCTTGCGCACCGGGACCGATTCTCCAGTCAACAGGGATTCGTCGGCTTCCAGGTTGCTGCTCGCAAGAACGCGCGCGTCCGCCGGAACTCGGTCTCCTTCAGCCAGTATCAGGATGTCACCGCGAACCACCTCACGACCTGGTATGCGCTGCGTCTGACCACCGCGGATAACCTGAGCGCGCGGGCTCGACAAGTTGCGTAGCGCCTCCAACGCGCGCTCGGTCTTGCGCTCCTGATAGAGAGTTATGCCCATTACGACGCCGACAAAGCACAGGAGCATGATCGCTTCGCGTACATTGCCCAGCACTAGGTATATCGTGCCACACGCGAGCAGCAGCAGAAACATTGGTTCGCGCGCCACGCCCCAAGCGATAGCTGCGACGGTACGCGGTCGCGCCGATGGCAGCTCGTTGTAGCCATCCGCGGCAAGGCGGGTTGCAGCCTCCTGTGGAGTAAGCCCCGGTATACCTGAAAAGTCGGAATCCTGCGGCATATAGTTTTACCTACACCCGTGCGCATTCGGCACATGTCCCCGCAATGATGCCACAGCTGTTCGCTGCAGGCAGTGTTTGTTCGCGCGTTGTTCAATTCGTCTCCTGCCTGGTGGTATGCTCATCGCCGGGAAAGACAGACTATGATGCAGGGGGAATCCGTGAACCGCGTTATGATCATAGGATGCGGCGACATCGGGACGCGTGTGGCGGCGCTCTGGCAGGCGCGTGGCGTGGCCGTGGCGGCACTGTCGCGCAGCGTCACCAGTACCGGGCGCCTGCACGACCGCGGAATTGAAGCGCTGCAGGGCGACCTAGACCGGTCTGATACGCTTACTCAAATCAATGTCGACGACTGCCTGCTCTATTACTTCGTTCCTCCGCCGAATGTCGGCGAAACCGATCTACGCATGCGCGCTCTGCTTGACGCCCTGTCTAACAGGCCGAACCCTCGCAAGGTAGTGTATATAAGCACCACTGGAGTCTACGGCGATAATGGCGGCGCATGGGTGACCGAGGATACGCCCGCCAACCCGCGGACCACGCGTGCTCGGCGCCGCTTGGACGCGGAGACCGTGCTACGTAGTTGGGGCCGCAACCAGGGAGTGGCAGCTATCGTGCTACGTGTGCCCGGTATTTACGGGCCAGGGCGCCTTCCGATTGAGGCAATCCGATTGGGCCGGCCTGTGGTGAACGAAGCCGAATGCGGATTTTCCAATCGCATCCACGCCGACGACCTTGCCCGCATCTGCATTGCGGCCGCCGAACGGGGGCGCGCCGATACCATATATAATGCAAGTGACGGCAGTCCGGGAACCATGACCGACTACTTTAACCGTGCTGCCGACGCCCTCGACCTGCCGCGCCCGCCAGTAGTGAGCCGCGCCGATGCTGCACGCTTCCTGAGCCCGGAGATGCTTTCATATCTTGACGAGTCACGGCGTATCGACAACCGACGAATGCGCGAGGAGCTCGGTGTCGAACCTCTTTATCCCAATCTGCAGGCTGGCCTTGGTGCGTGCGTCGCAACCAGACCCGGTACTGCGAAAGGAGATGAGGCTTAGTAGCTTGCGGCGGTGCGCAACGCCGCGTACTGCTGCAAGATGGGTCCAACCAACGGCTCCATCTTCTTGGTCATGACCGTCCCAACCGCGGTGGTATGAGAGAAAATCGGGTTCAGCAACGTCTCGCTCACCTGAGACACGGCCAACAACGCAACAATCTCGCGCTCCAGCCTCGGAGCTAAATGTACCAGCGCTGCAAGCGGTCCGGCGGCGCAATCCGCTTGCGCGCTGTCCCGATATTGTGTCTGCGCGCGCTCGATGGCCGCAACCATGTCGCGCGGCGGCTCTTCGAGCGGTGTCGAACCGCGGAAGTAGCTGCCGATGACGTTCATGACGCTGATGGCCGCTTCCTGGCTGGCTGGCTTCCGCAGTATGCGCTCGGACACCGCCATGAAGCTCTGGCCCGAACGGTCGAGCAGCCGCAGCAATCGCGCCGCATATTCATTGCCGGCGCGCGCCAGCGGGTCCAAGATGTCGCACTGGCGAGCAAAGTCACTACGCGCAGCCTCCTCATCGGGCAGCGCGTCAGGTGTGGACTCGAGAAAACCAAGGTGATAAACATTTTTGTGCCAGCCTTTCTCCCAGATCCGCCGGCGCGCACGCTCATCAACCAGGCCCGGCTGCAGCACCAGTCGCACCGTTGCAATGATCGCGAGCGGCTCGGTCTCAAACGGCAGATATTCGACTAGGTATCCCGCCAATACTTTGCCCATGCTACCCCGGACAACGCACTCTCGGGCCAGCATGCAGCGCGCAATTTCCGGAGTGGGCAGCGCCCACCATGCACGGCGGGCAAGCTCATCCGTGAGACCGGCCGCGGCGGCGACCGCCACTACTGCCTCCGGTTCCCCAAGCATCAAAAGCTCGGCCAGACGTGCATCGCGGGCCTGACCCATGCGCGTCCAGCGCTGCAGAAATGCCGGATAGCCCCCGGGCGAACCAAGCACATGTCCGGAAAGCAGTTCGCGCACGCAGCGCAGGTACTGATCCGGATGGCCAGTCGGGCGAAGCCTGATCTTGGCTTCCTGGTCTCCGAACAGGCCATGAACCATCATGCTCTGCTCGTCCACCCGGATCGCCTCGATCGGATTGGCGAGCAGCACATTCAGCCGCAACATGTCTTCATCGCTCAGTTGCATAATTTCGTCAAGCGGCGCGAATGCGGCCTGCCTCTTAATTCAGCTGAACCCGCTGGCCCCACGGTACAGAGGACTTCCCCTTGACCAGCCAGATCACCGGGAATGGCGGCACATACCGGGGAAATTCGCCGTCTGCATCGGTGAAATACAGCAATAAATCCGGCTGGCGGTCCTGCTTCTCAAGCCACTCGAAAGGAGGAATGAAGCTAGTACCGCCCCCACCCAGCAGCGTTTCAGGTAATGTCAAATTCTCCCAT
>VFSW01006592.1_pt1 | contig 17032 bp, 10 predicted proteins | sample 5358111 | NCBI WGS metagenome assembly VFSW01 (sample SAMN11554181, study PRJNA540505) | mine drainage metagenome | isolation source: sediment from site ElyBrook_90M | place: USA: Ely Copper Mine, Vershire, VT | collected 2017
GGGGGGGATGTTCTCATTCAACCTGCTGAACAGGCAGGCCGCCGGCTTCTCTTCGGGAACCACATCGTACGGAAACGTGCCTGACGCAAACAGCATAGATCCGACGGGTGCATTCACGCTCAGCTCGTGGATCTACATAACGGCGTACAACACAAGCGGCGGCACAAACTGCATAGCGTGCAAGTGGGGGCAGTCGAACACCCTTGACGAATACCTGCTTGGGATAGCGGGAGGCGGCAACGTGATTGTCTCGCTTGGAAATAGGGTCGACGAGAATGGGCACGCCACAAGCACCCTCGTACCACTCAACACATGGACGCAGGTGGGGCTCATCTACACCGGCAATGCAGAGGATGCGATAATAAACGGGCAGATAACCCAGCTTGCTAACGGGCTGTCCGGGAGCACTGTGCCGGCCAGTCCTCCCGCGCTTGGCATCGGCGCGGAATTGGGAACAGGAAAGCCCAATAGGCTTTTCTCGGGCAGCATCGCCAACCTGCAGCTCTACAGCGCGGCCCTCTCGGCCGCACAGGTATCAAGCCTCTACGATACCGGGCTCTCAAGTCCGCCAGTATTCAATTCCACGCTGGCGGCATGGTATCCTCTGAACGGCAACATCAATGATTATTCCGGATACAACGACAATGGCACACCGACAAACGTGATATACTATGGCCTGCAGGGCTACAGGAGCGATCCGATATTTAATAACCTGCTCAACAGTTACAACTCGAGCGCGGTGGAGGGAGTGCTCAACTGCGCAAGCCTAGAACAGTGCGGCAACAGCTCCTACGGCCACCTCTATCTCGGATCGAGGGCGCTCGCAGCCTCGAACGGAATAGCGCTGAACGAGAGCAGCGCGCTAGGAATCTACAACGGCATAGTGCCACAGGGAACCTCGTTCACAGGCAACGCAGCCGCAATCGACACGTCGCACGGATACAACAGCCTCACTGCATTTACGTTGTCGTTCTGGGCATATGCCACGGGGCCATCTTCTGCCACATCCTATCCGATAACAAGCTTGCCATCCGGTATCACAAGAGTCGGCATCAACACGGGCGGAACGGTAGTGGGCAACTGCGGCCTTACAACCAATACGATATCCGGCGTGGGGCCCAATGAAGTGCGACTGAACGGTTGGTACTTCATAACGATGGGCTGCTACAACAACGGGGGGAGCGTCGACTACGCGCTTTATGTGGATGGCGTCTCTGTAGGATCGGGACCCGGGGGGGCGGGAAGCATACAGAGCGTCAACAGCATAATTTTCGGCAGCGGCAGCAGCTTCGCAGGCACAATATCAGGAGTGTCGCTCTACAATAGCATACTGAACGCGGCTCAGGTGGCGCAGCTGTACCAGAACAACACGGTGAATGGGATAACACCGATAGGATACTGGCCCCTGGCCTCAGGTTATAATGGGCTGCTCAACCAGACCCAGGACACTGCAGGCGGCAATACGGGCCTGTTCTACACCGGCAATGCAGTCTGCACCAACCCCGACGTGGCGTACAATACATGCGGCGCGCAGTACGTCCCCACCTGATCATATGCCTGCGTTGAGCCCGGAGAAGAGACCGGACAGGACCTTTATGACGATGAGGTAAATTCCGAGCCCTCCCAGTATGAACAAAGGCAGATATTTCACGCCCTTGACCGGTGATCCCGAGTTTATCGCCGACATTATCAGGCTGGCGAACCCAGTTATTATCGCAATCGCGGCAATCGAGAAGTACCTGTACTGCAGCGGGCTTATCTGAGGCGGAGATGGCTTGAGGAACGAGACCCCTATCGTCGGGAGCCCTCCAGGATTGGACGCGAGTATGCCCTTCCAGACGGTATCGGTGACGGTTATCATCTGCCCCGTCAGTCCGTAAAGCACCGGGGCCGCGATGACGCCGGCGAATGCGATGAAGATGCTGTACATGAAGAGCTGGCCCGCCACCTCTTTCTGGACGATCTGCTGGCTGCGTATATCCCTTGAGAGCTGCTCCAGCAGATCAGCCATCCCGCCCCCATACCTGAGCGATTCTAGCACCATCCTTATCGCATGCGTCAGCTGGTACGAGCGGTACTTGGCTCCTACCGCAGTGAGCGAGTTCTCAAGAGTTTCCCCGCCGAAAATCCTCCTGCTCATCTCCTTTATGTCGTTGGAGAAGAAACTGAACTCCGGCCTTGCTGCCAGAAGCAGGGCCCTGTCGAGCGCCATTCCACTGCGCAAGTTCGCAGATGCAATCTGGAAATAATCTGGCAGTATGACCTCCATCGCGGTCTTCCTTTTGTCAACGAAATACTCGAGGAAGACGTAGATGAATGCGATGTAGAAGGCAGATATGCCGAGCCCTATCAGGAAGGACTCCAGGAACTCAACCTTCGCCAGGAACGTCAAAGCAAATGAGGCCACCACCAGTATGAGCATGGCGCCGATTATCGCTATGCTGAGCAGCTTGTTGACGCTGCTCTTTATGCCGGCGAGGTCCATCTCGCCGGAGAGGCGCCTCGCCAGGTCCCTCGAAACGAGCCTCTCAAAGTTTATCTGCTTCATAACATCACATTGCGAATACGGGCCTCGAGCTCCTTATCATCTGCAGGAATATTATCTGCAGGAAGAGCAGCGCCACGAGCCCAGCCTCCAGGACCGCAACGTTTATAGTGAAAATCGATATGAAAGTGGTAAGTATCGTGCCGATCGCTATCCCCATGCTGGGCAGTATGACTCCGAAGAGCATGTAGAACATCGCTATCGCATTGAGCCTCTGGCCGTACCTCCTCAGCGCTATCACCCTCTCTTCGGACAGCTGGTCTATTATGCTCTGCAGCGACCCGACGACATCTGCGCCAGCCTTTATGCTGACAGATGCCTGCAGCATCAATCTCCTGAAAGAGGAACTCTTGCTCTCCGCTATGGTCTGGTCGATCGCCTCCTCTAGCGACATGCCGAGCTGCGCCCTCTCGGTTATCTTGGCGAACTCCCTGCTCGCATCGCCGTATCCGGTGCTGACGGACGCTATCGCATTGTAGAGGGGCATTCCCGACCTGAGCGATATTATCAGGTCGCGTGATGCAAATAGTATATCGCGCTCGATGTTCTTGGAGCTCTTCGCCTCCTTCCTGAGCGGGAAGCCGAGGAATGAATGGAACGAATACTGGTATATCGCGAAACCCAGCGCCGCTGCGATAACGACCGCCGCTATCGGATTCAGGTTAAGGTGCAGTAAAAGCACGAGCAATGTCGCAGCTACGACAACTGCGACTATGATTGCCGCTATTATCATTCTTTGTATGAACTCGTAGATGCCCTGCTTTATCCCGTGCTGCTTCAGCAGGGTCTCGAGCTTCCTGTTCTTCAGCTCTATCTTCTGTATATGCCTACGCCAAGCGCTGGGCTTGCCCAATGATGGTCTTTTAACCTCCTGCTTGGCCTGCGCCGCAGCTGGTGCCTTGGCATCGCTCGGCAGCGACGGTTGTGGAGCCTGTGGGGCGTTTGGCCTCTGTGGCTGGGCGGTTTGCTGCCTTGATGACGGCGGGGGCGCAGGTACGGGATTTGTAATGGGCGCACCGGGCGCCGCATTTGCAGGCGGGGCCTTGGGCTTCTTGGCAAAGAGCGAGCCGAGCCCTCCGCTCTTTTTCTTGGGCTGCAGCTCTATCTGCTTCCCGTCTACAGTTATTATTCGCGGCTCCTTCTTCTTGAAAAGCAATGGCTCATCTCTTTTTACTCTGCTGCAGCAATCCCACCGCAATCGTCAGGCGCTGATCCCTCAGGCTCCAAAGCTGCGCGGCATCCTGTTGGAGGGCTTTCCCCCTCTTCAATTCGGCCTTTTCTTTCTTGACCTGCGACGCGAGGCCGTAGAGCTCTTCCTCGACAATTTCCTCCTCGTCGCCAATGAAAATGTTCGCCCTCAGCCCCTCGATTATCCTTTCGAGTTCGGAAACCTGATCCGACAAAGATAGGCCGGGCAGCACGAGGTCGGTGTTGGATTTCTTTATCTTCTGCTCTTCGAACATGGGGATGCGGATTGGCAGCGCCTTTGTTAGATCCGCAAGCTCTTTCTCGGCCTGCATCTTCGCGCTAGCGACCGCGAGCGTCTCCGCCGACACTACAATCTGCTCCTCGGGCCACGCCGCCGGCTGCGCGCCTTGTGGTGCCTCCTTCTGCTGCGTCTTTTGTGCCTTCTGGAAGACGCTTCCTCGCCCCTCTATCTCGTTTATTAGGTTTATGATATTGGAATAATCTACTTTGCCGGCCCCGGTGCCTCCTGAAAAGCTCTCCGATATGTCAACACTGCCAGATTCCGGTCGCTCGGAGCTGCTCTCCATCTCCACAATCTGCTTTACAAGCTGTGAATATATGGTCGGCTTATCTTGGTCTGCCATTCGTACCAGCCTTATAACGAAGGGAAGCCATTAAAATATATCCTTTGAGAACTTGACGCCGTTCCTGACTATGTCTAGCACCTTGCTCTTCCTCCTGTAGTAGTTGGCGACGACGAGGCCCGCATCGTTGACCGACATGACATCGTTCTTCACCATCCAGTTGAGCACCTCTACCTTCTCGAGTATGTCATCGTTTATCTCCTTGACCGTATAGCCCGAATACAGCACCAGCGTGTCGGCAAGCCTGGTCATCTCGCTTATCTGCGTGAAGCTGTCGTCGCGCATGCTCCACTTGTAGAGCACATTCACATCGCCGCTCCTCAGCACCTCGCCGTACTCGAGCACCCTCCTTATCCCTTTCAACCTATGCCTGAACGCCACCAGCACGCAACCTATAGCATTCATCATTATCTTCGGTATCTCTATCGGGGGGTTGGTCATCCTTATGATCGTGTCCTGCGCGTTGTCCGCGTGCAGCGTTCCGTAGACCGCATGACCGGTATGTATGGACTCGAAGAGCGTCTCGGCGTCCTTCTGGGTCCTTATCTCTCCCACTACTATTATGTCGGGTCGCTGCCTCAGCGAATTGATTGTGAGGTCGTAAAGCGTAATCTCCCCCTTGCCCTCTGGGTTTGGCTGCCTTGTCACCATAGGTATCCACTGCAGGAAATCCGGCAGAGTAAGCTCTCTGGTCTCCTCTACGGATATTATCCTCCTGTTGGGGGGGAAGAATATGCTCGACGCGTTCAGCATGCTCGTCTTTCCGCTCGCCGTGCCGCCCGATATGAGCAGGCTGATCTCGTTCTGTATGCAGAGCCAGACCAGCGCTCCGAGGGCGGGATCGAGCGTGTGGTTCTTTATCATCGCGGGCATGGTCCAGGGGTTCTTCGCAAACTTCCTTATCGTTATCGTGTTGCCCACTTCCGATATTGGATACAGGGTCGCGTTTACCCTGGAACCATCAGGCAGTACGGCATCCATGAGTGGCGAGAGGTTGTTTATCTCCCTGCCGACCCTCCTGCCAATCTGTTCCGCCTGGTCGTATATCATCTCCTCGTTCTGCGGCCTTATGTCGGTCTTGCACCAGCCGAAATCCTTGTGAAAGACCCATATGTAGTTCGCCGCGCCGTTCACCGCGATCTCTTCCAGGTTCTCGTCGGCGAGCGGTGCCTCGAGGTCGCCGAGTCCCAGCATCATGTTTATCACATATGCGATGAGCAGCGCCTTGGTGCTCTGGGGGGTGCCTGGGAGATACTTGTCGATGAGCAGGCTGCTTGCTGCAATATATTTATTGTTTATCTCCTCGAGATACTTCTTGTCCTGGATCCTTGAAGTATCGACGGACACCGTAGATATCAGTTCGCTCCTCAATGATACGAGCAGCAGCTTTGTGGCGGTTGCGAGCCCTGGTATCGTCACCTTGTAGTTCGGTGTGTAATCATCATCCTGCGATACCTCTATGTTGACAGGCATGCCGTTGGCGTTAAGGCTGTAGCTCGCCATTACGCGACCTTCCTCACCTTTTGGCTGCTCCATGGTTTCATGCCTCTTTCTGATCCTGCTCTTCCTTCTTGCCTATCTCCTCTACCTCATCAGATGCCTTCTTGATCCTCTTCCTTATGTTGCCCACGTTTGATACGGCCTTGTCTGCCCGACCCTTCATGCCATCGATTGCGGCCTTTTTCTTGTCCAATTCTCCCGTAGACTGGACATTGCGTACTTGTGAAAGTATACCGGAAACCTCCTGCTTCTGAGCTGCGATCTCAGATTCTATTGATGTGAGTTCGGACTTCGCCCGCGTTATAGAATCATCTATCGAAGCCGCATCACCAAACGATTTTCTTATGAATTCTATCTGATCGAGGAGCGACTTGGAAGTCGCATCGAGCTCTACCTTGCTCCTATTTATCTCATCGCGGGTCTTCGCATATGCATCGTTGAACTCGACCATTATGTCGCTGATCCTCCTTTTTATCTTCTCTTTCTCGCGTTCAAATTCGCTTGACTCCTGAGCTATAGAGCCCGCGGCCTTGACCCTGCCCCTTAGGTCGCGCTCGCTTTCCGAGAGCATGCTCGAGTATTCCTTCATCTTGGCGTCAATCTCTCTCCTGTTCGAATCCATCTGCTGACGCAGTTGCTTCATCTGCTCCTCCATCTCCTGCCTGAGCCTGTTTATCGAATCGCCTGCGCTCTTCCCCATCAATGCAATCTGTTTGTCGATCTCGGATGCATCGCTCATTATCTGGGCGAGGCCGCGCTTCGCCTCGTCGACCCCCTTACCAGTCGAGACCGCCTCGATCTGGGAAATCCTGGAGGCGAGGTCTGTAGCGCGCTTGTTTATCGAATCGTAGAGCTCGTTTGCACGCTTCGCCATCTGATCGATCGCCCTTGTCCTCTGATCGACAGACGAGTATATCGAATCTATCTGCGCGATTGCCTTGCGCATCTGCGGCATCTGATCGGATTCGAGCTTCTCCGCCGCAGATACTGATGCGCGTATGCCCTTGAGCGTATCCGATAATGTGTCGAGCGATAGCATCTCTGCCGATGCGGCAGATTCTATAGCGGAGGTTTTCGTCTGCATCTCCGTCTTGGCAGATGTCTCCTGCTCCTGGGTGAACCCGGAGGGGGTAACGAACATCTTGCCAACCTCGTAGCTTATCTTGACGAGGCTGCCCTTCTCCAGCACCTTCGCCCAATTCTCTATTATGTTCTGGTCGACGTCGAGCGTTTCCGAAATCTGGGAGAGTTCCATCTTGCCCTTGCTCCTGAGAAGCTCTATCATGGAGTCTATAGATGTTCTGGTCTCGGGTGCCGCCGCGTCCGCCATGAATACATACCCGACTATACTGTAGCTGGGAAGCCTTTAATACTTTCTTGTTCAGAAGGCCCTCCTGTAGAACAGGGAAAAGAAAAGCGCGATGATCACCATAAAGATGATTATGTATATCGAAATTGGAGTGAAGAGCACCATCAGCACGAATATCAGGCCGATCGTGCCGAAGTAGACCGGCTTGCTCCATGCAAGCACCTTGCTGCCGTCAAGCGGAAACATCGGGAGCATGTTGAAGAATGCAAGGAGGATGCTGATGAAAAGGGTAAGGTATAGCGCGGCATAAAGGTAGGTGGTCTGCGCGGGCGCGAGGATGAAGAGCAGCACAAGGCATGCGCCGAATATTGCGAAGTTGGTGAGTGGTCCTGCGAGCGAGACGAGGCCGTTCTGCCGCTTGTCAAACGAGTGCGCGTATATCATTGTGGCGCCAGGTATCCCAAGAAGGAAGCCGAAGGCGCCTGTTGCAAGCGTGATCATCAGCCCCGTCGTGCTCATCTTGAACCCGGCGATTGCGCCGTAATGCTGAGCAACGAACTTATGCATCAGTTCGTGCAAGATAAAGACGAGCGAAGCTGCAATCGCAACTATTGGAAGATAGTAAATGAAGCTCGCCGCAAAGCCTGCTGACCTCGCGGAGACGATTCCGCCGGATAATACGAGAGTCATGGCCACAATCAGCACAGCATCTGCGATGACTATGTCTCTTATCTCCTGCACGGCAAAGATGTTCTCCTGCATCATAGGGTTTTTGGGCAACAGATATAAAATAGGCTGCCCAAAATACTACTTGCAGCTCCATCGTCTAGTGGTCAAGGACACCAGGCTCTGGACCTGGGAACCCCAGTTCGAATCTGGGTGGAGCTATGGAAGTTGGGAGGTTATATATAGACTCCCATCAATTGGCTTCTGAAGGGACTTATTACCTTGTCTTCTATTACCAATTCGTCATCTTTTGACACTGAATCATCTTTGTGCAAATATAGTTATATACCTTAATTGCAAACAGTCGAATTTAACTTTATCCAAGTTTCATTGCTCGAAAAATAAAAGCCATTTGATAAGTCGCTAGCATTATATAAATAGGCATTTTTTACTTGTAGATAAAACAGATTAGGAATCGTATTATTAATGATGGTGATTGGAGTAGCATTCGTATAACTGCATGTAAGCACATAACAACTATTGAAATCAGTCCCAAAAGGAGCGCCATCCGTGCTAGGACTTACGCAGATGGCATGGCCCTTATCCAGCACGATCTTGAAGCCAAGCTTCTCCACATACCACTCCTTTGCCTTTTGGGCATCTGATACCACAACCGCAACATCAGTATATCCATCTATCATGAGCACGCACGCAGCTTTACCCAATAGCAGAGCATATTAAAAAGCATTCATTTCTAATATGAAACGAGAGCATGGCTGAGAAAAAGATTGATGCGAAGAACCACGTGATAGTCTGCGGCTATGGCATCGTGGGCAGGAAGATCATTGACATGCTCATCGAGCGCAACATCGATTTTGTGGTGATAGAAGTCAACGCCGATCTGGCGAAGAGGTGCCAGGAACTGGGCTACAAGACGATGAATGCGGATGCGACCTCATCGAGAACCCTCAAGTCGGCTGGCATCGCCAGCGCGAAGGCGATAGCGATCGTGATGGACAACGATGCGAAGAACCTCTTCGCTGTGCTCACCGCCAGAGATCTCAACAAGAATATTTTCATAGCGACAAGGTCCAACGACGACTTCGTAAAGGAGAAGCTGGTCGATGCCGGGGCAGATTACATAGTGATGCCACAGAAGACCGCCAGTAAGGAGATCGTCAGGGAGCTTATGAAGTAGGTGGGCGCTTGGTTAACGTGCCGGAGCTGGAGAGGAGGAGCATCGCTGGAAAGACGCTCATATATCTGGGGATAGCGGCGGTGGTCTTCGCGGTTGCAACGCTCTACATAGTCTACAACATATCGCACAACCTCTACGTGTCGGCGTACTACACGATAGGATCGCTCTTCGACGCCGTGGGAATAAGCGTCACATCGGCGCTTCAGGCGTCTGCGCCGCCATTCAGCATCGCCTTCTACCAGCTGATAGTAATATCGGTAATAGACGGGATTGCAAAGATAATCGCCGTGGGCCTCGCGCTTGCTGCGGTAATAGAGATACTCACCGGCACGGAACTGCTATCAAAGGTGAGCGTATTCTCCGCAAATAGGATGAAGAACCACATAGTAATCTGCGGGTATTCGAGGATCGCCGAGCGCATCTGCAACGACCTATCCGACAAGAAGATGAAGTTCATCGTGATAGAAAGGGACCCTCAGGTGGTGGAGATGCTCAGGGGCCGCAATTATACGGTGATAGATGGCGACTTCGCCAGTGCAGAGGCGTTGAAGAGCGCCGACATAGTCAAGGCGAGGGCGGTGGTCTTCGCCGCAAAAGATGACCTCATGAACTTGATGGGGATAGTGACGGCGAAGCACCTAAACCCCAAAGTGAAGATAATATCCAGAGCTACCGAAGAGGACACCGGCATAACTAAGATGCAGCGTGCGGGGGCCGAGATGTGCGTGGTGCCGGAGATACTTGCTGGCATCGAGATAGGCAGCGAGCTGCAAGGCAAGGTGAGCAGATGAAGAGGAAGAACACGAACTACCTGGTGCTTCTGATGGCACTCGTGCTGTTCACCATAGCTGTTGCGCTTACAGTAATGGCCGGCGTAGGACTTGGCATCTCGCTGATATGGAACCTCCTTGCGTCCCTCTACGTCTACTATGGGCTCATACCGGCGGCGCTGGTTGACAGCCCGTTTGTGCTTGTGGCGAGCCTGCTCGACGCATTTGTATTCGCACTGTTCGCCGTGTTCCTTGCAACATGGTTCATAGGGTTGATACGCAGAATAAACATAACCGAATACTTCATACTTGCAAAGGTAAGGAGGCTCGACAAGCACATAATAGTGGCGCCGTACAACGGCTTTTCGAGGGCGCTCGTGGAAGAGCTGGCGAAGGAGAAGATGAATTTTGTAGCGATAGTGCAGAACGAGACGCAGGCGGCGCGCCTCTACAGACAGGGCGTATTGGCGATTGTTGGTGAACTGAAGAGCGAGGAGGCGTTCAAGGCCGCGGGAATAGTAAAGGCATCGTGCATCATAGCGTGCGACGATGAAGACGTGAAGAATGCGCTCATCGCCATAACCGCCAAAGACATAAGCCCTGATATCAACGTCATATCCAGGGTAATAGAGGAGGAGAACATACAGAAGCTTGCTAGGGCGGGGGCATCAAGCGTGGTTCTGCCGGGAATAACCGCGGGCGCAAGGCTGGGCGAAGAGATACTGAAGCACGTGGCCTGATTCTACTTACCTTCCTTGAGACGTTTGGCCATCTGGCCGCCCAACGCGGCAATATGACGACGTCCTGCACCGCGCTGCATCCAGGGTTGCGTAGCTCCAGGCATAGGCGGCGGAGCAGAGCTGGTCTTAGTGCCGATAGCGTTCTTGTAGGCAGTCCAGTCTTCATATCTCACCGAATGCGGGCTTGCGCTATCAATTCCTATTGCAGCGAGCGCGCGGGGGTTCGCCCTGAATGCGGCGAAGCTCATCCTGATATCCTTGCTGTTTTGCGTGCGGGTTTCGAACCTCGCTTCGGCCATCAGCCTGCCGTGGGCGGCCTCGCCCGCATGCTGCCTGAATACCTCGATAACGTTTTTATTGTGGTTCTCTATGTTTTGCTTGTGCGATTCCTCAAGCTTACTAGATTTTCTGTCAGCCTGCCACTTTCCTGCCCTTGCCCTCCACGTAATAGCAGACATAGGGAAAGTAGTGTGGGTGGAGAAGAGCGGTTTGCCTCCGAGCTGTGTTTTGGAAGTGAATACATTCTTTGACTTGTCGAATCTCGGGCCCGCGGGTTTTGACGGCGTAACCGCTCCTGGCACGGAAAGTTTTACCACTCCGGTCCCTTTTGGTGGAATCGCCACGGACCCGGCAGCGCCCATCGCAATCAGGGCAGCTCTCTCCTCTATCGAAAGCGCAGCACCGGTCAAGTTCTTCGCGCTAGCCTGCTGGGCGAGCGCCCTTATTTTTCCCGCCATAGCCTCATTTGTCGCGCTCTTCAAATCGGCACTCTTAGCGAGCGCTCCCATAGCGCCCTTGTGCGCCTTGGAAAGGCCCTTCCCGACTCCCACCATGGTGCGCCTAGAGCCTGACGCGTTCTTGCCGCCTATTTGCGGCCCCGAGGTTATTCCTTTCCCCGATCCACCCCTTCCTATTGCGCTCCCAACGCCAATGAGGGCATCTATGCCGAGTATCGCAAAGATGTCACCACCTCTGGTAAGGCCTGCCGCTGCGGCTATCAGCACTATTATGATTACCAACGGTATCAGTGCGTATATTGCCCCTATGCTCAGCGCGAAAGTCTGCAGCATTATCTCATCAATAGTATTACGTCGTTTTACATATAAATAACTAATCTTTCGAGGCAAATCGCCCTCTGAACAGCATGTAGCAGAGGACCCCACCTATGGCGGTTATGCCCAATATCGAGGCTATTCCACCCAGCGATAGGTAGTATGTGCCTATCTGGAACGACTTGAAGGTTGTGTTTGGCGCTATGGAGTAGTTGTACTCCGGACTCCCCACAAGCACCTGCTGCGTGCCGCTGCCTGAAGGATTTCTCGAGGGGGCGGTCTGCAGCGGTGTCTGGTAGAATATCTGCGGCTGGTTGGCGGGATAGCCGTAGTAGCTTGCCTGCACCCTGGCGGTGCCGGTTCCGCAGACTCTGAACGTGTAGTTGAAGGCGCCGGTGGAGTTGGTTGCAGGGATGCTGATGAGGCCGAGCTGCGTTGTCAGCACGCCCGTGCCGTTGGTATAGTCAGGTATGCAGTACTCCCTCAGGCCCTGCGCGGAGGTGCCGCTTCGCGGCAGGTCGTGCGGGTTGTTCGGGCTGCCCGGGGGGTAAATGTTGCACTCAGTTGTGTTTGTTCCCACAAGAAGGCTGTTCGGCTCTGGGGAGCACTCGCCGCTGGCGTTGTACTGCGTATGGAAGTTCACGGTCTGCGCCTGTTGGAAACCTATCTGGCCCTGGCCCAGCGGCGGGGCGCTGGCGAGGGAGGGATTGGCAAAAGCACATATTCCCAAGATACTGAATGCGCACTGCTGCGCGTATGTGTAGTATGCATCTGGATTCGAGGACGCATTGACGCTCTGGTTGTAGAAGTTTATGTTCGTGTCGTAGTAGACGTATATCTGGCTTCCCAAGGGAACAGGCAGCGGCGCGACGCTGAATATGCTTGGATAGTAGCCGGCTTTGCCTGCCACCTTTACGAGCGTCGAGTTGGGGTTGCTCGAATTTATCACGCTAGTCACATTCAGCGCTATTGTAGTGATGTTAGCCAGGTCGACGCCTACCGGCATGTTTATGGTGTTGTTGAACTGGTCGATGTATGTGTAGTTGAACCTGTTGTAGCCTAGCACATTGGCGTTATACAGCAGGCTTAGGTCAAGCATGTCGAGCTTGGTCAGAACCTTGAATTGGCTGAAAAGCTCAACCAGATTCGTCTGAACCTGAGAGGTGTGCGAGAAGCTGTTGTTTCCATTGAACAGGTTTGCAGGGTTGTAGTAGTAGGGAGGTGAGCAGAAACTGCACGCGGCTCCGATTACCTGCGGGTTGAGCTGGATCGCGGCCTCGGCCGAGAGCCCGGGGGCGGTGCCTCCATTATATTGCTGCACGAGGTCTACTTGGGAGTAGTTGAAGACGTGTGTAGCGTTTACCACGACGACCTTGCCCTGCGGCAGGATAGCGAGCGGCACTGGAGTTTCACAGGTGATCCTGTGAACGACGGGGGTCTCGAAGCAACCCTGCACCGTATAAGCTCCAGGCGGCAGGCAGTCGGTCATGGCGACGCAGATGTCAAATTCTACAGAGGTGTAAACGTAGTTTAGAGGTGCCCCCGCCTGCGCCACTACGGTACCTTGGCCGTTTATGATGTTCATCCATAGGGCATCGCCAGAGGTGGTGGCGCTGCCGTAGTAAAATATCTTGTCGGGGGAGTTCTGGATTATGGGGTTTGCAGTCATGGAGAGAACGGTTCCGTCCGGGTAGGTTGTAGTGGATGGCGGCCCGCTGGCGGCGCCGTTTAGAGGGCCGCGCGGGGTAACGCTCTGGTTTATGTATATCTCCCCAAATATCCTGTTCGAGAAGATGTTGAGGAAAATCTGCGGCGGGAGTATGAGACCGGCATCTGACAGGTTAGCCTCGTAATACTTGTTGTTGTTCTGGAATTGACCTATCACGAAGCCACCCTGCAGGCTTTCATTGAGCCAGCTGCTCGAGTAGACCGGCTGGACTGCATATACCTGGAGATTCTGGGAGGGAGGATTGGTAAAGGTGTACGCGGGGCAAGAAGCAGGGTCGCCGGGCGCGGGCGGATCGAAATTCGGCGAATAGGATTGCGTAAGCGAATAGGTGTAGCTGAACGGGACGAGGATGTATCCCGATATATCGCCCTTCAGCTTCGATGCGGACAGCCCTACCGGTATCGATGAGGCGCCGATATTTACTGCCGAGCTGTTTCCTATCACAACATCCGTTGCGCTGGGCGACGGGGAGCTTCCTCCGCCGCTGCTGGGGCCGCTTGGAAGCAGCGTCGACAGGGACAGAGGCCCAGACAGATATGCATTAGGGCTCCCAAGTCCTTCGGCGTAGGAGAACGGGTCAGGAATTCCGAGCGCCGGTGGCGCCTGCCTGCTCAGGTTCGCCACCGTTGTGCAGCCTGGCGAGGGGTTGGCCGCGACTGTGTTGACGCCAAGGTAGCACGCATACGAAACCTGCGGGTTGACCGCGAGCCTCGTGTAGTTCTGCGGGTTGAAGTGTATGCCCGCCAATTCGGTGTAGAACTGCGGACAGGTATTGATTTGAACGCTATAGTAGGTACTGTATAGCGGGCGGCAGGTGGCGCCGCTTGGTTGGGTGTACACCCAGGCGTTTAGGTATACCGTGCTGTTGAAATCCCCGGTGAATGATAGCGGATTTGGTATTTCTGCGGGGTTGAATCCCGAATAAGAGGGCTTTGCCCCTAAAAATGGCCCTACCGGAGGCGTGCTGTTTGTGATCCACGATATATCAGCCGGCAAGCCGGTCAACGCCGACTCTGCAGGAAGCGACTGGCTCGCGAGCGGGCCATATGTGCAGCCATAGGCGCAGTAGCTCAAGTACTGGTAGCTGTTGCCACCGAACGAGTCGACGGTAAAGTTTGCGGACAGGGGCAACCCATAGGGAGGGTAGAACTGTCCTGGCACGTACCCAGTGCCAAGGTTCTGGCCGCCCTTAGGGATCAGATCGTCATATGTTGAAGCGGCGACAGGCAACTCGGTACCGTTATAGGTGAATGCCCTGAGCATCAGCATTGCGGCGTCGGCACCGGCGATATTCACGTTCAGATTCGAGTTTGACGTGGGCTGGGAGAAGAGCCAGTTATCCAGGACGTAGAGCGTGCCCTGCGAATCTGCGAGCCCTATGGGCTCATGGACGGAATAGCCGTTCGGCGTGTTCGGAGTATCGTTCACATTTTGCGACCCTGACGCATATAGCTGTTTTAGTGTGCTGGAGTTGTATGGGCCCCCTCCCGCAAGATATTTGGTTATGCTCAGGTTGTATGCGGAAGTGGAATATGAGAGATTTATCGCGGTGAGATATGTTGCGTTCAGCTTGTTTCCGATAGTGACAGTGTATATGAAAACATATGGCAGGCTATGCGCGCTGACGTAAAGATACTGCCCTGTCGGCGAAACTGTGAAAGAAACATTCGCGGGATTCTGCTCTATCGCCGTGCCTAGGCTCGTGCTCAATGGACCGGTGGTCACGTTCTGGCTGAGCACTACGCCCTTGCTCGATATGTAGAGAAGGTCGAAGCCGGAGACCTGCTGCAGCTGGCACAAGCTGCCAGAGCAGCTCTGCTGCGTGACGTTCGGCGCTATGATGAACATATCCCCGCCTTCATCAGATGCCATCCCTACAGGGACCGGGGTAAAGCTGTAGAGGGGCTTGCCGTCGTAGGATGTGGAGCTGTATGAATCCCACAGGGTGCCGATATTGTACATGCTGGTGACATAGTAGCCTCCCTGCTGCAGCAGCGACACATTGCTGTAGTAGGATTCCATTGCACCGGAAGAGGACGAGTATGCCTGGTAGGGAGTCCTGCCTGGCACGCTGAAGTATCCTGCGGGGAAATACTGCAGTCCGTATAGGTAAGCGCTGCCTGGCGTATGCCTGCTCAAGACGAAGAAGTTGTTGTTTGACGCCTCAGAAAACAGTATGGGGTGCGCTATGCTAGATATTGCATATGACGGCCCTATTGCGTTCGCGCCGCTGAGTCCGTATACAGTACTTGCGATGGTTGCATTCTGCTGCACAACAAAGTAGGTGGCCTGCACCTGCAGCCCGTTGTAGACCGGCGATGTTGGAGTGGCGCGGGGGTTACCGAAGAATGTGGGGGAGGAGAGCTGCGCGAGCACTCCGTTGACGTTCATGAATACCGACGATCCGTCTGATGTTCCGCCGATTAGGAAGGGATCTATGAAGTTACCCGGCGAACCGAGGTTGTGTGCCGAGTATATGTCATAGGACGAGTTGAGGAAGCTTGCTCCAGAGCCGATTGTCTGGATGATTGTGGGGAGCGAGCTGTTGTACAAAAAGTATGGAAGCACCGAGCTGCTCCCGAACGATGGAGAATCGGATGCGGCATACCCTGCCTGCAGAGTGCCTCCGTTATTTATGGCGCTCCAGTACTTGGGCACGTTGGCATACTGGTAAACACAGACGGAGGACTGGTGGCTGCCCTGATAGTCCAGTGTGCCGTTAGTGCCCACAAGGTGCCACTGCGTCCAGAAGTTGGGCAGGTAGCAGGCATTCATGGCAATTGCGTTGGCTCCGTACTGGTTGCCTGCCGTCAGCCCAGAATACGTTGCATTGTTGAATGAGAGATAGTCGCCGCTGGAAGTTGATGGGGCGGTGGATACAAGCGCCTTCGTGTTCTTCAGGTTGCTCACCGATGCCCTCACCACGAAGTTATAGTTGTAGAGACACGACGTGCCAGAAATCACTGTGTTGTAGACCAGACTCGCCGAGTCGGACTGGGACAGCTGCCCGGTGTTCGTATTGGAGAGGTTCGCAACCTTTGCTTTCCAGCTCCATATGGCACTCTGCTTGGACGGTGGCACGCTCTGGAAGATGTTCGACGATGAGTCATAACCATTGGACACGTTCGCAGAAGAGGAACCGGCACTATTGTTGTAGGCCTCTCCCGAATAGGCGAGGTTGCTGACGGAAAGGTTCGCTATGTTGGACCCATTGACGTATAGAGAGGCCTGTGCGAGCGTGTAGTTGCTCCAGCCCACTAGCACATTGAGGTGCACGATTGAGGTCAGCGGGCTTGAGTTGGTGAGGCACTCGTTTCCGGCAATTGACTGCGTGCCTGGCGGGTTAAAATACTCGAGGGAATCTGCAGGGCTGGGAAGACTCGGGCAGGTTATCAGCCATTGGGAGTTCTGATTGTCGTACGATATTACATTGCTCGTGACGGGGGTTGTCTGGCTGGGCAGTACCTGCTGCGATAGGCTGCCGCCCTTTCCGTATTCCTGGAAGGGGGTGCTTGTCTGTATGGGCGCATTTGTTGTAATTACATAGGACTGCGGGACCGTGGTGGTTGATGCGCATTCAACATCTTGGCCGAAGCATGGGGAGCCGGACTGCAGGCTTGGGCAGCCACTGGGGCAACTATATCCAGCTATTATGGGGCTGCACGTGTTGCACGAATAGGTCGCTGCGGAA
>VFSW01006593.1_pt1 | contig 17030 bp, 26 predicted proteins | sample 5358111 | NCBI WGS metagenome assembly VFSW01 (sample SAMN11554181, study PRJNA540505) | mine drainage metagenome | isolation source: sediment from site ElyBrook_90M | place: USA: Ely Copper Mine, Vershire, VT | collected 2017
ATCTTAACCCATTCAATATTTTAAATTGTAAATTTTTGATTTTAGCTAATCCGGAGGAATCATTTAAGCTTATTCCTCAAAAATAATTTTTTATTATGGCACTCTTTCGTTCAAAAAAGAAAACAGATGAAAAGGTAAAAACAGATACCGTTGTTGTTCCTGCGACTACCCATCGTTCGGTTGGTGTCACTTCTCTACTTCGCGGTCCGCGTATTACTGAAAAAGCTAGTCGTCTTGTTGAACAGAACATCTACGTATTTAATGTTACCGCCGCCGCCACAAAAAAAAGCATTGCCTTTGCGGTAGAGGATCGTTACAACGTTCGACCCGTTCAAGTTCGGGTGGTGCCGATTAAAAGCAAAAAAGTCATTAGTCGTGGTAAAAAAGGTACGGCTGGCGGTGGTAAAAAAGCTTATGTCTATCTAGCATCCGGACAAACTATCCAGCTTACTTAAAAATATATGAAAACTTACCGTCCATACACAAAATCGCGCCGGAACATGTCTACTGTTTCCTATCGAAAATCATTGACCGTTGCCGAGCCTAACAAATCGCTAACTTCTGGTTTTAAGCGCTCATACGGGCGAGCGGGTGGCTTTATTACGACTCGACACAAAGGTGGTGGACACAAGCGTCTTTGGCGAGCTGTCGATTTTTCATATAATAAATTAGATATTCCGGCAAAAGTCGTTAGTATTGAGTACGACCCTAACCGTACTGGCTTCATCGCTCTCGTTCATTATGCCGACGGTGAAAAGCGTTACATTTTAGCCCCTCGGTCTCTCAAGGTCGGTAGCACCTTCATAGTATCTGAAAAAGCCGACATTTTGTTAGCTAATCGCTTGCCGCTAAAAAATATTCCTGTTGGCACATTCGTCTATAATATTGAACTTAAACCAAACGGTGGTGCAAAAATCGGTCGATCAGCAGGAAATTATGCCGAAGTAATCGCTCACGATGCTGGCTACGCTCATCTTAAAATGCCATCAAGTGAAGTGCGCCGTGTTCTTGAAACTTGCTGGGCTTCAATTGGTGAAGTGTCCAACGAAGAAAATCGTTTGGTCAATGTCGGAAAGGCTGGCCGCTCGCGATGGCTCGGTATTCGCCCGACAGTTCGTGGTACTGCAATGAACCCGGTCGATCATCCTCATGGCGGTGGTGAAGGTCGTCAAGGTCGTGGTCGTCGCCGGAGTATTTCGACGTATGGCAAACCAACAGGCAAAGGTCAGAAATCGCGCCGATCAAAGAAATACTCGAATGGACTCATCGTTTCTCGTCGCAAGGTCGGAAAAGGTCGCGTATCTAAGGCTTAAATTTGACACTTTTTAGATTTTCCTATAAGATAGGCCCTTGAATTATGGCGCGATCACTTAAAAAAGGTCCTTACGTGGACGAAAAACTGCTGAAAAAAATTACTGGCAAAAAACCAGGTTCTTTACCGGTAGTAAAAACATGGGCTCGGGCCAGTCAAATTCCACCAGAGTTCGTTGGTTTTACATTCGGCGTTCATAATGGTCGAGACCATGTTGAAGTTCTCGTTACTGAAGAAATGGTGGGCCATCGTTTAGGCGAGTTTTCGTTGACGCGAAAATTTGTTAAACACGGCGGTAAAATGCAGAAAGAGCTTGAACAAAAAGCAAAAGAAACCGAAATGGCCGCCGCTTCTGCCGCCAAAGCTGCTGCTGACTCTAAAACAAACACTGCCCCGGCCAAATAATCCACTACTATGTCTACCACCGCTACTCTTTCCAATCATCGTCAATCACCACGTAAAGTTCGGTTGGTAGCTGATCTTATTCGTGGAAAAAGTGTCACGGCAGCTGAAAATCAGTTACATTTTTTGCCTAAAGCTGCAGCTTCGCCAATTTCCAAGCTGCTTGCTTCCGCGCTAGCTAATGCGAAAAGCGCTGATGCTACCGCTACCGCTGACAGTCTTTATGTGAGCAGTATTCGGGTAGATAAAGGGGTAACAATGAAGCGCAGTATGCCACGAGCGCGCGGTTCAGCTTCACGTATCAATAAGCGTTCCAGTCATATCGTCGTAACGCTTGATCAGGTAGCCGTGAAAGCTAATAAAAAATAATATGTCCCATTCTGTTCATCCTTATTCTCACCGCCTTGGCATTTTGCGAGATTGGAAGTCGCGCTGGTTTTCGTCTGATAAAAAATTCCGAGAGTTTTTGCAGTGTGATGTTCTTCTACGTGAGTATCTCCAAAAGCACTTACGTGGTATGTACGTGAGTGGCATTGATATTGAACGTAGTGAAAAAACAATGCGAGTCATTATTCGCACCTCACGACCAGGTATGATTATTGGTCGTTCTGGCGAAGGAGCTGCTAAGCTCCGCTCGACTATCGCTGATTTCATAAAAAATCTTAAACTCTCGTTTAATCAAGAGCTCAAGGTCGACATCGAAGAGGTTCGTTCTCCAGAGTCAAACGCCGCCATCGTTGGCTATATGATAGCGGAAGGTCTGGAAAAGCGCTTACCGTTTCGCCGCGTGCTTAAACAAATGGCAGACAAAGTGATGGCTAATCGTGACGTTAAAGGTGTGCGTATTGATCTCGGCGGACGTTTGGGTGGTGCTGATATGGCCCGCCAAGAAAGCCTTAAGAAAGGCCAGATTCCTCTACAAACACTCCGTGCCGATATTGATTTTGCTCGAGAAAAGGCCCACATGCCTTACGGTGATATTGGTATCAAGGTCTGGATTTATAAAGGAGAAGTTTTTGCCAAAAAATAAAAAACGACCATGCAATTTTTTCCTAAAAAAGTTCTTCACCGGAAATGGCACACGATGCGTCGAAATCCGTCACGGGCGCGTTTGGAAAATCGCGGTAGCATCCTTGCTTTTGGTTCCTTTGGCCTGAAAGCGGTTGGTGAAGCTCGTATTCGATCCAATCAAGTAGAAGCTGCTCGAAAAGTTATTGCCCGATCGCTCGGTAAAACCGGCAAAACTTGGGTACGAATTTTTCCCGATATGCCCTATACACAAAAACCGGCTGAAGTAAAAATGGGTAAAGGTAAGGGCGAACCTGCTGGCTACCAAGTTCAGGTTTGGCCAGGTCGAATTCTCTTTGAGATTGACGGCATTGCTGAGTTGGCGGCACGTGAAGCGTTACGTAAAGCCGGCACTAAGTTGCCGATGAAGACAAAAGTTGTCACTCGTATGTAATTTTCAATACCATGTCCGAATTTACCGAAAAAACCAAAAAAGATTTAGAAAAAATTCTTATGGATAAGAATAAAGCTCTACAAGAGTTTCGTTTTAATACATCTGGTTCGAAGAATCGCAATGTCAAAGAAGGTCGCAACATTCGCCGTGACATTGCCAGAATTTTGACAGAACTTAATAAAAAAGTGTAGAATCTCACGTTCATGCCCGCTATAAAAACCACAACCCCATCATCTACCGAAAAAATCGCTCATCACAAGCGTTTTACAGGCACTGTCGTTTCAAAAAAAATGAAAGATACCATTGTCGTTGTTGTTGAGCGCTTTGAAAAACACCCGAAGTATCATAAATATCTTCGCTTACGCAAGCGTTTTAAGGTCGATGATAAGGGTAATACTGCCTCAGTTGGTGACAAGGTTGTCATTGAAGAAACTCGGCCAATCTCTCGAGAAAAACATTTTAAACTTGCGGAAATTGTTCTGCATGCTCAAAATGATGAAATAGAGACGCCGGAATCAACTGTATAATATTAAATTCCATGATTCAACCCCGTTCAATTGTTACTGTTGCTGATAATACTGGTGCCAAGATCGGTCGGATTTTCAAAGTGCTTGGTAGTTCTAAAAAACGATACGCGGAGATAGGCGAGCTTGTTGTGCTCTCTGTACAGAAGGCTGAACCACGTAAGGCTGTTAAGAAGAAAGATGTCTTAAAAGCGGTTGTAGTGCGTCAACGCAAACCTTTTCGTCGAAAGGATGGCTCATATATTCGTTTTGATGATAATGCGGTGGTGATTGTCTCGAAGCAAAAGAAAGAATATGTGCCAGTTGGTAATCGTGTCTTTGGCCCAGTGCCGCGAGAGCTAAGTGATCACGGTTTTCAAGGCGTTTCATCGTTAGCGCCAGAGGTCGTTTAAATATTTTTCATTTATATTTACTATCATGCACGTAAAAAAAGGAGACACTGTTACAGTTACCACCGGCAAAGATAAGGGCCGAAGCGGTAAGATCGCCCAAGCTTTTCCTCGTGAGAACAAAATTATCGTTGAGGGGGTAAATGTAAAGAAGCGCCATGAACGCTCACGCCGTGAAGATGGCAAAGGTCAAGTGGTAGAAAGACCAAATCCCATTGATGCTTCAAACGTTCGAAAAAACTAAATTAACATGGCTATTACATCTACAAAAGAAAAATCTGCCGACGCTTTCTCTAATTTAAAGAGTCATTTTGGCTGGACAAATCCAATGCAAACGCCGCGCCTTTCTAAAATCGTCGTTTCCGTTGGGGTTGGTTCTCAGAAAGATAAAAAGAAGCTAGAACTCATTGCAGATCGCATAGAGAAAATTACTGGTCAGAAAGCGGCTTCTCGTGGCGCAAAACAAGCGATTTCTAATTTTAAAACCCGACAAGGTGATGTTGTTGGCTATCAAGTAACACTACGTGGTAAGCGCAAGAACGATTTTTTCGACCGCCTCGTTAACATTGCTTTACCCCGAACTCGTGATTTCCGCGGCTTGTCACTGAAAAGTATTGATGCTATGGGCAACTACACTATTGGCGTTCGTGAGCACACTATTTTTCCAGAAACTGCTGATGAGGATATTCGCGATGTATTTGGTTTGGCAATAACGCTCGTCACAACCAGCCGGAATAAGGCCGAAGTCCAAGCTTATCTAAGCCATTTGGGTCTGCCGCTCAAAAAAATTGATACCGGCCCAGATTTAGAACTCGCTGCTTCCGCCGCTGTTCGCTCTAAGAAACCAAAGAAAGAATCAAAATAAATGAAGTCTAAAGATAAAGCGCCTAACGGGCGCTTTATTGACAGGTAAACTGGTTCTTGATAGAGTAGCTTGCACACTTATATGGCAAAGACATCAACAGTTGCCCGGTCGAAAAAAAAGCCTAAATTCTCCACTCGGATCGTCCGGCGCTGTTTTCGCTGCGGTCGAAAGCGCGCTTATATGCGTGAATTTGACATGTGTCGTATTTGCTTTCGCGAATTGGCCAATGACGGCATGATTCCTGGTATTAAGAAATCTTCCTGGTAGTATGACTGATCCAATTGCCGACTTTCTAACTCGTATTCGTAATGCCAGCATTGTTGGTAAGGATGTTGTTGCTATGCCGCATTCTCGAATTAAAGAGGATATTGCTAATCTTTTGGTAAAGGAAGGATATGTTAAATCTGTTGCCAAAAAAGGGAAAAAAATTACTAAGTCTTTGGAAATAACATTGGCGTATGATGAATTTGGTCCTCGGGTCAAGGGTGTCGAACGCATTTCCAAGCTCTCAAAAAGGATTTATCAAGGAGTGCGTGATTTACGGCCGATCAAACAAGGGCAGGGTATTGCTGTATTGACAACGTCGAAGGGTATTATGACTGATGCTCAAGCTCGCAAGCAGAAAGTCGGCGGCGAGACTCTTTTTAAAATTTGGTAAAAACATGGCACGAATCGGCAAAAAAATCATTACGCTTCCGGCAAATGTTGAAACAAAGGTTTCGGCTGGGATGCTTGTAGTTAAAGGTCCGAAAGCCACTCTAGAGCGGACTATCCCGCCTACTATTTTTATTGACATAGAAGATAAAAAAGTAAAAGTATCGCCCGTTGATGAACAAGCGGAGGATGTCGAGGTGATAACGGGCACTTATGTTTCTCATTTAGAAAATATGATTCAAGGAGTGACGGAAGGTTATACCAAAAAACTTATTATTGAGGGTATCGGTTTCAAAGCTGACGTTAAAGGTACCGAATTGGTACTCAGTTTGGGTTTCTCTCATCCGATTGCAATGCCAATTCCGTCGACGGTTAAAGTAGTATCGGAAAAGGGTATTATTACTGTTACTGGTAGCAATAAAGAAGAAGTCGGACAATTTACTGCCAGTATCCGTGCTCTGAAAAAGTCAGAACCATATAAAGGTAAGGGGATTCGTTATGAAGATGAGATTATCCGTAGAAAGCAAGGCAAGAAAACCGCCTAAAATTTTTATGAAAGCTAGCATTATTAAAACCTCAAAAAGAGATCGCCGCCACAATCGCATTCGGATTAAAGTGAAAGGTACGGCTGCGCGACCGCGTTTGTCTGTGTATCGGTCAAACAAGTACGTCTATGCTCAACTTATCGACGATGAGCGTGGTGTCACACTGACTGCCAGTTCCACTAAGGCCGCCACCGGTAAGGGAATGCTTGAAAAATCAAAAAATGTTGGTATGACTCTAGCTAAAGCCGCCGCCGGTTTAAAAATTAAAAAAGTCGTTTTTGATCGAGGAGGGTTTATTTACACCGGTCGGGTCCGAGCTTTAGCTGAAGGCGCTCGAGAAGGCGGGCTAGAATTTTAATCATTATTATGGCTGAAGAACAAAAAACAATCATAGAAGAGAATGTAACGGCTGGAAGCACTGCTGAGTCTATGACTCTCGGCACAGGGGCGTCGACGCGCGATAATCGCCGTAACAGCAATCAAAATCGCGATCGTGAACAACGTCGAAATCCACGACGTAGTCGCTCCGAAGGTAAGACTCGTCCTGAATTCGACCAAAAAATAATTGATATTCGCCGCGTTTCCCGTACGGTTGCCGGTGGGCGTCGTTTTAATTTCTCCGTCAGCTTGGTTATTGGCGATCGTAAGGGTTCAGTTGGTGTTGGCTTGGGTAAGGGTGGTGACACTGCACTGGCTATTGAAAAAGCTTTGCGCAACGCCAAGAAAAATCTCGTTAAAATTCAAGTCACGAAAACAATGTCTATCCCTTACGAAGTGAGCGCAAAATACAGCGCATCACGAGTGACGCTTATGCCAACGCCAGGGCGCGGTATCGTCGCCGGAAGTTCTGTACGCAGTGTCGTTGAGTTAGCAGGACTTCGTGATATTGGCACCAAGCTTCGTTCTAGTTCAAAAAATCGCCTGAATAACGCACGGGTAGCTATTGAAGCATTGCGTAAGCTAACGCCGCATCGTCGCACACTGCGAGCAGCCCGACAGGCAGCCGTCTAATCACTCCACTACTATGCAAATCCATCAAATCAAGCGAGTTCATAAGAATAAGAAAAGCACGGCTGTTGGCCGAGGTGGTACACGCGGTAAAACATCTGGCCGTGGAACAAAAGGTCAGAATGCTCGAGCTGGTCATAAAAATCGTCCGGAATTTCGCGATATTATCAAAAAGCTACCCAAACTTCGCGGTCGCGGCAAAAATAGTAACCTAAGTATTCAAGAAAAGCCGGCAGTGGTAAATATCGCCGCGTTGGAAAAACATTTCTCGGATGGAGATGTGGTAAGTCGAAAGACTTTAGCACTCAAAGGCTTGATAGTTATGCGGAGTGGCCGAATGCCAGCGGTAAAAATTCTGGGTACAGGCACCTTATCTAAAAAGCTTTCTTTTGAGGATGTTGGCTTTTCGGAATCAGCTAAAGATAAAGCTGGCATTATAAAGAAAAAATAAAAAATGTCCGCCTTCACCACTAAATTTAAGGCAATCGTTAGCGATCGTAATCTACGTAACCGTATTCTGATTACTATTGGTCTTTTGGGTATTTTTAGAGTGTTGGCAGCGATTCCAGTACCGGGTGTCAACCAATCGGCTCTCAATCAATTTTTCAATAACAACCAATTCTTCGGTCTCTTGAACGTGTTTTCCGGCGGTGGCTTGTCTCACTTTTCAATAGTGATGCTCGGCGTTGGCCCGTACATCACGGGAGTAATCATTATGCAGCTCTTGACGATGCTTTCGCCGCGGCTTAAGTCGCTCTATCAAGAGGAGGGTGAAGCTGGTCGGATGAAATTTACCCAATACTCGCGAATGCTCACGGTGCCGTTGGCTATGGTTCAGGCTTTTGGCTTCATTACTTTGCTTTCTCACGAGAGTGTCATTGCTAACTTAACGCCGTTCCAGATGGCGGTTAATGTGGCTATCGTCACGGGCGGTTCGATGCTTTTGGTATGGATTGGTGAACGTATCAGCGAATTTGGCGCCGGTAATGGTACATCGCTTATCATCTTCGCCGGTATTGTCGCCGCGCTGCCCCAGGCTATTAGCCAAACCATACTGTCATTTGACCCGTCGCAGATTCCGACCTACGTGCTCATTTTGATCGGTTCGGTGCTCGTTGTGTACGCGGTGGTCTTTATCACTGAGGCTGAGCGACCGATTCCAGTAACCTACGCTAAGCGCGTTCGGGGTAATAAAGTCTATGGTGGTGTTTCCACTTATATTCCATTGCGACTCAATCAAGCCGGCGTTATTCCTATTATCTTCGCGTTGTCGATTCTGCTTTTTCCGCAGGTTATCTTTAAATATTTAGGTTCTATCCACTACGCGCTTGTGGCAAATGCCGCTAATTGGATTGAAAACGCTCTCCAGAATCAGTGGGTGTACGATATTCTCTACTTCGTTTTAGTTTTTGCTTTTACCTATTTCTACACAGCGGTGACTTTCGATCCTCACCAGCTTTCGGAAAATCTTCAAAAAAACGGCGCGTTTATTCCTGGTGTTCGCCCCGGTCAGTCCACGGCTGTTTATATTTCTAAAATCCTTACCCGTTTGACCACTTTTGGTGCTCTATTCTTGGGCACCATCGCCGTTTTGCCACTTATTGTTCGTTCACTTACTAATCAAACATCGCTAGCTATCGGTGGCACGGCACTTCTTATCGTTGTCTCAGTTGTTATTGATTCTATTAAACGCATTGAGGCTCAAGTGACGATGCGGGAATACTAAAGAACAAGCTTGTTCGGTAGTATGGTACAATCCCACCATCGCATATGCTTCCACGAACTTTTATTTTTTTTGGTAGATCAGGGTCGGGAAAGGGCACTCAGGCCGAGTTGCTCATTAAATGGTTGAAAGCTCAGGATACATCGCGTCAAACGCTCTATATTCAAACGGGCCAACAAGGACGCGATTTTGCCAAGCAAAATAATCTCTCGGCTCGATTAATTCGAGATATTATCAACCAAGGCAAACTTTTTCCCGCATTCATTCCAATTTATTTTTGGACTCAAGTTTTTGTGGAAAATATTCGCGAAGGTACCGAACATATTATTCTCGATGGTTTGTGTCGCCGACCGGAAGAAGCGCCAATTCTTGACGGCGCTCTACAGTTCTATAAACGCGAAAAGCCGACTATCGTGGTCATTAATGTGTCGGAAAAGTGGGCAACACAGCGTCTTGTTGAACGCAAGCGCTCCGACGATGTTCCCGATGATATTAAAAATCGACTCGATTGGTATACAGCGCAGGTAATGCCAGCGGTAGATTATTTTCGAAATCATCCCCAATATCAGGTACTCGATATTAACGGCGAGCAGAGTATTGACGCGGTTCATCAGGATTTGTTAAAAAAAGCCAGCCTTACATGATATCCATTAAGTCGGAAAAAGATATAGCTCTCTTACGTGAAGGCGGTGCAAGGCTAGCTCGGATTTTGGCGGCGGTGGCCCTTGAAGCAAAATCAGGCGTTTCCACTGAACACCTAAACACTCTAGCTGAAGATCTTATCACTAAAGGTGGCGATATATCGGCATTTCTCAACTATCGACCGAGTGGAGCTTCACGCCCTTATCCAGCCAGTCTTTGTATTTCTATAAATGATGAAGTGGTTCATGGTATTCCGACCGAAAAACCGCGCGTGCTCGCCGAGGGTGACGTTGTTAGCTTGGATCTCGGCCTTATCCACCAGAAACGCATAACCGACCATGCTATCACCATCGGTGTGGGGGAAATTTCATCTGAAGCTAAACAATTGCTTGCCACGACTCGAGAAGCGCTAGCTGTTGGCATTAAAGCCGCTCAAGCAGGAAAAAAAACCGGCGACATCGGCTTTGCTATCGAGCGTTTTGTTCGCAGCCGAGGAGTATATGGCATTATAGAAGAACTTACCGGTCACGGTGTTGGTTATAGTGTTCACGAGGATCCATTTGTTCCCAATTTTGGCAAACCCGGACAGGGAGCACCGCTTGAGCCGGGTATGGTTATTGCTATTGAGCCTATGTTGACGCTTGGTGGCAAAGACATTATTCTCGACAGTGACGGCTACACTATCCGCACTAGCGATGGTTCGCTCGCTGCCCATTTTGAGCATACTATTTTGATCACTGAAACTGGTCCAGAAATTCTAACGAAACTATAAATCGTATTTTTGCTATACTGTCTACATGGAAGTCACGAAAAATGCTGAAGCAGTAGGTAGTCGCGTGGCAATGACGCCAGCTGAGGAGCTGGAGCACCTACGGCAAGAAGTGGCTCGTCGCGAGCGGGAATTAGCCGCGGCTGGTGGCGATAAAGGTCCCGCTAGCCCCATTGAACGTGACCAGCTTATCTCTGAGCAAATTCATCGCCATCAAGCTGCTCCGACCGAAGCTTTATTGCACCCAGTAGCGCGAATGGAATCGTCAGCGGTAGAGAAGATCGTACTCAATCTTTCGCCCGAGCCACACGATGCCAAGATGGCTGAACTCTTAGCTATTCTTAATGAAAAAGGTATCAAAAACGCGCTGCGAGTGGTGGAAGCGCTTAATGATCCGCATGTTGAGGATGATTTCCATCGATTTTTAATCCAGTACATCAAAAGTGGCTATCCTATTAACGGCCTAGTGCCCCGCTCAGAACTCTTCCAAGCACTCCATATGACACTCTATGAGGTGTCGTTGCCTGATGCCGAGCAGGAGGGCCAAAGGCCTCTTAAGGAGCTTATATCGGCCATGGATCAATTCTATGCCGGTATGTTTTCAGCTTCGTCTGCTGCCGCCAAGGGAGGTTTGGCGGGAATTTTTGGCGGAAATGAGAAGAATAAAGCAACACCATTTAGCTTTGAGATTGCCAAGACTAATCACAGCCAAGAATCTGTTATTTATGCCGGCATTCCTGATAATCGGAAAGATTTGTTTGAAAAACAGATTGTGGCCCTTTTCCCTCGAGCAAAAATCAAAGAGGTACCCGATGATTATAATATTTTTACTGAGCCGAGCGACACTGTTGGCGCGGTAGCGGTACTTGAAAAGTATCCCGTCTACCCACTTAAGACGTATGATCGTTTTGACCACGATCCACTCAATGTCATTCTGAATACCTTCTCCAAAATTAAAAAAGACAATGAGGGTGCGGCGGTGCAGATTTTTTTTCGACCGGCGACCAAGGATTATCAGAAAGAATATCAGCGAATTATCGAAGGTGTTCAAAAGGGTAAAAAAGTGAAAGAACTTTTGCCAAAAGGCCTTGGCGAGGAGCTCTGGAATGATTTAAAAGACGGTTTCTTTGGCCCTTCAGCCGAACAGAAAAAGAAGGAAGAGGAAAAGAAAAAAGGCGAATCTCCTGTAATTGATCAAAATCTTTTGACGACCCTTAACGAAAAAATCGGCGCGCCGATGTGCGAAGTGGGCATTCGCTTACTGGTATCGGCGGCGACGCCGATGGATGCCGAGCAAATTTTAGCTCATCTGGAGTCGGCTTTTAATCAATTTGAAAACACGCTTGGTAATAAACTGTCGTTTAAGCGCACGACGGGCAAAAAGCTTAAAAAGCTGACAGAAGAATTTTCGTTCCGAGAATTTCCCGATACGAATGTGCTACCGCTCAATTTTAAAGAAGCGGCAACTCTTTTTCACTTTCCCGAGCGCATCGGCGGCGCGGCGCCGCAGGTTCGTCAAGCCAAAGCAGGTGCGGCACCGGCGCCGGTCGATCTGCCTCAGGAAGGAACGCTTTTGGGTATCAATCGCTTCCGCAATCTAGAAACAAAAGCCTTCATCACCAAAGAAGACCGCTTGCGCCATTTCTACGTCATTGGTCAAACTGGCACCGGTAAGACCACACTCCTCAAGAATATGATTGTTCAGGATATTCAACAGGGCGAAGGGGTGTGCATGATTGATCCACACGGTATGGATATTCAAGACGTCTTGGCTAATGTGCCGCCATCGCGCTATGAAGACGTCATCTATTTTGATCCGAGCTACACGCCGCGGCCGATGGGTCTCAATATGATGGAATTTGATCCCAATTTTCCCGAGCAAAAAACGTTTGTGGTCAACGAGCTCTTAAGTATTTTTAAAAAACTCTACGGTGCGGTGCCCGAAAGTATGGGGCCGGCCTTTGAACAATATTTTCGAAATTCAGCGCTTCTGGTAATGGAGCATCCAGAATCAGGTAATACTCTTTTAGACGTGTCGCGAGTGCTGTCCGACAAAGAATACCGCAAGTTTAAGCTTTCGGTCTGTAAAAATCCGCTGGTCGCTCAGTTTTGGACCAATGCCGAGAAAACGACAGGGGAGCAGGCTATGGCTAATTACGTTCAGTATGTTACCAACAAATTCGACGTCTTTTTGGCCAACGACATTATGCGGCCGGTTGTTTCTCAGGAGCAATCATCGTTCAATTTCCGCGATATTATGGATAATAAAAAAATCCTGCTGGTTAATTTGGCCAAAGGCAAACTCGGCGATATTAACGCGAATTTAATTGGCCTCATTTTAGTTGGCAAGATTTTAATGGCGGCGCTGTCGCGCGCCGATTCGGCCGGCATAGATTTGCCGTCCTTTTATCTTTATATCGACGAATTCCAGAATATTACCACCGATTCTATTTCTACTATTTTGTCTGAAGCGCGCAAATATAAACTCTCGCTCACTATTGCTCACCAATTTATCGCGCAACTTCAAGAAAATATTCGTGATGCTGTCTTTGGCAACGTCGGGTCGCTTGGCGTTTTTAGAGTTGGCAGCACCGATGCGGAATTTCTGGAAAAACAACTTGCGCCGGCGTTTACGGCAAAAGATATTGTTAATATTGAAAATCGCCAAGCTTATTTGAAGCTTTTGGTTAACGGTCGCCAGATGACTCCTTTTAATGTTGAAACATTGCCGCCGCTGCCCGGCGATCGCTTGAAACTCGACGCTCTGAAGCAGCTTTCTTATCTTAAATATGGTCGTGACCGAGCTACAGTAGAAAAAGAAATCATGGCAAAATATCAACAATACAATGTCTGACACTCCCCATCCTAAAAACGAGCGCACGTTGGTACTTATTAAGCCCGACGGCATTCAGCGCTCACTTATCGGCGAAATTATCCGTCGCTATGAGCGTTCTGGCCTCAAACTTGTCGCTTTGAAAATGTTTGTGCCAACCGAAGAACAGATAGAGCGCCACTACACCCTTGATCCAAATTGGCGTCGGATAACAGGCGAAAAAACCCTCAAGAGTTATCGTGATAAGGGACTTGTGCCACCAACTGAAGATCCATTAGAGGTAACCCGTGTTCTTTTGAAACGATTGGCTCACTATATGACGTCGGGACCGGTGATAGCTATGGTGTGGCAAGGCGCCCACGCTGTTGCTATTGTTCGAAAACTTACCGGCAGTACGGAACCGCTATCATCAGATGTCGGCACAATCCGAGGAGATTTTGTTCTCGATTCATATCAAATGACCGATGCCGATAGTCGATGTATTCGCAATTTGGTTCACGCGTCGGGTTCACCAGCTGAAGCACGTGAGGAAATAGCTCATTGGTTTTCTCCAAACGAACTTGTTAATTATCGCCTTGTTGCCGAGCAAATTCTCTACGATGTGAATCTTGATGGTATTCTTGAATAAATTAAGTAACAAAACTAGATTTGCGGAAGTACAGTAGCAACCAAGTGCCATCTCGTGTTCCAATGTTGTATTTCTCTTGTGTTCGTCGTGCAGCGAGATATACTTACTTCAGTCGCGTTAATATTGCTTTAGATTAAATATTTTTTTCAGGGAGCTTTACATTTTGTCGTTTTGATTAAGATTCTTCGGAATCTACTGACGAACGACACTGCGAGCACCCACCTAGTTTATACTAGGGTCAATATTGCGCGACTAAATAAACACCGCCCCTTTCGGGCGGTTTTTATATTCCACATGGTATACTAAAATTAATGACCAAATCCCGCGCAGCGCTTATTATTAGCCTTGCTCTTCTTGTTGTTATTTTACATGTCATTGGTTTATCCTTGGAATTCTACTGGCGTCTTAGTTGGTATGATCGAATAGTGCATACCTTAGCGGGAATAACCGTTGTACTAACACTATTTTCATTTAATGTGACGCGCCGTTTTTCAAAAAAATTACCCGTATTTTTTTTGGGCGTGTTTTTCACAGCATTAATAGTGGGATTACTCTGGGAAGTTTTTGAACTTCGAGCGGGTATTACTTTTATGGGTGATCATGGTTATGCGTTGGACACTACTTGGGACATAATTTGCGATGTTATCGGAGGTCTTTTGGCTGGCGGCTACCTATTTTTATTCGGCTAATTGTAAAATATGAATCAACTATCTAAACCATATAAAAAAACAGTTTCTACATCGCGCACCACCCTTACTTTTTGCGGCGGTACTGGTTCGGTAACCGGCGCTAACTTTTTATTGGAAATAAACGAACCAAAACCTTTCAAAATTCTCGTTGATTGCGGTTTGGAGCAGGGGAGCGACACGGCTGAGAAATTTAATCAGACGCCGTTTCCATATAATCCCGCCGATATTGATGTTTTACTTGTTACTCACGCTCACGCTGACCATATAGGCCGCATTCCCAAGCTTATTAAAGACGGATTTCATGGCGTCATCTATTCCACTCCGGCGACGCGCGATTTAGCCCAAGTGATGTTGGCTGATGCTGTCCACTTGCTTTCTCGAGAAGCTAGTCACCGTAACCAGCCGGCGCTTTATGATGAACAGAATGTCCAAGCGACCTTCACCTTGTGGCATACTATTTCCTACTACATCCCCACTGATATTGGTGGTTCTGTATCGGTTTTAGCTAAAGATTCCGGTCATATTCTTGGAGCAGCTATGTACGAGCTCCATATTGGTGCCAACGCTTGTCCTAATTTAGGAGTGTTTCCAAGTACTTCTGAGAAATCTGTGCCACCAGCGGCGAAAAAATATGGCGAACAGGTAATCGTCTTTACGGGTGATTTAGGTAACTCGCCAGCTCTCTTTTTGCGTGATACCGACACGGTCGCTGGCGCCGACTATTTAGTGATGGAATCGGTCTATGGTGATCGTAATCACGAATCAAAAGAGGAGCGGCGGGCCGAGTTGATCGCGGTTATTGCCGATACGGCTGCTCGCAAGCGCACGCTTATAATTCCAGCATTTTCGCTGGAGCGCACTCAAGATATTCTTTTTGAAATAAATGAACTGGAGCGCTCCAGCAAAATCCCGAGCATTCCCGTGTATATGGATTCGCCGCTGGCTGAAAAAGTAACGGAGATTTATCGTCGCTACAGTGTTGATTTTAATGATAAAGCGAAACAGCTTGCGACTGTTGAAAAAGATATATTCACGGTGCCCAAGCTCAAGATTATCAACAATAATCGCGATTCTGAGCGGGTGGACACGTTACCGAGTCCGAAGATAATCATGGCTGGCTCAGGTATGTCCGTTGGTGGCCGAATCATCCGCCATGAACGTCATTTTTTGCCTGATGCAAACACGACTCTTCTTTTAGTTGGTTATCAAGCAGTGGGAACACTTGGCCGTGAGCTTCAGGATCATGCTAAAGAGGTTGTTATTGATGGCGAACGCGTGCTGGTAAAAGCTGAAGTAAAAGCGATTCTCGGCTACTCGTCACATAAAGATTCTGATCGCCTTGTTGAATTTGTTGCGGCCGTCGCGCCGACCTTAAAGAAGGTTTTTGTGACAATGGGGGAGCCGAAGTCGGAGCTCTTTTTAGCTCAGCGCTTGCGCGATTATGTTGGGGTTAATGCCGTGGTGCCGAAACAGGGCGACACAGTTGTATTGTCGTAAAAATTATTTGACCGCGGCAATTACTTTAGAGAAAACAACGGGATGATTGGCTGCTAAGTCGGAAAGGATTTTTCGATCCAATAAAATGCCTTTTTTCTTAAGGGCACCGATGAATTTACTATAAGATAAGCCCTGAGCTTCCAGAGCGGCGTTAATTCGAACAATCCAGAGCTGGCGGATCTCGTTCTTTTTATCGCGGCGGTGAGCAAAAGCGTAGGCACCGGCATGCATTAGCGCTTCAGAAGCAGCGCGCTCTTTTGTGGAGCGGCCCAAACGGTAGCCTTTGGTTTGGCGCAATGTATTGCGGCGATTTTTGAGGGCGTGAACGGCCTTTTTAACGCGTGTCATGGTGGTTTAAATTAATTAATTATTAGCTAAAAAACGAGACTGATCTTTCTTCTTCATATGGAGAAGCGTTGTGCGGCGGCGATTGAGACGCCTGTTGCGGCTCTCTTTGGCATTGAAATGATTTTGACCGGCCTTGCGATAAACTATTTTCCCTCGGCGGGTTACCTTGAGCCGTTTCGTGTAAGATTTATTTGTTTTGATCATGTTATTTCGTTGTTTATTTTTTTTCTATCACGACGATTAGGCCTTTAGGACCCTTCTTAGGCGCCTCAGCAATCTTGTAATCTTCACTCACGAGATGCAATACACGCTCCATTCGTTCCTTGAGGAAGTTGAAGTCCATATATTTTGAGCGGCCGATTAAAAAGAGTTCTATCTTAACCCGATGCCCTTCGCGGAGCCATTCCGACGCTTTTCGAGCCTTAAGGTCAAGGTCGTGCTCGCCGGTGCCGATTTTAACCTGGATATTCTTAGTTTCCGTGGTTTTGGATTTGGCTTTGGCGGCCCGTTCTTTCTTGCTTTCAGCGTACAAGAATTTACCATATTCCATCAATTTTGCAATAGGTGGGACAGTATTGGGAGAAATCTCTATCAAATCCAGCCCGCGTTCCTTAGCGAGCTTTAAGGCATCAGATAAGGGCATAACGCCGATATTGCCCTCATCACCAATTACCCGAACTTCTCGGGCAGTGATCTGGTGATTAATTCTAATGCGAGGTATTGGCAGAGTAGGTTACGTT
>VFSW01006594.1_pt1 | contig 17027 bp, 15 predicted proteins | sample 5358111 | NCBI WGS metagenome assembly VFSW01 (sample SAMN11554181, study PRJNA540505) | mine drainage metagenome | isolation source: sediment from site ElyBrook_90M | place: USA: Ely Copper Mine, Vershire, VT | collected 2017
CACGGCCCTGAGTGCGCGCCCCTCGGTCACCCCCGAGGACGGCGGCTGCCAGGCGCTGATGATCGAGCGGCTCGAGGCGATCGGGTTCCTGGTCGAACCGCTGCCCTTCGGTCCGGTGCGAAACTTTTGGGCGCGACGCGGCGGCGAGGGCCCGGTGTTCTGCTTCGCCGGGCACACCGATGTGGTCCCGGCGGGTCCGCGCGAACAATGGCGCAGCGAACCGTTCACGCCGTGCATCGAGGACGGCATTCTCTACGGCCGCGGCGCCGCGGACATGAAGAGCGGATTGGCGGCGATGGTGACGGCGTGCGAGGCCTTCGTCGCCGCGCATCCGCACCACCGCGGCTCGATCGCTTTTTTGATCACGAGCGACGAGGAGGGGCCCTCCGTCGACGGCACGCGCCGCGTCGTCGAGGTGCTCAAAGAGCGCGACCAGCGCATCGACTGGTGTCTGGTCGGCGAGCCCTCGAGCGAGCACGAGGTGGGCGACGTGCTCAAGATCGGCCGCCGCGGCAGCTTGAGCGGGCGCCTGACGGTGCATGGCGTCCAGGGCCACATCGCGTATCCGGATACCGCCGACAATCCGCTGCACGCCTTTGCGCCGGCGCTCGCCGAACTCGTCGCGCACCACTGGGACGCGGGCAACGCGCACTTTCAGCCGACGAGCTTCCAGGTCTCGAACCTCAGCGCCGGCACCGGGGCGCCGAACGTGATCCCGGGCGAACTGAAGGCGCGTTTCAACCTGCGGTTCTCGACCGAACAGACGGTCGACTCGCTCCAGGCCACGGTCGAGCAGATCCTGCGCCGCCACGGCGTCAAGTACTCGCTCGAGTGGTTCGTGTCGGGATTGCCGTTCCTGACCGTGCCGGGGACGCTGTCGGCGGCGGTCTCGCGCGCGATCCAAGAGGAATTGGCGCGCACCCCGCGACTCTCGACCGGCGGTGGCACCTCCGACGGCCGGTTCATCGCGCCGATGGGCGCCCAGGTGATCGAACTCGGCGTGGTCAATGCGAGCATCCACAAGGTCGACGAGTGCGTGCGCGTCGCCGACATCGACCGCTTGCACGCCCTTTACCGGCGCACCCTCGAGTTGCTGCTCGCCGCCTGATCCGGGTGTCATATCCTTGTCACAAACATCGCTTCTAATGGCGGCGCGCCCCGCAACGCCTGAGGAAACATCGTGCTGAAATCGAGAAAATCGCAACTGGCCGGCCTCGCCATCGCCATCACCGCGACGCTCGGCGCGAGCGCCCAGGCCGCGCAGGGCATCACCGGCGCCGGCAGCACCTGGGTCTATCCGCTGGTCGCCAAGTGGGCGGCCGTCTACGCGAAGAACACCGGCATCCAGGTCAATTACCAGGCGATCGGCTCGGGCGGGGGCATCGCCCAGATCGAGGCCGGCACCGTCGCCTTCGGCGCGAGCGACAAGCCCTTGTTGCCGTCGGATCTCGCCAAACACGGTCTGGTCCAGTTTCCGACCGCGATCGCCGGCGAGGACCTGGTCTACAACGTGCCGGGGATCGGACCGGGGCAATTGATCGTCACCGGTCCGTTGATCGCCGACATCTTCATGGGCAAGGTGAAGAACTGGGACGACCCGCGGATCGCCCGCCTGAATCCCGGGGTGAAGCTGCCGAACCTGGACATCACCGTCGTGCATCGCTCGGACGGCTCGGGCACGACCTTCACGTTCGCCAATTACCTCTCGAAGGTGAGCCCGCAGTGGAAGGCGCGGATCGGCGCGGACACCTCGGTTGACTGGCCGACCGGCATCGGCGGCAAGGGCAATGCGGGCGTCGCCTCGTATGTGCAACGCATCAGAGGCTCGGTCGGCTACGTCGAGTACGCCTACATCCTCGAGAACCACATGGACTATGCGCGCATGCTCAACGCGAGCGGCAGGATCCTCAGTCCGAGCCTCGCCGGTTTCCAGGCGGCCGCGGCCAATGTCGACTTCACCAAGGCGCAGGATTTCTACGTGATCCTGACCGACCAGCCGGGCGCGGCCTCCTGGCCGATCTCGGGGTGCACCTGGCAGATCCTGCGCAAGAACGCGCCGAAGGCGAGCAATGCCGCGGTGATCCGTTTCTTCATGTGGGGCTTCGAGAAGGGCCAGGCGCAGGCGCGCTCGATCTCCTTCGGGCCGCTGCCGGTGAGCACGGTCCAGGCGATCAAGGTCTACCTGAAGAAGAATCTCGGCATCTGAGCGGCGTGATTTGATGATCCTGCGCGCCTAAGAGACAATGCTGGGATGGCTAATTCCGAGGCTCCGGAACCCGCGCGCGGCCGCCGAGTTATCGTTCTGCAGGCGGACTTTCTCTTCCACAAGCTCGCGGTGCTCATGGCGACCGTGGTCGGGATCACGCTGCTCGCCGCGGTCGCGGCGATCGGCTACGACAGCTGGCCGGCGATCAAGACATTCGGCGTCCTCGGCTTTCTGACATCGAGCCAGTGGGACCCCGTATCGCGGCATTTCGGCGCCTATCCCTTCATCGTCGGCACGCTGGTGAGTTCGACCATCGCGATGCTGCTCGCGGTACCGGTGAGTTTCGGTGTCGCGGTGTTCATCTCCGAACTCGCGCCGGGCTGGATGCGCCAGCCGGTATCGGCCGCCGTCGAGATGCTCGCGGCGGTGCCGAGCATCGTCTACGGGCTCTGGGGGCTGCTGGTGTTCGCGCCGGCGTTCGCGAATGTCGAGCCCTGGATCAACGATCACCTCGGCGTGATCCCGGGAATCGGCCGGCTTTTCCAGGGACCGCCCATGGGCATCGGCATGCTCACCGCCGGGATCGTGCTCGCGATCATGATCCTGCCGTACATCAGCTCGATCATGCGCGACGTGTTCATCGCGACGCCGGTGCAGCTGAAGGAATCGGCCTACGCGATGGGCGCGACCACCTGGGAGGTCGCCCGCAACGTCCTCCTGCCGTACACCCGCACGGCGGTGGCCGGCGGCATCTTCCTCGGCCTCGGGCGCGCCCTCGGCGAGACCATGGCGGTGACCTTCGTCATCGGCAACAGCGACAACCTCTCGGCGAGCCTGTTGATGCCGGGCGCGACCATCCCGTCGGTGATCGCCAACGAATTCACCGAGGCGACCAGCAAGCTCTACATCTCCTCGCTCATCTACCTGGGCCTCGTGCTGATCGCGATCACGCTCATCGTGCAGGTGCTGGCGGTGCTGTTGCTCGGCAGCCTGCGGCGCAGGCCCGGAGGGGCGGCGTGATCCCGCTGTACGCCCGCCGGCGGGCCGTGAACCTGTTCGCCTCCTCGCTGATGTTCGCGGCGACCTGCATCGGCCTGTTCTTCCTCGCCTGGATCCTGTGGACGACGCTCAAGCTCGGCATGACCGCGATGCATTGGGATCTGTTCCTGAAGGACACGCCGGCCCCGGGCAACGGCGGCTACGGCCTGCGCAACGCCTTCGTCGGCAGCCTGATCCTGATGGGCATCGCGCTGCTGATCGGTGTCCCGGTCGGCCTGATGGCCGGCACCTGGCTCGCCGAATACGGCGGCCGCAGCCGCATGGCGAACCTCGTGCGCTTCGTCAACGACATCATGCTGAGCGCCCCGTCGATCGAGATCGGGCTGTTCACCTACGCCATCATGGTCGACCCGATGGGCCACTTCTCGGCCATCTCGGGCGGCGTCGCGCTCTCGATCCTGATGATCCCGATCATCGTGCGCACCACCGACGAGATGTTGAAGCTCGTCGGCGGCGAGATGCGCGAGGCGGCGATCGCGCTCGGCGCGCCGATGTGGAAGGTGATCACGCACATCACCTGGAAGGGTGCGCGCGCCGGGATACTGACCGGCATCCTCATCTCGCTGGCGCGCATCAGCGGCGAGACCGCGCCGCTGCTGTTCACCGCGCTCAACAACCAGTTCTTCAGCACCAAGCTCGGCTCGCCGATCGCCAATCTGCCGGTCGTGATCTTCCAGTTCGCGATGAGCCCGTACGAGAACTGGCAACAGATGGCCTGGGCGGGCGCGTTCGTCGCGATCGTCTTCATCCTCACGATCAGTGTCTGTTCACGTTTGATCCTGCAAAGCGCCGTCAAGAGATCATGATTAAAACGAAAGCAATCCTAGCCACGGGCGGAGCCGATGCGCCGTCCGCCGCCGCCGCGGGCGAGTCGCGACCCGAGCCGTTCGTGCCGAAGATCAGCGTGCGCAATCTGAACTTCTACTATGGCAAGGCCCAGGCGCTGAACAATATCTCCCTGCAGATCCCCGAGCATCGGGTGACGGCGTTCATCGGCCCCTCCGGCTGCGGCAAGTCGACGCTGCTGCGCACCTTCAACCGCATGTTCGAGCTGTATCAGGACCAGCGCGCCGAGGGCGAGGTCAACCTCGACGGCGAGAACATCCTGCGTTCGAAGACCGACATCGCGCGCATCCGCTCGAAGATCGGCATGGTGTTCCAGAAGCCGACGCCCTTCCCGATGTCGATCTACGACAACATCGCCTTCGGCATCCGCCTGTACGAGAGGCTCTCGCGCGCCGAGATGGAGGCGCGCGTCGAGGGCTGTCTGCGCCAGGCGGCGCTCTGGGACGAGGTCAAGGACAAGCTCGGTCAGTCCGGCACCTCGCTGTCCGGCGGCCAGCAGCAACGCCTGTGCATCGCCCGCACCATCGCGGTCAAGCCCGAGGTGCTGCTGCTCGACGAGCCGTGCTCGGCGCTCGATCCGATCTCGACGGCCAAGGTCGAGGAGATGATCTACCAGCTGAAGACCGAATACACCGTCGTCATCGTCACGCACAACATGCAACAGGCGGCGCGCGCCTCGGACTACACGGCGTTCATGTACATGGGCGAGGTGGTCGAGTTCGACCTGACACGCAAGATCTTCACCGCACCGCGCGAGTCGCGCACCGAGGACTACATCACCGGGCGTTTCGGCTGAGCGCGCCGGCGGCTAGTCGACGGCGTTGCGAAGCAGTTCGTTGATCGAGGTCTTGGCACGCGTCTGCGCATCGACGCGCTTGACGATGACCGCGCAGTAAAGACTGTACCGGCCGTCCGCCGAGGGCAGGGCGCCCGGCACCACGACCGAGCCGGAGGGCACCCGTCCGCGCAGGATGCGGTCGTTCTCGCGATCGTAGATGCGGGTGCTCTGGCCGATGAACACGCCCATGGAGATCACCGAGCCGGATTCGACGATGACGCCCTCGACGATCTCGGAGCGCGCGCCGATGAAACAATCATCCTCGATGATCGTCGGGCCCGCTTGCAGCGGTTCGAGGACGCCGCCGATGCCGACGCCGCCGGACAGATGCACGTTGCGCCCGATCTGCGCGCAGGAGCCGACGGTCGCCCAGGTGTCGACCATCGTGCCGGAGCCGACGTAGGCGCCGATGTTCACATAGCTCGGCATCAGCACGACGTTCGGCGCGATGTAGGCGCCGCGCCGCACGGTCGCCGGCGGCACCACGCGGGCGCCGGCGGCGGCGAAGCGCGCCTCATCCCAGCCGTCGAACTTAAGCGGCACCTTGTCGTAGAAATCGAGCGCGCCGGCGCTGATGCGCGCGTTCTCGGCGATTCGAAACGACAGCAGCACCGCCATCTTCAGCCATTCGTTGACCCGCCACCCGCCATCGTGCGGTTCGGCGACCCGCGCCGCGCCGCTGTCGAGAAGTTCGAGCGCGCTCGACACAGCCTCACGCACCTCCGGCGGCGTCGAGCGCGGCGTCAGACTCGAGCGTGTTTCGAAGGCGCGCTCGATGCGCGGTCTTAAATCGGACTTCATGCGCGCGGCGCTTCGCGCCGGTCGAGGGATTGCATCAGTGACTCCGTGACCCGTTCGCAGGCCGCCGCGGCGAGCGGCAGCCCCTCGGCGTCGGTTATGTAGAAGACGTCCTCGGCGCGTTCGCCGATGGTCATGATTTTCGCCCCGTCGATCGCGACGTGCTCGGCCTTGAAGACCTTGCCGACGTCCGACAGGAGCCCCGGTCGGTCGGCCGCGACCAGTTCTAGGATCGTGCGATTGTTGCGCTCATCGAGGCTGAAATTCACCCGGGTCGGCGTCGTGAACATGCGCACCTGGCGCGGCGCACGCCGCGTCACCGTCATCGACGGATCCGCCTGCTCGCGAAGATTGCGCCACAGGCCGCTCTCGATCTCCTGGATGCGTTCCTGATCGTCGATGAGCGCGCCGCTGTCCTCGAGCACCACATAGGTCTCCAGGCTGAAGCCGTTGGCGCTCAGGATCAGGCGAGCGTCGACGACGTTCAGGCCCATCTGATCGAGCACCGCGGTCGTGCGCGCGAAGCTGTGCAGCCGGCGCGGCGTGTAGGTGAGCACGGCGGTGCCGCCGCGCTCGGTGAGCTTACGGATCGCGACCAGCGCGGACTCTTCCGAAGGGTGCCGGTCGGCGAGCAGCGTGGTGTGCCAGGCGATCTCCTCGGGTGTGAAGCGCAGGAAGTAGGCGTCCGTCCACTGCGACCAGACCCGCTCAATACGCGCCTCCTCGAGGCCGCCGAGGCGCGAGCGCGCCTCGGCCTGGATTTCGCGGATCAGTTCTTCCTGGTCGACGGGCGTCTCCAGGCCGCGTCGCAGCGCCTGCTTGGTGCGCTCGTAGATTTCCTCGAACAGGCGCGCCTTCCAGGTGTTCCAGAGCTTCGGATTGGTGCCGCGCACGTCCGAGACGGTGAGCACGTAGAGGTAATCGAGGTGCGCCTGGTCGCCGATGCGGCCGGCGAACTCGCGGATCACCTCCGGGTCGCCGATGTCCTGCTTCTGCGCGGTGATCGACAGGATCAGGTGATGCTTGACGAGCCAGGCGACGAGCCGCGCCTCGTAGCGGCCAAGCCCCTGTTCGAGACAGAACGCCTCGGCATCGACCGCGCCGAGCTCCGAATGATCGCCGCCGCGGCCCTTGGCGATGTCGTGGAACAGCGCCGCCAGATACGCCAGCTCCGGCCGCGGCAGGGATTGCATGATCTGGCTGAGCGAGGGGAATTCGAGGTTGAACTTCGGCATCGCCAGGCGCCGCAGGTTGCTGACGACGAACAGCGTGTGCGCATCGACCGTGTAGGCGTGGAACAGGTCGTACTGCATGCGCCCGACGATGCGCCCGAAGGCGGGGATGTAGCGGCCGAGCACGCCGTACAGATTCATGCGCCGCAGCTCGTGCGTGACGCCGACCGGCGCGCACAGGATCTCCATGAACAGGCGGTGATGCCGCGGGTTCTGGCGGAACTCCTCGTCGATCAGGTGCACGTGCATGCAGACGAGCCGGATCGTCTCGGCGCGCACGCCGCGTAGCTGCGGGTGCTGCGCGAGCAGCGCGAACATCTCGAGCAGCGCCGAGGGGTAGCGCGCGAACACCTCCGGATGCGCCACCTCCAGGTAGTCGTTGCGGATCTGGAAACGGGCGTTGATCGGCGTCGGCGGCTCGCTGCGGGTCAGGATCGCCTCGCGAAACAGCTGCAGCAGCATCTCGTTGAGGAGGCTGACGTCGATCACCGTGCGGTAGTACTTTTGCATCAGCTGTTCGACGGCGAGCGTGAAGCTCGCATCCTCGTAGCCGAACAGCCGGGCGAGCTTGATCTGGTAGTCGAACAGCAGCCGGTCCTCGCGCCGGCCGGTCAGCATGTGCAGCCCGAAGCGCACCTTCCAGAGAAAGTTTTGGCCGGCGAGCAGCTTGCGCAGCTCCTCGCGCGTCAGAAAGCCGTGCGCGACGAGTTCATCGAGCGTGTCGGTGCCGAAATGCCGCTTGGCCACCCAGCCGATCGTCTGGATGTCGCGCAGGCCGCCGGGGCTCGATTTGACGTTCGGCTCGAGGTTGTAGGCGGTGTCGAAATAGCGGTGGTGCCGCTCGGTCTGTTCGGCGACCTTCGCTTCGAAGAAGGCCGCCGAGGACCACAGGCGGTCGGCGGCGAGCGCGCGGCGCATGCCGGCGAACAGCACCTCCGGTCCGGCGAGCAGGCGCGCCTCGAACAGGGTGGTCGCGACGCTGATGTCGGCAAGGCTCTCGCGCTGGCAGTCGTCGATCGAGCGCACGCTGTGGCCGACCTCGAGACCCATGTCCCAGAGCACGGTCAGGAAGCGCTCGATCTGCGGTTGCCAGTCCGCCGAATCGCTCTTCGGCAGCAGCACCATGATGTCGATGTCCGAACACGGGTGCAGTTCGCCGCGGCCGTAGCCGCCGACGGCGAGCAGCGCGAGATCGGCGGCGAAGCGCCCGGCGTGGCGCACCCAGGCGGCGCGCAGCGCAATGTCCACGAGCCGCGCCCGATCCCGGACGAGGTCGGCGACGTCTTCGTCCGCGCCGAAACGCTCGCGCAGCAGTTCGGCGCCGCGCTCGAGCACCTGACGGAAGGCCTCCGGGGAGAATTCGCCGCCCTCGAGGGCTTCGGCGGCGACCTGTAGGTACTGCCAGTCCCCGTCCGCCGCCGGCTGGTGGATTACGCTCACGTGCTCGCCGCGGCCGCCGCCGTCGCCGCGGCGCCGAGCGTGAGCACCTCGAAGCCGGTGGCCGTGACGAGGATCGTGTGTTCCCATTGCGCCGACAGCGAGTGATCCTTGGTGACGACCGTCCAGCCGTCCGGCAGGACGCGCACATCGCGCCGTCCGGCGTTGATCATCGGCTCTATCGTGAAGCTCATGCCCTGCTCGAGGACCAGGCCGGTGCCCGGCTTGCCGTAATGCAATACCTGCGGATCCTCGTGATAGACACGTCCGATTCCGTGCCCGCAGTACTCGCGCACGACCGAGAAGCCGTTGCTCTCGGTGAAGCTCTGGATCGCGTGGCCGATGTCGCCGAGCCGCGTCCCGGGCTTGACGACGCGGATCCCGTGCCACATCGCCTCGTGGCAGATCGTGCTCAGGCGGCGCGCGAGAATGGAGGGCTCGCCGGCGAAATACATGCGGCTGGTGTCGCCGTGAAAGCCGTCCCGGATCACCGTCACGTCGATGTTGACGATGTCGCCGTTCTTCAGCGCCTTCTCGCCCGGGATGCCGTGACAGACGACGTGATTCACCGATGTGCAGATCGTCTTCGGGAAGCCGCGATAGTTCAGGTTCGCCGGAATCGACTCGAGTTCGTTCACGATGAAGTCGTGGCAGCGCTGGTCGAGCTCCTCGGTCGTGACCCCGGCGCGCACGAACGGCCCGATCATGTCGAGCACGCTCGCCGCGAGGCGCCCCGCGGCACGCATTTTTTCCTGTTCCTCGACGTTCTTGATCGTCACACTCATTCGGTCTGCCGCGCCACTTTGTTTCCCCTAAAGGTTCATGGTATAAAGAGCGGCTTTTTTTAACAACCCCGCACGCGTATCGTCACGATCGGCCGGGTGCCCGGGGGGATCGGAGCGAGTCCGAGCCCGGGTTGCCGATTGGGATACGCGGAGGCTCAACCCGACCAAAGGAGCGATATCGATGACCAGCGTGTCCATGCGGCAAATGCTGGAGGCGGGCGTGCACTTCGGGCACCAGACCCGCTTCTGGAACCCGAAGATGGCCCCCTTCATTTTCGGCGAACGTAACAAGATTCACATCATCAACCTCGAGCGGACACAGCCGCTCTACGCCGTTGCGGCCGACTTCATCAAGTCCGTCGCCGCCGGTGGCGGCAAGGTGCTGTTCGTCGGCACCAAGCGCTCCGCCCGCGATGCGGTGCAAAAGGAAGCGATCCGCTGCGCGATGCCCTACGTGAACCAGCGCTGGCTGGGCGGCATGCTGACCAATTTCAAGACCATCCGCCAGTCGATCAAGCGCTTGAACGAACTCGATGAGATGGCGCAGAGCGGTGCGCTCGAGCGGCGCGGCAAGAAAGAGGCGCAGATGCTGCGCCGGGAAATGGAAAAGCTGCTGCGCAGCCTGGGCGGAATCCGCGACATGGGCGCGCTGCCCGACGCGCTGTTCGTGATCGACGTCGGTCACGAGGAGATCGCGATCAGCGAGGCGCGCAAACTCGGCATTCCGGTGGTCGCCATCGTCGACACCAACTGCTCGCCCGCGGGCATCGATTACGTGATTCCGGGCAACGATGACGCGATGCGCGCGATCGTCCTGTACGCGACCGGCGTCGCCGACGCCGTGCTCGAGGGCAAGGCCTCCCTGCCCGAGATGCCGGTCGGCGAGGATGACTTCGTCGAACTCGACGAGGAAGGCAATCCGAAGAAGCGCGCCTCGGCGCGCCGCGGACCGCCGCCGCCCCGCGGCAAGAAGCCACCCGTGCGCCGCAAGGCGCCGGTGGCGGCCGCCCCGGGCGCCCCCGGCGCGGTCGTTGCGGATGAGGAGCCCGAAGCGGATGAGCCGGATGCCGTCGAACCGGCCGCCGCGAGCGCCCCGCGTCCGGTCAGCCCGCCGCGCCGCAGGCCGGCCCCGCGCCGCGGACCCGGCGGCCCGCGCTAAAGGAACACCTGATGAACATTACCGCCGAATCCGTCAAGCAGCTGCGCGAGCGCACCGGCGCCGGAATGATGGAGTGCAAGAAGGCGCTCGTCGAGACCGCCGGCGATCTCGATGCCGCCGCCGAACTGATGCGCAAGTCCGGGCTTGCCAAGGCCGACAAGAAGGCCCAGCGAGTGGCCGCCGAAGGCACCATCGCGATCGCGCGCGAGGGCCGCGACGCGGTGCTCCTCGAGGTCAACTGCGAGACCGACTTCGTCGCCCGCGGCGAGGAACTTCAGGGCTTCGCAGCCGCGGTGGCCAAGCTTGCGCTCGCCACCGCACCTTCGGACCTGGACGCCTTGCTCGCCGGCCGGCTCGAGGGTGGGAGCGTCGAGGAGCGACGACGCGCGCTGATCGCCAAGATCGGCGAGAACATCACCGTTCGGCGTTTCACGCGCTTGAGCGCCCCTGCGCTGCTCGGTGCCTATCTGCACGGCACGCGGATCGGTGCGCTGGTCTGCCTGCAGGGCGGTTCGGATGAACTCGCGAAGGATCTGGCGATGCACGTCGCCGCGGCCAACCCGAGCTATCTGGATGCGGCGGGCGTGCCCGCGGAGGTGCTCGACAAGGAGCGCTCCATCCTCACCGAGCAGACCAAGGGCGAGAAGAAGCCGGCCGAGATCATCGCCAAGATGGTCGAGGGGCGGCTGCGCAAGTATCTCGGCGAGATCACCTTGCTCGGACAGCCGTTCGTCAAGGATCCGGACGTCACGGTCGAGAATCTCCTGAAGAAGTCCGCGGCGAGCGTGGTGCGTTACGCGCGCTACGAGGTCGGCGCCGGCATCGAGAAAAAGCAGGACGATTTTGTCGGGGAGGTCTTGCCGCTGGCCGGGGCCCGCTCAAAATCGCGCCATCGGTGCTTTGCGGCGGGGGTTTTATTCGGGCCGGGGGGGCCCGGCCGGCGCCGGCGGCACGCTTCTCGGTATAGTAGGGCTCCAGATCATGACACCCAAGACCGCTGCGGCGCGATATCGTCGAATTCTCGTGAAACTCTCCGGCGAGGCCCTGCTCGGCGAGGAGGACTACGGGATCGACGCCGGGATGCTCAAGCGCATCGCCGGGGAGATCCGCGACTTAAGCCAGATGGGCGTGCAGATCGCGGTGGTGATCGGCGGCGGCAACATCTTCCGCGGCGCCGGGCTCGCGCGGGCCGGCATGGACCGGGTCACGGCCGATCACATGGGCATGCTCGCGACCGTGATCAATGCGCTCGCGATGCAGGACTCGCTCGAGAGCCTCGGCGTCTATGCCCGGGTGATGTCGGCGCTGCGCATCAACGAGGTCTGCGAGGACTACATCCGGCGACGCGCCGTGCGCCACCTCGAGAAGGGCCGGGTGGTGATCTTCGCCGCGGGCACCGGCAATCCGTTCTTCACGACCGACACGGCGGCGAGCCTGCGTGCGATCGAGATCAACGCCGACATCCTCCTGAAGGCGACCAAGGTCAACGGCGTCTACGATTCGGATCCGATGCAAAATCCCGATGCGAAGCGCTATGCTCGATTGACGTTCGACCAGGTGCTGAACGACCGTCTGGGCGTGATGGACGCGACCGCGATCGTGATGTGCCGCGAGAACCGCCTGCCGTTGCAGGTGTTCAATCTGTTTCAAGCGGGCGATCTGCTGCGTATCGTCCAGGGCGAGGACGTCGGCACCGTCGTCTGCACCGAGTTGTGAGGAGACTGAAGCCATGCTGGATGAGCTGAAGAAGGATGCGTCGCAACGCATGCAAAAGTGCGTGACGACCTTCCGCGATCAACTGAAGAAATTGCGCACCGGGCGTGCGCACACGAGCCTCATAGAGCACATCAAGGTCGACTACTACGGCTCCGAGATGCCGCTGAATCAGGTCGCGAGCGTCGCCACCGAGGATTCGCGCACGCTCACCGTGACGCCGTGGGAGAAGTCGATGGTCGCGATCATCGAGATGGCGATCTTCAAGTCCGACTTGGGGCTCACGCCGAACTCCGCCGGTCAGATCATCCGCATCTCGATGCCGGCGCTCACCGAGGAGCGGCGGCGCGACGTCACCAAGGTGGTGCGTTCCGAGGCGGAGAACGCCCGGGTGGCGGTGCGCAACGTCCGTCGCGAGGTCAACAACGAGATCAAGGAGATGCTGAAGGAGAAGTTGATCGCGCAGGACGATGAACGGCGCGGCCAGGACGAGGTCCAGAAGCTCACCGACAAGTTCGTCGCGGAGATCGACCATGCGATGGCCGAGAAGGAAAAGGAATTGATGCAGGTCTGAGCATGCCGGACTCGCCGCACCACGTCGCGATCATCATGGACGGCAACGGCCGCTGGGCGCGCTCGCGCGGCCTGCCGCGGCCGGCCGGGCATCGCTCGAGCCTGAAGGTCGTGCGCCGCGTCGTCGAGGAGTGCGATGGCCGCGGCGTGCGCTACCTGACGCTGTTCGCCTTCAGCAGCGAGAACTGGCGGCGCCCGCCCGACGAGGTGGGCATGCTCATGAGTCTGTTCCTCGACGCCTTGGTGCGCGAAGTCGATGCGCTGCATCGCAACAAGGTGCGGCTACGGTTCATCGGCGACCGCGAGGCTCTCGGCGCCGAACTGCTCGCGCGGATGCTCGCGGCGGAACACCTGACCGCGGACAATCCGGGCTTGGAATTGATCGTGGCGGTCGCCTACGGCGGCCGCTGGGACATTACCCAGGCCTGCCGTTCGATCGCCGACGAGGTCGCCGCGGGCCGCTTGCGCACCGCCGAGATCGACGATGCGCTGTTTGGCGGCCGCCTCGCGCTCGCCGGCGTGCCCGACCCGGATCTGTTGATCCGCACCGGCGGCGAGCGGCGGATCAGCAATTTCCTGTTGTGGAATCTGGCCTACACGGAGCTTTATTTCAGTGAGGTGCTGTGGCCCGAGTTCTCGAGCGCGCACCTGGCGGAGGCCTTCGATTTCTTCGCGCGCCGGGAGCGCCGCTTCGGCAGGACCTCCGCCCAGGTCGGTGCGCCCAGCGATGCTTAGGACGCGCATCCTCACCGCCGTGATTCTCGGCGTCTTGCTGTTGGCCGTGTTGTTTGCGCTGCCCGCGGCGCTCACCCGGGTGGTATTCGGGCTCGTCTTCGTGGGTGCCGCCTGGGAATGGGCCGGCTTTGGCGGCCTGCGCGCCTTGCCCGCGCGCACCGTCTACGCGCTCGGGAGCGGCGTGCTGCTCGCGCTCGCCTGGTCCTACAGCGCCTCGGCCGCGCACCTTCTTCTGTTGTTGCGCGCGGCCTGCCTGTGGTGGGTGGCGGCCTTCCTGTGGGTCACGATGGCGCCGCGCCGGCAGTGGCCGGGGCTGACGCTGCTCTGTGGGATCGCGGTGCTGGTGCCGGCATTCGTCGCGCTCGCACGCGTCCAGGCCGGTCGCGGCACGATGAGCGGTTCGCTCGCGGTGCTGTGGCTGTTGCTGCTGGTATTTGCCGCCGACATCGGCGCCTACTTCGCCGGCCGCCGCTTCGGTCGGCTCAAGCTTGCGCCCCAGGTCAGCCCGAGCAAGACCTGGGAAGGCCTGATCGGCGGACTGCTCGCGGTCGCGCTCATCGCCGGCTGCGGCGGCCTGGCCTTTCATGTGTCGGTCGCGGTCGCGATCGGTTTCGGCTGCGCGCTCGGTCTGGTCTCGGTCGTTGGCGATCTGACGGAGAGCATGTTCAAGCGCGCCGCGGGCCTGAAGGATAGCAGCGCCCTGTTGCCGGGGCATGGCGGTATCCTCGATCGCATCGACAGCATCTCGGCGGCAGCGCCGCTGTACGCGCTCGGTTTGTTCGGTTCGGGGTTGTTCAAATGAGCGCGCCACACGGCATCGCGATTCTCGGTTCCACCGGCAGCATCGGCGTGAGCACCCTCGATGTGCTCGCCCGGCACCCGGACCTGTATCGGGTCCGTTCCTTGGGCGCCCGCTCCGGTTGGGAGAAGATCGTCGAGCAGGCGCTGCAATTCTCACCCGACACGGTGATCCTCACCGACCCGGCCGCCGCCGACAAGGCGCGCGCGCGGCTGCGCGAGGCCGGCTCGAACTGCCGGGTGGAATCGGGCGAGGAGGCACACGCGGCGGCCGTGCGTGCTCCCGAGGTGGACACCGTGATGGCGGCCATCGTCGGCGCCGCCGGGCTGTTGCCGACGCTCGCCGCGGTGCGCGCCGGCAAGCGCGTGCTGCTCGCGAACAAGGAGGCGCTGGTGATGGCCGGACGCCTGATGATCGATGAGGCGCGTGCGGCCGGCGCCGTGCTCATCCCGATCGACAGCGAACACAACGCGATCTTTCAGTGCATGCCGGCCGGCTATCTTGCCGGCGAGCCGGCGCGCGGTGTCGCCCACGTGATCCTGACCGCCTCGGGCGGGCCGTTTCGCACCACCGATCCTGCGCTGCTCGCGAATGTTACGCCGCAACAGGCCTGCGCCCACCCGAAGTGGAAAATGGGCCGCAAGATCTCGGTCGACTCGGCGACGCTCATGAACAAGGGTCTCGAGGTGATCGAGGCGACCTGGTTGTTCGGCCTGCCGGAAGCTCGCGTCGAGATCGTCGTGCATCCCCAAAGTGTCGTGCACTCCCTGGTCCAGTACGTCGACGGTTCGGTGCTCGCCCAGCTTGGTGCGCCGGACATGCGCACACCGATCGCGCAGGCGCTCGCGTGGCCGGAGCGCATCGCCTCGGGCGTCGACGTCCTGGATCTGGCCGCGGTGGCGCGCCTGGATTTCGAGCCGCCCGATCATGTGCGCTTCCCGAGCCTCGGCCTCGCCCGGGCGGCGGCGCGCGCCGGCGGCACGGCCCCCGCGGTGTTGAACGCCGCCAACGAGGTCGCCGTGCAGGCCTTTCTCGAACGGCGCTTGAACTTTACCGGCATTGCCGCGGTCATTGACCAAGTCTTGCAACGCCTCGACGCCTGCCCGGTCCGGGATCTCGGCGATGTGCTGGACGCGGACGCCGCCGCGCGAGGGCTGGCGCACGCCCTGATCGAGCCCGCGCAGGGAGCTTCGGCATGAGAATCCTGGTCTTTGTGGGCGCCTTCCTGGCCGCGATCGGTATCCTGGTCACGGTGCACGAGTTCGGCCACTACTGGGTCGCGAAGCGGCTCGGCTTCAAGGTGCTGCGCTTCAGCATCGGTTTTGGCAAACCCCTGATCACGAAGATCGGCCGGGCGCCGGATCGCACCGAATATTGCATTGCCGCGATTCCGCTCGGTGGTTATGTCAAATTGCTCGATGAGCGCGAAGGCGAGGTCGAGGCCGCCGAATTGCCGCGCTCCTTCACCCGACGGCCGATTTGGCAGCGGGTCGCGGTGCTGCTCGCGGGCCCTTCGATGAATCTGCTGTTCGCCGTGCTCCTCTATGCGGTGCTCGCGATGATCGGCACGCAGGTGCTCAAACCGGTCGTCGGCGATGTCCGGCCCGGCAGCCCGGCGGCGATCGCCGGCTTGCGCAGCGGCGATGAGATCCTTCAAATCGGCACCCACCCGACCCCCGACACCGGGGAGCTGCAGATGGCGCTGCTCAGCCGTTTCTCGAGCGGTAAGCCGATTCCCTTGGTGGTACGGCGCGACCGCGAGCCGCGCCTGCTGACCCTCCAATACACCGGCGACCGGCTGCCGCTGACGGCGCCGGGCAAACTCCTGCCCGGACTCGGCTTCGACCTGGCGAGCTACACGGCGGCAACTACCGTGCACACCGTGCCTGCGGGCAGTGCCGGAGCGCGCGCCGGCCTTAAGCCCGGTGACCGTCTGGTGTCGGTCGACGGGGCACGGCTCGCCAACAGCATGGCCTTCATCGATGCGATCAGCGCCGCGGCCGGGCAGCGCATCCGCATCGGCGTGCTGCGCCACGGCGCGCCCCTCACACTGACGGTTGAGGTGCCCGCCGTGCGCCAGGATGGCCGCACGATCGGCCGGCTCGGCATCACGATCGCCGAGGGGCCGCGCAGCTGGCCGGCCGGTCTGCTCAGCGAGCGCAGGGCAGGGCCCCTGCGGGCGCTCTCGAACGGCATCGACCAAACCTGGCAGATGTCGGCATTGACGGTGCAGATGCTCTGGCGCATCGCCACCGGGGCGGTCTCGGCGCGTAACATCAGCGGACCGATCAGCATCGCCGAGTTCGCCGGCATCAGCGCTTACCTGGGGCTCAGCGCCTTCTTGTCCTTCCTGGCGGTGATCAGCGTCAGCCTCGGTGTGCTGAATCTCGCGCCGGTACCCCTGCTCGATGGCGGCCAGGTGGTCTATCAACTCATCGAGGCCGTCAAGGGAAGCCCTCTTTCGGAGAGAATGCAGATCTTTGGCCAGCAACTTGGGATCGCGTTGCTGGTATTGTTGATGAGCCTCGCGTTCTACAACGACCTTTCAAGACATTGGAACTGATGGGAAACCATGCCATATCGTAATATCGAGGCTCACCCGGCGCACCCGCAGGGCTGCGCTCCCGCTCAAAAATCCAGACGGTCCTCTACGCGTGCGGTTTGAACTCGGTTTGCTCGGCGCGATGGCCCTCGCCGTCCAGCCGTTGAGCGCCGCGCATGCGCAGGCGGCCGCTGCGGCCGAGCCGCAGGCGGATACGCCGCCCGCGGCGCTACGGCCGCCCTCCGCCCCGTCGGCCCCGCCCGGGGCGGCGCCCGGTGGCCGGGCGCCGGCGGCGCCGGGCGGCG
>VFSW01006595.1_pt1 | contig 17026 bp, 6 predicted proteins | sample 5358111 | NCBI WGS metagenome assembly VFSW01 (sample SAMN11554181, study PRJNA540505) | mine drainage metagenome | isolation source: sediment from site ElyBrook_90M | place: USA: Ely Copper Mine, Vershire, VT | collected 2017
TCATCCGGCGTCATGGGGACGATCAGACCGCGCCCGAGTGGCTTCAACAGGTCGATGCGGAGGTGCCCGAGACGAGCTTCCAGAATGTGACAATCACTATTCAGGCACCAACCTCCCGCGAATCCTACGACAAACTCTGTACTGCCCTCGCGTCGATTGATGCAGGGTGGACGACCGACACGTTTTTCGTCGACGGCGGCGAGGAACGTTGCACATCCGAACTATGGCCGGACGCGGATGCTGTGACCTATTTCAATCGGGAGAACCCCCGGCTCTGCCGGGGAGGCAGTAGAAGTTTGACATATTCGGGAGTTGACCCAGAGACTCCTCGTCGTGAGCCGCCAAGCAAACGACAAGGAGCAACTGGATGGATGAATTCGAGAGCTTAAGCCACTCGAAGTGGGAGTGCAAGTACCACATAGTGTTTATACCGAAATGCCGGAGGAAGGTGTTGTATGGAAACCTGCGGCAGCATTTAGGCGAGGTGTTCCGCAAGCTGGCCGAGCAGAAGGAGAGCCGGATCGAGGAAGGGCATCTGCTGGTGGATCATGTTCACATGATGATCTCGATACCACCGAAGTACGCTGTGTCGCAGGTGGTGGGGTTCATGAAGGGCAAGAGCGCCATCCACCTGGCGCGGGTGTACGGAGAGCGGAAGCAAAACTACGCGGGCCAGAGCTTCTGGGCGCGAGGGTACTTCGTATCGACCGTCGGAAGGGACGAGACTGTGATCCGGGAGTACATCCGCAACCAGGAGCAGGAAGACAAGCGGTTGGATCAGATGAATATGTGGAAGTAACCTTGCCACCTTCAGGTGGCGCAACTCAACCGGGGCCGCGTTAGCGACCCCGCAAGCCGCTTCGAGCGGCTCACAAAATAAAGCCCCCGGCTCTGCCGGGGGATATTTACTCCCCAGCCGATTGAGTAGTTTGCTGAATACAATCAATTCCGTCACCCAATACAACGTTATTCCGCCGATGAATTGATCGAAGGCCTGGCAGTCCAGAGTCTCATCTGCCGAAGGCGTGGGCGGGAAATTCAAACTTGCCGAAACCCCGAATTTTGGGAACTTCGTTTCTCATTTCACGCTAAGGCCTGTTAACCGACAGTTGAGATCCCAGCCTCCGGCCACATTCCTGAACACTGGCCGACTTGAACGAAGCCGCTGGTGCGGCGGACGCTTTCGCGTGTGGCTGATCGGGCATTTGAGGCTGCCGGGATAGTTTGGACGCAGAGGAGGAACTCTCTGTGACCCAACTACGTCAGCTCATGCTTGAGGAGTTGCACCGCCGCAACTTCGCCGATACAACCGTCCGCACCTACCTGCACGGTGTTGCGCACTTCAGCCGGTACTTCCATCGTCCGCCCGATCAGCTTGGCCCTGAAGAGATTCGCAAGTATCAGGCAGCGCTATTCACCACGTTCAAGTTCAGCCCGAACACTGTAATCCTGCGGCTGGCGGCTCTGCGTTTCTTCTACATCCACGTGTTGAAGCGCGGCTGGAGCATCGCCGAGACGCCCTATCCGAAGAAGGTCCGTCACCTTCCTCAGGTACTCAGTCAGGAAGAAGTGGCGCGACTGATTGAGGCGGCCGATACACCCTTTCATCGCATCCTGCTGATGACGATGTATGCCACCGGCGCACGCCGCGCAGAAGCGGCCCACCTGAAGATCAGCGACATCGACAGCCAACGGATGGTGGTCCATATCCGGGAGGGCAAGGGCGGCAAGGACCGCGATGTCATGCTCAGCCCGAAGTTGCTCGAAGAACTGCGCGCCTACTGGCGCGGACTCCGGCGCAAGCCGAAGGAGTGGCTCTTTCCCGGCAACCGCTGGCACACATCCAGCCATCCTGTAACGACGAAGGTCTTATGGAGTGCCTGCCAGATCGCTGCTGAACGAGCCGGCCTCGATCACAGGAAGATCCATCCGCATACCTTGCGACATTGTTTCGCCACCCACCTGCTCGAAGCCGGAGCCGACCTGCGCACCATTCAGATACTGCTCGGTCATCGCGACCTCGAGGTCACTACCGTCTACCTACATCTCTCGCAACGGCACCTCAGCGCAACCGCCAGCCCGCTCGACGCCCTTACGTTCTCTTCACAAGGAGGATACAAGCACAGCTCATGAGCCGGCCTCTCTTGGAGATGGCCGATATTGTTCGCTGTGCTGGACAGTCTTTCCTTGAACACAGCCGCAAGTGGATCAACTGGCAACACCGAAAAGTGTTGCTGGCCATAACACGCTGTCGCACCGCCGCGCTGGGCGGACATCGCGATCGCTGCACCGGCTGCGGACATACAACTGCCATCTCTTACAACTCATGCAGAAATCGCCATTGCCCGAGATGCCAGGGCAACGCGCGCCGACGCTGGCTCCAGGCGCGCGAACGGGAACTGCTGCCCACTGGCTACGTCCATGCCGTGTTCACTCTGCCGCGGGAACTGGCCCCGCTGGCACTACAGAACAAACGGCTCATCTACAACCTGCTCTTTCACTCGAGCGCTGAGACCTTGCTTGAGATTGCCCGCGATCCGCGACACCTAGGTGCCGAGATCGGCTTCTTCAGCGTGCTCCATAGTTGGAATCAGCGCTTGCAGTTTCATCCGCATATCCACTGCGTCATTGCGGCCGGCGGCCTCGCTCCGGATCACTCAAGCTGGATCTCCGCCCGGCGTACCTTCTTCCTGCCCATCGGCGTGCTCAGCCGTGTCTTCCGCGGTAAGTTCGTCGCCGGGCTTCGCAACGCCTTCCAGGGAGGGGAACTCCAGTTCCCCGGCAGCTTGCTGCCGCTGGCCCAGCCGCGCGCCTTCGCCGCCTGGCTGAGGGTACTGTTCCGCCACGACTGGGTCGTCTACTCCAAGCGGCCCTTCGGCGGCCCGGAACATGTGCTGCGCTATCTCGGCGCCTACACTCATCGCGTCGCCATCTCGAACTCGAGGCTGACCGCTCTCGAACAGGGCAACGTCACCTTCCGCTGGCGCGACTCCGCGCACGGCAACAAGAAGAGGCTCATGACCCTGACTGTCGATGAGTTCCTGCGCCGCTTCCTGCTCCACCTGCTGCCACGCGGCTTCATGCGCATCCGCAACTTTGGCTTCCTCGCCAACCGCCGACGAGCCTCATTGCTGCCGCTCTGCTTTCGACTGCTCAGCAGTTCAGAGCAAAGAGCGCCTTCGGCTGCATCGCTGTCCACGGGAGAGACTCTCTCCCTCTGGAACTGCCCGGTCTGCGGCGGAACCATGCGCGTCGTCGAACGACTCTCCGCAGCGCAACTTCTGCTGCGTTCTCCACCTCAACCAGACCGGTGTGCTGCGTGAACCTTTGTTCCCATCCTCGACCTCTGCACATGCTCCGGCACGCACGCAGTTCCCTTGTCTCAACTGGCAAAAACTCCTCTGCCACTGGTCGTTCCAGCCGCCGCATCATGCCTCTTTGCGACGCTTCTCAACTCTGTTCCACCCTCGACAGTGCGGATCATGCCCTGCACCGTGACTTCCCCAGGCCTCTGCACCCCTTCAGCCCCATTCAAAATACATAGCCTTCCCTCGGGGCGGCTTCCTTCAAGTCGCTGTATCAGAAGCGCCCTCCCAAAACGCATTCGAACTCAAACTGTGCGTGTGGGCGCTCCAGATACAGCACTAAGACTTCTTGGTACTTTCGCTAGTTCGATCGGACTGCATGGATATCGCCGCATGTGGCTGTTCCTAGCGATAGAAGGTTCCGACTTACTGGGACCAGGTATGATCCTGGACTGATCGTGGATCTGATCCCGATGCATTACATGGGGATTTCCCAGGACGTTCGATCATATTGACGTATGCGTCCGGGAACCGTGCTAAGCTGTGTCCACTTCGCCATCAGAGTCTTAGGCGAAGCTGGAGTTAGACCCGCAATGGAATCCCCGCGTATCCGCGGCCTGGGAAAACCGAAACGCCTCCTATGGTTGGCAATCCCCGTTGCGCTTTTGCTGACGGTTGCGCTCACTGTTGTTTTCAGCGCCCGCCGGGCTCTCAACCACGCTACTCAAGCCGCTGCAAGCGAAGGCCACCTCGCCTTCAGTCTGCGCACCCTGGACGCATCTTCCAATCTGGCTCGAAGCTTCGGGTCTGAGACCATTGCCTTGGTGCCCAGCTACACCACCGGGGCATTCTTCCTCGGCGACCTGTACCTCGGCGGGCAGTCTGGCCTCACCGTCCTCCGCGCGGACGGCTCCTCGCGCCTCAACCTCCGCGTCGGTTTCGAGCTTCCCGTCGCTCCCATCCACTCCATGGCTGCCAGCCGCGTCCGTGGAACCAGCGAGCCGCAGCTTCTGGTCGCCACCGGCGGTGCCGGCCTGCTTCTACTTGAACCCGGCTCGGGCGCAACCCCAACCATCCACCAGCTCCTGCCCGCCGCCGCCGACGCCCGCGATCTCACCGCGCTGCTTCCCCTCGCCACCGGAGACGTTCTGCTCGGCACGCGCCATCGGGGCGTCCTCATCTACAACGGCGCCACCCTCGCGCCGCTTCAGTTCACGCTCCCCGGAGTGAATCCTGCAACGCTGCAGATCACGGCGCTCGCCGCTGTCGACTCTGCATCGTTCCTCATCGGCACGCGCGACTCAGGCGTCTTCTACGTTCACGCCGGCACAGTCGATCACGCCAACTCCACCTCCGGCCTACCCGACGATCAGGTGGAGTCCATCGCCGTCTCTTCCTCACACGCCTTCGTCGGCACCCCTGTCGGAACCGCCGAGTTCGACCTCGCCACGCCGTCGTTCCACCCGGTCCGCGTGCTTGCGCAAGGTCTTTTCAGCCATGCGCTTACACTCGACGAACACCAGCTCATCATCGGGACCGTCGATCAGGGTATCCAGCAGGTCGCACTCGAAGGTGGCCCGACTTTTCGCCGCGTCTCTATCTCGGCCGGCCCCTCTGCCCTGTCGTTGCAGCGGGTCGACGCTTTCCTCAGCGCTTCCGATGCGCTCTACGCCCTTGCCGACGGAACTCTCCTGCGGCGAGCTGGCGCAGCCTGGACATCCGCACTCCCGCTCGAACCCGCAGCCCTCTCAGACGCCAACATCTCCGCCCTCGCCTTTTCGCCGGACGGCACTCTATATATAGGCTTCTTCGATCACGGGATTGACTTTCTCAGCCCGGAAGGCGTCATCCGCCACCTAGAGGACGATCACCTCTTCTGCATCAACCGCCTGGTGCTTGACCCCCAGCGCCATACCGTCGACGCCGCGACCGCCGACGGCCTCGTGCTCTTCGACGCACAGGGCAGACCGCGCCAGACACTCACCCATCGCGACGGCCTCATCTCCGATCACGTCACCGACGTTACCTTCACCCGTTCGGGCACCGCTTTGGCCACACCCGCCGGCATCACCTTCCTGGGGCCTTCCGGGGCCGAAAGCCTCTACGCTTTCCAGGGTCTCGTCAACAACCACGTCTACGCGCTCGCTTCCACGGGCGGATCTGGCCAACTGATCGCCGGAACCCTCGGCGGCATCTCCATCCTCCGATCCAACGTCGTCGAGCGCAATCTCACCGTCTCTAACTCCACGCTCAAGCACAACTGGATCACCGCCCTTCTCCCCATGCCGGACAACTCCGTGCTGGTTGGCACGTACGGCGCGGGACTCGAAACGCTGGATAGCCAGGGTCACTTCGCCCCCGTCGAGCTGCCTTCCGGGACACCGCGCGATCTGGTCATCAACCCCAACGCCCTTTACGCAACCTCCACACACATTTACGCCGGAACCCTCGGCAACGGGATGCTGGTCTACTCCATCTCTACCGGACGATGGTCTGCGGTCACCACGGGACTTCCTTCGCTCAACGTCACGGCCTTCGCCGCCCGCAGCGGTGAGATCTACATTGGCACAGAAAACGGCCTCGTCCGCATTCCCGAGGCAAATCTCCCATGAAGACGCTTCCTCTCCTCTTGTTGCTCATTTGCTGCACGCTTCCGGCGAGAGCCGACTCCGGCACGCTCACTCCCCGCGACCACGAAACCCCCGACCCGTCCATTCTTTCGCTCGACGAGATGCGCGTCGACATCGCCATCGACAACGGCGACGCCCACGTCTCCATCGTCCAGATCTTCACCAACCACACCAAAAATATCGAAGAGGGCACCTACCGCTTCGCGCTTCCCGGCGCGGCCACGGTCTCCGACTTCGCCGTCTGGGACGGCCCGGTGCGCATCCCCGCCGTCATCCTCGAGCGCAAGCGCGCCGAGCAGGTCTACGATCAGGCGCGGCTCCAGGCCGTCGACCCCGGACTGCTCGAAGCCGGCGAGCGCGACAACAAGGACCCCCGGATCACGTCGTTCTTCACGGCAAAGATCGTTCCCATTCCCGCTTACGGCACCAAACGCCTCGAGATCGAGTATCACCAGCGCCTTTCCACCTCCGACTTCAAACAATACTTCGCGCTCTCGCTCAAGCCCGATGCCGGCCAGCAGCAAAGTGCCGGCAGTTTTACCCTCCACTTTGTCCTTCACTCTGCCCATCCCGTCGAATCTTTCACCGCGCCATCGACGCGTTTCCCCCTCACGCTCACCACCAACGATGCGCATACCATCGAAGGCACGCTGCGCGCCGATAATCTCTCACTCGACGACGACTTTACCGCCGCCTGGCTACTCTCGCAGGCAGACGCGGACAAACTCGCCATCATCATGCACCGCGATCCCCACGCACCGCTGCCCACCGCCGGCGAACCGGTCGCGGCGCAGCGCTCATCCGCCCCGGAACCAGGTTTCTTCGAGGCGCAAATCCTGCTCGCCGATCCCGGGAGCAAGAGTCAGCCGAATTCGTCTGTCACCGTCCCATCCCGCACGGTCATCCTGCTCTTCGACAACTCCCTCTCCATGCAGTGGGAGAAGCTGGAACGCAGTTACGCGGCACTCGAAGCCACGCTGCATACCCTCAAACCGTCGGACCGCTTCAACGTCCTTCTCTTCAATCAGAACGTAACCACCTTCCGGCCGCAGCCCGTCGCCGCCACCCCGGAGTCGATCCGGCAGGCGCTCGACTTCGTTCGCTCCAGTAACCTTCGCGGCGGCACCGACCTGCTCAAAGGCCTCACGTCCGCACTCGCGCAGTCCACCCAGCCCAACACATCCATCGCTCTCTTCTCCGACGGCGGCTCCGATCGCGGCCAGACCATCGTCGGCAGCAAGATTGCCGCCCGGTACGCCGCTCTCTGGAAGCAGTCTCCGCATCCACCGCAGACTGATGTCTTCTCCGTTGGCGACGACGCCGATATTCCGCTCCTCCGCAAGCTCGCCCAGAACAACGGCTTTCTGGAGCCGGTGCTCTCCACCGAGCCAGTCGACTTCCATCTTCAGTCGTGGACTTCCAAGCTCACGCGCAGCCCCATCTCCGGTGTGGCCTTCACGGCGTCACCCGCCGTCCAGACCGCGCTCATCTACCCGCTCGACGACGCGGTATACCCCGGCTCTATCGCGCAGTGGGTCGGTCAATATCAACCCTCTGCGCAACCTCTCACCCTCACAGTGCGCGCTACCCGGGACGGGATCCCGCTCAGCGCGACCGCTCAAACCCCGCTCCCGGCCAGCGACCTGTCGCATCCGCAGCTTCCGCGCATCTGGGCGCAGGCGCGCGTCAATGCGCTGCTTGCCCAGATCGACAGCGACGGCGAATCGGAAGCCGCCATCGACGAGATCATTCGCCTGTCGCGCCGGTACAAATTTGTCACTCCATACACCAGCTTCCTGGCTGTCCCCCGTTCGCTGCTCCGCCCGCGCGTCATCCGTCCCGGGGATCCCGTTCTTCGCGTCCGCACCGACGAGGAGATCACCTCCGTGATCGCGCTCTTTCCCTTCGGGCTCACCAAACCGCTCCGGCACCTCGCCAGCGAAGACCTGCAGGTGCCCGGCGATGAGGCCAACCGCCTCTGGGAGACTCGCTTCCTCGCCCCGCCCGAGATGAAAGACGGCACCTACAGCGTGCGCCTCATCCTGCGCGATGTGCATGGCAACACCTATCGCGAGGCGAAGACCTTCGTGATTGCCAGCACCCCACCCGTGGTCAAGCTCCAGCTTCCGCTGGCCAGCGCACACCGCGGCGGGACGCTCGAGATTCGCGCATCGGCGTCCGCTTCCACGCGCACCCTCACGGCCCAGATCGACGGCATTGCCCCGGCTATCCTGCGCTGGAACCCGCGGGCTGCGACCAATACCGGCGTGCTCGCCATCCCCAGAGATCTTCCGATCGGGCGTTACACCCTCACCGTCACCGCTGAAGACATCGCCCACAATCTGGGCAGCCAGGAGGTTTCCCTCGATGTCGTCCCGTAAGGCAGCGCGCAGGCTGTGGCTCTCATGGCGGCAACCAGACAGGCGAATCCTCCTCTGCGCCAGCATCGTCCTGGGCGCGCTCATCGTTCCGGCGGCGGCCAACGCGACGTTCCCTGCCTGGATGCAACACATCGTCGGTGCCTCCACCGTCGAGTCTGCTCTCTACCGCGTCATGCAGCTTCCCGCGGCCCAGGCCCTTTACCCGCGTCCGCCGAAGGAAGCTGCCACCCAGCTCTCGCAGCTCATCGCCATCAACTCCGGCAACGCCGAGCTCTACCAGCTCCGCGCCCAGGCCGACGAGCAAGCGCTCGATGAAGCTGCCGCCGAATCCGATTGGAAGCTCTACGTCGCTCACGCGCCCGATCCGACCGCTGCGAGGCTGGAGCTCGCGGACTTCTATGAACGCCGTCTCCTGATCCCGCAGGAAATTGCAGTTCTCAACGAAGTCGCCGCAGCCCCACCCATTCCGTGCGAAACCTACATTGTTCCCACTCAGCAGCGCTCGTGGGTGGCCTTCGAGCGCATTCTCGGCACTATCTACCTCCAGGGCCTGCCGCCGGCGCAAACGGCATCCACCTTCAACGCCTTCATCGCCCGTTATCCCGACCAGCCCGTTCTTTACGCCGCCTTCTTGCAGTTTCAGCTCGAACAACAGGATTGGCCAGCTGCCCAATCTGTCATCGAGCGATACGGCCGGCAGTTCCCCCAGGACAAAATCTTCCCCATCCGCGCCCACGCTCTGCTTGAGTTTCAGCGTGGCAACATCGACGCCGCCCTCGCTGTCTACGATCATGCCTTCCAGCCGCTCTGGCCTGGCGAGCTGATTCAGTCCTACTTCGCCCTGCTCGACCAGACTCACCGCCAGCGTGCCTTTGTCGCCGCGGCCCGCGAACAACTCGCCACCCACCCCGACGGCCCCGAAGCTCTCAATGCGCTCGCCCGCATCTTCTACTACGACCAGCAGGCGGGGCACATCAACTCCGCGCAGCAAACCCTCGACACCTTCCGCATAGCACGCGACGCTCGCGATGGAGCCTGGACGCCCGCCGATCTCTCCACGCTCGCGTCCCTTAGCCTCACCATCCACTCTTACGCTGAGGCCGCACGCTACAATTACGCGCTCGCATCCTCGGACGGGACCGTCTCCAACGGCGAACCCGCCGCGCAGGCTGGTCTCGCCGGCCTCATCGACATCCTTCTCGAAGCCCCCGAGCAACCGCTCGCGATCGGCGACCAGAACCTCACGCTGTACCGCGATATTGCCACCGTCGACCAGGGCCCCGGCTACTGGAACGGCATCCTCTCGCTCTGGCTCAACGGCGAACGCCCGGAGTCTGAGTACCAGTCTGAAACTTCCCGGGCGCAAAGCTACTTCCATCGCTCAAAAGCCATGGAACTGCTCGCCGATCTCGACCGCCGTTTTCCCGCCGCGCCTGAACGCCCCGCGCTCCACGCGCAGCTCATCCACGCGCTCTCCCAATACGGCGAGCCGGTGACCGTCATCTCCGCTGGCAAGCAATACCTCGCCTCGTTTCCCGCTGCCTCCGAACGTCTCGATGTCGCGAGCCTGATGGCAGACGCCTACGCCCGCGAGAACGATACCGCCAACGAGTTCGCCCTCTACGAATCCCAACTCACCGAACTCGCTGCCAAGACCGCGGGCCTTCCCCTGACCTCCGCCTCAACCGCGCCGCCACCCGCTCCTCGACCCGGCACCGTCAATTTCTACGTCCGCGTGCGGGACCCCGACTCCGTCGACAGTGACGCCGCCGCCGCGCAGAAGCTCAAGTCTCAGCCTCTCGCGCAGCTCCCCACCCGCAAATCGCTCCCCGAAGGCACCGCCTACGCCGCTGTCCTCGACCGCTATCTCGGCCGCCTTACCGCAACCGGTCAGCTCCCCCGCGCGCTGACCGTCCTGCGCGCGCAGCTCGACCTCAATCCCAACGACCCGCTTCTCTATGAGCGTCTCGCCACATTCTTTCAGCAGAACAACCTCTCCGCGCAGGAGGAACAGATCTACCAGCAGGCCCTCGCGAAGTTTCAGGATTCCTCGTTCTACGACAAGCTCGCCCGTCTCTACCTGCGCGAGCGCAAGCGCGAGGCATTCTCCGATCTCACCGTCCGCGTCATCGGGATATTCTCCGGAACGGACCTCGACAGCTTCTTTGCCAACGTCAATACTGGCGAACCGATCGGCCCGCAGCTCGCGCTGCAGTTGAACCTCTACGCCGCCAAACGCTTTCCGCACGACCTCGTCTTCACCCAAAACCTGCTCAACGCCTATCAGGCAACAGGAACCAACAACACCTCCGCCTACGAAGCTCTGCTGCGCAGCCAGTGGTGGGAGTCCGACCATCTCCGCGACGAATTTCTTACCTACCTCAGCCGCACCGGAAAACTCCAGTCCGAGCTCGCCCAGCTCGAGTCCCTGAACAGCCAGTCCTCCGCGTCCCAGCCGGCCTCCAACCCGGCAGCCCTCCACGAACAGGCTGAGATCGACATCTTCACCTCCCACTTTGAGCAGGCTGCTCCACTGCTCGGCTCCGTCTCGGACCTCTACCCCGCGGATCCCGACACCGGCGACCAGACCGTCTCGCTCTATCGCTCACTCGCCTATCTTGACCCCCAGCCGGCCTCCACTCTTCGCGCAGTGGCCGTCGAGAAGAACCTTCTCGCCGCCTCACCCGACAGCCCAGACCGCCTGGCCACGCTCGGAGACCTTTACGCCGAGGCCACCAGCACTGGGGGCGAAGATCTCGTCTCCGCCGCGCCTTACTGGCGCCGCATCCCCGAACTTCACCCCGGTTCGACGCAGGGCTTCCTCACCAGCGCCACCATCTTCTGGGACTACTTCCAGTTCGACGACGCCCTCTCCCAGGTCACCGCGGCGCGCAGCCGCTTCCACTCGCCCGCGCTCTTCGGATACGAGGCCGGAGCCATCGAAGAGAATCGCCACAACCTCCCGGCGGCTGTCGCCGAGTACACCAACTCCGTTATCCACCCCATAGAAATCCCACGCCATTTCGACTCCGCCCTGGGCGTCATCGATGCATGGCTCAAGCCGCCCTCCGACGCCGGCGACAGCAACTTCCGCTCCACCGCGCAGAGTTTCCTGGGTTCGGAGGAATCCAACACCCGTCTGATCCAACTCGCCACCCGCCCCTCCACCAAAGCGAGCGTCGACGGTGTCACAGCAAAAGCCGTATCCGAAAACCCAGCCAACACCGCCGCGCTGACTCTGCGCGCCGACGTGCTTGCCGCGCAGCATCATGCCCCCGAACTCATTCCGCTGTTGACCACGCTGTCCAACCAGGCCCTCGACCGCGCCTCCACCCTCGATGAGGCCGCTGCAGTCGGCACTCTTGCCCAGGCCCGCAGTCTCACCCCGGTGTACGAACGTGCCCTCGACAAGCAAGCCGCCCTCATAGCCGACCCTGTGCAGAAGATCGAGCTCCAATACTCGCTCGCCCGTTCGCTCGAGTCGCACAATGACATCCCCGCTGCCGCCCGCATCATGGACTCCGTCCACGCCGCCAACCCGCGCATCCTCGGAGTTGTCCGCGCCACCACTGATTTCTACATCCGCACCAACCAACCTGCGCGCGCCATCTCCACGCTGCTCGACGCCGCCAAAGCCGCCGTGCCCGCGCTCGCTCGCGACTTCACGCTCGAAGCCGCTACCCACGCCAACGATGCGAACGACACCGCGCAGGCCCGCACCCTCGCTCTCGGCCTGCTCGCCCAAACGCCCTACGACGCCCGCGTCCTCGACATCATCGCCACCAGCTACGCCCGCGCTCACGCCGACGCCGGCCTTCGCCAGTTCTACCTCGCCCAACTCGACTCCGCCCGCGCCACTCCCGGGCTCACCGTCGACGCGCGCAAGCAGGACATCGCACTCCTGCGCCGCGGCCTCATTCCCGCGCTCACCCGTCTCAACGACTTCGCCGGCGCAATCGACCAGTACATCGCGCTGCTCTCCGCATTTCCTGAAGACACGACCCTCAACCAGGAAGTCGCGCTGTACGCTCTGAAGCACAGCCGCCAGCCGCAGCTTCTAGACTTCCTCCGTGCCACCGTCAAGCAGTCACCGCGCGACTCCCGCTTCATGATCCTGCTCGCAGCCGCCGAAACCACATTCGCCGACCTGCCCGCAGCCGAGTCCGCCTACTCGCTCGCCATCAACATTCGCAAGGATCGCGTCGATCTCTACACCGCGCGCGCCGACATCGAAACGCGCCTCAGCCAGACCGACCCTGCGCAGTCGGAGCTTGCCGCCGCCGACTTCCAGCGGCTCTACCTCCTCACCTACCACGATCCTTCCTGGATGGTTCGCCTCGCCGAACTTCGCGCCCGCCAGCAGCGCCCCGCCGACGCCGTCAAAGCGCTCGAGGCCGCTTACATCGACGGCCATGCCAAAGCCGCCGCCGACTTCTTCACCCTAGCCGCGCAGCTCGAACGCTGGAACCTCCTCGCCGAAGCCCGCACCTTTGCCGAACAAGGCGTCGCTCTGGCCGGGTCCGACCTACTCGCTCCGTCGCCCGCCTACACCTACCCGCAGCCGGAGAGCGACGCCGTCACTTACGTCCGCATCCTGGTGCGCTGCGGCCAGGCCGACCACGCCCTCGCCACCCTCACCGCCGCCCGGCAGGCGGCCGAGGCTTCTGCAACCTCACCCTCCGTCCTCGCCGCTGAACTCGCCCGCGAAAACATCACCGGCGACGAAGCTACAGGCTTCCGCCAGAACTTCGCCACGCAGCGCCGCCAGGCCGCCGACCAGAATCTGAAAGCCGCAATCGACACCCTCGGAAAAACCATCCAGACCTACTACACGCCAGAACAAAAACAAGCCTTTGCACTCCCCCTCGACAAGCTTCACGACTCCACCCAGCCCAACGCCAACCCCGGCCTTGCCCTCCAGGCCGCGACCGCAGCCGGCCTTACCGACCGCGAAGCCGACTGGCGCAAGCAGACCCTGCGCACAGAAGACAACAACGGGCAACTCGGCCTCTACGTCGCTCTGCAGCAGCGCCGCCTCCAGTTCTCCACGCTCGCACATGACCTCGAAGCGTACGCGGCCCAGTTGCTGGCTGCGCACAGTAATTCCGTCCTCGCCCAGGCCGCGCAGGCTTTCCGCGACGCCGGCGACACTCCCAACGAAACCCGCCTTACCCGCACCCTCGTTCTCGGCGGCAACTCGCAGTTCCGCAGCCGCTTCTTCGATCTCCTGCTGCGCCGCGATCCCGCTGCCCTCACCGCGCTCGCCGGCAGCAGCGACATCAGCCTTGCCGACGCCGCACTCAACTACTCCGTGGCCCACGGCTCCGAGGCACAGGCGCTGGCCGCCGTCGCCAGTCGCGGACACGCGCTGAATCCGGTGTGGCGTCCGGCCTCGGCATCGCTCGTCCAAACTTACTTCGCGAGCCCCACATCTGGCCCGGCCAATCTCGCCGACTTCAATCAAGCGCTCGCCGCCAACTCCACCATCGCCGCGCGTCTCGCCGCTCCTCCCGATCCCTCGCGCCAGCTCACCGGCGACGCGTTCTTCTACTACGCTAGCCGCTACGGAATCTTCCTCGCCACCGTCCACGATTCGTCTCAAGTCCTGCCCAGCGCTGAAGACTTCCTCCCCGCCGAACTCGAAGGCTCCCCCGCATCTCCCGCGCGCTACCTCAACCTCGCCCGCACCTACGCGGAAGCCCACAACATCGACGCCTCCGTCGCCGAGTACAACCACGCGCTCGAACTTTCCCCCTCCGATCCCGGCATCGAAGACGAACTCGCCACCACTCTCTACCGCGCCAACCGCGGCGATGACGCGCTCACCCACTGGCATCAGGCGCTCGCCATCCTCGCCCGCATGCAGCAGCACGCCATGTACCCCGAGTCCTGGTTCACCTCGCTCGAAACCATCACCCGGCATCTCGGCGAATATCACCTCACCGCGACCTGCCACCCTGAGCTCGAAACCATCCTTGGCCCCTACCTCGCAAAGAACGGCAACTACCGCTCCAACGAACTCCTCAAATCCATCTATCTCGCCTCGGCCACGCCCGCGGAAGGCGCCAACTTCATCATCGCCGTCGCCAACTCAGCCTCCGACCCGAACCAGATCCTCGACGACCTCAGCCGAGAGGCGTGGCTTGCCGAGGAATCGCGCGAGCCTATCCTGCTTCACCAGATCGAACTTCTCCGCGAACATCCTCCCAGCAACCCGTGGTCGCGGAGTGTGGTCGCTTACCAGAACCAGCTCATCGACCTCTACCTTGACCAAAACCGCGTTGCGAAAGCACAGGCGATGTATGACTCCCTCCCCGACAAAGATCGCAAGGGCGGAGACACGGATGGCGTCATTCTGGCGGTTCGCACCAACCGCCTGCAAGCTCTCATCGACACATGGCGCGCGAACCCAGACTCTGTGTCGAAAGATTCGCTCAGCTCCGCCATCTACCACCTAATGAGGCCCACATCAGCTTATACGCCCGATCTTGCAGCCATTCGCCCATTGCAGGAGTTCCTCTTCGAGTACAAGCGACAGAACGACAGCCTCGTCCCCACCGACTTCCTAGCCCTGGCTCAACTGCGTCTCGACACCAGCGACCTGCCCGGCGCTCTCGACCTGCTCCGTCAACTGACACTCCAGCACCCCTCCAACTACGAGAATGGCGCGATGACCTTCCCCGTCCCTGGACAGTTGGAGTACCAGCCTGACCAACCCGCCAGAATCAATTACAGCGGCGGCGAAGCACCCAACCCCTACATCAACACCGACTACGCCGCCGCGCTGCTCGAGAAAGACCACCACCCCGCCGAGGCCATCCCGTTTCTTCAGGCGCTGGTCAAATCAGTTCCATGGGGCGCTTCGTATCGCCTCCGCCTCGCCCAGGCCGAATTTGCCTCCAACGCGCGCGATCGGGCCCGCACCGACCTGCTCGCCGTCGCCCGCGACGCCTCCGTGCCCTACGATCTGCGCGTGCAAGCCGCCCGCGCGGTCGCACCGCTGACATCTCAGACCACCGAACTTGGCAGCAGTGAACTATCCTTCATCGCTCACCCGACTACCGTTGTGGCTGCCCGCCAGCCTTACTCTGCCGAAGCCCGCATCGCCGCCGCTGACGTCGCTTCAACCTCCGACTCCGACCGCGAACATCTGCTCCGCGAGGCCATTGCGATCAATCCGGGCGATGCGGATTCCGGTAGCGCACGCCTCAACCTACTGCTGATCCAGCCAGCCACTGCCGATCCATCCGCTACGCTGGCGATCCTGCGTTCGCTCGAAAACACGGGGCCCATTTACCGGTCCGCCCCCAATGAACCCGACACACCGGTCCGTGGTGCGGCCATCGACTCACCCGACAACGTGGTCGGCCCCTCTGCCTCGCTGCCGCCGGGTTCCGGCGACCTCGACCTCGCCACGCGCATCCGCCTCGCCACGCAACTCGCCTCTGCAAACCAGCGCGACGGCAACCTAGAATCCGCCTTTGCGTATGCGGAACTGGCGGTAAGCCTCGCGAAGGACTCGCCACAAGCGGAGTTGACGCGGCGGCGCGACGATCTAAAAGCGGCCGTTCTGGTCGCTCGACGCAATAGCCTCAGGCGCCCCGATCTGCACGCTGCACTGGATCAATCCATTCAGGTTCGTCCACATCTCACGGCCTCCACCGTTTACCAGGAGAAAAGCCAATGAAAGCCCGCGCCGCACTCGCTCTCCTGTTCCTAATTGCCGGTATCGCCATCGCGTACCAGATCCGCGCCGCGCAACAGCCAGCCGCAGCCGCATCGCTCACCGCCTACGTCCCGCAGGATGCGCTGCTCACCATCGAGTCGCCGGACTTCGCCTCGCTCCTCCACCAGTGGACCAACTCAGCCGAGAGTAAATCCTGGCTCGCCTCGGACAACTACTCCGTCTTTCAGAACTCTCGCCTCTTCGGCCGCCTCAGCGATGCGCAAACCAGCTTCGCCACTGCCGCCGGCATTCCCGCGGGCGTTGACCTCCTCAACCAGGTTGCCGGCAAGCAGTCCGTCTTCGCCTGGTACGACATCGGCAAGCTCGAATTCCTCTACATCACCCGCATGCCCGCCGAGCAGGCCGACCGCACCCAGCTCTTCCAGGCGCGCAGCACCTTCGAACGCCGCCACGTCGGCAACTCTGATTTCTACATCCGCACCTCCGGGGCCGACTACGGCACCGTAGCCTTCGCTCGCGTCCCCGGCCCCTCTGGCGACCTCGTCCTCCTCGCCACCCGCGAAGACCTTATCGCCAACGCGCTCAAGCTCATTGCCGCAGCCTCGCCCGCAAACTCCATTCGGCAGGAGCCCTGGTTCCGCGACGTCTCCGCCGCACTCCCCGCGGAGAAGCCCGCACCCGTCCTCCACATGGTGCTCAACCTCGATCGCATCGCCGTCGATCCTCACTTCCGCTCCTACTGGATTCAGCGCAACAACACATGGATCCGCCAATTCCGCGCCGCCGCCTCCGACCTCTACGTCGAACCCACGCGCTTCCGCGAAGAGCGCGTCCTGCTCCCGAATTCCACCCAGGCGGCGACTGCAAACCTCAACCTCGCACCGCTCGCCGCCCTCGTGCCACCCTCTACCGGCGTCTACCGTGTCGTTGCCACCCAGGATCCGTCCGTCGCCATCACCGCCATTCAGGAGAAGCTTCTCGGTAGTTACACCGCGCCGCCGGACCCCGAATACGCCCCCGACC
>VFSW01006596.1_pt1 | contig 17026 bp, 12 predicted proteins | sample 5358111 | NCBI WGS metagenome assembly VFSW01 (sample SAMN11554181, study PRJNA540505) | mine drainage metagenome | isolation source: sediment from site ElyBrook_90M | place: USA: Ely Copper Mine, Vershire, VT | collected 2017
ACGGCCGCCAGCGCCACGAAGGCCGGACGCGGCGTCAGGTCCGGCCGGAGGATGCCGAATTGCGTCTGTCCCTCGGCGTAGTGCGGCAGGAGAAAATAGAACACCGCCCGCGCCCCTTCGTGGATCGCCGACGCGTACGTCTTCGCCACCCGCTCGGCTTGGAGGGCGAGGTCGGCGTCCGTCGGCTCCTTCAAGCGGCGGTCACCGCTCCACTTCACCGGGACGCTGCTTTCGGTGACCCAGAGAGGCCGGCCGGCGGAGACGGCGCGGAAGTCGGCGTAGAGTCTCGGGTAGTTCGCGAACGGTTCGTAGTGATGCAGGTTGAACGTGTCGAAGTAGGGCCACGCCTCGTTCTCCTCCAGATCACGCAGTGTGGACGCCCGGTGAGCGGCGAACACGTTGAGGCAGGCGATGACGTCCGGGTTGCCCGCCTTCAGTCCGAGGTACGCCGCCTTCTGGAGCGACGCCATATCGCCGCCGGTGTGGCCGCCGAACATTTCGATGTCCGCCTCGTTCCACGGCTCGAAGGCGGCGACCTGTCCGCGCCAGCGTCGGGCCATCGCACGGTAGAAGTTGTAAGCGTCGCGCAGGTCGAGCGGGAAGCGCTTTGTCTGTGGATTCGCCCAGGCGGGCGAGCTGTGGTTGACCTGGAGCACCCGCAGTCCGGCGGCGCGTTGGATACGCGCCGCGGCGTCGTAACGGTTGGTCGCGGCGAAGCGCCCCCGGTCCGGTTCCATTTCCGCCCAACTCAACCGGTCGCGCACCCAATTGACGCCGGCGAGCGCGCACAGGTTCGCCACCGCCGGCATCTTCTCCTCCGGATAAAACCAGGCCATCGCCACGTCGAGACCGACGGGCGAAGTCGCCGGCGTGGCCGAGCGCGGACGGGCCAGCACCCCGGCGGAAACGCGGTTCGTGCGGGCGCCATCGGCCGAGCGCCACCGGACTTCGTAGTAACCAACCGGCAGCCGGCCCAGGTCGGCCGGTCCGGATTCCGCCAGGCCGTGGGCGACGGTGCGGCCCTCGGAATCCACCGCCTGCCAATCGGCGGCGGCGTCCGGCGGCAGCGGCACCACCACGTTTTCACCGGCGAGAAAAACGTTACCCGGATGGCCGGGCAACGGTGCCGGCAGCTTGCGGGCGAACCGGCCGGCCGCGTCCGTCGGCACGCCGAGCAGCAGCGCCACGCCCAACGCGACGCTGCCCAATTGAAGCCAGGAAGCCATGAAGCTGCTTTTCAATTACGACGCTTACCGTTTCGCCGGCAGGGCGTTGATCTCGACCGCCGGCTGGCCGCCGACGACGGCCTTGCCGGTGACGCGGAGGTTTTGCAGCGGCGCTGGCGCCGGCGCGGCCTTGCCGGAAATCAACTCGGGCCGGGCGGTGGTCGCCGTGACGGTTCCGGCCGATTGCGCTGTCCCTGCGGCGGAAACCGGGCCGACTGGGGAGAACAACACCGCTCCGTCGAAGACGACCTGCTGGTTTAGCGTGCGGTTGGTCCCGGTCACTTGAAACGAGAACGAATCCTGACTGACCTCCGAAGTCACCGCGAGCGCGGTGGCGGCCTGCCGATAGCGCATCTGCAACGGAGCGCGGGGACTAGGCGCGGCGCCGTTGACTGTTTGCGATTCTGGCGCGGCTTCCCGCTTGTCCCGTGAAGCAGTCCCATCCGCCAGCACAACGATGGCCGCGGGCGACGATTGGATCCGGCCGGAGTAAGTCGAGCCATCGTGGTCGATGATTTCGATGTCGTCGCCGGCCCGTTCCAGACGAAAGTTCTCCAGCACGACCGGTGCGGTCGGCGTCGGAGCGAAAAGCGCGGCTTCATCCTTTGCCAGCCGGTCGAGATTCAGGGCGAGCCGGGGCTTCGCCGCCGGGGTGCGGGCGAAGTAGCCGAGGGACAGCTTCACCGGGGCGTCCGGCGATGCGACGGCGCCAGCGGGCGCGGCGGCCGGCGCCAGCGGCGAGTTGAGACGCCACTGGTCCTGAATCGTCCCTCCGACGGCACCCGCTGGCGCTTGCGCCTCCAGCCGGCCGCCATAGCGGCGCTGAAAGGCGTCCGTTTTGGCGGCGGCGATCTCGTTTCCGTTGACGTTGAAAGCCGGAGAAGCCGCAAGCGTGGCCTTCGGGGATTCTGCTGGGAAGCTGGCGGCGCGGCTGTCAGCGGCCTCGCGCCCCGGCTCGGCGCGGGCAACCGGGGAGTTGACCACCTTCCGCGCGCGGCTCGTCTCGGCCGGTGCTTTCTCCAGGTCGGGCGGACGCGTCACTGTCTGAGCGATCGTCCCGAGTTCGGCGGAATTCGTGGCGGTCAGGCGATTCAGCGCGGGCGCCGCCGCCGGTTCGGAACGCGCCGGCCGGAGTGCGCGCTCCGTCAGGCGCTTTTCCAGCGAGGCGACTTCGCCCACGGCCGGATTCCGAGTCGGCCGGGGCTGAGACATCCAGAGGCCGAGGCCCAAAACTACCGTCAGTCCGGCCGCCCACGCGATCCGCCACCGGTGCCGGGCGAGGAAATCTCGCCAGGCGAAGCCTGCGGGCGGAGGTTGGCGGTAGTGCCGGGCCACTTCGCCGTGCAGCAGGCGGCGCGAGGCCGGGTGCAGTTCCAAAGGCGCGCCCGCCGCGCGCCGGCGCTTTTCGGCGGCGGCCTTCAACATTTTTTCGATGTCGCGTTCCGTTGGCATGGAAATCGGCTAGGAGTTAGACGGGAAAGCCGGAGTCCGCTCCCGCGCAAAAAGCTGGCGCGCGATCGCTTCGAGCCGGTCGAGGCACCGGCTGAGACGCGAGCTGACGGTCTTGGCGTTGAGCTTCAGCGACGCGCCGATCTCCTCGTAGCTCAAATCGCCGAAGTAGCGCAACTCGATGATCTCCCGGCACGGCGCGTCGAGTTCGCCCAGGGCGCCGTGGACCAGCGCCGCCTGTTCGGCGTGCGCCAGCAGCGCGTCCGGGCCGGGCGCGCCGTCGGGCGGATCGAGCGTCAGGCCAGTCTCCGGATCCTCGGCCTGCAAGGACACCGGCTTCTGCCGCCCGCCGCGCTTGGCGGCGTGCTGACGCTCGCGGTAATCCCGCGCCTTGTTCGCCGCGATGCGGAAGAGCCAGGTCTGGAACTGGGATTCGCCCTGGAACGAACCGAGGTTGCGGATGACGGCGAGGAAAACCTCCTGGCAGATCTCGTCCGCGTCTTCGCGGGTGAAATTGCTGTCGAGCTGGACTATGAAGCGCCCCGCGGCCGCGTAATGCCGGTCAAACAACTCGTCCCACGCCTCCGGTTCGCCCTGCCGGCAGCGCGCGATCAATTCGTTTTCAGCCTCGGCGCCCATCGTGTATTCGACCTGCGGCTCACCGCCGGCGTTTGAACAAGGCGCACCGATCCGGCCGATTCGGCGCCGTCCCGCTCAGGATTGCGCCGGCGGGGGAAAGGCCGGCGTCCCGGTTTCTCCGGGCGCGGCGGACAGTTCCGTTTCGGGCGCCGGTGGCGCGGCGGGCGGCGCGGTGCTCACGCCCAGCGCCGCGTCGGGAGAAGCGGTTTCCACCGGAGCCGGTCCGCTGGGTTCGGGCGACGGGGCCGCTTCCGCTGGGTTGACGGGCTGGCTCCCAACCGCGTCCGCCGCCTGGCCGGCCAACACCGCTTCTTCCGCGGTGACGAGCGGTTCGCCCTCGGCTTTCGGCTCCGCTGTGGACGCGGCCTCGCCCGCGGTTTGGGCGGCGGGTTTCGCTTCCGGTTTGGGCGGCTTCGGCAGCGGTTTCTTGGCGGTTTCCAGGATGCCGTTGGCGAATTCCAGGACGTGTCCCTGGTGGATGAGCCAGTGCAAATCCGCGATCACCGCCGTCTGCTCCGGCGTCGGCTCGGTGCTCTCCACGGAGACGGGGGCCGGCGGCGGGGCGGCTGGCTCGGCGGAAGGCGCTGTCGTGTCCGGCGCTGCCGACGCGCGGTCCGTCTCGGCCGGAGCCGGGGCCGGCGGCGTCTGCGCCGACGCGGGCGTCACCGTCGGCGTCGGGCTGGGTGCGAGGCCCTCGACGAGTTTGCGGCGCGTGCATTTGGGATGCGCGTTGATGAATTCCACGATGTGCCGGATGCCTTCGGAGACGGGCGTGAGGCTCAAGTCCAGAAAGTGTGGTCGCGCCACCGAAACGTGCGTGACGAACCGGTTCACCTTGAAGAACTGCAGGCCGCGCGCGGCGAACTGCTGGCTCAGCGTCGTGGCCACCGGAAGCGGGAAACGGCGCTGCTGTTCCCAGGCACCGCGCACCAGCCGCGCCAGCCCCGGTGAGCGCAACGCCCGTGCGGCCTTGCCGTCCAGGGTGTGCGCGTCCACCGGTTTGATGATGGTGGCCCGGTGGACCTCACGAAAGTGTTTCTCCACCGCCTCGCGGCTGGCGAGCCGCAGCGCCTCCGGCACGTTCAGACAGACGTATTCGGTCTTCCAGCTTTGGTCGTCGATCCACTTCTTCACGACGGCCTCGTCGCGGACGATCCGGATGCGGGACTTGAAGACCTCGAACGGCATCCGGGAGAACCGCTCGGCGTGCAACTTGCGCACCTGGTTCTGGTAATCGTGATAGTTCGGCGGCCCCAGGATGACGCCGCTCAGTGCGCACTGGGCGACGAAGGTGTATTTGCCCTTCGGCGGCTCCGTGGCCGTGCGCTCCGCCTGGTAAAACGTCGCGAAGTGCCGGTCGAGCACGTGGGCGACGGCTTCGTCTTCGGAGAGCCAGAGCGTGTCGTCCAACGCGCACAGAAACAGCGGCTGCACGGGCTGGCCGTCGGCGTTCTTCTTCACGCGGAACGTCAGAAAATGCCGCTCCGGCTTCTGCAGAATCAATTGTGCGATGTCGAACAGCGGGTACGCGCGCCCCGTCATGCGGATTTGCCGAGCCAGCGAGTCCACGCCTTTGTCTTCGGGCCGGAACTCGACGTTGATCTCCGGCAGCGGCAACGGCGGCGCCGGTGGTCGCTCGCGCCGCTCCTCCCGGTACTGGCCCGGCCGCGCCGGACCCGGCTGGCCCCGGTCGTCGCGCCGGGGCGGATGTCCCCGGTCCTGACCGGCGCGCGGGCCGCCGTCGCGGCGCGGAGGACGGTCGCGGCGGGCATCCCGCGGACCGCCGCCCGGTCGGCGACCGAAGCCCTCGCCGCGCCGGTCCGGGCGGTCGTCGGCGCCGCGGCCTTCGTATTTGGCGTAGCGGTTGGCGGTGGCGGGCTCCTGGGCCCAGGCGGGCAGGAACAGTTTGTCCAGATCAAGGTCCGTTTCCGGATTGTTATTCATAGGTCACGGCAGGCGCGGTGCGCCTCGAAAAACTTGCAGCGTGAGCATGGCCGCGCGGACAGTGGATTGCAAGCGCCCAAGATGGCAAATCGGCGATGGGCGATGGAAGCTCCGGCGGCGCGCCCTCGCGAGAAAACAACACGACGGCGGCTTGCCAACGCGCGGCCCGCCGGTTTAACTCCCGACATGCCGAAATCATTGTCTTTCCTTCGCGCCCACCTGCCCGAGCGGTTTCCGCTCCCGGGCTTCCTCGTCAGTTGGCTCCTCCTGGCCGCCGTCACCGGGCCGCTGCCCCGGGCCGCGGCCGCGGACGAAACGCCGGCGGCGTTGAACGCCGATCCGGCGGGCTGGACGGACCTCATGCCGCCGGCCGATCTGCAAGGCTGGTATCGCGTCACCGTGCCGCCCGGCCACCCGCTGGGCCGGGCACAGTGGCACGTGGACACCGCGCGGAACGTGTTGATCTGCGACGGCGACGGCGGGCATGAGATGCTGCTCACCGAGCAAGAATACGGCGACGCCATCTTCCACTTCGAGTTTTGCTACACGAAAATCGAGGGCAAGACGGGCTACAACAGCGGCGCCTACGTGCGCAATTCCCGCGACGGCGCCATCTGGCATCAGGCGCAGTTCGGCGACGCGAAGGACGGTTACCTTTTCGGCGAAACCCCGGCCACCGACGGCAAAAAGAAATTCTTCAGTCTCCAGAAGCAGGTGACCGACAGGCGCGTGAAACCCGCCGGGGAATGGAACACGTTCGAGGTGACGGCCCGCGGCCGGACCCTGACGCTTTGGGTCAACGGCGCGGTGACGTGCCAGTTTGACGCGTGCGGGCTGGCGAGCGGCCACGTGGGACTGGAGGCCGAGGGCTATCGGATCGAATTCCGCAATCTCAAGCTCAAGGAATTGCGCTAGGTCGGCGGGAGGCTCGGCAATTCACTTCAGGTTCGCATAAACGGGTAGTCCAGCCCCCCCTTTATATTACATCGTAGCCGCTACTCGAAAGACCACCCCCGCAAATATCGAGGCCTTCATTAAGGGCTTTTCCGGGTCAACTTCAGAGTCATTTCAGCCGGCGGCGAATCCTGTTGAGTCCGTTCGCGGTTCCACTCCGTTCCAAGCGGGGAGTAGCCCGGATGGCTGGCGTTTAGAAACAGGAAATTCACCTTCCATTCCCCCAAGGCTACGCTGAGGTTCCCGCTCGTGTCGGTGGTTCCCTCGCCAGGCGGCAGCAGACCGAATTCCGACCCGATGCCGTTGCGCACTTTGGCTTCGGGAATCGGGGATCCGGTGTCCGCATCGACGACATGCACCGTCAGCCGAGGTCCCGGGATGTCCCCCTGTCGGGGACCCAACAGCGGGTTCTGTTTGACGAGTGCCGTGGTGTTGGGGTCGTCTTCCCACAGCAGGCCCGTCTCGTAAATCTGGCCGGAATAGGCCACGTTTAGGACCGGTTGGTCGATGTGGGAGCGCAGGATTGGAGTAACCATGCCAAATTTCTGGAGTTGCATCAGCTTCCATGCTTTGCACGTGAGCGGAACGCTGCGCCCCTGGTTGAACGCTTCAGGCGCCGGCGCGGCGTTGAACTCGTAGATGTAGGAGGTGTGAATCTTCGGGTCTTCACGCCCGAACAAGACCGACTTGCCGGTGCGTGTTTCCACCGGTGAAATCAGGTCCCCCGCATTCGGGAGATACTGCGGAACTAGGTCGGAAAGCCAGTTTGGCAAGTCCCGGTGCTCCTTGTAGTAGGACTGGATGGCCTGGTAGATCCGCTGTAGATGCTGCCGGTCGATTTCCCGTTCCTGCGCCAGCAGCTCCGCACTGGGTGCCGTGGCGCCGGTCTTGACCGTTCCTTCCTCCGCAGGCGGGGAGGCGGCTGTCGCATTGCCGGGCGCGGCGGTTTGTGCATCGGTAAGGGTGAACATCCCCAGCGTGGCGAATATCAAAACCGCGAGCAGAGGCCGGCCGGGCGGGTGTGTATTTTGAGTGATCATCTGCATTCTCCTTTTCATTTGTTTTTTCTCTTCCAGAATGCCGACCAACCCCGGAACGACCGCGGGTCGGGTCAGGCTCTCCAACAGCTTGAGAATCGTCTTTCCGTAGCTCTGGCTTTCTCCGGGTTCCATCCGCGACAGGACCAGGGCATCGCAGGCCAGTTCGCGGTCGGCGTACATCCGCCGAAAACCATAGCGCAGGACGGGATTGAACCAGTGCAGCGTCTCCAGGCAGGCTATCAGCCAATTCGTGGTCGAGTCGCCTCGCCGGATGTGCGCCAGTTCGTGCAAAAAAACGTGGCGAAGTTCCGCTGGCGAAAAGGTGCCGGCGAGTCTTGTGGGCAATAACAGTTTTGGCCGAAAACACCCGAAAACTGCCGGGCTGTCGAAATGCGGCGTCGCCACTAACAGCGGCACTTTCCTAACCCGCATCAATTGGGCGCAGTTCGTCAACAGCCCCAACACTTGTTGTTCCCGGATGCTAGCGCCTCGTTTCACCAGCCTGGACAACCAACAGTTGGCCAGCAAGAGCCGCAGACCGCACACCAAAACGCCGGCCAGCCAGACCCACAGCAAAATCCAGAAGCCCCGGCCGGATCTCGGATCCGAATCGACACGGCCTTTGAGATCAACCAGGGAAATCGGTTCCGGCACAATTGCGGGCGCGAGTGCTGAAGATGAGGCCGACACTGCCGGGGCAGGGAATGCCAAGCTCCGGCTCGGAGCTTCGTTCGCCGGTCTTGCTTTGACCGCCAGCAGATTGAATGCGCTCCACGGCGCAGGAATGGGAGTTGGCAGTGTCAGGCGAACGATGACCAGCCCCCACAGGCCATAGCGCCACCCAGCGGTCAATCTCTTCTTAAACAACGTCTGGACCACCAACACCAGGATCGTCATTACGGATGCTTCCCATGTGGCGTGCCAGAGCCAGCCAAGAAGCGCGGGAGAGACCGCCGTGAGATTCATGAGGTTTTCCCTTCCTCCAGAACTTGCTTTAGCTCCTGAATGTCCGCCATCGTCAGTCTTTCCCGCCTCGCGAAGTGCAGCGCCAGCGTCTTGGCGGAACCGCCGAAAAACCGTTGCAGGAACGACTCGCTTTCGGTTTGCAGGCAGGCATCCTCGGAAACAAGCGGATAATAAAGATACAGATTCTTGTACCGGCGGATGCCCAGCACCTGCTTGCGATATAGCCGGTTCAGTAGTGTCTTGATGGTGCTCGCCTGCCAGGACTCGGTTTTGGCCAGGCTCTGGACGATGTCATAGGCGGGCTGGGGGGACTTTTCCCACAGCACTTTCACAACTCTCCACTCAGCTTCGGAAATGGCGGGTGTCGCGGCCATGCAATTTTTCGTTTTCAACGAACAACACAGTGACTACACCAATAAACGAAATGTTGCAACAGAAAAATGATCTTTTTTCGTTGATAGCTCACTTCTTCAAATAAGTCGTCGCTGACCTATTCCGAATGGGCTTCCGTTACCGTCCTCTCGGTCACAATCATCTTTCGGATGACGGGTTGATTCTCAGCCATCGTCGAACGGTGGCTGGCTGACGGGTCAGATGTGAAAGCTCCACCTGCTGCACGGCCGCCTCGATGTCAATCCGCGTAGTGCGCCCAAAGACTTAAATGGGTCAGTTCCTGATATTGGATAGTCATCCTCTGCCACCTTACACCGACGATAGCGAAACGGGTCAGCCCTCACGTTTAACGCTGGTTTCAGGAGGATTCCTGCTCCGCGGTTCGTGCGCCGTCAACGCCTCCAGGACTTTGGTCGTGTTGCCGGCCAGCAGCGGGGCCACGGGCAGGCGGAGGCCGGGGAAGACGCGGCCGTGGAGCACGCCCTCCGCGTCCGGCGGTTGGGCAGTAGGCCCGCCGTTTGTCCCGCAGGTCAATTGAGGCGGAACTGGCCGCCACTTCCACAATCAGTTCCGGCGGGCCGGCGAGGTAGCCGTCTTCGTTGACGCGGCTGCGTCCGCCGTGTTCGGGCAGGCGGCGCAAGAGGGCGTCGGGTTGCTCGGTGTTCTCGGCGTCCAGGATGACGGTGGCGGTGGTATTGGTGGAGCGCACTCGTGTCTGGCCCCAGTCAGTGGAGGTAAATATCCCCGAACTGCCCAAGGGCGCGACCCCGAATCTCGCGACGAGTTTTCGGCCGTCGGCAGAACTGGCAATCGCCGTCCGATTCATCATTGGTGCGCTGGCCACGATCCAGCCCTGCGCTGACGCCGTTCGAACGAGGGTGAATAAAAGGCAGCAAGCCGTGGTGAGTCTTGGCAAAGGGCCGCTGCTGAGTCTCACTTGCGGATGCGTACGCGGGTTTTCTTAGGAAACCAGGAGACGGATCACCGCTTCCACCAACTGGTTTTGGTTTTGGAGACGGGGGCCGAAGGTTGGTTATACCGCTGGACCAACAACAAACTCCGGGCCGCTTCGAGCGCCATGCGGAACTGATCATAGCTCAGGAAGCGGTCCTCCGGCCGCTTGGCCATGACCTTGGCCAGCGCCTCGCTGGTCGGCGCCGTGATCTCGGGCACGACCAAATTGGGCGCCGTCAGCGGCGTATGGACGTGCGCGGCGACCAGCTCTTCGACCGTCGGCGCCTCGAACGGCACATGGCCGGTCAGCGCGTGGTAGAGCGTGCCGCCCAAGCTGTACATGTCCGAGAGGAACGTTTCCTTCTGCCGCAGCACCTTCTCGGGTGCGACGTAATACGGCGTGCCCCAAGTGCCTTCTTCTGGGTCGAGGACGGCATCGACACGCCGGGCGAGGCCGAAGTCCACCAGCTTGGGTTCGTTGTCGGCGTTGAAGAGGATGTTGCCCGGCTTGATGTCGCGATGGAGGAGATTGTGCTTAAGCGCCAAGTCCAGCGCGGAGGCGATCTTGATGCCGATGTCGAGCACATCGAGCTCTGGCAAACGATGCTGCCGCTCGATGCGCACGTCCAAGCTGCCGCGGTCCGCCAGCTCCATCACGAGGTAGCGCTGTCCGTCCAATTCGTCGTAGGTGTAAATGTGGACAATGTTGGTGTGATTGAGCGAGGCGGCGGCGCGCGCTTCGCGATAGAAATTATCCAGCGCCTTCTCATCCGCGGCCAAGGACGGCCGCATGAGTTTGACGGCCACCAAACGGTCCAGCACGGTGTCGTAGGCGCGATAGACCTTGCCCATTCCGCCTTTGCCGACCTCAGAGCGCAGGTCGAACTGACGGAGTCGCATGGGCATCATGATCTCGTGGCCGCACTTCGTGCAAGGCACGCTGGACAAAGGAGTGAGATTGCCCGGGATGAAAACCTTGGTGTTGCACGCCTCGCATGTGACCATGATGAGGGTCTTCTTGGACGCAAGGTGGTTCTCCCCCGACTGCTGAGAGTCCGGTCTTTCCAAGATCGGCGTATTGGATGCCTCACTCACAGAAAAGAGTTTAGCACGCCGCGTACCTGACTCAAGACCTTAGACGGGTCGCGGCGAGAAACTTGGCGATTGGTCCGCACCCACCCCGCCGCAACGGGGTGGAGAATCCACTGTTACAACTATCACTGCGCCAATATTTTAACCAGTTTTTAGCAGCCAATTCAGCTCTTTGAGAAGCGACAAAAAAACACACCTATCCTGCTTCTGCAACCTCCCGAAGATGGTGTGGCACAACCGGCTCCCAGTCAATCGGACTGCGTGGCCTTCACGCGTCCATGCGGGAAAAACGCGCCTTGAGTCATGCCGTGATTGGTTTCCTGATCGTAATCGTGCTCACGCTTGCGCGCCTCATCGATCGTCTCCTTGGCCGTGCGGTTCGCGGCCGTGGTCAACTCTTTCACGGACGGGAAGCCGGGCAGTGCGGAGAGGCGGCGCTCGATCTCCAGGGCCGCCTCCCGCACGATTTGGACGTGTCCCTGCTCGTGCCGGCTCAGTCCCTTCAAGTACTGCCACCAGCGCGCCGCCAAGTCCCGGTTCATCTCATATCCCTTGGGCGGCACCCAGCGTGGCAGGGTCACGGTCGCGGTCGTCTTCACCTCAAACGAGGAGAGAGAAAACTGTCCCCCTTCCTGCCGGTAGTTGAAGGCGCACTTGGCATTCCAGGTCGTCTCGGCGTCGTAGTCGGAGTTCTGTTTCCAAGGCCGGCCCTGAACGGTGGACGCGTGGATCTCCGCCGCGTTGGTGCCGGTCACGACATAGAAGTTCGTACTGATCAGCATCCTCACACTCGGCCCCGCATGGGCGCTGGCACCCCACGTGAAACCCGCGAGAACGAGCCAGAGCCACCTCCCGTCGGCGCGACGCGACGCGGAGCGGCAGGCGGTGGCGGGCACGGACAATGTTGCTGGTTGTTCGCTACAAATACGGGCGGAAAGTAGCACAGTCCGGTGGAATTCCCAGCGCGCTGTGAGGCGACGGCCGGAGGTTTGACGGGCCAACCTTCGTCGGCGAAGCCTCGCGCGTGGCTGGGCGTCGAACCTCATCCTCGAACCCGGGCGACAATAGCTAACTTCGTCCCTCGCCGGCCGCTGTGGACCCAAAACGAGTGCTTGCACCGCAGATCAACGCAGATTTGCGCAGATACGAACGACTTGGATGTCGGTCGGGTTACCCCTGAAAGGTGACACGTTCGGGCCGTCCCCAATCTGCGTTCATCTGCGGTTTCGGTTTCCTGGCGGTGTCTTCAGTCGCTGGATTTGGGATGAATCGTCGTGGCGGGGGGAATCCGTTCAAATTCCCGTTGCCTCGCTTGATCCATCGGCTAACCTTCGTCCGCCAACAGCCGGCAGGGCCAGGCTGCAACCACCTGCTCGTATGGAAGACAAGAAGTCGTCGGCAAAGAACACAGTCCGATCTGCCACCCAGGCGCCGCGTGTTCCCGGTACGAAGACTGCCAGGAGCCAACCGGGCTTTCCCGTGCTTTCCGGCGCGGCCACCCCGTCAGCCGGGAACCCGGAACGTTCGGAGCCTGACGGCTGGGCGGGTTCGCCCAACCGTGCTGGCACTGCTGTCGAGGCGCGTGCGCGTTCCCCGCAGGCGAAACCAGCCAGGTTGAAAATGGCTCGGGACAGAGCGCCGCGCGAATTCAGGCTGCGATTTCCGCCGATTCTTTTGGAAAACGACTGGCCGTTGTCTCCGCTGGCCCCGGAAGCGCCGCCGCGCGAGAACAACCGGCTGTCAGTGACGCCGCCCACGACCAGCAGCGGGAGGACGGGTGAGCTGCCGGAAGGTTACGGGACTGAACGGTTGTTCCTGACCGCGCGGGATCCGCAGTGGCTCTACGCGCACTGGGATCTCACGCGCGAGCAGCAGCGGCACTACAACGCTTGTTCCGCGGACGGCCACCTCGTTCTCCGGATTCATACCGACTCGCCCGACGGCGTGCTGGCGGCCCAGGCGCACGTGCATCCGGAGTCGCGTCACTGGTTTGTCCATGTGGGGCGGGCCGGGACACAGTACGTTGCCGAGTTGGGCTATCATCGGCCCGGCGGACGATGGAGTTCGATTTGCGTTTCCGCGGCGACGATGACGCCGCCGGAGCGAATGTCGGCTGACCCTTCGGTTCGGTACGCCACCCTCCCCGCCGCAGTCTCCCTCGCGAAACTGCGGCCGTTGACCCGGACCTCCGGCGACCAGAAGGTCGCGCCGGGGGAATCCCCGCTGTCACTCCTCGCAACGGATCCAATCCAATCCGAAGCTGTGCCGGGGCTGTTCGCCCCGAAATTACCGGTGGAGGCGGAACGCGAGCTGGCCGAAACGGCTCGCGTCGAACCGGAGGTTCGCGAAGAGTCCTTGGCATTCACGGAAATGGTCGCGGGCGGGAGGCCGGAGGGACTGGCGTCGCTGGCTGCGGTGCCGGTGCCGCCGTCCGCCACAGAACTGGGCGGCATTTCCAGCACGGCCGGCGGGCCACCGGCGCCGCCGGCGAAGCCGTTCCAACTCAAAGTCAACGCGGAGTTGGTGATCTACGGCGCGACCGAACCGGACGCCGTGGGTTCGATCGCTGGCCGCCCCGTCACGCTGCGCCCGGACGGGAGCTTCAGTTGCCGGTTCGCTTTGCCGGACGGCTACCATGCGCTGGCCGTGCTGGCGACCTCCGCCAACGGCGCGGACGCGCGGTGGGTGGATTTGGAGTTTACCCGCGACACGCGAGGCGGGGGCGGCGAGGTTGGCGCGTCACCGCTCTTGCCTCCGCCGGCACATCCCCAAGGCGGGACGCTCTGGCCCGCGCCGGAATGAATCCCTACCGCAAGGGAATCCTGACCGTGCTGTGCTTGATCGCGCTGGGGCTGATGCTTTTCGGCGGGATGCAAATCGGCCTGGAGGTGGTGAAACACTCGCTCCAGCAAAAGCAATATGAACAAGCGCATGCCGCGGCCGGCAACACGTCGTCACCGCAGTCGGTCGGCGGACGTCCGCCCCGACTGGCCCTCGGCCGCTGCGCTTTCTACGCGGTGCCGTTTGTCCTCGGTGCGGGGTTGCTGATCAAGAGCGCTGCCATTGCTGATCGGCTGGCGGAGGAGTTCGACGATTAAAGGCATGAAATCCGAAGTCCGAAGTCCGAAGTCCGAAGTCCGAAATGCGTTTGGCGGTGTCGGGTCTTCCATCGGGTTTCGGATTTTGGATTTCCTTCGGACCTCGGACCTCGGACCTCGGCCTTCGCCCCCCGCTTCCGCCTTTTGAACTTCGATGCACGGCTGCCTCGCCCTCGTCCTGCACGCCCATCTGCCGTTCGTCCGGCATCCGGAGCACGAGCGGTTTCTGGAGGAGTCGTGGCTTTTCGAGGCGATTACAGAGACGTACGTGCCGCTGGTCCAACTGCTGGAGGACTGGCGGCGCGACGGGATCCCGGCACGCCTGACGCTCTCGCTCTCGCCCACGCTCTGCTCGATGCTGCGCGACCCGCTCTTGCAGGACCGCTATCTGCGGCATCTCGACGGACTTTTGGAACTCGCCGAAAAAGAAATCCTCCGCACCCGCTGGGAACCCGCCTGCCACCAACTCGCGCTGATGTATCACCACCGGTTCCACAGCATCCGCGAAAGCTACCTGGCCTGGCGGCGGGACTTGGTGCGGGCGTTCAAGGAATTCCAGGATCTCGGCTGGATCGAGATCATCACCTGTGCCGCCACGCACGCGGTCTTGCCGCTGCTCGCCGGCCACCCGCCCTCGGTGCGCGCGCAAATCCTCGTGGCCCGCGACCACTACCGCGCCTGCTTCGGCCGCGAACCGCGCGGCCTCTGGCTGCCGGAATGCGCCTACGCGAGCGGCGTGGAGACGGTCCTGCGGGAAGCCGGCTTGCGGTGGTTCATCGTGGAAACCCACGGCTTGCTGCACGCGGCCCCGCGGCCGCGGCACGGCGTCTTCGCGCCCATCTTCACGCCGAACGGTCTCGCCGTCTTTGGCCGCGACCCCGACTCGGCTAAACAGGTCTGGAGCCGGCAGGAAGGCTATCCGGGTGATGTTCGCTACCGCGATTTCTACCGCGACCTCGGCTTCGATCTCGATTTCGAGTACGTGCAGCCGTACCTGCCCTCGCCGGACGTGCGCGGTTTTACCGGCCTCAAATATCACCGTGTCACCGGCCCCGGGCCGGAGAAGGAAATCTACGTGCGTGACGAGGCGCTCCGGGCCGCGGTCGGGCACGCGGACCACTTCCTGGGCGCCCGCGCCGCCCAGATCCAGGGATTGGCCCGCATCATGGACCGCCCGCCGCTGGTGGTGGCGCCGTACGACGCCGAGCTTTTCGGCCATTGGTGGTACGAAGGGCCGGAGTTCCTCGATTACCTCGTCCGCCAAACGGCTTCCGGCCAGCGCGTGGTGCGGCTGACGACGCCGCAGGAATACCTCGAGCAAAATCCGACCCAGCAGGTCGCCGCGCCCGCGCCGTCCAGTTGGGGCGAAGGCGGCCACCTGCGCGCCTGGCTCAACGAGGCCAACCAATGGATCATTCCCCACCTGCGCGTGGCGCAGGAGCGCATGTCCGAGCTGGCGCGGAAGTTCCCGGCGCCCGCGGCGCTGGAGGAACGCGCCCTCCGGCAGGCCGCGCGCGAACTGCTGCTCGCCCAGGCCAGCGATTGGCCGTTCATCCTGCGCACCGCGACCAGTCCGGACTACGCGCGCCAGCGGGTCCGGGACCACTTACTCCGTTTTACCGAGCTGTACCAACAACTCACCGGTGGGGCGGTCGATGCCCGCTGGCTGGGCCCGCTCGAAGAGACGGACAATCTATTCCCGGACGTGAATTGGCGGTACTGGGCGCCGCCGTGAGCCGGCGTCCTCTGCAATTTCGAGCTTGTGAATACCTCCCCGGCGGCGTTAGTCCTATCTCCATGACAAAGCCCAACCATCTCCGCGGGACGGCTTCCTCCGTGAGCCGTCGTGACTTCCTCCGATCCACCGGCCTGGTCCTCGGTGCCGCCGGCAGCGGCGTTTTTTTTGCCGGCTGCGCCTCGGCGCCCCACGCCCGGCTCATCTCCCCCAATGAGAAGCTGAACATCGCCGTGGTCGGCGCCGGTGGCAAAGGTTCCAGTGACACCGACCATTGTTCGAGCGAGAACATCGTCGCGTTGTGCGACGTGGACCAGAACACGCTGGACAACCGGTCCAAGAAGTACCCCCAAGCCAAGCTTTACCGCGACTGGCGCAAGATGTTCGAGGAGATGGCCAATTCCGTGGACGCCGTGATCGTGGCCACGCCCGACCACTGCCACGGCATCGTGGCCTCGACGGCGTTGACGCACGGCAAACACGTTTATTGCCAGAAGCCGCTCGTGCAGACCGTCTATGAAGCGCGGCACCTGCGCAGCCTCGCCAAGAAGACCGGGCTGATCACCCAAATGGGCAACCAAGGCAGTTCCGAGGACGGCCTGCGCCGCGCGGTGGAATGCGTTCACGCCGGGCTGATCGGCCCGGTGCGCGAAATCCACGTCTGGAGCAACCGCCCGATCTGGCCCCAGGGCATCGACCGGCCGGACGGTTCGGATCCGGTGCCGGCGACGCTGGACTGGGACGTGTGGATTGGGCCGGCGCAGATGCGGCCGTACAAGAAGGACGTTTACAATCCTTTCAAGTGGCGCGGCTGGCTGGATTTCGGCACCGGGGCGCTGGGCGACATGGCCTGCCACACCTCGAACATGCCGTTCCGCGCCGCCAAACTCGGCTATCCGAATGTCGTCGAACTGGAGGATTGTAGCGAGATGCACCCGGAGACCTACCCGAAGACCTCGCGCATCCGCTTTGAATTCCCCAAGCGCGAGGGCCTGCCGCCGGTGAAGTTCTGGTGGTATGACGGCAATCCTGGCGACCATTCGGTCACCCTCCTGCGGCCCAATCGGGATGTGACCAAGGAAATCATCGACATGATGGGTGAGTTGCCCGGCAGCGGCGCGCTGCTCGTCGGCGACCAGGGCAAGATCTTTTCGCCGGACGATTACGGCGCCAAGTTCTTCCTGAAGCTCGCGGACGATGCCGGTTACAAGCCCGCCAATGAGCACCCGGCTGTCAAGGCCATCCCGCAGACGATCCCCCGGAGCCGCTTCCAGGACGTGCATGACGCCGACCGCCGCCAGCACTTGGAGTGGATCGCGGCGATCAAGGAAAACAATCCGAGCCTGTGCTACTCACGGTTCGACATCGCGGCCTACCTGACCGAGATCATCCTGCTCGGTTGTGTGGCGTTGCGCGTGGGCAAAGGCACCGCGCTCGACTGGGACGGCCCCGGAATGCGCGCCAAGAATGCCCCCGAGGCCGCCCGGTTCGTCCGGCGCGTCAACCGCGAGGGCTGGCCGCTCCCATAAGCCCGGT
>VFSW01006597.1_pt1 | contig 17022 bp, 10 predicted proteins | sample 5358111 | NCBI WGS metagenome assembly VFSW01 (sample SAMN11554181, study PRJNA540505) | mine drainage metagenome | isolation source: sediment from site ElyBrook_90M | place: USA: Ely Copper Mine, Vershire, VT | collected 2017
CGGGGACCCGCTCCATCACCCCGCGGGCCACCGAACGGTACGACTGGCAGGCCCGGCCGCCCCGGCCGCCGCAGGGCGGGCGGGGCGGGCGCGGCGGTCGAGGTGCCTTAGTGCGCCGCACCAATATCGTCGTGCGGGTGATAATTGGGGTACGGGGGCCGCGCGATCTTCGGCAGCGGGTGTTCCGCGAGCTGCTGCATCACCACCTCGATGCCCTTTTCCAGCTGAGGGTCGTGCCCCGCGCGGTCCGCCGCCGGGTCCATGTCGACGTCGATGTCCGGCGCGACGCCGCGATTCTCGACCTCCCAGTCGCCGCTCAGCCCGTAGATCGCCGCGCGCGGCGCGGTGATGAGCCCGCCGTCGATCAGCTCGGGGTAGCCGCCGATGCCGACCAGGCCACCCCAGGTGCGCTTGCCGATGAGCGGGCCGAGGCCCGCCTTGCGGAAGTACCAGGGCAGCGCGTCGCCGCCGGAGCCCGACATCTGGTTGACGAGCATCACCTTCGGCCCGTAGATGGCCTCGCTCGGGCTCGACCAGTCATGGCCGTCGCGCCCGACGACCATGCTCATCAGCGGCCGGCGCAGGTAATCGACGATGTAGTCGGCGATCTGCCCGCCCTTGTTGAATCGCTCGTCGACGATCACCGCTTCCTTGCCAACCTGCGAAAAGAAGTAACGGTTGAAGCTCGTATAGCCGGCGCCCGCGGTGTTCGGAACGTAGACGTAGGCGACGCGCCCGTGAGTCGCCTGGTCGACCTTGCGGCGGTTGCCCTCGACCCACGCCAGATGCCGCAGCCCAGCCTCGCTCGCCACCGGCACCACGGTGACCTCGCGTGCACCCGTGCCGTCGGGCTTCGGCCCGACCTTGATCACGACCTGTTTGCCGGCCGTGCCCTCGAACAGGGCGTAAACGTTGTCGGTGGCGCGCAGTTCGCGTGAGTTCACGGCCAGCAGATACTCGCCCGCCTTGACGTTCACTCCCGGCTGGGTGAGCGGCGCCTGCAGCCCCGGATTCCAGTTCTCCCCGTCATAGACGTGCGCGAAACGATAGCGACCGCTCTCGAGCGCATAGTCGGCGCCCAGCAGACCGCCTTTCTCGCGCTTGACCTCGGGGCGGTCGCCGCCGCGCACGAACAGGTGTCCGACCGTGAGCTCACCCATGGTCTCGTTGAACAGGTACGTGAGCTCGTCGCGCGAGGCGATGCCCGGCAGGTAGACCGAGTACTTCTTCTTGGCCTTCGCCAGATCGAGCCCGTGGTAATTCGGATCGTAGAAGAAGTCGCGCTCGATGCGCCAGGCCTCGTCGTAGATTTGCCGCCACATCGGCTTCGGATCGACGTAGATCTGCCAGTCGGCGAGCTTGAGCGCGCCGAGGCCGGGCGTCGGCTTCGGCCCCGGGGTGTACGGCTCGTCGGTCCCGGACGTCGACCAGTTCGCGCCCTGGCGATACAGGAGCCGCTCGCCGTTGAAGGACACCCGGTAGTCGTTCACGCCCTCGATGAATTTGTCGACCTTGCGCTTGGCGAGGTCGAACTTGTGCAGCGTCATCGCGGGGTCGCGCGCGTCCTCCTCGGTGATCACCGCCGGGCCCTCGGCGAGGAACAGCACGCCGGACTTGCCGGCCTGCATGCTCAGGTAATTGCGCGCCGGAATGGGCAGCCCCAGGATGCGCTGCCCGATGCCGTCGAGATCGATCTTGACCACGACCGGCTTGCCGGCGTCCGCCTCGCTCTTCGCGGGCTTCGGCTTCGCGGCCGGGTCGCCGGCGCCCTTGTCCTCGTCGCTCTGCGGCGCCAGCGGCGAGCTGTCGTCGCGGCTCAGCACCGCGACGTACACACTGTGCGTCACGGGGCGCTCGTCGCTGGTCATATCGAGGCCTGCGGCCGTCAGACCGACGTTGGTCGAGGCTTCGAAGTAAAGATACTTGCCGTCCTTGTCCCAGACCGGCGAGATCGCGTCGCTCATGCCGTCGGTGACCTGGTAGGCCTTGCCGCCGTCGAGCGAATACACGAACACCGCATGCTGGTTGTTGGCGAGCTTGCGCGAGTAGGCGATCCAGCGCCCGTCGGGCGACCAGTCTGCCATGAACTCGGAAACGCCGAATCCGGAATAGTAATCGTCGTCGATGTGCTTGCGCGCGCCGGTCTCGACGTCCACGTACCACAGCCCGAGGTGCTTGTCGGCGAAGGCGATCCTGCGGCTGTCGGGCGACCAGATCGGATCGTAGAAGAAGGAGGGCTTGTCGGCGAGGCTCACGCGCCGCGCCGTGCCCTGCCCGCTCTGGTCGCGGATCTCGAGTTCGTACTCTCCGGAGGCGTCCGAGAAGTAGGCGATCCACTTGCCGTCGGGCGACCAGGCGGGATTGCGGTCGGCGACCGCAGGACTGTGGGTGATGTTGCGGATGTCGCCCTTGTCGGTCGGCACGCTGAAGATGTCCCCGCGGACTTCGAAGACGGCGCGCGCGCCGGTCGGCGAGATCGCGAAATTCAGGATTTTCTTCGGATCAACGGCCTCGAAATGGGCGCGCACGGCGGTCAGGTCGCCGTGCACGCGGATCGGCACGTCGTGCGCCTGGCGGGTCTTCAGGTCGTAGAGCTTGATGGCGCCGAACTGCTCGATGACGATCGCGTCCGGGCCGGCCGCGGCGGTCTTGAAATCGAATCCGTCGCTGTGCAGCGCCTCGGTGACCTGCCGGGTCTTGACGTCGTAGGCGAACAGGCTCACCGGCCCGTTGCGATCGGAGAGGAAATAGACCGTGTCGCCCACCCACATCGGGTAGTGGTCGCTCGAGTTGTCGCGCGGCACGGCCGTCACGGCCGAGGTCGCGAGGTCCGCGATCCAGATCGGGGTGGTCTGACCGCCGCGGTAGCGCTTCCAGGCCTCCTGCCATTGCATGAAGGGCACGTAGGCGAGATGGGTGCCGTCGCCCGAGAACGAGGCTTCCTCGCCGCTCGGCAGCGGCAGCCGCGACGGGAAACCGCCCGCAGCGGCGACCGTGTACAGCTGTCTCTGGGAGTCCTCGAAGCTCGAGCCGTTCGAGGAGAACAGCACCGCCGCACCGTCCGGCGTCCACCCTTGGACGAGCTCGTCCGCCGGGTGGAAGGTCAGCCGCCTCGGCACGCCGCCGGCGGCCGGCACGACGTACACGTCGCGATTGCCCTCGTACTCGCCGGTGAAGGCGATCGAGGCGCCATCGGGCGAGAAATGCGGCATGGTTTCGGCACCGACGTCCGCCGTGAGGCGCCGCGCCTCGCCGCCCTGGCGATCCACGATCCACAGATCGCCGGCGTAGTTGAACACGATCTGCGTGGCCGAGACGGTGGGAAAGCGCAGCAGCAGCGGGGCATCCGCCGATGCGGCGGCTCCCGTCATGCCCACCAGCGCCATCAACCCGAAAACTCCCGATAATCTCCTCATCGTGGATCCCTTGTCGTGGTTGTCGTTGTTCGCTTCCCGGAGGCGTGCGTGCCGCTTAGTGTAGACGTATCCGCAGGCAGGAGCGATGGCCGGGGCGCCTCAGGAGACGCCGTGCATCGAGCCCGGATCGCGGCGGTTCCACCAGCCGCCGCCGAGCGCCTGGAACAGCGTCACGGTATCGGTGTAGCGGCTGGTCACGGCGCGCACCTGCGCGATGCGCGCCTGCTGATAGAGCTGCTGGGCGGTCAGCAAGGATTCGTAGTTCACCGCGCCCGCCGCGTATTGGCGCTGGATCAATTCGAGGCTGGCCTCGGCGGCATCGACGGCGTCCGATTCGGCCTTGAGCGTCTCGGCGTCGTGCTCGAGGGCCGTGAGCGTGTCGGCCACGTTCTGGAAGGCGTTGATCACGGTGAGACGATATTGCGCGGCGGCCTGATCGTAGGTGGCGAGCGCCGCGCGGCGCTTGGCCCGCAACGTGCCTCCGTCGATGATGGGTGCGGTGAGGTTGGTCGCGAAGTTCCAGACGGCCGAGCCGGGCTGGAACAAGGTGCCGAAGAGCAGCGACTCGTCGCCGATCGCGCCGGTCAGGGTCAGCTGCGGCAGCAGATTCGCGGTGGCGACCCCGACGGCGGCGCTCGCCTGATGCATCAGCGCCTCCTGCGCCCGGATGTCGGGGCGCTGCGCCACCAGGGCCGAAGGCAGGGTCACCGGCAAGTCCTCCGGCAGCTTCAAATCCTTGAGGTGGATGTTCGGCGCCGGCGCGTCCGCCGGCAGGCGGCCCGTCAATGCGCCCAACTGGTGCTCCGCGACGGCGTATTGCTGCTCCAGGGCGGGCAGGGTGGCCCGGATCGAGGCGAGGTTCGAGCGCTGCTGCAGGACATCGGCGCGCGTGCGCGTGCCGAGCTCGAACTGCCGATCGATCAGCGCGAGCAGCTTCTCCTCGACCTCGATGATGTCGTGCGTGACGGCGATCTGCTCGCCGACCGAGGCGAGGGCGATGGCCGTCGCCGCCACGTTGCTCGTCAGGGTCAGATAGCTCGCCTCCAGCTGAAAGTTCTGATAGGCGACCTGTGCCCGCAGGCCCTCGAGCTGGCGCCGCTCGCCGCCGAAGATGTCGAAGGTATAGGACACGTTGACGCTGGCCTGATAGATGCTGGTGGTGAACGACGGAAAGCCGGGCGCAATGGCCGCGCCGCTGATCTCGGCGCGCTGCTGCTGCATGGCGCCCTGCACCGTCGGCGCGAACGCCCCGAACTGCGCGCGGGCGTTCTCGCGGGCGACGCGCAGGGCCGCCTGCTGCGCGGCGATGTCCGGATAGTTGGACATGGCGGTCTCGATGAGCGCGTCCAGGTCGGCCGAGCCGAACAGCGTCCACCACTGCCCGGGAAGATCCCGGCCGAAGTGCAGACTCTGAGCCGCACCGCCGGGCCCGGCGGTCGCCGCCGTCTGCTCCGGCACCGCCTTCGCGGTATAGCCGTCGGCCGCGGGGGGCGCGGGGGTGTCGAACTTCGGGCCCACCGCGCAACCGGATATGCCGAACGCCAGGATCAAACCGCCGCAGCCGGCTCGGACCGGCGAGCGGCGGGCAAGCGGGGACTCAGGTCGACGGCGCATCGTGCATCTCCGTGGTGGACGTGGCGGTGGAGGCGCCGGCCGGGGTTTCGACCGCGGCGGTGTCGCTCACGAGGCGCCGGCCGATCTTGCGCGCGAGCCAGCGCTCCAGATCGTCGATCCAGGTAAACGCGGCCGGCACCATCACCAGCGTGAGTCCGGTCGAGGTCACCAGGCCGCCGATCACGGCAATGGCCATCTGCGCCTGGAAAGAGGCGCCGCCGGCGACGCCGAATGCGACGGGCAGCATGCCGGCGATCATCGCGACCGAGGTCATGACGATGGGGCGCGCGCGCTTGTGGCCGGCCTCGAGCAGCGCCGTCATGCGGTCCTTGCCGGCGCGCATCTCCTCGATGGCGAACTCGACCAGCAGGATGGAGTTCTTGGCGACGATGCCCATCAGCATGAGGATGCCGAGCACCGTGGACAGCGAGAACGGGCTGTGGGTGACGAGCAGCGCGAGCAGCGCGCCGCCGATCGACAGCGGCAGCGCGGACAGGATGGTGATGGGCTGGAAGACGCGGGCGAACAGCAGCACCAGCACCGCGAACACCAGCATGACGCCGGCCACCATCGCGAGCACGAAACTCGTGAACAGCTCCTGCATGTACTGCGCGGCGCCGATCTCGACGATCTGCACGCCCGGCGGCAGGTGCTTGTAGATCGGCAGCGCGCGGATCTTGTCGAGGGCGGTGCCCAACTCGGCGTGGTTCAGGTCGGCCTCGAGCGAGATGCGGCGCATCTGGTTGTAGCGGCGGATGCGCGACGGCCCCTGCCCGAAGCCCACGTCCGCGACGGCCTTGAGCGGCACCGTGACGCCGCCGGCGGCGCGCACCGGCAGGTTCTCGATGGTCGACAGATTGGTGCGCGCGGACTCGATCAAGCTGACGCGGATGGGGATCTGGCGGTCCGGCAGCGAGAACTTGGCCTCGTTCTGCGGCAGGTCCCCGAGGGTCGCCAGGCGCACCGCCTCGCCGATGCTCGAGACGGTGACACCGAGCTGCGCCGCCTCGTCGAGACGCGGCCGCACCAGGAGCTCGGGCCGCGCCATGTCGCCGTTGATGCGCGGATCACGTAGTTCCTTGAGGGTGCGCATCTGCTCGATGGCCTCGTGCGCGGTGCGCTCGACCAGTTCGGGATCGCTCCCGACGACGTACAGCGTCAGGTCGCGCCCGTTGCCGTCGGACTGGCTCTGGAACTGCACCCGCGCGTCCGGGATCGCGCGCAGCTCCTTGATGATCTCGGCCTCCCATTGCTTCTGGCTGAGCTTGCGCTCACCGGGCGGCACGAGCTGGATGAACAGGTTGGCGGAGCGCACCTCGCCGCTCTCGTCCTCGCCGATCGACTCGACCACGTTGCGGACCTCGGGGTGCTTGCGCAAGATGCCGTAGGCCTCCGCCGAGACCGCCGCGGTCTGGCGCAACAGCACGCCCGGCGGCAGCTCGACCATCAGCGTGGAGGAGGACATGTCCGCCTCCGGCGTGAAGGTCTTCGGGATGAACGCGAAGCCGGCCACCGACAGCACGAACACCGCAAGGCCGATCATCAGCGTCTTGACCCGATGCTCGACCGACCAGCGCAGGGCGCGCAGGTACCATTCCATGACGGGACCGTCGGCGCTGCGCAAGCCCTCGTGCGGCTTGAGCATGTAGGCGGCCATCAAGGGACTGATCAGACGCGCCACCAACAGCGACATGAACACCGCGATGGCCACGGTGAAGCCGAACTGGATGAAGAACTGGCCGACGAGGCCGCCCAGGAAGCTCACCGGCAGGAACACCGCGATGATGGTCGCCGAGCAGGCCACCACGGCCAGGCCGATCTCGTCGGCCGCATCCATCGCGGCGCGATAGGCGCTCTTGCCCATCTTCATGTGCCGCGTGATGTTCTCCACCTCGACGATGGCGTCGTCGACCAGCACGCCGGTGATCAGCGACAGCGCCAGCAGGGTCATTTGGTTGAGCGTGAAGCCGAGCCACTGCATGAACGCGAAGGTGGGCAGCGCGGCCAGCGGGATGGCGAGCGCCGAAATGGCGGTGGCGCGCCAGTCGCGCAGGAACACGTACACGATCACCACCGCGAGCAGCGCGCCCTCGATCAGCGCCTCGATCGACGAGCGGTAGGAGCCCTGCGTGAAGTCCACCGTGGTGAACACCTGCTTGAGGGTGACGCCGGGCGCCTCCTTGGTGATCTTGCCGAGCTCGGCCTCGATCCTGTGCAGCGTGGTGACGTCGGACGCGCCCTTCGCCTTGAACACCGCGAACGTGGTCGCCGGGCGGCCGTCGAGGCGGGAGATGCTGCGCACCTCCTGGATGCCGTCGCGGACCTCGGCGAGGTCACCCAGCCGGGCGACGCGGCCGCCGGGCAGGGTGAGCCGCAGGTCCGACAGCTGCGCCGCGCTGCGCGCGCCGCCCAGCACCCGGATGGACTGCTCGGCGCCGCCGACCTGCGCGCGGCCGCCCGCCGCATCCAGGTTCATCTGGCGCAGCTGCTGATTGACCTCGCCCGCGGTGATGCCGAAGGACTCCATGCGCGCCGGATCGAGATCGATGCGGATCTCGCGGCTGACGCCGCCCGAGCGGGTGACCTGGGCCACCCCGGAGACGGCCAGGAGGCGCTTGGTGATGGTGTCGTCGACGAACCAGGACAGCTGCTCCTCGCTCATGCCGCTGCTGCTGACCGCGTAATACACCATCGGACCGCCGTCGACGTCCAGGCGGCGCACCTGCGGCTCCAGAATCCCCTGCGGCAGATCCGCCCTGACGCGGGCGATCGCGTCGCGCACGTCGGTGGTGGCCCGGTCGACCGGCGTGCCGATCTGGAACTCGACGACCGTGTTCGCCGAGCCCTCGGTGGCCCACGAAGTGATGTTCTTGACGTTGCCGACGTTGGCGACGCCGCCCTCCACCTTCTGCAGGATCTGCGTCTCGATCTCGGCCGGCGCCGCGCCCGGCTCGCTGATGGTCACCTGCACGAAGGGCGCGGCGATGTCCGGGTTCAGCGTGATCGGCAGGCGGATGAAGGCGACGATGCCGAACACCGTCAACACCGAGAACAGGACCAGCGGGAACACCGGATGGGTGATCGCCCAGGCGGATATGCGCCTCATCGGAGGGTCACCGCCCGCTGCCAGCCGGCCGACGCGGCCGCGGTCGCCGAGGAGGACTTCCCGGGCGGCGTGGCGACCGCGACGGTCTCGCCGTTGCGCAGGAACGCCCCGGCGATCGCCACCACACGCTCGTGGCCGTCGAGCCCGGCGCTGATCAGCAGACCGTCCGAGCGGGTGGCCGCGATGCTCACCGCACGCCGTGCCACCTTGCCGTCGGCGCCGACCACGTAGACGTAGGTGCCCTGCTCGTCCGTGAGCACCGCCGTTTGGGGCAGCAGCATCCCGTCGCGCCCGCCCACGTGCACCTCGGCGCGTACGAACGCCCCCGGGCGCAGGGCGGGGTTGCCGGCCGGCAGCGCGATGCGCACGCTCCCCTGGCGCGTCGCCGGATCGATGATGGCGCCGATCTGCCAGACCTGGCCCGCGAAGGAATGCGCGATGCCGTCCAGGCGAACCTCGGCCGCCTGGCCGACCTCGAGCCGCGGCAGATCCTGCTCGGCGACCTGGCCGCGCATCTCGATCTGACCGTCACGCGCCAGGCGGAACAGGACCGTGGAGCCCGGGACCGCGATCTGCCCGACCTCGGCGGTGCGCGTCAGGATCACGCCGTCGGTGGGGGCGCGGATGACGGTGTGCGCCAGCCGGCTGCGGGCGTCGGCGAGCTGCGCCTCCGCCGCCTTGACCTTGGCCTGGGCCGTCGCGGCGGCCGTGCGGCGCCGCTCGGTCTCCTCCTTGGAGAACAGATCCGCGCCACGCTGGGCGCGCGCCCACTCGGTCTCGGCGACCGCGGCATTGGCGCGCACCTCCTCCAATGCGGCGGTGGCGTTGTCCACCTGCGACTGCGCCGTGAGCGGATTCAATCGTGCCAGCACCTGGCCGCTCACCACCCGCGCCCCGGGCTCGACCAACACCGCGTCGATGCGCGCCGCATCGCCCTCGTTGCCGATGGGCATGTCGTTGCGCGCGCTGATCAGACCGGTCAGGGAAACCGCCTGGGCGACGTGGCCCCGCGCGGGCACGATCACCGTGACCAACGGAGGCGCCGCGGCGTCCTTGTCCGGCGTGGCGCCGTGGCCGCGGGTCAGCAGCCACCCCCCCAGTCCCGCGGCAATCAGCACCCCGACGCCGGCGACGATGGCGGCCCGGCTGCGCTTGGTATTCGACCTTGAATTTGTCACGGTGTCCCCCTGTTTGCCCTAAGAACACCGCAGTCGGCGCGGAGTTGCAGAATTCGAACATTAAATTTGGCGGGCATCGGGTCCATGGGGCTGCATGCTCACGGGGAGGCCAACGACGCGGGGCGTAAAATAGCAAACACCGCCGGTCGGGGCATTTGTTTGCGCAGGCGCGTAACATGGGCTCCCGCCGGCAATCTTGGATGCACCGACGGCGCGGGTGGTAGTGCATGCAAGGAGACTCGCCGTGACCAACACCGAACTCGACGTGATTCGACAGTGGGACGCCAAATGCGGAATCAACGAAACCACCTTCTTTCCGGTCACCAAGGACCGTCGGCGCCTGATCGAGCATGTCGATGAGCTGCGCGAGCTGCTGCGCCTCTGTCGCGACCATCTGCGCCTGACCGAGGTCCAATGGCTGGCGGAGCGCATCGACTCGACGCTGCGGCGGTAATGATGAACGGCATCGTCGGCATCAAGCGGATCGACTGGTCGCCCGGGGCATTGATCCTCGAATGGGCGCAAGGCGCGGTCGGCGAGTTCTCGAGCCTGTGGCTGCGCGACAATCGGCCCGAAGACCGCGACGCGCACAGCGGCCAGCGGCTGGTGGACGTCGCCGATCTGCCCGCGGATCCCAGGATCCGCTCGGTCGGCGTGCGCGACGGCGCGCTGGTGGTCGAATGGGACGGGGAGGCCGCCGCGACCCGCTATGAGGCGGGCTGGCTGCTCGCTCAGACCCCGGTGGCCGGGCGCCGGCCGGAACTCGTGCGCAAGTGCTGGCTCGAGGGTGCGCGGCTGGATCCGACCCGCGATTTCGCATGGCTGGAATACGAGGCGATCCGGGGCAACTCGTCCGCGCGGGGCGGGTGGCTGATGCGGTTGCTGGAGGACGGCCTCGCATTCCTCGGCAGGGTGCCCACGACCGACGCCGGCATCCTCGAGGCGGCGGCCGCGGTCGGCCGGATCGCCGAAACCAACTACGGCCTGGTGTTCGACGTGCGCTCGGTGCCGCAGCCGGAGAACCTCGCCTATTCCGATCTCGGGCTCGGGCTGCATACCGACAATCCGTACCGGGAGCCGGTGCCCGGCTTCCAGGCGCTGCACGCGCTGGTCACGTCGCCGGACGGCGGCGAGAGCCTGTTCGCCGACGGTTTTGCGCTCGCGCAGCACCTGCGCGAAGTCGCCCCGGCGCAATTCGCCTGTCTCGCCGAGACGCCGGTGCCCTTTCTGTACCGGACGCCGAACGTCGAGCTCTATGCGGAGCGGCCCCTGATCCAGCTCGCCTGCGACGGATCGATCGCGGCCGTCCATTACAACAATCGCTCGATCGCGCCGCTGCGGCTCGCGGCCGGGCCTGCCGAGCGGTTCTATGCGGCCTACCGCCGATTTGCCCGACTGCTGCGCGATCCGCGGTTCCAGCTGAAGTGCCGGCTGCAGGACGGGGACTTGGTCGTGTTCGACAACCAGCGCGTGCTGCACGGGCGCACCGGCTTTTCCTCGGCGCGCCATCCTCGGCATCTGCGCGGCTGCTACCTGACGCGCGACAGCGTCCAGTCGCAGGCCGCGTGCGCCCGCCGCGCATCGGATGCGGAGGCGCCGCGTTGAGCGTCCCGGACGAGATCTTCGCGATCTACGCGCGGCGCGGCGCCGGCGCGTACTTCGGCGAAAGCGTGTCGATGACCGAGCACGGACTGCAGGCCGCTCACTTCGCCGCAGCGGACGGCGCGGCGCCCGCGTTGATCGCCGCGGCGCTGCTGCACGACGTCGGCCACCTCGTCGTCGACGTGCCGGGCGACATCGCCGACTGGCACACCGATGCGCATCACGAGCAGAGCGGCGCCCGCTGGCTCGCCGAGCGGTTCGCTGCGGACGTGACGGAGCCCGTGCGCCTGCATGTGCCGGCCAAGCGCTTCCTCTGCGCGACCAATCCGGCGTATTTCGCGCAACTGAGCCCGGCCTCGGTGCTGACGCTGAAACTGCAGGGTGGCCCGATGACGACCGCCGAGGTCGCCGCGTTCGAGTCGGAGCCGTTTCATCGTGAGGCGGTGTTGGTGCGCCTCTGGGACGATCGAGGCAAGGTCGCCGGCCTCGCGACGCGCCCGCTCGGCGACTACCGCGGGCTGATCGAGACGCTCGCCGCCGCTCGCTGATCCGCCCGGTCGCCCGGTCATGCAGTCTTCATACCGCCGCGCCATCATCGTCATAGAATGCCGGATCGGCACCCGTCGAGGGGCTGCCGGAGCCTCTTGCGGAGCGGTATGACTCACGAACGCAGTTCCTTGCATTGATCGAGGGTAAGCTGGCCGGGTCCTCCGCGAGCTCCGCCGCGCTCGGTCCACGTCAGGCGCTGGTGGTTGGCCTGCTGTTCGGGGGCTATGCGGCATGCTATTTCTGCCGGGCCGATCTGTCGGTGGCGACGCCGCTGCTGCTCGATGAGTTCGCTCAACGGGGCGTCGCCCGCGGCGCCGCGATGGTGCACATCGGCCAAATCGTCTCGCTCGGCATTCTGGCCTATGCGCTCGGCAAGCTCTTCCTGACCGGTCTCGGGGATTTCTGGGGCGGCCGGCCGAATTTCCTCATCGGCGTCGGCGGCGCCAGCCTGTTCACGGTGCTGTTCGCCCTGAGCGGCACGCTGCCGCTGTTCACGCTCGCCTGGTTCGGCAATCGGCTGACGCAATCGGTGGCCTGGGCGGGCCTGCTCAAGGTGTCCTCGCGATGGTTCGACTTTTCCTCATACGGCACCATCATCGGCATACTGAGCGTGAGCTACCTGATCGGCGATGCCGCAGCCCGGCAATGGATGGGCATGCTCATCCAGAGCGGCCACGGCTGGCGGGCCCTGTTCTGGCTGGCGGCGGCGGTCGCCGGATTCCTCTTCGTGGCCAACCTGCTGCTGCTGCGCGAGTCGCGCACCGAGGCGGGACATGCCGAGGCGGCCGCGAACCCGGCGAACGTCTACGGTGCCGCGACCGGCCGCCCCGCGAGCCTGGCGGCGCTGGTGCTGCCGCTGCTCAAGAGCCGGGCATTCCTCATCGTCTGCCTGCTGTCGCTCGGATGCACGGTGGTGCGCGAGACCTTCAATACCTGGACTCCGCTGTATCTGCGCGACTACCTCGGCTACAGCAATAGCCGCGCGGGCAGCGCGAGCGCCGTGTTTCCGGCCCTCGGCGCGGTGTCGGTGATCCTCACCGGGTGGCTGAGCGCCCGGTTGGGCCCGAACAGCCGCGCGGCCATCATGGCGATCGGGCTGACGGCCACCGCCACCGCGCTGCTCGTGTTGATGTCGCTGCGCCCGAGCAGCGCCGGCCCGCTGCTGCCCCTGGTGGCGATCGGGGTCACGGCCCTGTGCCTTCTGGGCCCCTACTCGTATCTCGGCGGCGCGTTCGCGCTCGACTTCGGCGGCAAGCAGGGCGGTGCATTGTCGTCCGGTCTCATAGACGGCGTCGGCTACTTGGGATCGGTGCTGGCAGGCGACACGGTGGCGCGCATTTCCGTGGCGTACGGCTGGCCGGGCGTGTTTTTCGCGTTGGCGGCGATCAGTCTCTTGGCCGCACTCGGCGCCGCCCATCTGTATCGGCGCGGACGATCGGACGTCCGGCGCGCGCGGGTTCGCCGATGACCTCGACGAGCTCCGCCGCGCGGTACGATCTCGCGGTGGTCGGCGCGGGCATCGTCGGGCTCGCCACGGCGCTCGCCGCGGTGCGGCGCGGCCTGCGCGCGATCGTGATCGACCGCGACGCCCAGGCGAACGGCGCCTCGGTGCGCAACTTCGGCTTCATCACGGTCACCGGGCAGGAGCGCGGCGCGATGTGGCAGCGCGCGCGGCGCAGCCGGGAAGTATGGGGCGAGGTGGCCCTCGCAGCGGGCATCCCGGTCGTCCACACCGGCTTGTGGATGACCGCGCGGCGCGCCGAATCCTTGGGCGTTCTGGAGGCGTTCATGGCGACCGAGATGGCGGCCGGCTGTCGTCTGCTCGATGCCGCCGAGGCGCGGCGGCGTTGCCCCTCGATCGCGGCGCCGGATCTCCTCGCGGTGCTCGAGAGCAGCCTCGAGGCGCGCGTCGAGTCGCGCACGGCGATCCCGCGCCTGGCAGGCTGGCTCGCCGAGGCGCACGGGGTAGCCTTTCTGCGCGGCACGGCGGCGCTGGCCGTCGAACCGTACGGCGTGCGCACCTCGCGTGGTGCGGTCCGAGCGGACCATGTCGCGGTGTGCCCCGGGGACGATTTCAGCGGCCTTTACCCGGAACGGCTGGCGGCCCACGCCCTCACCCGCTGCAAGCTGCAGATGCTGCGCCTGGCCGCTCCCGGATTCCGGCTGCCGGGCGCGCTCATGTCCGATCTCGGGCTCGGCCGATATCAAGGCTACGCGGCGCTGCCCGCCGCGGCGCGCCTGAAGGAGCGTTTGGCGGCCGAGCAGCCGGCCCACCTGCGCCACGGCGTACACCTCATCGTGGTGCAAAGCTCCGACGGCACCCTGGTGGTGGGCGACAGCCATCATTATTCGGCGACCCCCGATCCTTTCTCGCTCGAGGAGGTCGACGAGCTGATCCGCCAGGAGTTTCGCGCGGCCCTGGGGATCGAGCCGCCGCCCACGCTGGAGCGCTGGACGGGCACCTATGCGTCGGCCGCCGATCGGCCCGTGCTGATCGATGCGCCGGAGGCACGGGTGCGGGTGGCGATCGTCACCTGCGGCGCGGGCGCTTCGACCGGCTTCGCCATCGGCGAGGAGCTGGTCGCGAGTCTGCTGGACACGGGAGGCGGCGCGTGAACATCAAGGACCGCTTCGACCTGGTGATATTCGACTGGGCGGGCACGATGGTCGATTTCGGCTGCGAGGCTCCGGTGAAGGCGCTCATCGAGGCCTTCGCCGCCGAGGGCCTGAGCATGGACGCCGCCACGGCGCGGCGCGACATGGGCAAGGCGAAGATCGATCACGTGCGCAGCCTGCTGGCCGAGCCGGTCACGGCGGCCGCCTGGCGCGCCCGGCACGGACGGCCGGCGGACGCGGCGGACGTGGCGCGTCTCATGGCGCGCCTCGGACCGCTGATGCGCGATCACGCGGCGCACGCCTCGGCCCTGATCGCCGGCGCACGGGAGGCGTTCGAGGCGCTGCGCTCGCTCGGTCTGCGAGTCGCCTCATCGACCGGTTACACGCGCGAGATGATGCGCCCGGTGCTGGCGCGCGCCGCGCAGCAGGGTTATGCACCGGAACATCTGGTGTGCTCGGGCGAGACGCCGGCCGGCCGGCCGGCGCCATTGATGATCTACAAGGCCTGCGCGGAGCTCGGCGTCTGGCCGCTGTCGCGGGTGGTCAAGGTGGATGACGCCGAGGTGGGCATCGCGGAAGGCCGCAATGCCGGCGCCTTCACCGTCGGCGTCGCCTCGGGCAACGCGCTCGGAATGTCGGCGCGGGAGCTCGATGCCCTGCCGCCCGCGCAGCGCGCCACGCGGCTCGCAGCCGCGCGGGCCGCACTGCTCGGTGCCGGCGCGGACCTGGCGATCGACTCGGTGGCGCAGCTGGTCCCCGCCCTGGAGCGCGCCTGCGCTTAGGCGCCGCCCGCGCTCCGGGGCGGCCCCCCGGGGCCCCGCGGCCCGGGCCAACGCGGGGGGGGGGGGGCGGGGGCCCCCGCCGGGGGGGGCGGGGGGGGTGGGGCCGCCCCCGGGGGGGGGGCGCGCCCCCCGGGCGCCCGGCGCCCGGTTCAATCGCGGTGGCGGTGCAACGCGTCGCCGAGCGCGGCGCGCAGCTCCCCGAGCCACGGTTCGTAGTGCCGCCACTGATCGAGTCCTTCGCGAAAGATCGGCCGGCGGACCTGCTCGGAGCTCGCGGTGCGCACGCTGCGTTCGGTCTTGTGGTACTCGAGGCAGGCCTGCTCGAAGGGTAGTGCGCAGAATTCCAGGATGCGGCGCACGCTGCCCTCGAGGTCCCCGACCACGTCCTCGTGATGCACCCGCAGAATGCGGCCCGGCAGCACGGCGTCCCAATGCGCCATCAGGTCCAGATACGTGCGGTAGTAGCGCGCGATGTCCGGGATGCTGTAGCTGAACTCCTGGCCGTTCGCGAACAGCTGCTTCAGGTTGCCGAAACAGCATGCCATCGGCTCGCGCCGCGCGTCGATGATCCGGGCGTTGGGCAGCATGAGATGGATGAGGCCGACGTGCCGGAAATTGTTCGGCATCTTGTCGATGAAGAACGGCCGGTCCGTGCGGTATATGCGCGTATCGCGCAGATATCTCTCCCCGAGCCGCGCGCAGTCCTCGGACGTCAAGTTCAGGAGCGCGCCCGGGTAGCGCGGATCGTCCAGATCCGGCTCGCGCCCCTGCAGATCGAGCACGATGCGCGGAATGTCCGCAAGCTCCTGCGTGCCTTCGACGAGCGAGTGCGAGGCGAGAATCTGCTCGAGCAACGTCGAGCCCGAGCGCGGCAGCCCGACGATGAAGATGGGGTCCCGGGCCTGCTCACCCCAACCGGCGCGTGCGGCGAAGAAATCCCGCGTGCAGACCTGCATCTGCAGGCGCGTGTTGTTCTCGATGAGTTCGGGGCGGTAGCGGCTCTGCGCACGCTTGAGCGCGTTGCCGCGCTCGTAATGCCGCCATGATCGGGCGTAATCGGCGCGGTCCTCGTACGCCTTGCCCAGCGCGAAGCACAGGTGATGGCGGTCGACCGGCGCCGTGGCCGGCGCCGCCTCGCCCGAAATCATGGCCTGCATCTCCTCGTCGGTGAAGCGGTAGGTCTTGAGGTTCGCGAGACTCCAATAGGCCTCGCCGTAGTTTGGCCGGGCCGCGGCGGCCGCGCGGTACGCCTCGACGGCCTCGGCGTGCCCACCCAGGGTCTTGAGCGCATGCGCAATCGACAGGTGCAGATCCGCGCTCTGCGGCGCATCGATCAGCAGCTCCCGGTAGAGCGCGACGGCGCCGGCATGCTCTCCGAGGCCGACGCAGGCAGTGGCGTACAGCGTCCGATATGACCGGTTGCCCGGTTCGAGCGCGAGCAGGGCCTCGAGTTCGCGCCTGGCCTGCAGGTACTTGTGGCGTTCGAGCAGCACGCGGGCATAGTCGTGGCGCGCGGCCCGGTAGTCGGGCGCGAGCTCGAGCACCGCCTCGAGCAGCAGCTCGGCGTCGTCGAGCACGTCGCGGGCGATGCCGATGCGCGCCAGGAGCCGCATGGCCTCGACGTGATTTCCGGCGCGCAGCAGGTAGCCGCGGATCAGGTGTTCCGCCGCCGCGAGGTCGCCGTCGCTGAACAGGCTGGTCGCCTGCACCACCTCCGGCGGGAGGCGCTCGAGCGTCGCGACGTGTGCCGCGGCCATGGAGGCGTGCTCCACCTCGCCGATCAGGCGGTACAGGCCCTCGAGCAGCGTCCAACTCGCGGGCAAGGCGGGATTGATGGTCACGGCGCGCAGGAAGGCGTCGATGGCCTGCGGCGCATCGCGCAGGGCGACGTAGCAGTGGCCGCGCTCCTGGTGGACGCGGCTGAATCCCGGGTGCAGCCGCTCCAGGCGCTCGAGCGTCTCGAATGCCTCGGCGATCCGCCCGATGCATCGCTGACCGACGGCGACCAGGTACAGCGCGTCGCGGTTCTCGGGCACCCGCATCGCCAAGGCGGCGGCGGCCTCGAGTCCATCGGCATGCCGATGGCTGCCGAAGAGCGCGCCGACCCGCCGGAGTTCGCGCTCCACGGGCGCAGTCGCGGCGGCGGCGCGCTCGCCGCG